>Ga0209628_10001575_pt1 | contig 14919 bp, 17 predicted proteins | sample TergutCu122P4_FD_187285 | JGI IMG/M metagenome (GOLD analysis project Ga0209628, IMG submission 187285) | Cubitermes ugandensis P4 segment gut microbial communities from Kakamega Forest, Kenya - Cu122 P4 (SPAdes) (version 2) | ecosystem: Host-associated > Arthropoda: Insects > Digestive system...
ATTCTGCGCGGAGCGAAGCGTAGTCGCAGAATCCACGAGCCGCATGGATGCTGCGACTACGCGCAGCATGACGTAGCGGGAATGTTCAATGCTTAATTGCCGGATCAATAAACCACTTGATAATGATGTTGCCGGTAGTATTATTTTGCCCATGAACACCGCAATGAAACTTTTCAAGGCAATGCAGGCCAACCCAAGGGATTGGCGCATTGAGCAACTGCAAACCGTTGCCCGCCAGCATGGCGTCATGTGGCGGCAAAAGGGGACAAGCCATTGCGTTTTTGTTTGGGCTGACGGACGCACCCTGCCGGTTCCGGCGCATCGTCCGATCAATCCGGTCTATGTTCGCCAGTTCGTGAATTTGATGAAAGGGGCCTGAGACATGAGAAACCTTGACGATTACCCGTTTGAAATTCGTCCGCTTTCGGCTGACGACGGCGGCGGTTTTCTGATTACCTATCCCGATTTCAATGTCTGCATGTCCGACGGTGAAACGGTGGCCGAGGCCATCGCCAATGGTCGCGATGCGCTGATCGGTACCATCGCCGCGCTGGAAGAAGCCGGTCATCCCGTGCCATCCCCCAATAGCGGCGGCGTGGCGTCCGGGAAATTCGTGGCCCGTGTGCCGAAGAGCCTGCATGCGGCGCTGGCGGCGCGCGCCAAGGCAGAGGGAGTGTCTCTCAACGCGCTGGTGCTGACCTTCATGGCCGAGGGTATGGGGCGCGCTCATCACATCAGCGCCTGACTCAATGACACCTCGTTCAGGCACAGCGACAGCGCGCCTCGATCGCCGCTTCGATGTCGGCTGTGCTGGCGGCGTCCGTGACAACGGCCCGGCCGATCCGCTCCAGCAGCACCAGGCGCAACTGGCCGTCCTGCACCTTCTTGTCATGGCGCATCAACTCGAGATAGCGCGCCGCGCCCAAGGCCGGCGCCTGTACCGGCAAGCCGGCGCGGACGAAAAGCCGCTCGATGCGCTGCACGTCGCCCGCCATCAGCCACCCCAGACGCGCCGAGAGTTCGGCGGCGATCAAGGTGCCCGCCGCCACCGCCTCGCCATGCAGCCATTCGCCGTAGCCGAGGCCGGTTTCAATGGCATGGCCAAAGGTATGGCCGAGATTCAACAGCGCCCGTTCGCCCGTTTCGCGTTCGTCGGCGGCGACGACCTCGGCCTTGTTGGCGCAGGAGCGGGCCACGGCAGTCGCCAGCGCCGCCTTGTCGCGGGCCAGCAGGGCGGCGAGATTGTTTTCCAGCCAGACGAAGAAATCGGGATCGCGGATCAGGCCGTACTTGATGACTTCGGCCAGACCCGCCGCCAGTTCGCGCTCCGCCAGGGTATCGAGCGTGGAGAGATCGGCCAGCACCAGACGCGGCTGGTAGAAGGCGCCGATCATGTTCTTGCCGAGCGGATGATTGATCGCGGTCTTGCCGCCGACCGAGGAATCGACCTGCGACAGCAGCGTCGTCGGTATCTGGATGAAGGGCATGCCGCGCTGATAACAGGCGGCGGCGAAACCGCCCATGTCGCCGATCACGCCGCCGCCCAAGGCGATCAGCGTGGTGCCGCGTTCGCAATGCGAGCCGAGCAGCGCAGCGAAAATCAGGTTCAGCGTCTCCCAGGTCTTGTATTGCTCGCCATCCGGCAAAACCACCGGCTGCGCCGCGACGCCGGAGCGCGCCAGAGCGCCCGTCAGCGTTTCCAGATACAGCGGCGCAACGGTCGTGTTGGTGACGACGACGGCTTTTTTCTGCTTGAGATGCGGGGCGATCAACGCGGCATCGGCCAGCAGGCCGCAACCAATGTGGATCGGATAGGAGCGCTCGCCGAGCGCGACGTTCAAGGTCTGCATCATGCTGGATTCATCCGGGGAAATTCCCGCAGCAAAAGGTTAACGATACCGCTGGCCACCAGGCGCGAGCCTTCGACCACGAAATGCGCCGCCTCGCGGTACAGCGGGTCGCGTTCGGCATACAGCGCCTCCAGGCGCGCCAGGGGATCGGCCACTTGCAACAACGGGCGGTTGCGGTCATGACGGGTGCGTTCAACCAGCATGGCCGGCGGCACATTGAGATAAACGACCCAGCCGGTGTCGCGCAAACAGCGCCGATTCTCCGGTCGCAGCACCGCCCCGCCGCCGGTCGCCATGACAATGCCGCGCATTGCGGTCAATTCGGCCAGGGTCTGCGCCTCGCGCCGGCGAAACCCCGCCTCGCCCTCGATCTCGAAAATGGTGGGGATGGCAACGCCGGTGCGCGCCACGATCTCGTGATCGGAATCAACGAACGGCCGCCCGAGACGCCGGGCCAGTTGCTTCCCGACCGTGGTCTTGCCGGCCCCCATCAGACCCACCAGGTAAATATTCTGCACATTGTCCACGCCCCGATTTTATCCGAGTCCCCGGCCCGATGACCCGGCAATCGGGTTTTCGCCACCCGCCCCAGGCGCCGCGAGAGTTTTTTCGGCCCTGTCGTTCCAGCCGGCCTGCAAGCCGTCTCGACCTGAACAATTCACCCGGCAATCAAGGGTTGTCATTCTGCGCGGAGCGAAGCGTAGTCGCAGAATCCACGAGCCGCATGGATGCTGCGACTATGCGCAGCATGACGTAGCGGGAATGTTCAATGCTTAATTGCCGGATCAAAAGAAGCATGAACGGGACAAGGAGTCGAGAGATTTTGCTCTCAACTCCCCCGCTCTCAACTCCCCCACTCACTCACGGCAATTCCCAGTAACTGGCCCGACCGTAGGTGTCCTTGAGCAGGTCGATGAACAGCCGGACCCGCAGCGGCAGATGGCGGCGCTGCGGAAAGACCGCGTAGATGCCCATCGGCGGCGCTTGCCAGGCGTCGAGCACCGAGGTCAGCCGGCCTTCCTGCAAATCCTGCCCGACTTCCCACAGCGAACGCCAGGCCAGACCGCGCCCGGCCAGCGCCCAGTCGCGCAACACCGCGCCGTCGTTGCATTCAAAGCGGCCGCCGACCTTGAGCGTTTCGACCTGGCCGCTGACCGGGTCGCGGAACGTCCACCCGCGCTGCTGCCCGAGCGACAGGCAGTTGTGGCCGGCCAGATCGGCCGGCGCGCGCGGCACGCCGTGGGCGACCAGATAGGCCGGGCTGGCGACCACCATGCGCCGCATTTCGCCGAGGCGGACGCTGATGAGGCTGGAATCGGTCAATTCGCCGATGCGGATGGCGCAGTCGATGTTTTCAAAGAGCAGATCGACCAGGCGATCCGACAGATTGAGGTGCACCGTCACCTCGGGATTGGCCTGCATGAAATCGCCGACCAGCGGCGCGACGTGGCGATGGCCGAAACCCGCCGGGGCCGACAGCCGCAACTGGCCGCTGGCCCGGATGCCGCCGAGCGACACGGCGGCTTCGGCATTGGCCAGATCGTTGATGATCTTCTGGCAATCCTCGAAAAAAGCCTGGCCCTCGAAGGTCAGGGTCAGGCGGCGCGTCGTGCGCAGCAGCAGCCTGACGCCGAGCCGGGCTTCCAAAGCGTCGAGGCGGCGGCCGATGATGGCTGGCGTGACGCCCTCGCCGTGCGCCGCGGCGGAGAGGCTGCCGCGCGTCGCGATATTGACGAAGGCCGAAATTTGTTTGAAGGTATCCATTGATTACATACTTTTAGTATAAGAATTAACGCCTGTTTTGCCGCTTATCTTATCCGCCTGGTAACAATAAACTTCGCCATCCCGTTCTTCAACCTCCACAATCAGGACATCTCATGAGCCTCAACCTGCCCGCCGGCGTGCAAATCACCGCCCCGATCCAGCCCGAATGGGAATTCATCCTCAGCAGCGAAGCGCTGGCCTTCGTCGCCAAGCTGCACCGCACCTTCGAGGCCCGCCGCCAGGAATTGCTCAAGGCGCGCGTCGCCCGCCAGGTGCGCATCGATGCCGGCGAAATGCCGGATTTTCTGCCGGAAACCGCCTACATCCGCAATGGCGACTGGCGGGTCGCGCCGTTGCCGCCCGCGCTACACCGCCGCCGGGTGGAGATCACCGGCCCGGTCGAGGCCAAGATGATTATCAACGCCTTCAATTCCGGCGCCGATTCCTACATGACCGATTTCGAGGATTCCAACAGCCCGAACTGGGAAAACCAGATTCAGGGCCAGGTGAATCTCTACCAGGCCATCCGCCGCCAACTGTCGTTCAAAAACGAGGCCGGCAAGGAATATCGCCTCAACGAGCAGATCGCCACGCTGCAAATCCGCCCGCGCGGCTGGCATCTCGACGAAAAGCACGTGCGGGTCGACGGCCAGCGCGTCGCCGGCGGCATTTTCGACTTCGCCCTGGTGTTCTTCCACAACGCCAAGGAGCAGGTGGCGCGCGGCGCGGGGCCGTTCTTCTATCTGCCGAAAATGGAAAGCCACCTCGAAGCCCGGCTGTGGAACGACATTTTCGTCATGGCCCAGGAGCATGTCGGCCTGCCGCAAGGCACGATCAAGGCCACGGTGCTGATCGAAACCATTCTCGCCACCTTCGAGATGGAAGAAATTCTCTACGAACTGCGCCAGCATTCCGCCGGATTGAATGCCGGGCGCTGGGACTACATTTTCTCCTGCATCAAGAAATTCAAGAAAAACAAGGATTTCTGCCTAGCCCAACGCAGCGCCATCACCATGGAAGTGCCCTTCATGCGCGGTTACGCGCTGGCCTTGGTACAGGCTTGCCACAAGCGCGGCGCGCCGGCGATGGGCGGCATGTCGGCGCTGATTCCGATCAAGAACGACCCGGTGGCCAATGAAAAGGCGCTGGCCGGCATCCGCCACGACAAGACCCGCGACGCCAACGACGGCTTCGACGGCGGCTGGGTGGCGCATCCGGGGCTGGTGCCGATCGCCATGGAAGAATTCGTCAAGGTCCTGGGCGATAAGCCCAACCAGTTCGAGAAGCAGGTCGAGGGTTCCTTCGGCCCGGCCCAGTGGCTCGATTTCCGCCCGACCACGCCGATCACCGAGGCGGGGCTGCGCAACAACATCAATGTGGGCATTCACTACCTCGGCTCGTGGCTCGCCGGCAACGGCTGCGTGCCCATCCACAACCTGATGGAAGACGCCGCCACTGCCGAAATCTCGCGCTCGCAGGTGTGGCAGTGGGTGGTCTCGCCCAAGGGCGTGCTCGACGACGGCCGCAAGGTCACCGCCGACATGGTGCGACCGATGATCGCCGAGGAACTGGCCAAGGTGAAAGCCACCGTCAGCGCCCAGGGCGAAGCCACGGCGACCTACGACCAGGCCGCCGAAATCTTCGACCGCATGAGCCTGACCCCGGACTACCCCGAGTTCCTGACGCTGCCGCTGTACGAAGCCATGGCATAAGAAAGGGCGCGGCAAACGCCCAATTCCACAGAGAGACCAACGCCGGGGCAACCCGGCGTTTTTTTTGCGCTGAATCCGGCTTTCGGATGGCCTCTTGACCAGGCAGGCCATTTGCTCCGCCGATGACAAATGTTGATTCATATCAACAAATTGTGGTCGATTTGTCGACAATTTCGATGCTTTCGGCAAGGCCCTTCGGTCATAATCGTCCTGTTTTGAATTCGCGCTTTGAAATGCCCCCCATGACCCTGAATGCCAAGGTAACCCTCTTCTTCGTCGGCATCGCCGCGGGTTTGCTGGCGGTTCTGGTGGCGATCAGCCTGTATGCCTTCCGCAGTTTTTCGATCGCTGCGGCGACAGAGCACATCCAGACCGTCGCCGAGGTCGTCCGGGTGCACCTCACCGAATCGATGCTCAACGGCGTCATCGACAAGCGCGCAAACTTCCTGCAACAACTGGTCAAACTCCATGGACTGGAATCGGCGCGGGTCATCCGTTCGCCGGAGGTCGACCGGCAGTTCGGCAAGGGTCTGCATGCCGAGATGGCCGCCGATGAACTGGAGCGCAGCGTGCTGCGCGAGGGCAAGCCGCGCTTCGGTTTACTGGACAACGGCAACGGGTCAATCTTCCGCGGCATCATTCCCTACATCGCCAGCGCCAGTGGCAGCCCCAATTGCCTGCAATGCCACCAGGTCGAGGAAGGGACTGTGCTCGGCGCCATCAGCATGAGCATGTCGATCGAGTCGATGAGGCACAAGGCGCTGCTCACCGTGGCCGGTATCGGCGGCGTGGTGGCTTTCTTCGCGCTGCTGCTGGTCCTGCTGTTGCGCCGCCTGCTGCGGCCCATTTCGAGTACCGCCAATGCCGTCGAGGAGGCGGTCAAGCGGGCGCGGCACGGTGATTTCAAGGCGCACATCGCGCAACAGACCAACGACGAGATCGGCCAGATCGCCACCGACATGAACCGTCTGCTGATCTTCCTCGATGAAGGTCTCAACCGTATCGGCGACCATGTCGCCCGCCTCACCGAACACACACCGGCCCCCGGCGAAAATCTGCTGACGGCGACCATCGACATGGTCGAAAGCCTGACCCGGGCGGCGCACTTCAAGCAGGCCATCGAGGGCGACGAATCCCAGTTGGAAATCTACGAACGCCTGGCGCGCACGTTGAAAAGCGAGTTCCGCCGCGAGGAGTTCTCGCTGTACGAAGTGACCAGCAACAAGAAACACTTGCAGGTCATCATGGTCGACGGCGCCGCCGCCGACGCCTGCCGCTGGTGCGACCCGCAGATCACGATCCGGCCGGAAGCCTGCCGCGTACATCGCACCGGCCACCTGGTCGACGGCGTCGGTAACCCGACCATCTGCTACTCCTTCCGTCCGCCGGCCGAAGCCGGCGAGCGCCGCCACGTCTGCTTCCCGATCATGCAATCCGGCTCGGTCGGCAGCGTCGTACAGATCCTGAGTCCGCCCAGGGAGGCCGACAACCTGCTCAAGGCCATTCCCTTCATCAACGTTTACCTGCGCGAAACGGCGCCGGTGCTGGAAACCAAGCGGTTGATGGGAAATCTGCGCGACTCGACGCTGCGCGACCCGATGACCGGGCTGAACAATCGCCGCTTCCTCGAGGAATATGTCGAAATCCTGATCGCCAACATACAACGCAAGCGCACCCAAGCCGCCATCCTGATGCTCGACCTCGATTACTTCAAGATGGTCAACGACACCCACGGCCACGACGCCGGCGACGCGGTATTGAAGGCTCTGGCAGCGGTGCTCAAGCAGTCGGTGCGAGCAAGCGACCTGGTGATCCGTTACGGCGGCGAGGAATTCATGATTATCCTGCTCGACACGGTCGGCGCGGCGGCCGAACGGGTCGCCGAGAATATCCGCGCCACGGTCGAGGAACTCCAGGTGCCGGTCGCCGGCGTCATGCTGAAAAAGACCATTTCCATCGGCATCGCCGACTTCCCGAACGACAGCGAAACCTTCTGGCAGGCGGTTAAATTCGCCGACGTCGCGCTCTACCAGGCCAAGGAACAAGGCCGCAACCGCGTGCTCCGGTTTACTCCGAGCATGTGGTCGGACAATAAGGAATACTGATTCCATTTCCCAATCAACCGATGACTTTGTCGGTTTCGCTTGCCGGTCAACCGTACTGTCTGCGCTTCGCCTTCGCGTCCTCGGCTGATTTAAAAATGGAATGAGTCCGCCGGCCGGCTCAGATTTGGATGATGTCGCCGTCCGGGTTGTCGTCGATATACCCGGCGTAGTGAGTCTGGCCGCGCACTTCCTTGCGCCGCAGCAGCTTTTCCTGAACTCGCGGCGGCAGATCGGTGAACAGGAAGACGCCCTTGGCGGTCAGTAGTTGAATGACATCCTCGATGACGCGCACGAAATCGCGGTCGAGCGCGTCCAACTCGTTTTCCCGCCAGCGTTCATGAACGAATTGGAGAATTTCCGGGTGGTCGTCCGGCAGAGTTTCCGCAGCCTGTTCCTGCGGCTCTGTGTACGCTTCGCGGATTTTTCCGTTGCTGTCTCGTGCGACGTAGAACATGGCCGTTTCTCCAATCCGTGCTGAGTCTGCCCCAGGCCGCTGGCGTTTGCAACGAAGGCGATCCGTGGTCAGCGCTTCACGGGCGTCTTTTTGTTGGCGGCGGCCTTGGCGCCCGGAACCGCCTGGCGCGCCACCTCGGCCCGATCCACCAGGCGCACCGACTGCGCCTGCCCCGGCTGGCGGCTGGCGGTAATCTCCAGCGCCGTCGCCGGCGTCACCGGAGCCTGCTGGTCGAGCCGGGCGCGGACGATGCGCATGCGCTCGGCAGCGATGCGCTGGTCGATGGCAGTCGTCGGCAGTTGACGCTTCTGCAAGGTCTCGCGCATGGCGAGCAGTTCCTCCAATTCCGCCGACATGGCCACCGAACCGCTCGGCTTGCCCCATTTTTCACGCGGTTCGTTGAGCGCCGCCTTGAATTCTTCCGGCTCGGCCAGCATTCGGGCAATCGCCAGATTGTTGTTGCGCATCGCCCATTCCAGCGCGCCGTCGCCCCAGTCGTTCTTCGGCCGGCGATCGGCGCCCCGGTCGATCAACTTCTGCGCCAATTCCTGCCGTCCTTCATAAACAGCCAGCATCAACACGCTCGACCCGTTGGTGCTCAGAGCATTGATGTCGGCGCCCTCGGCCATCAGGTAATCGACGACCGGCGTCTGGCCGGCCAGCACCGCGTAGTGCAGCGGCGACCACTGGCGGGCCGGAGCATTGATGTGGGCGCCGCGCTCGACCAGCCAGCGCGCCGCTTCCAGATTGCCGCGCCAGGCGGCCAGGGTCAGCGCCGTTTCGCCGTTGGCGTTGGCCTGGTTGATGTCGGCGCCGCGCGAGATGAACAGGCGCATCAACTCGATGTTGCCTTCCCAGGCGCCGATCATCAGCCCGGAGCCGATCCGGCTGCCGATAAAATCGGCCGGCAGGCCGGCATCGAGCCAGGTCGCGGCGCGCTCCAGATCGCCCCGTTCCATCGCATTGGCGAAAGCCACCGGATCCGGCCATTCCGTCTCGGCGAAGACCGCTGGCGGCGCCAGCAGCGCCAGCGCGATTATCATGGCGGCCCGCCAAGCGCCGGTTACACTCCCGTTGTTCACTTTCATCGACTATCCGTCCAGCAAACCAGCGCCCATTTTCTCATGATCCAGACCGAACCCAGGCTGTTGTCGGCGCTGCTGCTCTCTCTGCTGGTCCATACGCTGACGTTTGCGCCCAATCTGCTGCCCGCGCCAGGCCGTGAGCCGCCGCCACCGCCCTTGCAGGCGCGCTTGCAAGCGCCGCCGCCCGCACCTGAAGTCGTGCCGCTGACGCTACCCGAACAGCCGCCTGGCGCCAGTCCGCCGCCGATCAAGTCACGCTCGGCAAAAACCGCGCCGTCCCCAACAGCCGCCGGCTGGCAGCAGGAAATCCGCCGTCAGTTCAGCGAACAGCAGCGGCGCGGTGAGTTCTACCCGGCCGAGGCCATCGCCCGCGGCTTGCAGGGCGAAGCGCTGGTCTTGCTGCTGCTGGCGCCCGATGGCAGCGTCGCGGCGGCGCGCATCGAACAAAGCAGCGGCCACGATCTGCTCGATGACGCGGCCCTGCGGGCGGTGCGGGCATTACGTGCGCTCCCCGCCGACGCCCCGCGAGAAACCTTGTTGCCGGTTCGTTTCCGTCTCCGCTGAGGCCGGCCAGCTTGATGGATGCCGGAAATTCGGCGTGCCGGGCGCGTCTGGAATTCTGGGGAGCAGGCGGGTTGTATTAAAATTAGCGGATTTTTCAGGGGCGTCGAATGGCACGGGTTGGGTGGTTCGGCATGGCTCCCGAGCATGAGAAACGAGGGAGAAAAATTGGCAGCAATGAGCGAAGTCGAGTTTGAACTCGCAAAAGCGGTGGTTGAGGCGCTTAACCTCGATACGCCGCCAGAGGACATTGATCCCGACAAGCCGCTGTACGGTGGCGAGGGTTATGGGTTGGATTCCATCGACATGCTGGAAATCGCCTTGGTGGTTTCACGCAAATACGGCTTTCAGTTGCGTTCCGACAGCGAGGACAACAGCGAAATTTTTCGCTCGTTGCGGAGCTTGAGCCAGCATGTCGAAGCCCACCGTAGCAAGTGAGCAGCGGGCTTGAGAAGCCATGTCCGGCGCTGTCCCGATGATTGAACCCCGGATGTTCTGCGGCGGCCGCGCGCAGTTCGAGCGCGTTGCGGCGAAATACGCCGAAAACATATTCGGCGGCATCGTCTATGGCGCGGTCAAGCCGCTGCATGACGTGGCGTTTCCGCTGGCGTGGGTGGAATTGTCGGTGCTGGGCGGCGAAACGTGGTACGAGGTGTGGCTTTCGCCGCAGCCGGTGACGGTGCGGCGCGACGGAAGAATCGTGATAGCCAGCGATGGCCGCCTGCTGTTCGGCAGTTTGAATCTGCCGGAAAGCGCCGGCCTGGAAGCGATGGCGCATGACGCCTATGCGGAAATTTTCGACGCGCTCGATCGTTCCGCCTATCCCGAATTGCTGCGCGCGTGGAATTATTTCGCCCGCATCAATGAGGATGGCGAAAAGCTCGAACGCTACCGCGAGTTCAACGTCGGCCGGCACGCCGCCTTCAGCGAAAAAAACCGCGCCATCGGCGAAGGCTGCGTGCCGGCCGCGTGCGCGCTGGGCGCGCGCCAGGGCAATCTGGAACTGGCTTTTCTGGCCGGCAAATCGCCGGGCGCGCCGATCGAAAACCCCCGTCAAACCAACGCCTATCGCTATCCTGCCGACTTCGGGCCGCGCAGCCCGACATTCTCGCGCGGCATTCTGGTGGGGAATGCGCTGCTCGTTTCCGGCACGGCGAGCATCGTCGGGTCGGCGACCCTGCACCATGACGACGTATTGATGCAACTGGAAGAAACGCTGGAGAATGTGCGGCTGGTGATGAAGGGCGCGCGGGAATCCGGTTTTGCCGCGGGCGATGCGCATGGCTTGTTTCTCAATGTTTATCTGCGCCACGCAGAAGATCATCCGGCAGTGAGCCGCCGCCTGAGCGCCAAATTCGGCGAGACGGCGCATATCGTCTATTTGCAGGCAGACATTTGCCGAGCCGATTTGCTGGTCGAGATCGAAGCGTTCTGGATGCCCGAAGTTTCATGAAATTGAAATATTCCGCAATGCTGCTCGCGCCGGCCTGCGCTCTCGTCACCGCTTTTGCCACTACTCCCGCCCAGGCCGACCAACCCTTGTGGGAGGCGGGCGCCGGTCTTGCCGCCGTCAGCTTTGCCGACTATCGCGGCTCCAAACATCAACAGACCTATCTGTTGCCGGTGCCGTACTTCGTCTACCGCGGACCGGTTCTGAAAGTGGATCGTGAAAATATTCGCGGTGTGCTGCTGAAGCAGGACAACTTTGTCATCGACGCCAGCATCAATGGCGCGGTGCCGGTCAAAAGCAAGGATCACAGCGTGCGTGACGGCATGCCCAATTTGGCGGCGACGTTCGAGCTGGGGCCCTCGTTCAACTGGACGCTGTTCAAGGCGGAAAACGGCAATCGCAAGCTCGATTTCCGCCTGCCCGTGCGCCCCGTTTTTTCCATTGATTCAAACGGCATTGGCCATGTCGGCTGGCTGGCACAGCCGCAAATCAATCTGGATTTGCGCAACGTGCCGGGTCTGGATGGCTGGAATGTGGGCATGCTGGCCGGCCCGATTTTCGGCGATGCGCGTTATCACCGGTATTTTTACGGCGTCGACCGCGCCTATGCGACGCCGACGCGCGCCGCCTACCCGGCGCGGGGCGGTTATGGCGGCGCGCAATTCATTGCCGCGCTGTCGAAGCGCTATCCCCAATACTGGGTCGGTGCATTCGTAAAAGTAGACACCATACGTGGCGCGGTGTTTGCCGATAGTCCGTTGATTGAACGGCGCAACAATGTCAGCGCAGGCTTTGCCGTCAGCATGATTCTGGATGCCTCGGAGACACGGGTTGCGGATGGCGAATGAACCTTTATCGGCGCTGGCGATGAATAATGGCCGTCCGGCGCGTGAGAAAAAATCGCGGCTGCGCACCGCTTACGGATGTCTGGTGTATTACGGCGGCCTGGCGGGTTTTGGCGCCATGTGTCTGCTCTGGAGCGTGCTGGTTTATCCGCTGGTGGTTTTGCTGCCCAAACAGCAGGGCAAGATTTTTGGCCGGCGGGCCATTCGCTTCGGCTTTTCGCTGTATCTGTGGGTGCTGGACGCCAGCAACATCATCACGTGCGATGCCTCCGCGCTGGATGCCTTGCGTGATGAATCCTCGCTGGTCATCGCGCCCAATCACCCCTCGCTGATCGATGTCGTGCTGATTGCCTCGCGCCTGCCCAATGTGGTGTGCATCATCAAAGCCGCGCTGGCAGAACAAATCATGTTCGGCGGCGGCGCAAAATTGGCCGGCTATATTCGCAGCGCATCGCGCACGCAGATGGTGGCCGATGCCGTAAAAGAAATCAAAGCGGGCGGTCAGTTGCTGATTTTTCCCGAAGGCACGCGCACCGCGGGCGATGAGTTGAATCCCTTCAAAGGCGGCTTCGCGCTGATTGCCAAACGGGCGAATGCGCCGGTGCAAACGGTGTTCATCGACTTCAACCATCCGTTTTTGGGGAAAGCCCGACCACTGTGGCGGCCCCCCGAATTTCCTGTGCATATGAGCGTGCGCCTGGGCGAACGTTTTCCGCCGCCGGACGATGTGCAGACGAGCGTTTTCAGGATCGAGGATTATTGCCGCGAGCAGTTTCGCGGCTATGTGTGATGAATCCTTCCGCCACGCATCTGGTGTTGATTCCCAGCTACAACACTGGCGAAAAGGTCTACGCGACGGTGCGTGAGGCGCGTCGTTACTGGAATCCCGCCTGGGTCATCGTCGATGGCAGCAACGATGGTACTATTGAAGGTTTGCGCGCCATGGCGGCGGCCGATGATGGCTTGAAAGTATGGGCGCTCCCCGTCAATCAGGGCAAAGGCGCGGCCGTGCTGTTCGGCCTCGGCGAAGCGCAAAAAGCGGGTTTCACGCATGTGCTGACGATGGATGCCGACGGCCAGCATCCGGCGGAAAAAATTCCCGAATTCATGCACGTCTCGGCGCAAAACAGCGACGCCATGATCCTGGGCTGCCCCCAATTCGACGCCAGCGCGCCGCTGCTGCGCGTGCGCGGCCGCCGCATCTCCAACTGGTGGGCCAATCTGGAAACGCTGCGGGCGGGCAGCCCGCAAAAAATAGGCGATTCGCTATTCGGCTTTCGCGTCTATCCGGTCGCCCCCTTGCTGGCCGTGATGCGCCAGCAACGCTGGATGCGCCGCTTCGACTTCGATCCCGAAGCCGTGGTGCGCTTGAGCTGGCGCGGCGTGCGGGCGATCAATGTGCCCGCGCCGGTCAAATACTTCAGCGCGGCGGAAGGCGGCGTTTCGCACTTCAACTACCTGCGCGACAACACGCTGCTGACTTTCATGCACATTCGCTTGATGACGGGATTTGTGCTGCGGCTGCCGTTGCTGGCGTGGCGGCGATTCAAGTCGTAGCGTGTAATCCTTAGCGGATAGGCTATTCACCCGGCAATCAAGGGTTGTCATTCTGCGCGGAGCGAAGCGTAGTCGCAGAATCCACGAGCCGCATGGATGCTGCGACGTAGCGCAATGACGTAGCGGGAATGTTCAATGCTTAATTGCCGGATCAATAAGCGAGCCGCTGTTCTTCAGGAACGCAGGTTGACAGCTTGGCTTCATCGCCCATAATCTAGTCCGATAGTTAGTCATTTGAGGAGGCCGCCATGCATACATGGCAGGTTCACGACGCGAAAGCGCGGTTTAGCGAGCTGCTGGAGATTTGCCTTGCGGAAGGCCCGCAGATGGTGACGAAGCGCGGAACGGAAGCTGCCGTGCTGGTGTCGGCGCAGGAATGGAAACGCCTGCAATCAGCGGCGCGTCCATCGCTCAAACAATGGTTGCTTGCCGACACCGCGGGCGGCGAATTGACGATTGAGAAGCGCGGCAAAAACAAGTCGCGCGGCGCTCCCGCCTTGTAATTCCATTTCCAAATCAACCGATCACTTTGTCGGCTTCGCTTGCCGTGCAACCGCACTGTCTGCGCTTCGCCTTCGCGTGCTCGGCTGATTTAAAAATGGAATAAGCCATGTATTTGCTGGACACCAATGTCGTCTCCGAGTTGCGTAAAAACAAGCCGCACGGGGCGGTATTGGCCTGGCTCGACAGTGTGGACGACGCAAACCTGTTCATCTCTGCCGTGACGATAGGCGAGATTCAGGCAGGCATTGAGAAAACGCGAGAGCAAAACGCAGAAAAAGCCCTGGCGCTTGAGCAATGGCTGCAACAAATCATCGGCAGTTACGCGGTGCTGGCGATGGATGCCCTTGCTTTCAGAGCATGGGGGCGGCTCAAGCATCGCAAGTCAGACACTTTGCTGGAAGATGCAATGATTGCCGCAACCGCGCAGCTTCATGGCCTGACCGTCGTGACGCGCAACACCGCCGATTATGAGACGCTGGGCGTCAAAACGCTCAATCCGTTTGCGTCATGACAACATGACATTCAACCTTGAGTTTCAGATCATCCGCATAATCCAGCGTCACTTCCGTCGCCCCGCCCGCCGCCAAAGCCGCCAGCAACGGTAATGACCGCGCTGCCGGGGAATCGAGGCGCAGATTTTCCAGATTCTCGTCGTTGACCATGCGCGTCGCGTTCGGCGCGGCGGCGCTTTCAACGGTCAGCGACAAGCGCGCCAGGCTGCCTTCCGGTTTGGCATCCAGCACCAGCGCCATGCCAAAGACATGGCGCGTCGGCATTGCCGCGTGCAGCGGCTCGGGAAACGGGGTGTCGAAAATCGCCAGCAATACCGGCAGGTTCTCGGTCGCGCATTGCGCCGCCGCTTCGATCAATCCGGCGGCGACGCTGTATTCCCGGGCGGACAGGCAGGTCGAGGGTTGCATCGACGCGGCGCCGATGCTCCAGTAGCCGGCGGCGGCGTTATGCACCGAGTTGTGGAAATTGGTCGGCGAGACGAAGCGTTCGGGCGTTGCCAATGCCGTGCAGATATTGTGG
>Ga0209628_10001576_pt1 | contig 14916 bp, 13 predicted proteins | sample TergutCu122P4_FD_187285 | JGI IMG/M metagenome (GOLD analysis project Ga0209628, IMG submission 187285) | Cubitermes ugandensis P4 segment gut microbial communities from Kakamega Forest, Kenya - Cu122 P4 (SPAdes) (version 2) | ecosystem: Host-associated > Arthropoda: Insects > Digestive system...
CCTTGAACCACCAATGAATATGATTCCACTTTGTAATACCAGCAATTCCATGGCAGTTTACTGTATGGTCACCTGGTTTTATGATGACAACAGCCAGAATTACTCCTGTGTTACCAACTGCATTTGTCTTGGTGCCAATAGCCCCACCATCTGCAATGAAACTTGCTGCAGTTTCTTCCACACTCCCAGCATTTTCAGTTGCAGAAGTTATCTCCTAACAACACTCACATTTCACAAACTCACCACTAACCTTCTTGCCTTTCCCAGTATTACTACATTGGTGCCTTGGTGCCAATAGCCCCACCATCTGCAATGAAACTTGCTGCAGTTTCTTCCACACTCCTAGCATTTCCAGTTGCAGAAGTTATCTCCTAACAACACTCACACTTCACAAACTCACCACTAACCTTCTTGCCTTTCCCAGTATTACTACATTGGTGGGAGTTAAGTTCCACACCACATGACCCACAACAACTGTGATGGCTATGCATTTGTTGGGACCGCATATTCTTACCACACTTGCTATTTTTGTGTCTCTTAAGCTCATAAGCATGATGGAAGCATCCTCCACAGACATCGCATGTGTACTGATGCTCATTTATAGATGCTAATTGTTATGCACTGCTGTTATTGTCACACTGGTCATTTTATAAATCCTCTGGTGATAGCTGAGGAGTGAAGGACGATGAACTTCAAGACCAAAATGTCACACTTGAATGTTGCTGTTGATCCCATGGGTATCTGATTCACAAGATCACAGTTGCAGCTCAATGTCTGAGATACCTCAAATCTATAACATTCCTTATCATCACCAGCAATACCCACAACAGGAACACGTATTGTGGAGTTTTGTTGATGGACTTTCAGCAACATGTTGACATAATAACAGAACTGGAGTTCAGATGCCGTACCATTATTTGTAGTCTCTAGTTTCTCCTTACTCTTATTTGTAGAATTACACAAAAAGCAGTTTTACATAATTTCCCACCCTTCATAAAAAAGCCAATGTTAACAAACGACTTCAATGTGAAGGGCATCCCTTTCCCAGAACAATGCATAAACCAAACATCTTACACTGTATTAACAGCATGAATTTCATTTCCTACTTCCAGACATATTTGATTTTATGACTGTCTTGGAGTCAGTACAGTAACTATACTATGACATGCCTGATCTGGGGTTCAATTCCCATCAGTGGTAATAGATTCTTCTATACTCCAAAATGTTGAGTCTGAATTTGGGGCCCACCCAACCTCCTGCTCATTGAATACCAGTGGTTCTCTCCCTAGGTGATAAAGGAGCCACAGCATGATGCTCACTATTCAGCTACATCTAGAACTGATATTAGGAAAGGAGGTATGCCTCTACTCACCCTATAAGCATCCATGGCATGCACACAGACAACTTTACCTGTAAATTGACAGTTTTGTCAACTCTAACACACTAATATACACTTCAAATATTTCTTGTAGTATAGCTCAGTTGCCACAGGGGATACAATGGGAAATGCAAAGCACTGAATCAGGGTTTATTCACACAACACACATTATATTACAATGCCCATCACAGTGTCTAAACTAGTTCTGGGTCCATCGAGGCTTTTATCCAACAGGTACTGGACTCTTGTTTCTTTGGTATGGGTGTGTGAACTACGTCTCCAGTCGCCGTGTCTTGGCATCTTGAAATAATACTACCTGCGAACTGCACAGTCACCATCCTATACATGACTTGATCTCAGTATCCCATAAGTCACACAATACAATTTCAGGCTCTGTAGCTTTCAATGGCATATGAAACTGAAGAACAGCTATTGGGGAATGATCTACCAAACTGTTATGTGTCAAACATGAAAATGTTGCTGCAGTGGACAAAAGGAATGACACTGTAAAGAGAGGATCTGATCAACAGAAAATACAGTGTGAATTGGAAGGGGCACAAATATGTATACAGTATGGTTCCAAACACCTGTAGGGAAGGGAGTGTTTGGGAGAACACATGCAAGTGGGAAATTAATTTAACAATGTCTTGCACAACTTGCAGGATTCGGTCAGAGTAATGAATATGGTCAGTGTGTTATTAGGGGCTGCTGAAGCCAAGTCCCATGGTTATCTTTCACTTCAGCTATACTACTCTGTAAATCAAGAGCTGAACTGACGGGCCAACAAAAGGAAGCCTATGGCAGTGATAATGAACATGGCAGCTGGCATCGACGACAGAATACATTGCTGCTTACCTGAAAATAAAAGGATACATAAGGTATTTTAGTCCACAGCTCATGGTGAAATTAAATTGTATGCAAATGTAGTTTTCACTTCAAACACATTTGATGACATTCACAAAATGACCATAAACTGGAGCTCCAATGTAACTCAGACTTCCACATAACAGCAGAGCACTTAGACTGAAATTTGGTTACTTTACATTCTCACTTAGAAATACAGTCATCTGGCATGAGACACCGTGTAAGTGTAGTTTGATAGATGGGTACTAATGCTTCGGAAGAACTTCCTGCCTCCACTGCTAGTGTGTCTTGAATATAGGGGCAGTAAATTTCTGAAAAATGATAGAACATGACTACCACCAAACTACAAATCAGCAGAGTACCATGAAAATGGAGACAGGAATATCATTCTACACACTGGTATCTACCTTTCCAAAGGACATGGTGTAACAAAACCAAGACCATGATCTTAATAGTCACCACTGGAAACTGAATTGCAACTGTGTACACTGCATTTACTAGTGTATTGTCTCCCCTCATGCAATGTCTTATTTGTACTTGGGAAGTAAATAGGCCTACACAAAATTCTCTTTACCACTCAAGGCCCTCTCTCTCACTCCATCAAAGTGTCATGATCACTGATCCTAAAATAACTCTTTTAAAGTAACTTATGCCCTTTTGGTGATGGTAACTACCAATTTCTGCACACTGAGCCTTACTGGTAAAGGTAAAGGTAAAATCCACCTAGAACAGTCCAGGATGGGGGTGGGTGGTCAACACCATGCTCTGGTCAATTTACCCCCAAGGAAAAGACCCCGGTACCCATTCTACATGAGGCTAGGTGGGCCCCAGGGTCAGTCTGGATGGGTGTGGAAAATCTTGCATCCACCGGGATTCAATCCTGAACTATCCAGCCCGTAGTGAGTAAATATACTGTGATGTTCACTGGCTAATGACTCTACCCCTCCAGAAGGGGATAAACGCTGCGCGATCTGACGTTTTGACTGCACTGCTGATGAAATTCAAGTCTATAGCAGTGTTACACCATGTTTACTTTAAACAATTACCAATATTCTGAAGGAGCATGCTGCCTCCATCTTAAGAGTTTGGTAGTCCCAGAAAAGAAGGCATTCCAGAAACTATGAACCAGTCTACATGGTATAACATCCCAGACAACTTGAATCTTTTGAGATGAAGTGTTTTTTACAAGGATAAATGTGGAAGGCTTGAATGGGCAGATATGAAACATAATATGGCAGATTTAATATTATTCATTCTGCGCATTGTGTTCTTATGTAATGATTTACATACAAGCATAATGCACTGAATAATATTGTAAGTTACACATTAACTTGAACCGTCCCACTTGTTCTGGCGATACATCGCCATTCTCAGGTAAATGCCATTACAAAGGAATATATAATACCAACGCACCACTCTAACATGTCAAAGGGTAAAAGCTATCCTATTACAGGCCTGGACAGGCCCTCAGGGCTCCAGGAGGTTGAGGGTCCTAGAATTTCTAAACAATCAGCACATGACAGTGGCAAGGTTATCGGCCCTATGCACTGGCTGCCTTTACTCCTCAGGAGATACCCCTGGCACTCATTTCTGTTAGAGGATGAGTCAACCCCAGGGCTACAGTGCAGCTAGAAGGATTAAGTGCAGTGCCTCAACCAACTGCACCATATCATACTCCAAAACTATAAAAATATACAATAGCTGCTATAATTACAGTAATGTGGATACTATGGCTAGTATGATGCTGAAATGTTCCTAATAAAAAATCACATGCCATTGTCTGCAAGGTAGTTATGTGTATACACACATCTAATGTCAACATTTTTGATCCAGAAGGATCAAGTCCCTATGGTGTGTACTGGTGTGTATACAACAATTCCCTACACAAGACACACCAATACAAGCCATGGGCACTTGACCCTAGATTGAATTAATTTCATCTTACAGATATGAAAGGTTCTTCAGAACAAAAACCAGAACTTTTACATTGGATATAAAAAGTAAATACTACAAGACTCCACACACCATGCACATGTAAATTACAGAACAGATGAGGACTATACCACATTAGAAATGGATTTTAACACTTTTATTAGAGAGTAACGAAACAAACACAACAGCAACAGGTAATATAAAGGTTTTAAATAAGACTACAAACTCTGGAACAAAGACATTAAATTATGAGATCTCTTAATCAGGTCTATAGTATAGTATAGTATAGTACAGTACAGTATGCACTTCTCACCTTTAATATAAAGTTTTAAGCAAAAGCCAGATAACAATCCTTAACTGGGATCAAAACATGTAGCTGAATAGTTTGGAATATAAATCAGGTTTTTGTTTAGACCAATCTTTCGAGTTTTATTGAATGACAGTCTGTTTTTTCCCTAGTATTTCATTTACAGGAATAACTAACAGCTGCTGCACTATATAGAGAAACTGGAAACTATAGGAACAGTCTCTGAATTATTTATATCTAATAGGCTCTGATTTTCTTACCATAGAGAATTTAAGGGGTCAGGTTAATTAGAGCAGAAGGGGACAGCACTGCTGTCAGAATATTAACAGTTAAGGTGTTAGAAATCTTTTAATATCCGTACCTTCTTCATACACATCTGTATTTTTTCCATCATCCACCCAACCAAGGCTCCTTTCAATAGCCATCTTCCATCGGGAGTACTTCATGTCCCTCTCTGCATAACAGCATTAAAAAAAAAAAGACAGTGCACTCATAATTCATTACACTTCAACTGAAATAAACACAGTCTGCAATTAACTTCACCCAACAGTCACAAGCCAAATGAGTTTTCAACAGCTGAGGCTGTTCCTCAAATTAAACTTCTTACACTATAATCACTCTTGGGATAAACTTGGAAGTATGCAGTTAAATGCATTTTTTACATAAAATACAACACATTTATTAACTCTTGGAAATTGTTTTAATCCAACACATTTCAATAATTTTGTCCATCTCTGTGGTTGTTAATGGTTGTCCAGACTTTACAGAACCTCTGAAAATGAACAAATTTTTTTGAAGCAGGTTGTGTTAACAAAATGACCAATATTTAATAAATATGTTGCATTTGATGGAAAACTATGATTAACTAGTGACCAATACAACAGTATGGAACTTACATCAAAGTTGGAATGATATCTTACACATCAGAATTACGTATACATTTTGTTTCTTTTATATTCTTGCCTGGGCCACTTCAGAGAGATAGTCACAAACCTGTACAGATTTCGAAAAATGTTTTCAAGGGTCTCACCAGAGTAGAATCCACTACTTCATCTAATACCATGGATATAGAACATGTCTTCAAAAATAATGTGACAATGGACAATGTCCAAAATATCAGTAAAAAAAAACTGTTTTGCAGAAGAACTCTGCCTTCCATGAACTCTACACCTGGGAATACCTAGTATTCATGATGTTCAGGTTTTAATTCTTACTGAGTACTTTGCAATCTTTTGCAAATTTGGAGAAATTAAGTATAAAATACAGCAACAGTTACTAACATATTTACAGTCTCCATAAAACTGGCAGCAAATAGACAGTGTTTAACAACTTGTAATTTTTAAAGAGGAGGAAGAAAACATCAATCACAAAAAATGAAACTGCAATTTGTCACTGAGGTACCACTGATGGAAACCTTCACATGTTTTGCAAAATGTAAGTCATCAGCAGTTCATTTTGTTTTAAAATGGCCAGTAATGAAGTAATTCCAGCCAGAACCAAAACAAAAGTAGCATTAACTTCCCAAAGTGATAGTGTCAATTATTCCAGTACTCAATATCATTGCATTACAAGAACTGAATGAATTACTGTATTACTTTATAAAACAGAGCAACTATTGAGACAGGATATATGAAGAGCAGGCTTTATGACTGCTGCATGGAACTCAGCTGTTCTGACTATACTGGCCAAAACATTTTCCCATGTACTCAAGAGTTACTAATGCAATTTCTGTTTTGACGTATTGCTGTGAACATTGTGAACAAGCAATGATGGGCAGCCAATAAAGGGTAGTCACCCTCCAGCTCAGGGGTTGTATAAGACACTATTAACTACTCAGCATTAAGAAAAAAGCATTCATTTGTAATTAAATGACTCAAAATGTACCACATATTGACAGACTCTCTGGCATAAACTAAGTAACCAATGCCAACAAGTTACAATGACTGGCAGCAGCTCCTTATAAAAGCAGCACAATTTGGTACCAACACAATTCAGCACCATATGAACACATAGTGGTTGCTGGCATCTGTTCCATTACCTGGTCCCTATAATTCTACTGTAAACCCGGTAGTATTCTATTCTTGTCCATGAGGTGACACGTGCATCCCACTATTCCCTTTTTATTCCACACTGTATATCACCAAATCCCCCCGAAGGTGTCTCTACTTTGATGTAGTGGTGGGGCTTGTGTGGCCAAATGATCCTAAGAGCTAAGCCGGCAGTAGTGTAGCTACTGGCAGGGTCACCCAAGCCGGACAGGTCAAAGGTGATGACCCAGACAAAAAGGGACACCCTGGTCCTCCAGGTTGGGGGTTGGGTCTGGGGGTATGACCCCACCCCTAAAAAAAATTACGTTCAGAAAACCTCAGAGATGCCTCAGATGGGATCGATAAATAGACGACGACCTGGCTGCAAGGAAAAGGAATTGATTTTTGGTACAAGGAATGTTCAAATATTATACAAGACTGGATCACTACTATCCTTGCTCTCTCAGTTAAAAGAATATAAGCGTGCCATAACGGCACTACAGGAAACAAGATGGCGGGGCAAGGACATAATGGATATGAAACCACACACACTATTCTATAGTGGCAAAGAAGGGGGAACCAGAGAATTTGGGGTGGCATTTGTAGTTGAAAGGAACATGAAACGGAACATACTTGATTTCAAGGCAGTTGATGAGCGGATGTGTGTGTTAAGGATTAAAACAAAATTTCAAAATTAAGCCTCATAAACGTGCACGCTCTCACAGAAGAAAAAGAAGAGTTGGAAAAGGAAGCCTTCTATCAGAAAGTAGAAGAGGTATATGATTCATGTCCCTCCAATGATACAAAAATAGTATTGGGGGACTGGAATGCTAAAGTGGGGAGGAAAGAAATTTACCAAGGAATAATTGGTAAGCATAGCATGCACTTAAATACAAATACCAATGGACAGAGGTTAGTGGATTTTGCAGCAGCTAAAAATATGGTGGTATCCTCAACCTGTTTTCCACACAAAGAAACACATAAACAAACTTGGAGATCTCCAGACGGAAAAACTAACAATCAAATTGATCACATATTAATAGACAAAAGGAACGCAAGCAACATGCTGGATGTGAAATCATGTAGAGGAGCAAGCAGTGACTCAGACCACTACTTGGTTAGAGGGAAGTATAGATGCAAAACAGCATATAATAGATATGAACCAAATAGAACAACAATGAGTTTCCACATAGACGCATTGGGAGAAGCTAATATGGTCAGGAGGTTTCAGCAGCAATTGGAAGAAGAATTTGGAAAGCTTGGAACTGAACAGGTGATAGAGGGGCAAAGCCATATACAGGAAGACTGGAAACAGTTAAAAGAGGTAATAAAAGCAGCAGCAGAACAAACAATAGGATAACAACCAAAGCCAGACTGGAGAGGATGGTTCGACGATGAGTGTCGTAGGGCATTAGAGGAGAAGAATGCAGCATATAAGAAATGGATTGATAGACCAACCCGAGCCAAAAGACTGGAATATGAAAGACTGTGGAAGATAGCCCATAAAGTATGTAAAAGCAAGAAAAGAACACATATGGATAATCATATAAGGAATATAGAAGAAACCATTAAGAATAAACAAATTAGGAATGCATACGAGGATGGAGCACTAAAGGCCAGCTTTCAACCATACAAGGACCTTTGTAGAGGCACGAATAATGAGATCCTATCTAAGGAGGAAGAAATAAAGACCAGGTGGAAAACTTATTTCCAGGATCTGCTAACCACCTCAGCAGCAGATCAGAGTATGCCCTTAGAGGTTACCTATATAAATCAAGCAGTCACAGAGGAGGAACTGGAAGAAGAACCTCCGATATACTGGACATAGAGTTGGCAACACAATCGATGAATAACAATAAATCACCTGGCATAGATAACATCCCTGCAGAGCTCTACAAGAGCGGAGGAGGCTTATTACTTAATAAAATACATAGCTTGATCAAGAGTATATGGGAGGAAGAGAAAATGCCCACAGATTGGACGATGAACATTATAGTACCAATATACAAAACAGGGGAGACAATGCAAAAATTATAGAGGAATGTCTTTACTATGTACAGGATATAAGATATTAACCACAGTTCTTAACAATAGACTTAAAAAATACACTGAGAACATAATTGGTTAATATCAAGCACGATTTAGAACAGGAAAATTGACTATAGATCAAATTTTTACAGTTAAAAATTTATTGGAAAAAGCCTGGGAGCATAATGTGGAGATAAACCAGATTTTTGTCAACTTTTAGAAAGCATATGACAGTATCTGAAGGGACAACCTCTATGCAATAATGGCGTACTTTGGAATTCCGAGAAAACTGATAAGGTTAACGCAAGTAGCCATGGAAAATTCAACTTACCATGTAATGATAGGAACAATTATGACGGATGGTTTTCAGGTAGGAACTGGATTAAAACAAGGAGACGGTCTGGCGCCCTATCTCTTCAATATAGTACTCGAATATGTAATAAGGAAATTGTCGGTACAAACCACATCAACAATATTTCATAAATCAGTGCAATTAATTTGATACGCAGATGATGACATAAATATCATGGGTAGAACGAAGAGGGCCACTTCAGCAGTATATGAGGAAATGAAGGAGAGAGCAAAGGAAGTTGGACTTATCATTAATGTTGAAAAAACAAAAGCAATGGTGCAAAGCAAGATACCTGGAAAGGGAGGAATATGGACCGTTGGGGATCACAAGATCGAAATGGTCAGGAGATTCAAATAATTAGGGATGGTAATAAATGACACCAATGATGAAATGGAAGAAATTCAAGCTAGGATCCTGGCAGCCAATAAAGCCTACAGCTCCCTGCAAACCATATTCAGATCCAGACATATTCACTGAAACAACAAGATAAGACTATACAAAACATTAAGCCAATACTATGTTATGGAAGTGTAACATGGACCTTAACACAAGCAGCAGAGCAGATGCTAAGTAGGTTTGAAAGGAAAATACTATGACAAATATACGGCCCAACACAAGAAGGGGGATACTGGCGCCCCACATGGAATAACAAACTCTACAGTTTATATAAAGAGCCAAACATCGTGGAGGACATTAAATTTAGAAGACTAGGATGGGTGGGATATATAATAAGAATGGAAGAACAAAGGAATCCAAAAAGGGTCTTAAACAGAAACTTCCTTATCAAGAGACCAGTGAGAAGACCAAGAACTAGATGGGCGGATGTGGTTCAGAGGGACGCTCGGCAACTGTTGGGGATAAGAGAATGGAGGAGTAAAGGTGCAAATAGGGATGAATGGAGGCGTCTTATGAGGGAGGCCAAGGCTCGGAAGGGGCTGTAACGCCATGGATGGATGGATGGATATCACCAAATCAGGAGCTTCCATTTATCTGAACCTTCCAGATTTCTACCACTGCAATACAACAACGTCCATAATGTCCAGAAATTTGTTACTGTACACTCCAGATTGCTTGATTAACATTAAAGACAAGAGTCCTTTTTATAAGATTTTGATAATACATAATTTAGAACAATGGGATTAAATTTGAAGGTGGTGTGGCTGTCTACAGACTTCACTATGTAATTCCTTGATGGAAATGACACTTCAAAAATTTCTACCAAAATATAATTCTAAAGGAACATATGATCACAGGGGAGTACATAATCTGTTGCCACGCTGCACTCAACTTTCAGCCATGTGTTACGCAAAAATTATGCATTGGTCAAAATTATGTCATTGGACATTTCTGTCTAACGTTTATGAAGATGCACAATGGAGTCCAAAAGGCACAAATTTCCAAACATCCTGTATATTCTTTCCATCAGGAGGGTATTTTAATCAGCAACTGGAAACAGCAGTGAAGATGGCAGATTGTTGGTGATGTGATAGCCTCTTCTATGATCCAACACATTAACTTTTTATAAGTTAGGTAGCATGCGTACACTCACCATCTTCTGAAATTGCTGGTCGGAATATGTCATGTCCAGTGGAATGAACTTTGGTCAAATCCCAAACACCAATCCCTTCTGCACTTCCAGCAGCCATGGCTGCACCAAGTGCAGTGGTTTCTGTCATCAAAGGCCGCACTAGACAAAACAAAGTGCTTTATATGGACAGGAAAGATATTCTACAAATGATAGGAACTTCCAGTACAAGCTAAAACATGTCAAACTACCAAGGACAGGGCAAGTTGGTTCAAGCAATAGCGTTTCTAACTCCTATTTGACAGATGCCTAATTCAAATCCAAGCTGACGCACTGGCCACCCTGATTAAGGCTGTTCATGGGTTTACTCAGTCACCCCAGCAAAAATGCCTTAATAGTACCTACTATTAAGTTGACCACTTCCTTCCACATTGTTCCAACACATTACTCACTCATTACTGAGGCACTTGACACTATACAATTTCAGGTACTTACAGTGTCATTACATAAGCTAGCAACAAGTAAAATACAGCTTACAGGGCAACATGAAATGGTGCTGCTCTACCATAATAATCAGTAACCGTGTAACTCCATGGAGTACTGTCCTTCAGACACTAATATTCATTCAGCTAGTCAAGAGTTTCCCCACCCTTCATGAAACCAGGAATTTCATTAATGCATTCACAGGACCTCACTCAGCCAGATCCTATCCATACCCTTCTGCCCTGCTGCATAAAGACTCATTCTAATATTATCCTCCCAAGTATGACTAAGTACTCCTAAAATGACTTCACCATAAAATACAGCTCTCATTCTAGACAGAAAAGGAACATATGTCAGACAACGAAATAAAATTAATATCTCCCCCCAGCATTTCCTGGGCACTCTTCTCAACCTTTACATAAGAAGCAAGGACAACACTACCACCAGGTGCTACTGGCATTGGAAAAGTGACACCAGGGCAGGCAGAAATCCCACAAATTGGCTGATAACTACTGGGGATTCATAAGCACATCAGCAACTACAAAGTTCAATTTGAAATTTCTACTTTGATATATTGTTATCATGTTATTGAATTACTCCAAATGTACTTCCAAATTCACTCAAAATTTATGGGTGGTAGACTATGAAGTGATGTTTAAATTGGGCATTAAACAGTCTATGTGAACCAGTCATTTTTGTGTGTGTCAAAAATGCACCATTTGGTCATCCAGAGGTATCACCAGTCTTTCAGAATATGGACTTCTGTGTTCTGATGATGTCATGTAGTCCTGCAGATGGATACAAATATGAACAAACATGCTGCCATTACTTGAAGGTTAACCTGTTGTTACAAACCCAAAGGCTCACAATCTCAATAGTTAACATTCTGACAACCCAAAAATTTAGATTGTTAACAAGAATATTTCCTCTATGTTGAATGACAATTAACAGCAGATACTCAATAATGGTGGCAATGATGCATGGTGATACCTCGATCCATAGATTGTGAAGGGACCACTGGGAGCAAACAATAAATGCAGGAAAATGACAGTTTTGGGAAAAGCATTAAACCTATCAGAAAGACTAGGAAACAAGAAATAACAATTTTACACTTTCACCTAGGCCCACAATAATAATAAACCATTAAATATTTACATTAAGACTTTGATGGAAATAACTCTCCCTCCCAACCATCTCCTCCCCCTCAAAGAAATCTGTAAATGACAACTGTTCATCTTAGCGTGCATCATTTTCATATCACCTTTTACTTACCAACACTTACGCACCATCCAATGTGTACTAGATCACATATTAATTACTGCTCCAACGCATTTTGGTGTTCACTGACACCATCTTCAGGCAGTCCCATTTAACTGTAAGTTCTTCAACACTTCTCAGCACTTGCTGGTTGCACATTATATGATCACAGATTTCCACACAGAATGCAAAACTTTAAAGTTGTGCATTGGAGCAACAATTAACATGTGATTTAGCATACATATTGGTGCAAAAATGTTGGTCAATAAAAGGAGATACAACAACTGCTTGGTTTGAAAAAGAGCAAAATTTCCAAGTTCAAAATCTTCTGTCCATCATGCCCACCAATGCTGTGTGCACATTCGGGAGGTTTTAACAGTTTTGTGAGTATCATAGATCTCATGAAAATTAATCACTGGTTCAGAGTCACATTAGTCTCCCTCTTCTCCCCAGTTCTGCTGCCACCCTTGTGAATACCACAGTTTGTCTATGCCAGAAATGCAAAGTGTTGCAAGCTCACTGTCAACAGAGGCAGTGTAAATGAAGTCCACATCCTTTACATTGTCTATTCATATCCAGCTATCAAGCTTGTGAAGTTGAGTGATTATACTTAAACTTGACTTTCCATAGAAATGATCTACTTTGTGCACAAGAAGCACAGTTGTCCACAAACAAGAAAAAGTTTCTATGCTGCACAATAACTGAGGCATCCAGTACCCTTAGAAACCCCACGAAAATGGCAGTGTTCATCCAAGCTTTTTATTTGTCATATTTCACACTTTTAAAATCATGTGGTTCCAACAACTTTCCAACCATTATCGGCATCAGTAACAAATCACAATGTAACACTAAAGTATATACATTTTAATGGTTGAACTGAAGATGAAGCAAACAAAATGATGTGAAGCAATACTACACTAACATCAGCACATATTTCACAGGTCTGCCACCTTACAATTCAGCCTTTCCATCAACACCCCCCTCCCTCCATCACCAACCATCATTTACACTTGGCAGACATGTGGTGACATTTCGTAATTTAATAGTAATTAACAGCACAGGCAAGTTGACCAATAATGTATGTTCGAAAAGCATCATGTTACTTTCATTTCAATTTCCTCAGAACCAATCATTCCAGGTATAATGCAGGGAAGGACCAAGAACTCTGAATGGCTGATGCGAGAAAATTACACTTTCAGAAATTATATGCCAGATATAATTTCATACAGTATATATGGTCAGTTTTTTGGGACTAGAAGAAATAAATGACATCTGCAGGAAAATGATGTATACCAGAACAATGGATAGACTGTAATAAAAATTGGAAAAATGAGTAATAAAACAAGACAGGCAACATACATATCACGCAACATTGAGGCATGTTCGTGCAACCATTATTGAAGCGAAAAAGCAATTAGTATTATATATTCTGAGAGGTGTTAGTAGCCTTAGGTATCCAGCATGCGATGCACATGTGCCATATTGTCATTTATGGCCTGCCTGGCTCTACAATATTTTTCCACATTATCTCATAAACAGCACAGTTTTCAAAAGTCACTGAACATATAATGTGTGTTTCAATTTCCTCTACAACTTGTGTCTGAAACATTTCTCACACTAAGAAGAACTGAGCGAGGTATGATCAAAAGTTTAACTTCGTCTTCACGCAAAGTACCTGTTATTCTTGTCAGATTTCAATGACACTTGAATTTTCTGGACAGATTTTTGAAAAATATTCAAATATCAAATTTTATGAAAATACATGCACTGGGAGACGAGTTATTGCACGCAGATGGATGAAAGAACGAACAGACGTGACAAACCTAATAGTCGCTTTTTGCAATAATGCAAACACACCAAAAACATGAAGCTTCCATGGTTTGCTGATTATCTTATCTAACATATGCCATAGTACATGCAGATACAAACCTACAGGAATGCCACACAAGTCTGCTTGTAACTGCATTATGTAACTGTTAACTGTCATTCCTCCATCCACAAGCAGTTTTGTAAGAGGAATCCCACAGTCTTTGTTCATTGCATCCAGAATATCTCTTGTCTGAAAGCAAATTGCTTCCAGTGCAGCACGAATTATAGCTACATTAGTCGTTTCTTCTGTTATCCCACACATGACACTGAAATCAGAGATACACAACTTTCAAACACAAACATCCCAAAGACACCACACAATACAACAATACTGAAATTACTATGACGATTATCATACCACAGTGCACATACCAGCAATATAAAATCCATAATAAGAAAAATCTAAACTTCACATCAATTAATCAGCAATATGTAAAGTCTGAGGAAATTCAAAATGCCTTTCATTTGTAAAAAAAACTGAACAAGAAAAGTTGTGGTAATACATGTGGAACTGTCTGGGCTCAAAGAACCACATCATACACTGTGTGGAAATACATATGAAACTGACTTGTCTCTGCAAAATCTTGAGAACACACATGACTGGGCTAAACAAATCACATGCTTGCCCCATGCCACTATAACCTGAACGCAACATAATTCAGACAAATGTTACAATTAAATGTTTCAAAACAGCAGCCAAGTGCAGTGGACATTGCATACATAATGGTGGAAGTTACTGAAAATATTAACAAAAACCACAGATAGGAAAAGTACCATTTCACATGTAAAAACAAAGTTAAGAAATCAGCAACGGATAATCTGCTACAGGAAAATGAAAAAGCATATTTAAATCAAGTTTTGGGGGATATTTCTGACAGTGATCCCAACAATGAT
>Ga0209628_10001578_pt1 | contig 14911 bp, 15 predicted proteins | sample TergutCu122P4_FD_187285 | JGI IMG/M metagenome (GOLD analysis project Ga0209628, IMG submission 187285) | Cubitermes ugandensis P4 segment gut microbial communities from Kakamega Forest, Kenya - Cu122 P4 (SPAdes) (version 2) | ecosystem: Host-associated > Arthropoda: Insects > Digestive system...
CGTGAAGAAATACGAGTCGCAATTCGGGGAAATTCATTTGCAACCTCTTGGGTTCAATAATCCGCCGATTGTTGGTCCTGTGGGTATGGCTTAATTAAAAATGCTAAGGACAAAAATCATGAAATCAGAATATCAGGTTTTGAATCTTTTTGTTGTAGGTACCGGAACCGTTGGCGGCTGTTTGTTGAAACAAATCGGTCAACAACAAAAAATATTGATGGAAAACCACAGGCTGAAACTCAATGTTACAGGCATTGTCGATATCTACAAAATGCTTTTGAACCGCGAAGGTCTGAATTTGGATGTTTATCCGGAAGAATTGCAAAGCAAGGGCTGCGACAGTTTGCCCGAATTATTGTGTGAAGAAATTCTGAAAATGAATCTCCCCCATTCGGTTTTTGTGGATTGTACAGCTAGTGCCTCCATTGCAAAATTGTATGGAAAATTACTCTCACACGGAATATACGTGGTTTCGGCAAATAAAATTGCCCCTTCTTCGGATTACGAAAATTATTTGTATTTGAAGGAAACGGCACGAAAAAACGGAGTGAAATACTTGTTTGAAACCAATGTTGGAGCAGGATTGCCAATTATCAATACGATGAATGCATTGAGATACACCGGCGATACGATTTTGAGACTGCAAGCCGTTCTTTCCGGCACACTGAACTTTATTTTCAATACACTAAGTACGGAAATACCGTTTAGTCGTACCATCGAAATGGCGCAAGAATCCGGACTTGCCGAGCCTGATCCTCGTATCGATTTAAGTGGAACGGATGTTATTCGGAAATTAGTAATTCTTTCTCGTGAAGCCGGTTATGCCGTAAGTCAAGAAGACGTTGCGAAGCATTTATTCATACCGGATGCTTATTTTGAAGGCTCGTTGGAAGATTTTTGGAAAACCATTTCCGAGTTGGATGCCGAATTTGAATCGCAACGCAAAAAATTGGAAGCCGAAGGCAAAAAATATCGCTTTATTGCCGAAATGGATAAAGGAAAATGTTCGGTTGGTTTGAAAACTGTCGATCGTAACCATCCGTTTTATGATCTTGATGGCAGCAATAATATTATTGCAATTACCACCGAACGTTATAACGAATACCCTATGATTATCAAAGGATACGGTGCCGGTGCAGAGGTTACTGCTGCAGGAGTTTTTGCAGATATTATCAGTATTGCGAATATCAGATGACAAACACAGAAATCCAACACATCAAACAGCGTTTTGGGATTACAGGCAACAGTCCCCTGCTGAATCGAGAAATCGAAAAAGCCCTTTTGATTGCTCCTACCGATTTGACTGTACTCATTGTCGGCGAAAGCGGAGTAGGAAAAGAGGTCTTTCCTCAAATCATTCATCAAAACAGTGTGAGGAAACACGGCGTATATATTGCCGTCAACTGCGGTGCTATCCCCGAAGGCACGATTGATTCCGAATTGTTTGGACACGAAAAGGGGTCGTTTACCGGTGCTTTGGCCGAACGAAAAGGCTATTTTGAGGTAGCAGATAAAGGGACGATTTTCCTTGATGAAGTCGGCGAGTTACCCATTGCTACGCAAGCCCGTTTGTTGCGCGTATTGGAATACGGCGAATTTATCAAGGTCGGTTCATCGAAAGTACAAAAAACCGATGTGCGGATTGTAGCGGCCACAAATACGGATTTATTGAAAGCCATCCGGATCGGTAAATTTCGGGAAGATTTGTATTTCCGCTTGAATACGGTTCCCATCAATATACCGTCGTTGCGCGAACGACGGGACGATATTTACCTTCTGTTCCGAAAATTTGCGGCAGAGTTTGCCGAGAAATATCGAATGCCGGCTATTCAATTGACCGGCGATGCTCGCGATACTCTAATCAGATATCGTTGGCCCGGCAATATCCGCGAACTGAAAAACATTACCGAACGCATGTCGATTTTTGAACAGGACAGAGAAATCTCTGCCGAACAATTGAAAACCTATTTTGCGACACCTTATTTGGAACAATTGCCTGCCCTTGTTGGCTCTGCTGATGGGGATGCGCGTTCATTTGCCAACGAAAGAGAAATTCTCTATCAAATATTGTTTGATATGCGCCGAGATATCAGTGAATTAAAAAAGTTGGCTGCGATCGAAAATGTTTCATATCCTTTGCAGGAGAGATATACGCCTGTTGTCAAATCCAACTACCGCGGTATTCGCGTGGAAGAGAACGAACCGGCACGCTATGCCGATGAAGTGTCGGACGGACAAGAATCAGCAATCGTTTCTGTTTCCAATCCTCTTCAGGAACAGCCTGAGCAACCGGTTTCGTTAGAAGACGTGGAGCGGGAAATGATAAAAAAAGCATTAGACCGGCATAAAGGTCGCCGCCGAAGCGCCGCCCGTGATTTGAAAATATCGGAACGAACACTTTATCGTAAAATTAAGGGATATGATTTGGAATAAAGTTTTAAAAAAGGCATTGTTTTTTCTTCTGCCTTCCATCTTGTTTGCCTGTTCAGTATCCTACTCCTTTCAAGGAGGACGCCTGAACTACGATCTGGTCAAAACCGTTACCATTCGCGAGTTTCCCAATCGCACGCCGAATTATCCATTGCTTTCCCAAACATTGGATCAGGCTTTGCGGAAGCGGTACATCGAACAAACCCGTTTGGTTCCGGTAAATAGTGGCGGCGATATTGAAATCGAAGGCGAAATTACGCAATACTCCGTACAGGGAATGGCAGTAAAAGATAATTTTGAGTCATTGACCCGTTTAACGATTGCCTTGCGCGTAAAATACACCAATCACAAGGAAGCAAACAGCGATGCAGATCAAACATTTTCGGCTTTTCGGGAATTTAACGCATCGCGTTCAATAAATGAAGTTGAAGACCAACTGGTAAAAGAAATCGTTGAGGAATTGGTAGATAAAATTTATAATGAAACAGTAGCCAGTTGGTAATCTATGCATACAAAAGAAATTATAGGGTTGATGAAAGGTAGAATAAATTATACAAAAGATACGCTGTGTGATTTAAAAAACGTGGTGGAAAAATATCCTTATTTCCAAACGGCTCAACTCTTATATACCTTGAATTTGCAGGCAATCAACGACAGTCGTTTCAATGTTGAACTGAAAAAAGCGAATTGTTATTCGTCCGACCGACGAAATTTATCCCGTCGTGTTAAAAACGAAGTTTTTCGTCCGGAACGAATTGAAAAATTGAAAAAAGAAGAAAAGTCCGCCAAAAAATCATCTTTCGACTTAGTCGATTCTTTTTTGGCCAAACAGGAAGAGAAGGGAAAAAAGAAAAAGCCGATATCAAAAAACGTTTCGCCGGAGAGAATTTCGACCGATTATCTGTCCGGCCTGTTTCCCGAAACACAGAAGGATACAAAAATAGAAACAAAACCTCTGCAATATCAAGACGTTATCGACAAATTTTTGGTGGAAGACGAAAAATCGCCGGTAAAAATTGTATTGAAAGACGAACCGGAAAACTGGTTGGATACTCCTTTCCACGATTTGGACACGATAGAAAAAGGCAGTTTTTTTTCGGAAACTTTGGCAAAAATCTACCTGAAACAAAAGAAATATGTGAAAGCCCTGGAAATTATACGCAAATTATATTTGCATTATCCGGAAAAAAACCGTTACTTTGCAGACCAAATTCGATTTTTGGAAAAATTAGTCAGTAATATAAAAAAAACAGAATAAAATTATGTATTATTTTTTCTCGATAGTTATCGTAATTGCCGCTCTTTTGTTAGTAGGAATTGTGGTTATACAAAATTCAAAAGGGGGCGGTTTGGCAGCTGGTTTTGCGTCCGCAAATCAAGTAATGGGTGTTCGTAAAACAACCGACTCTTTGGAAAAACTCACTTGGTGGTTTGCAGGGATTATCGTTTTTTGCTGTATCCTGGCAACTCTTTCTTTGCCTCGCCGTACGGTCGGCGCCGATTCGCTGATTAAAGACGATATTATTGAAGCCACACAACAGGCTCCTGCACTTCCCTCTCCGTTTGAGGTTCCTGAATCAGAAGAGTAATCTTTTGATTAGCAATGGTAAATTGCCTCGTGCTCGTTATTCGGGTGCGAGGTTTTTGAATTAAGGCCCGTTTATTAAACCGTTTTTAAAAATTTTAAAACGGAAAAGATAATTTGAAAAGTTTACTACCTTTGCACCTCTGTAAGAAAAATTAAAGATATGACTAAAATTATCGTCAGTGCGGCTTTTGTTGTTATAGTGTATCCGGCTACTCGGTTTATTATTAATAAGTTGATAGAGAAGGTTGCTAAACTCAACTTATATGATGAAGTTCATGCCAAAATGATAAAGAAGATTTTTAATATGTTGATTCTCTTTATTGTAGTCACAATTTTAATCAGTATATGGGGAGTTGATCCGAAAAATTTGTTAGTCGCCTTATCTTCCATATTTGCCGTTATTGGAGTAGCCCTGTTTGCACAATGGTCTATTCTCAGCAATGTAACGGCGGGTATCGTTATTTTCTTTTCCTTGCAGTATAAGATAGGAGATAAAATAAAGATTCATGACAAAGATTTTCCAATAGAGGCTACCCTGAAAGATATAAAAGCCTTTTATGTTTATTTGGAAACCGATGACGGAGAAAAAATCACCTATCCCAATAATTTGATTTTGCAAAAGGGCGTTTCTATTTGTGATTCGGGAGAAAAAATTCCACATTAAATCGTTTGCCTCATTATTGGATAAAATTACAGATTATAGAAAGATAACGGTTCAATAAGTGTTGTATGGAAATGACCAAAGAAAAAAAGAGAGTGGCTATCACTTCGATTATGGCAGCAGTATTCTTGACGGGTATGAAGTTTGTTGTGGGAATTATTACCGGCAGTTTGGGATTATTATCGGAGGCATTGCATTCCTGTTTGGATTTGGTGGCTGCTGTTATAACTTATTTTTCGGTGCGTATATCGGACAAGCCGGCAGATAAACAACATCAATTCGGACACGGAAAAGTTGAGAACCTGTCAGCCCTCATTCAAACTGTACTTCTCTTGGGTACTTGCGGGTGGATTATTTATGAAGGCATACACCGCTTGACGACCAAAGAGGTTATAGTTGATGTTACTATTTGGAGTTATGCTGTCGTTATCACCTCCATTATCGTTGATATTTCGCGTTCGCGCGCTTTGTCTCGTGTGGCAAAAAAACATAACAGTCAGGCTTTAGAAGCAGACGCTTTGCATTTTTCATCAGATATATGGAGTTCTGTGGCTGTTTTGGTCGGATTGATTTGTGTAGATGTCTTTGATTTTCACGCGGCCGACCCGATTGCTGCGCTTATTGTGTCATTTATCATACTCACGGTTTGTTACCGGCTCGGCAAAAAAGCGATTGATATTTTATTAGACAAAGCGCCAACGCAAAGTTATGAGAGTGTAATCGAAATTTTAAATAATCACTCCGAAATCAAAAAACACCACAATTTAAAACTGCGCACCGCAGGAGCCGATACATTTGTGTCGTTTAATATTCACTTAGAGCCGACAATGAATTTAACCGAGATTCATTCATTTTGCGACCATTTGGAAATGGATATTAAACAGAAAATTCCAAGATGTGAAGTATATATCCACGCAGAACCGCAGAATTTAGAACATATTAATTCGGAAAAACAACTTGATTAATTTAATAACACCCCTTTTGGGCAAGACTTTTAAGATTTTTTCGCATTAATGTTCTCTAACTTTATTTGCGTATTGAAAAAATACCTAACTTTGCATTTTATACAATATGGCACACTGTTTTAATACCCTAAGTAACGATATTTTGCAAGATACGGGAGTAAATACTTCCCGTTGCTATCAATGTGGAAAATGTTCTGCAGGCTGTCCATTGGCTAAGGATATGGATTATACATCAAGCGCCGTCATGAGAATGCTTCAGGTGGAAGACGATGCTATTGACAAGGAATTGCTTGGGTCGCAAACGATTTGGATCTGCGTTTCGTGCGAGATGTGTATTTCCCGCTGTCCCATGCAAGTGGATATTCCCAAAGTAATGGATTACTTGCGTCAACGTTCGCTAAAAGAAGGTCTTCAAAACAAAAAGGCAAATAAGAGTATCATCCCTTTTCATCGGTCATTTCTCGATATGATACGTTTTACAGGACGTTCGTATGAAGTCGGTTTAATTGTTGATTATAAATTGAGGAGTAAAAATCTTTTTCAAGACTTGATGCTTGCTCCGAAAATGTTTTTCAAGGGTAAATTGCCGATTATTCCAGAAACGGTGAAAGATAGAAAAGGGATACGGTCTATTTTTGAGAAAACAAAAAAAATGTTTTGATGCTATGAAGAAGAAATTAGGATTTTACCCCGGATGTTCTTTAGAAGGCACTGCTCGCGAATATACCGAATCGGTCATGTCGTTGGCAAAACAATTCGATATCGAATTGGAGCAAGTTCCTGATTGGAATTGCTGTGGAGCAACGGCAGCACACAACTTGAATAAAACATTGTCGTTGGCTTTGCCCGCCCGCATTTTGGCTCAAGGCGAAAAAGCCGGAATGAAAGAGATTGTGGTTCCTTGCGCTGCCTGTTACAATCGTTTAGCCGTAACGCAGCACGAATTGTTTGAAAATAAGGAGTTGAAGAAAGAAGTCGAACAGGTGATGGGAATGACGCTTGATGCACCTGTTCGGATTCTGAATGTACTTCAATTTATTCAGGAATACATTTTGCCGGAACTTCCGGAAAAAATAACCCGTCCTTTCAACAGAAAAGTGGCGTGTTATTATGGTTGTCTATTGGTGCGTCCTCACGATATTCTGGGTTTCGACCGTCAGGAAGATCCTCAAACTATGGATGAGATAATGAAGGCGTTAGGAGCAGAACCTGTCGATTATCCTTTCAAGACCGAATGTTGCGGAGCCGGAATGTCGGTAAGCCGTACCGATCTGGTGGCTAAACTGTCGGGAAAAGTAGTGAAAGAAGCCATCGACCGTGAAGCTCAGGCGATTATTGTTGCTTGCCCGATGTGTCATTCCAATTTGGATATGCGTCGTCCGGTAATTGATAAATATATTGGTGCTAAAACAACTATTCCGGTGCTTTACATCACTCAGGCAATTGGAATTGCCTGCGGATTGGATGAAACACAAACCGGAATACGCCGGCATTTAGTCAGAGTTGAAAGTTGAAAATTGAAAGTGTAATATGGCAAGAATAGGAGTTTTTATATGTCATTGCGGTGAAAATATATCTGCCACAGTCGATTGTTCTAAAACAGCCGAAGAAACGGCAAAATTACCCGGAGTCGTTTACAGTACCGACTATAAATACATGTGTTCCGACCCCGGACAAACCAAAATAAAAGAGGCGATCGCCGAACATAAATTAACCGGAGTTGTAGTGGCGGCTTGTTCGCCGCGCATGCACGAACCTACTTTCCGGAAAGCCTGTGCCGAAGCGGGACTGAACCCCTATCTTTGCGAAATGGCGAATATTCGGGAACATTGTTCTTGGGTACACGAAAAAGGTGAAGCCACTACCCAAAAGGCAGCCGACTTGGTGCGTACGCTCGTCGAAAAAGTAAAAAACAATCATCCGCTCGAACCGATTAAAGTGCCTGTAAATAAAACAGCCATCGTAATCGGCGGAGGCGTTGCCGGAATACAGGCATCGTTGGATATTGCCAACGGAGGACACAAAGTGATATTGGTTGAAAGAGACCCTTCGATTGGTGGACACATGTCGCAACTTTCCGAAACATTTCCTACGCTCGACTGCTCGCAATGTATCTTAACTCCCCGCATGGTGGAAGTGGCGCAGCATCCGAATATTACGCTTTATACCTATTCCGAAGCGGAAAGTATGGACGGTTTTATCGGGAACTTCAATGTGCGCATTCGCCGCAAGGCAAAAAGTATCGACGAAAAACTGTGTACGGGATGCGGACTTTGTACGACGAAATGTCCTACAAAAAACATTCCGAGCGAATTTGAACAGGGGTTATCCACTCGCGCAGCTATTTATGTGCCATTTCCGCAGGCTGTACCCAATAAACCGGTTATCGACCGCGTAAATTGTCGATTTTTCCAAACAGGAAAATGTAAGGTTTGTCAAAAACTTTGTCCTACGGGAGCGGTTAACTTTGAACAGGAAGACGAAATAATCGAAGTAAAAGCAGGCGCAATCGTTCTCGCCACAGGATTTGAAGTGAAAGGAACCGATTTCTTTCCCGAATACGGTTATGGGAAATACAAAGACGTTATCAATGGCTTACAATTCGAGCGTTTGGCATCGGCATCAGGACCAACACAGGGTGAAATCCGCCGTCCTTCCGATGGTAAAGTGCCTGAAAAAGTAGTGTTTCTTGCCTGTGCAGGTTCTCGCGACCCTGCAAAAGGGATTCCTTACTGTTCGAAAATATGCTGTATGTACACGGCAAAACACGCTATGTTGTACAAACACAAAGTACACGAAGGTACGCCATACGTGTTCTATATGGATATTCGTGCAGCCGGTAAGAATTACGATGAATTTACCCGCAGAGCCATCGAGGAAGACGGAGCAAAATATATACGCGGCAGGGTTTCCAATATTTATGAGAAAAACGGCAAACTGATAGTCAAAGGCGCCGATACATTAATGGGCGGTAAACCGGTAGAAATTGAAGCCGACATGGTTGTATTGGCCACTGCTGCCGTTTCGTGCGAAGGCTCGGAGGCATTGGCTCAAAAACTTCACGTTTCGTACGACCCTTACAAATTCTTTGCCGAAGCGCATCCGAAATTGAAGCCGGTAGAAACAAACACCGCCGGTATTTTCCTTGCCGGGGCTTGTCAGGCACCGAAAGATATTCCAGAATCGGTAGCTGCTGCTTCTGGTGCTGCAGCCAAAGTAATCGGTTTGTTCTCCAACAGCGAACTAACCCGCGAACCTGTGGTGGCAAAAGTAAACCGCATGCCGCCGCCCATTTTCTCTACTTGTATGGGTTGTGAACTTTGTATGCAAGTTTGCCCATATCAAGCGATTGATAAAGAAGAAATAAAGAATAGAAACGGAGAAGTGATAAAAACCATCGCACGAATCAACCCCGGACTTTGTCAGGGTTGTGGTACTTGTGTGGCTTTGTGTAAATCCAAATCCATCGACTTGGCAGGATTTACCAATAAGCAGGTTTATGAAGAAGTGTTGGCTTTGCTGAATAGTTGAAAGTTGAAAGTTCTGTGTAATTTATAGGATTGATAAAAGATGTTGCATTATGTACACTTCTGAGCGAAAAAATGAGATTTGTTGATTGAATCATATATTTGCATATTAAAAATTTACAGCAATGAAAGGAGTCGCAATTTTATTAACTTTAGTAGTGTTTTTTGTTTCGTGCGGAAAAAACGAATTGGAAACTCAACAAGTTTCTAACGTAAGGTCGACACCTTGTAGGCAAGATGTGTTGAAAAGCGGTGAACTTTCGAGCAACATAAAAGTAGAATTTACCGCTGAAGGCGTACATATTACTTACAATAATTTTGAAGTTACATGCGACTTTTCTGACGTAAAGGTAACTCACACTTTTGTAAATGGAGTTTTGAATATTATACAGGAAGGTTTACCAAATCAAGCGAATTGTGTATGTCATTCTAATGTGTCATATACAATAGAAGGGGTTTCACAAGACAAAGTGAATGTAATTTTTATCAATGGAGTGCAAGTTTATTGCTACAATGATAAACCACAAGAACCATGTCATTGCGTTATGGATACATTAAAAGGCGAATGGAGTTGGTTCAAAACGTCGATCGGAACTCCTTATAACGATGCGGGGGATAACCAATTCAAATCAGTTATAAGAATATTAAGTCAAAATGAAGATGAGACAATAAACTATAAAGTATTTGTTGCTGATACATTATTTTCTACAGGCAACTTTCAAATTCAGGAAGCGCCAGGTTATATAGTGGGATCTCGAAGAAGCAGTATTAAACTTCCGCATATTGGTGTTTCTCCTCTCGGCTGGTTGTTCGTGTTTTTAGAAAAGGAAGAATTTTTCTTTTATACTGGCGCAATAGGTCCTATACCTCAACCTTTTTATCATTATAAAAAAATAGGAGAAGAATAAAAATATGAAAACACTTTTTATAAGAACCTTTCTCCTTATTGCTGTAACATGGGTATGTTCTTCAATATATGCTCAACAAAGTGATACTTTACATATTCGAAGAGGAGAAAATGGAAAAATAAGGTTTGCAAGTTTTATCGAAAATGAAAAATCCGATAGAAAAATGCAAAATGATATGGCTTTTCTAAGGACTATTCTTCAAATGAAAAACGATGATGAATTACGTTTGAAAAGTGAAACGATAGATGAATTGGGAATAACCCGCAAAAGATTCCAGCAGTATTACAAAGGCATCATAGTGGAAAATGCCCAATATCTGTTACACGGAAAAAATGGCAACATTGATTATATCAATGGCAGTTTCCAGGTAATTGACCTTCAAGCCGTAGAGCCGGTTCTTAATGAACAACAAGCATTGCGAAAAGCATTGGAATATGTAGGCGCTGAAAAATATAAATGGGAAGATTTGGATAGGGAAAAATTTATCAGGCAACACACGAATAATCCCAACGCAACTTATTATCCGAAAGGAGAACTTGTCATCGCAAAAGATAATATAAGAAGAAATAATTCTTTTAAATTATCATGGAAGTTTACTATTGCATCATTGCATCCAAACAATGACCAAATGATATATGTAGATGCCATTAATGGAGAAATAATTCAAGATCATCCATTAATCATTAATGCAAATTCTCCCGGTACTGCTCGAACTTTGTATAGTGGAACACAAAATATAACATGTGATTCTTATTCGGGAGGTTACAGGTTGTATGAAAGTAGAAATACTACATTTGGAAATTCTGTAACATTAAATACTTTAAATTATATAACTTGGAATGAAATATCGAATTCAGATACTAGCTGGACTTTAGGTGACTGGACAAATTTTATTCAATATCAATCAGCGTTAGATGTTCATTGGGGTATGGAAAAAGTAATAGATTATTTTGCAAATGTTCATAACAGAAACGGTATAGACCCTACTTATGTGCCAAACATTAAAAGTTATGTGCATTTCAATACAGGTGAAACTAATGCGGGTTGGTGGCCAGGAATAAATTGTATGGACTATGGCGATGGTGATGGCACAGTTACTAACCCGTGGACTGCTTTAGATATAGTTGCTCACGAAATAGGGCATGGCATTACTCAATTTTCATCTAACCTTTATTATTATTCTGGAGAATCTGGTCCTTTAAATGAAGGATTTAGTGATATTTGGTCAGTTTGTGTGAAAAATTATGTAAACTCAACGATGGGAATGAATAAATCATTATGGTTATGCGGTAGTGAAATATTTGTACCTAATAATTCTTGGGGTTATAATTGCATTCGTGATTTACAAAATCCGAAAAGCAGTTCAGTTTATGGCTATAATGGTTTTCCGGGCTTACCTCCTGAATATACTTTTAAATGTCCTGACACGTATGAAGGAGTTAACTGGGATACTCGGAATGACCCACATACTAATTCCACTATATTAAGTCATTGGTTTTACATATTGTCAGTTGGAAAATCGGGAACAAATGATAATAACGATACTTATGATGTTACAAGTATTGGCATAAATAAGGCAGAACAAATTGCATACAAGACATTGCTTTCGCTTGATCCATATGCAGACTATGCTGCTGCAAGAGATGTTTCTATTCGAGAGGCTATTAATTTATACGGAGCGTGTAGTCCCGAAGTATTAAGTGTAATTAGGGCATGGTATGCCGTAGGTGTTGGAAATCAATTTGTATCTGCTCCTGTTAATTTTTACAATCAAACCATTACCACTAACACAACCATTACAAGTTGCGGCGATATTGATGTTCAAAACGTAACCGTTACTAACGGTGCTACATTAACTATTGAGGCAGATGGCGATATAAATGTCAGAGAGGTATATGTTATCAATAACTCCAGTCTGATACTCGAAGCGGCAGGCGAAACTACCATAGAAAGAGATTTTGAAGTGGAACTGGGGTCGGAGTTTGAAATAAAAGTAAATCTTTGATGAAATAAAAACACTTTTAAGGAAGCTTATTGCAAAAAAATGAGAAATAACAAAGATATAGAGCAATCGTTAACGAGCAGTTTGCAAAACAACAAAATGAATTTCATTTTCAACTTTCAATTTTCAACTTTCAATTAAAATGAGTTTTGAACCAAAAATAGTAGCATTTGTCTGTAACTGGTGTACATACGCCGGAGCAGACCTTACGGGTACAAGCCGTATCAAGTACTCGCCCAGTGTGAAGATTATTCGCTTTCCGTGTACCGGACGAATTGACTTTATGCTTTTACTGAAAGCCTTTTCGGGCGGGGCCGATGGGGTGATTGTTTCGGGATGCCATCCCAACGATTGTCATTACACATCGGGGAATTTCCATGCACGCCGCCGCTGGATTACATTCCGCGCTCTGCTTGATTTTATGGGCGTTGACGTAAACCGTATCACATTTACTTGGGTGTCAGCTGCCGAAGGTGCCAAATGGGCGGATGTGGTAAACACTACTGCTGCGAAAATTAAAGAATTAGGACCGTATAAGGCTTACGAAGAAATTACGAACGAAAATTGGGAGGTCTGAATATGGGAAAATTGAATGATATAGCAGCCAAACTGCTTAAAGCCGGCGAAGTACAAGTCGTTATCGGTTATGGCGAAGGGACAAAAGGAAGAATCCGCCCGTTGTTTGCCCGCGATGAAAACGAGGCAAACGAATTGATATTCGACGAACGCTGTACCCAAAATTTGGCAATGTATGTCTATAAAAAAGAAACATCGAAATTGGGTAAACCTGCTGTCATTGCCAACATTCATACATTGAGAGGCATCATCCGATTGGCTGCTGAGAATCAGTTGAAAGAAGGTGATGTAATTGCTTTGTATGCCACGAAGGATGAAGTAAAAGAGTTGAAAACGCTCGATGAAATCGAGGCTTATTTGTCAACAATCACTCCTCAGTTGAGCGATGAAGACAAAGAAATGATTGCCAAACTCGAAGCAATGACCGTAGCCGAACGGTGGGCGTTTTGGCAAAAAGAATTGGAAAATTGTATCAAGTGTTACGCTTGCCGTCAGGCTTGTCCGCTTTGTTATTGTACACAATGCGCCGTTGAAACAAATCAGCCGCAATGGATTCCGGTTGAATCAACAAAGATAGGAAATCTCGAATGGCACATTACGCGGGCAATGCACTTGGCGGGTCGTTGTGTGGAATGTGGTCAATGTGGAGAGGCTTGCCCTGTGAATATTCCCATTCATCTTTTACCGATGAAATTGGCAAAAGATATGCGCGAACTTTACGGCTCTGTTACAGGTATGAGCAGGCAGGAAGGTTACGCTATGGCAACATACAAACCCGATGATAAGGAAAATTTTATTGGATAACTTAGATTTGACGTTATGAAACAAGATATAAAACTATTACGCAAAGATTCATATTCCAGGCTGGTACAAAAGTTGCTTGAGAAACAGTTCGTTTATGCGCCCGTTTTACAAGCGGGTCGTGTGGGATACCAACGGATATCATCGCTTGATGAAATGGCCGAAGACTTTATCATTCCCGATCTGTCGATAAAATCGTTTGTTTTTCCGCGTGTAGAAAAATTATTTTCATACAAGCAGAATAAAGATCAAGTCGAAGTTCAGGATATTGATTTGGATGCAATTCCTCATAAAGTGATTCTCGGAGTACGTCCTTGCGATGCAATGGGTGTCGAGAATATGGCTGCTGTTTTTGAATGGGATCCTGAAGATCCGATATTTAAGAAGCGAGTAGAAAGAACTACTATTATCGGTTTGTCTTGCAACAAAGCCGATGATTATTGTTTTTGTACTTCGATAGGATGCGGACCCGGAAATACCAAAGGGAGCGACATCTTGCTGACTAAAATGGATAACGGCGATTTCATCGCTGAAATTCTCACGCCTAAAGGCGAAGCGGTTGTGGCGATTGCTCCCGAATTATTTAAAACATTGGAGAATCCGGATAAAGAAAAGTATTTGGCAGATGTACCCAAGCGATTCGACGATTCAAGATTGGAGGAGCAAGTGAATAAGGCTTTCGATACGGAAGTTTTCGACGAATATGCTATGCGTTGTTTGGGTTGTGCAGCCTGTACTTATGTTTGTCCTATTTGTGCCTGTTTCGATATTCAGGACGAAACCAAAGGAAGCAAAGGGCAGCGTTTGCGTAGTTGGGACAGTTGCGGAGCAAAATTATTTACGCTTCATACTTCGGGACACAATCCCCGCGAAACGCAGGGGGCACGTTGGCGTCAGCGTTTGATGCACAAATTTTCGTACATGCCCGAACGATTGGGTGTCAGGGGTTGTGTAGGTTGCGGACGCTGTTCGAGGCGTTGTCCGGTAGATATGAATATTGCCGAAAGTTTGAGTCAATTGAAAGTTGAATAGTGATGAAAAATATATACTTACCATACCGAGTAAAGGTTGCCAAAATTACTGACGAGGCTCCTTTGGTTAAAACATTTCGATTGGAATTTATTGATCCGAAAGAAGCAGAAGAATTTTCGTTCAAAACCGGTCAGTTTGCCGAATATTCGGTGTTTGGGGAAGGCGAATCCACTTTTTGCATTGCATCGCCACATACCCGTAAAGGATATGTGGAGTGTACATTCCGGCAAGTCGGACGAGTAACTACCGCTTTGTCAAACTTGGAAGAAGGTGCCGTGATGGGATTTCGTGGTCCGTATGGCAATACATTTCCAATCGACGAATGGAAAGGCAAAAACCTCGTGTTCATCGCCGGAGGTATCGCTTTACCGCCTATGCGAAGCGTTATTTGGTCGTGTTTAGACAACAGAAAAGATTACAA
>Ga0209628_10001579_pt1 | contig 14905 bp, 8 predicted proteins | sample TergutCu122P4_FD_187285 | JGI IMG/M metagenome (GOLD analysis project Ga0209628, IMG submission 187285) | Cubitermes ugandensis P4 segment gut microbial communities from Kakamega Forest, Kenya - Cu122 P4 (SPAdes) (version 2) | ecosystem: Host-associated > Arthropoda: Insects > Digestive system >...
AACACGCTATATTCCTACTATGTTAGATTACAGAACACATATTCCGGAAGGCTCCATGTTCAACACTCCTCCCGTGTTCTCTATTTTTGTGATGAAAGAAACCTTAAAATGGGTAAAAAAGATGGGCGGTTTAAAAGCCATGCAAATCCATAATGAGAAAAAAGCTGGAATTCTTTATGATGAAATCGACAGAAATAGCATGTTTGTTGGAACAGCAGCAAAGGAAGACCGCTCGTTGATGAATGTTTGTTTTGTGATGACTGAACCATACAAAGACAAAGAAGAAGATTTTATGAAATTTGCCAAAGAACGCGGCATGGTAGGTATTAAAGGACATCGCTCTGTGGGCGGATTCCGAGCATCAATCTACAATGCTTGCCCCATCGAAAGCGTAGAAGCATTAGTAGCTTGTATGCAAGAGTTTGAAAAATTGCATAAATAGTATTTAAGCACGCAGATGACGCTGATTGTCAGGATTTACGCAGATTAATATTAATTATTATCTGCGTTTATCATTTTTAATCTGCGTCATCTGCGTAAAAAAATAACAAACAAGTACCAACTATGATTATATTAGACGGAAAAACCCTATCCCAAGAAATAAAACAAGAAATAACAAAAACTGTTGCTTCTCTGATTGATGCAGGTAAAAATGCACCGCATTTGGCGGTAGTTATTGCCGGAGACGATGGTGCCTCTTTAACTTACGTGGAAAGTATTAAAAAAAATACGAAAGAAGTGGGTATGCTTTGCTCTGTGTATCAGTTTCCCGATTCCGTCAGCGAAAAAGAGTTATTAGAAGCCATTGATTTTATTAATAAAGATGATGAAATTGACGGATGTATCATTCAACTTCCACTTCCAAAACATATTAATAAACAAAAAGTTATTCAAAAAGTAAGCCCCAAAAAAGATGTGGATTGTTTTCATCCTGAAAATATGGGAAAATTAATACTTGGCGAAGAAACATTCTTGCCCGCCACGCCCCACGCAGTGATGGAGCTTTTAAAACGCTATGATATTGAAACCGCCGGAAAAAATTGTGTGGTAGTGGGAAGAAGTAACATTGTAGGCAAACCGCTGGCATTGCTGCTGGTGCAAAACAGTCCGAACGCCGATGCCACTGTTACAATATGCCACAGCAAAACTCAAAATCTGAAAGAAATTTGCGCACAAGCCGATATTTTATTGGTGGCAATAGGAAAACCTGAATTTATCACCAAAGAATATGTAAAAAAAGATGCGGTAGTAATTGATATAGGCATTCATCGTATTGAAGATAAAACATTTGAAAAAGGATATCGCATTTGTGGCGATGTAAAATTTGAAGAAACATCTAAAAAATGTATAGCAATTACCCCCGTTCCTGGAGGCGTAGGTGCTATTACTATGGCATGCTTGCTAAAAAATACTTTAAAATCTTATCAATGTGATATTTAATGGTAGTCCAATAATACTCATTCTAAAACAATTACCAACTATAAGTATCCATATAATGATTGTACATAAAGCTGTGATATTTCATAAGTAGATAGTAGTCGTAAATATCTATGAGTCCATCGGCGTTTAAATCGTATTCGGGTTTATAGTCTGGATGTCCGTAGTAGGTACCTTTTTTAACATAGTTGCGAATTATTTGCGCATCGTCGTCAAAAATTTTCATAGTAGAACCCGGAAGATTCACAATATTTCCGGGAACGAGTTCGCGATGTCCGAAATATTGTATTTTGTTAGACAAATCAACGGTAATCTTTGCCCATCGTACCACATATCCGTTTCTAAATATTTCTAAAATATATTCGCCGGCAGGAACATCGGGTATTTCGAATAGTCCAACGGTAGCTCCTTCAATGACAACAGCAGGGTTTCCTTCACTTAAAAATACGGGAGTCTCCGGATTATGTGTTTTGCCAATTGCCCCAAAATTGATAGGTTCCCCATAATTGTTAAATTCGCCAAGCGTACCCGGATGTTCCGGCGTATTAGCCATAAACTTAGTTCCGTCGTAATATTCGGCAATAGTAGAAAACAATGGGGCTTGCTCAAAGAAAGCAATAAGTTCCGAATCTGAAACCGGTTTTGTTGCGGGAACGGCTTTTAAACTTACTGTTATAGGGAATTTATCGTTAAAGTTTATACAGTAAATATCTGATAACGTTCTCTTTACAAACGGGAAAACGGTACCGCGTATGGTGGGCAAGTTGTAATTGTTATCCCCGATATAGTTTACATCGTAATTATTGTAAGCATAAATAAAGGGCAGGTTTCCTGCGGGTGGTTTTGATAGGGAAGCCGGAATTACAAAATGAGCGGCGTGTGCCATAATCGCAGTTGCTGCAACGGTTAAATAGGGGGCATCTGCAGCATTAATCCAATAGGCTTGCGGGGCGTAATTGTTAATGAAGTGCACATTGCTACCGACTTTTAAATTAATAGGTACACTCATGTAAATAGCACCACCTTCTCCGGAGGTTACACAATTTCTAAACACCACATTGTTAATCGTCAGCGGTGCATTGGCAGTGATACCTCCGGCGTTGTTCATTCCGTCAATCACCAGAGATTTCAGCGTAAAATCTCCATTGGTAATTACGTTAAAGTGGCGTTCTGTTCCGGTGGGTGTATTTAGCCGAATGGTGTCGTTGCTATTAACCGATTGAATCGTAACCGTTCTGCTTACATTAATGGCAGTGCCGTCGCTATTAATAAAATCTTCTTCTTGGCAAAGCACAAAGGTACCGTTCATATAGTCGTCTTCAATTCCGGAGGAGCGTTTGTAGAGTGTAATAACGTTCGCATTGCCTGTTTCCACAGCCTGACGGAGGCGCGCCCAGTCGGGTTCAGAAGCCGTTACGTTCCAAATATAAGGTTGTCCGGTGCCACAAGCATTGCTTGGGGTTACTTTAACCTGTCCGCCTGATGTGCCAATGCTAAAAGTTCTTGAGTAAGCGTTGGCAGAAGAGGTTACAGTCCAATCCGATGGATAATCCCAAGTATAGGTAGTGCCTGCTACATTTGTTACAGTATATGTAACATTAGAAGAGGGACATACGATTTCACTACCTGCCGACGAGGCCGGTTTTTCCGGTATGTCAGTGGGCGTTACGGCAAGGGTTCGTATGGTGGAATTGAAAGTACAACCGTTTCCTCCACTTAATGAAATATCGCCGGACACTGCTGTTGCAGTAGGTGTTACGGTAATTTGGGTTGTTCCTTGTCCGCTGAGAATATTCCAACCGGCAGGAACCGTCCATTCGTAATAGGTTATGTTTGTTCCTTCCGTTGTTGAAAATGTCAATACTGCGCCGGAGCCTTTACATGGCGACGGATTTGAACCCGAAGCCGTAATATTGTTGGGCTGACTCGGATTGGTGGTAGGAACCGTTACCGATAATGTACTGGGCGCACTGCTACCACAAGTGTTGTTCGCCGTTACGCTAATAGTGGTTGAGATCGCTGTACTGCTTAAATTGTAAATAATTATGTTGGTATTGGGAACGGTGGCACTGTTCACCGTCCAGCCGGTTGCCGGTGAAAGCGACCAAGTGTAACTGGTTGCGTAAGGGTCGGCGGCTACTTCATAAATTGCCGTGCCGGTTGTACTTCTACACGCGATAAGACTGCCGCTTATGGGACCCGGCTGCGAAGGAGGACCACTGAGCGATAGCATCGTTACCTCCGTTGATTGCTCCGGACCTTCACCGCAACCATTTGCCGGCATTACCCTAACAATTCCGCCGGTTTGGCTTGTCAATACGGTAATTTGGTTTGTGCCTTGTCCGGAAAATAATTGCCATTCTTCAGGAATTGTCCAGGTATAGGTTGTTCCTGCTACGTTAGTTACGGAAAAAGTGGCTTCCATGTTTGCACATACGTTTGGCACGCCTGTTCCGCTAATAGGCGATGGTTGGGCAGGAACATCTCCTACCGTAATATTCGATGAGTTTCGGAAATTACTGTTACAACCATTGCTTGCGGCTGCCCGAACTTGCGCGTTGGTAACCAGCGATGCAGCGTTTGTTACTTTTACTGTAATGATATTCGTACCGTTTCCGGATATAATTTCCCATCCGGTAGGAACTTCCCAAACATAATATATTGCGTTTGCAACGGTGGATGAAGTATAAGTTACAATATCGCCTCTACATACGCTGGTGGGACCGGTAACCGTACTTGGTTGCGAAGGAGTGCTGGTGCTTACTGTTACATACAGCGATGCAGCCGGACCTGTTCCGCAAGAGTTGTTTGCTTTTACGCTAACGGTAGCCGATACTGTTTGGTTGCTAAAACGATAAGTGATGCGTGTGGTACCTGCTCCGGCATCAACTGTCCAACCGGTGGTTGGTGAAACCAACCATGTGTAGCCCGTTGCCCCCGGTACCGGGTCAATCTCAAAGGTTACAAGGTTGTTGTTGCCTCTACAGGCATAAGCGGGACCATTTATCGGGTTGGGTTGCGCCGGAGCGTCCGTAGTTAAAACGGTTACCGGTGTGCTTGACGCTGGTCCGGCGCCACAACTGTTGGCAAATTCTACGCTAACAGTTCCGCCTGTAGCACCGGAAGTTACGGTAGGGGTGCGTGTGCCTTGTCCGGCAGTAATTTCCCATCCTACCGGAAATGTCCATTGGTAAATTGCACCTGTTGGAAGTGCAGGGGTTGTTGCCACCGAAAATGCTAAAAGTGACGAGTTTTTACATATATTTGCCGGAACTGTGATAGCGCCCGGAGTTGCCGTAGGAGGTGTATTTTGAATAGTTACCGATGTGGTCGCATTACATGATGCCGCACCCGGATTATAGGAAACCGTATATGTGCCCGGAGTACTTGTATTCGGGTCAATCGTTCCGGTAGTTGCATTTATGCTTAAACCCGATGTAGAACTGAACGTTCCGTTTTCCCATGCACCGCCGCCACCCGTAAAGGTTACTTCTTTAAGTTGCGTATCGGTGGTACAGAACATAGAATTTGGATAACTGATGTCGGGTGGAGTAATCACATTATAAACATAAGTAGCCGGACAATAGGTGGAACTGGCAGGTTTGAAAGTTATTGAATAGATTCCGGCGGCTGTGGAACGACTTACGGAAATTCTACCACTACTTTGTACAAATGAAAGAGTACTTGGCGGGTCAATCTCCCATGTGCCTGTAGTGGAAGGAGATAGTGTTGGCGTATAATTGGTGCTGTTGTTAGGCAAAACCGATGCGCCTTGACATACCGGATTGTTATTTCCAATAGGATTGGGATAAGAAATAGTAATAGGCGTTCCGGTGCCGATGGTTACCGAAATGGTTTTTGTATCGGAGCCACAATTCGGTGTTGTTGGCGTAGTATAGGTTACCGAATAAGTACCTAGTGTGCTTGAACTTGGAACAATAGCACCGTCAAGCGGATTAAGGGCTAATCCTGTGGGCGTACAGTAAAATGTTCCTCCTGAATGAAGTGTACCTGACAAGGTAGGCATTTGAGGCGTCGAAATACTGGAGCAAAGTGTTGTCCCCGGATAAGCAAAATTGGTTATAATTGGACCCTGCACAATGGTTACCCATGTGGTATCTCGCACCGTACAACCACCTCCCGTTTGAGAATAGATAATTCTGTAAGTATTAGGAGTACTTCCACTTGGCGTAATAGTTCCTTGGTTTGTTCCGGCTGTAGTTACAATGCTCAATCCTGAAGAAGGCGTAACAGTAATGCTTCCACCGGTTGAAGGTGGCGCTAACCCGTTTACTCGCATCACCTGAGTACCTTCGTTGGTACAGAAACTGTTCTTTGCATAAGAGATTTTAACATCGCCCACAATGGTTACTTCCTGAGTAGTAACAATACCGCTTCCTGATACAAAACTAAAGGTAACAGAACCGGCACCAACAGGTATTACCGTATTTCCGTTAACTTTGGCTATATTCGGGTTATTGCTTACCCAATATCCTACATTTAATCCTGATGAACCTGTTGCAAGGGTTGTAACGCCATTAAATATGGTTAAATAGTCGTAACCGCTTTCAACTTGCCCTGTGCCCTTAACCGTTACTTTTGCGCCGGTTGTGGCAGGATTGAGAATAATATAGCCATGACTGTTGTGTGCATATAAATCGGAACCTTGCTGTAGCGTATTTTGTATTCTACCACTGCAAGCCGTTACCGTAAGCGGAGTGTTAAGTGCTACGGGGATTCTGTATATGGGAGTTGAACCACCGCCCCCAGGTACACCCGTACACGAAATTGCCAAATCAAAACCTTCGTATGCTACTGAGCCATCGGAGTCAAATTTTACCACCAACTGTCCATTCGGATTGTTAGAGGTTATGGGAGGAACAACCACATCACTTACCCCGTGCGCGTAGCCGCCAAATAAAATATCACCGAACGCCGTACCGCTTACGGATAAAGTTGCCGTACTTCCCGCACAAAGCGAGGTTGCAGAAACGGCAGGTGTTAAAGCAGGTAAATAGGTAGTACCTCCACAAGCGATAATGTTCACTTCCACCGGATAACGAACCGATTCGCAAGCGCCTTTTTTTACTTGCGATACAAAGTAATGCAAGGTTTTTCCCCCATACGAACCGGAAACATAATTTGAAACCGCAGTAGGCGGCTCACAAAGAATCCCAAATTCATCGAACCAGTTTAAAGTGCAATCGGGGTCGGGAACAGCACCCGACAAACTGACCACATCAATAGTAGATGAAGCGGTACTGCTTCTACAAACAGTAACCGAATGTACTTTAAGCGGTGGAACCGGAAGATGCACTATTTCAATATCAACATTACCGATAGAAGGATTGGGGCAACGGGCAGGTTGCACCGTTACAGAATAAGTTCCATTTACCGCAGTAGATGCCGGAAATTTTGGAAATTGCTTATTTGCCTCATTCTGTGGGAAAACAAAGCCAGGAGGACCTGACCACGAATAGGTAGCTGTTCCCAAAGAAACACAAAAAAGTTCTACGAGCCCATCTTCGCAATAATAGCCGTCATTAAGCGCAAAAGCAACGTTGGCGTTATTCAAATCCAACATGCGTACGTTTTTTAGAATATACACGTCTGTACAATCATCTTCTACTTTAATATCATACAACGCATTATGCACTCCAAAATCTGGAAAATCTCCGGTGTTATTTTGAGCCAGTATAGGAGAAGTAGTTCCCGCAGCCGTTATAGTATAGCGATAACCGCTCGGCGGATATTTCGTGGTATTCGGTATTCCGTCAACCGCTTTCACATAAACGTCGCCAAGAGTTTTTCCGGCACAAATATAATGTGAAGTCCGCAATGGGTCTATGGATAACCTTTCTCCCGGAGCAACATGAACGGTAAATTCATAGATTGCGGGATTACAAGATGTACTGGTAGAAGTAAATACTCCTAATGTATAGTTACCGGGCGTCCAAGGCAAGGTTGGATAAGTACTACTTCCTACCGTATAATTGGAAGTGCCGAAAATAGCTCCATTATCAGAACGTAAAATTCTATAATAAGTCGTTTGGTCTGTATAATTTCCGTTTCCGTCAGTCATTTGTATTTTGCCGTTCAAAATAACTTGAAGTCCGTTGCAAGTTGGGTTTGTTGTATAAGTAAAATTAGTATTCTCAATCGTATAATAATTTCCTAATGTAATAGAAATAGGTACTACCGGTTCAGATATACATGCATGATTGGTGATAATTTCAAATTCATAAAGTCCCGGCTTCATAATCTCTCTACCACCAATAATGTGAGGTCTGGCACTATTGGGCCAAAACCGGTTTGTTCCAGCGGGTATGACATAAGTGGAGCCCGGTCCACCCATCATCAAATTTTGAGGACCGTTTACATATTTAACAATAGTACCCGGAAAAAACATATCTTCGGCATCCACATAGAGACGAATATCTCGCGTACCAAAATTCTGTGAACAATAATAACCATTGGCATAACTAACATCAATTTTGATAGCGGCAGACGCTCGTATTCCGGGCGACCAAGAAGAAGTAAATACCCTGCCATTGGCATCTGTAACTTTTATCTCATAATTGATTCCTCTTTGATAGGTGGGTTGACCCGCACCCGGAGTTGATATTGTTCTATTGGGATGCGTAAGTGTACCCGATTTTACCAAACCACCGGTTGTTTTATTTGTAATTTCCCAATTAAGAGGATAACACATTCCCACCAATTGATTCACTTCTGCACCCAATTGAACGTAATCACAATTTCCATCTATTACATAAGTTTTGGGAGTGGAAATTGCAGTACTTGTACTGCAAAGATAGGTGGAAGTATTCATTACTTGCGTTCTTGGCGTTGCCGTAGAACAGCCTATGGGTCTAAGATAAAAGGTAATGGTTTGCCCCGAATTGCAAAACGTATTATAGTTGCTCGGAAGCGTAACCACAGGTCTTTTATCGTTATTGGGAAGAGGCGTCCAAGAAGTGGGAGTTCCGGTACCAAACACATAAGCATACTCGTAATAATCGCTGGAATTGCTCCAATAGTAAGTCCAGTCGGAAGAAACACTAACCGTAGTGTATGGTATGGCCGTATTGCAATCGTTCGTAGTTGTAGCTTGTAAATAATTATATATAACAGTGGTGGGCATATCGGAAGAGAGTGTCATATCTGCTTGTGCAATATTTCGGGTTGCTACAGTTCCGCAGTCATCAGATATTACTATGGTATAATTTCCGCCGGCAACATTATCTATAGTATAAGTAGTTGTGCTAAAGTTAAATGTTGTTGCGCCCGTATATCCCGAAGGTGCCGATGTGATAGTGGCTTGATAGGGTGATTTTCCACCTGAAATGTTTATAGCTATTTGCCCAGTAGCTTTACAACTCATAGATTTTCGCAATGGCAATGCAGTAGCAATTAACGAATTATAATGCCCTCCAACCGTTACGTTAGAAACAGATGCAGTAGCGGTGGTATAAGGAGATACATTACAAATTGCCTGAAATTCAACAGTATAAACACCATCTCCCACATTATCCAACTTTCTTATATTTGAATTGGAACCTACTTGGGGCCACGTGGACCACTGTGACCATTGACCCGCACTATTTCTATACCTCAACTCGCATTCTGCCATATTCAAATTGTTTAAATTGGTACCCGCAGCAGCTGTTATCGTTGCCGTTATGCTTCCCGATAGCGGACAATCCGAAGATGTAGTGGCAACCGTCATCGTTACGCTACATTGCGCATATAGGTAAGTTGATAGATTTTTTAGTAAAAAACATGCAAATAATATTGCCAAAATTTTAATTTTTCTCATTATTTTAATTTTTTTTTAATGATTACTGTTGTTTATGGTAATAAATGGTAATAACTCCTTCCACATCTTCATCATTATTATAATAATAACATTGCAATAGCATTGTATTTTCGGTTAGCGCATAATTATAGAAAGTTATTTCAAGCGGATAAGATTCAATATTTAATTCTTTAGCACCCTTCTCTTCGTCATCGTAATCCATTGGAGCATTCATTGCGTCATGAAATTCTAATTCACCGTTATTGTTAATAATGGCAAAAACCTTCAAAAACCATGTTTCACCGGCGGTATAAGTTAAAAACTTACTTTCTCTGAACGCAATATGCGTAGGAATTTTTTGAAAAATTGGTTTTTCCGTAAATTCCTGGAGCGAGATAGTTTTGGAAATTGAGAACTCATGAAGCGCGCTTGGCTGTTTTTCTTGAATTTCAGCGCGATTGAAAAACCAATCGCCGGCAAAGGCAACATCAAGTAGAGTGACTTGAGCTTTTACATTAATGGTTGATAAAAAAAGCGGACAAAGCATACTAATACACAATATCTTAAAAGTGTAAGACGAAATTACGTTTGTTTGTTTGTTTAATTTTTTAATTTTTTTTGACATATTTGGTTATAATTTTACTTATTATTTATATATTTTACATTTTATTTGTTTCAAAATTGGGAATAAACATGACAAAAATATATAAAATAAATACAGATAATATACTATATCATACTTGTACAATATTATATAATATTGTTTTTCAATATATTATACATATATCACAATAATTTCACAACCATATTGACGAATTATTGCAATAAAACGGTGTATTTTTACAACTTTTTACATTTGCAAAATAAACAAGAACATTATATTAAGTTTACTTCTCTTTTTGCGACCTTATCTTCATTATCCAAATCGCTATCCAATAAGTGATTGTAATTCCACAAAAAGCTCCAAACAAAATGGGAAATTTTTCCGAATCTTCCAATAATATAAACAAAGGAATGATTAACACGCCGAGTAGTAAGAAATAACGAAAAACGGTTTTCATAATATTTTATGTGCTGCAAATATCTTTTTTTTTATCATTTGTCAGCTTTTGAATCATTTTATTAAATTCTTGATAATCATTTGTTCGCAATAATTGTTGCAATTCCAAAGTATTTAACTTCCAAAAAATAGCAAAATAATGCCATAGTTCTTTTAATAATGACAATGCGATTTTTTCATTTTTTAATTCAATCAATATTTTAGAATAGTCATTATAAAAACTGATAAATCGGGTCGATGGCAGAGGCAAGTCGCGTCTTATCTCCACATCCATGTTACTCAAAATTTTCTCAGCCAAAAATGGATTTTTCAATATTCCACGCCCTAACATCCAATTTTCAATCTTAGGAAAACGTTTTTGTAAATACATAAAAAAATCCACATTATGAATATCTCCATTGTAAACAATTGAATGGTTGGTCATTTTGTAAAACATTTCAAAAATATCTAAATCTACTGTTCCTTCATATTGCTGTATGCCCATCCTTGGATGAATACATAGAAAATCAATAGGATATGGGGAAAGTCGTTGTAGTATTTGCAAGCCTTCTTCATCCGAATGTAAACCCAAACGCATTTTTAGCGAAAATTTTGCGGTTGTTTCTCCGCAAACAACGCTTACTACTTCTTCAACCATATCTGGAAAAGGCATTATACCGCAGCCGCGTTTTTTGCGCACAATTTGGTTCATCGGACAGCCAATATTCCAGTTAAATTGCTTATATCCAAAAGTTTCTTGCAAAATAACAATTGTTTCTTTAATGTTTTTTGGAATGTTGCCCATCAGTTGCGGAATAATATGCAAATCATCATTATTCTTCGGAAATAGATCGGGTAGTTTTTTAGGATTGATTTTATCTTTCGGCTGTGCAGCAATAAAAGGTGCTATAGCACAATCAATTCCATGAAAATGTTTTATAAAACAGTTTCTAAAATTAAAATAGGTAATTCCGTGCAACGGTGCGAGCCAAATTTTAAAAATCATTATTAATAATATTCAATAGTTCGCATCCTTTTCCGCAAGGTATCGTCTCCTTGAAGCACAATCTCTTCCAACCAATTTTTCATAGCATCGTGCTGAGTATATATTCTATCTTCCCTCAAATTATGCAACCGGTCCTCAAAAATTACTTTTTGCAATACACCGTTGTTGTTATATTGAGTATAAGTATATTCAATAATTTGTTCAGAATTTTTAAAAGCACGTCTGTTTATTTCATCTCCATAATTATCATACTCAATGATAAAAAATTTATATAATTTATTATTAGGATCGTATTCTTCAATGCGCTCCACCAAACCATAAGCATTATAATAGATTTTGTTAGTAAGATGATAATCGGAAAGCAGGCGCTTCATTTCAATTATGCTACCAATTCCATCGGTTTTAAATTGAATTTTATATAACAAAGAATCATTTAATGAAATGTGTCTTTCGTTTATGAAACCGTTTTTATCATATAAAACCGTGTCTTTTGTCAAGTTAAATTCTTTATAGTTAAATTCTTCCCAAAAATCTTCTCGTGCATTTGGTAAATAATAGACCGTTTTTTTTGAAATAGTATCATTATTGTTGTCAAAAACAATTGCTTGTGTTAAAAAACCATCCGAATTATAATATTGTATGATTTTATTTAAGAAAAAAAAGTTTGAATCGGTTTCAGAATAGTAATATGCATCTGTTTCAATATGATGTACATTTCCAAAAAGTCGTGTGCGTTGCAAATGATTTTTTAGTGCATCGGGAACGATTACTATTTCTGTTGCTTTTCTTTTGCAAAAAATTAGGAAAAAAATCAGCAAAAATAGGATGATAAAAGAAAGAAGCCGATATTTATTTTTTTGCATACCTTTCTCTTCGTGCTAAATTTGCAGGTTCAATAGCCAATTTTTCGCCGGTTAAAAGCGCTGCTACCCCATCGGTATGGTATTTATTTCTGCAATGCTCACATTGGCAATTTGCAATGTAATTGTTAGGTTCAGTGTAAGTTGTAATAACACCTTCGTAATTACGTAGCACCACGTGGTTGTTTCCATGAGTAATTAAATAATTAGGCATCACTGGAATTTTTCCACCGCCGGCAGGTCCATCCACCACAAAAGTAGGAACAGCGTATCCTGAAGTATGTCCGCGTAAACCTTCCATAATCTCAATTCCTTTTGCCACAGTAGTTCTAAAATGTTCAATACCCAACGATAAGTCACATTGATAAATATAATAAGGTCGTACACGATTTTTTACTAAATCCTGAACCAACTTCTTCATTATAAATGTACAATCATTTACTCCTCTCAATAAAACGCTTTGATTTCCTAAAGGAATACCTGCGTTAGCCAATTTTTCTAAAGCTAATTTTGCTTCTTCCGTAATTTCGTTAGAATGATTAAAATGCGTATTTACCCATATTGGGTGATACTTTTTTAACATATTAACTAAATCATCTGTAATACGTTGTGGACAAACCACAGGTGCACGCGTACCAATGCGAATAATTTCAACATGCGAAATAGCGCGTAAGCGTTGGATGATAGACTCTAACTTGTCGTCGCTTACCATCAAAGCATCGCCTCCGGAGAGAAGCACATCTCTAACTTGCGGAGTTGAAGCAATATAATCAATTCCTTTTTGAATACGTTCTTGAGTTGACTCGCAGTCGTGCTGTCCGGCAAAACGTCTGCGGGTGCAGTGACGACAGTACATGGCACATTGGTCTGTAATTAAGAAAAGTACCCTATCCGGATAGCGGTGGGTTAATCCAGGTACAGGTGCATCTTCATCTTCATGAAGCGGATCTAACAGATCGGCAGTGGCTTTATGGGTCTCAAACTTAGTAGGTATTGCTTGTTTACGAATAGGGCAATTTTGGTCATCAGAATTAATCAGACTTAAATAATAGGGAGTAATAGCCATTCTCAATGTTTTTAATGATTCTCGCACTCCATTTTCCTCTTCGGGCGTTAATTGAATGTATTTTTTTAAATCCTCTAACGTTTCAATACGATTTTTTAGTTGCCACTTCCAATCGTTCCAATGTTCATCGGTAACTTTTGAAAAAAAATTTTTGCGGTTTGTTGTCATAATATATTCATGTTAAAATTATACCATTCTATTGTAAGCAATTTCCATTAAACTTCCTTTTCTTTCTTATATAATATTGAAAAACAATAGATTTTTGAAAAGTTTTCTTGTAAACTTGTGAATTAATATTTTTTCTTTTTTGTTTTATTTTTCGGAGTTGTTTTATAAAAGAGAGTTGAGCACGGAGAACAGCCCACGCATCTTTCCAATGCCCTTGAAGCAAAAAGAACAAAGCTGCAATCTGATCTAAATGAAAGCGGATAAAAAAAATGGGTAAGAGTTTTTGTTTCGGCAGGTTTTTTAGCAAAAGAAACAGATTATTTCTAAAATTGAGATACGTTTTTCGGGAACTATTTTTCGGGAGCGTGCCGCCGCCTACATGATATACTACCGATTTAGGTTGAACCATCACTTTATATCCTAAACTTTTGATGCGCCAACAAAAATCAATCTCTTCCATGTGGGCAAAGAAATCATCATCTAATCCATTAACTTCTTTATATACAATACTTCTTACAAATAATGCCGCACCCGTTGCCCAAAATACTTCCCCAGCATCATCATATTGTCCATCATCATTTTCCAAATATCCAAAAACTCTACCTCTACAAAAAGGATAGCCAAGATAGTCTAAAAAACCCCCACAAGCTCCGGCGTATTCAAACTGTGTTTTGTTGTTAAAAGATAATAATTTTGGTTGAACCACCGCAACATCAGGTTGGGTATCCAACAAATAAATAATAGGTTCGATCCAATTTTCCGTTACTTCAACATCAGAATTTAACAAGCAATAATATTCTGCCTCTATATGCTGAAAAGCGTTATTATATCCTTTTGAAAAACCTTCATTTTCGACGTTTTGAATAATTTTTATGGAAGGAAATTCCGTTTTTAAAAACTCAACGGAATTATCGGTAGAGGCGTTGTCGGCAACAATAATTTCTGAATACGCAGGTGTATTTTTAATAAGCGCAGGCAAAAATTGAGATAGAAATTTTTGTCCATTCCAGTTTAAGATTACGATTGCCAACTTTGTCACGAAGTATAAGTTTTAAAACTGCAAAAATAATATAAAAACGATATTATACCCACATAATATCCTTTAAAGGGATAAAAAGAAGTTGTCTTTTGCGCTACAGAATATGCTTTTATGTACAAGGCTGAAAGTCTTACAATCAACAGTGTGATTAGAAGATTTTTAGCCTCATCTTTTTTTCGTATAATGGTTCTCTTATTCATTATTTTACCAATTCCCCAGCACTTCAACTATCTTCTTTCTGCGCTCTTTTTTTGTAGCAAACGAGTAATCGTTCTTTTTTAGATATTTTTTTGCTTTTTGCCAGTTGAGTGTGTGAATATAAGAGAGTTGCGTGTAGATAAAATCATTCATAATTCTACTATATATTTCATTACTGACCGACTAAAAAAATAAAGGGCGTAACCATTTTCAGCAACGCCCTAATTTTGTATTTTTGTTATGCAAACAATAAAAATACAAGATGGGCAAAGATAGCACAAAAAATTTAGTCGG
>Ga0209628_10001580_pt1 | contig 14904 bp, 14 predicted proteins | sample TergutCu122P4_FD_187285 | JGI IMG/M metagenome (GOLD analysis project Ga0209628, IMG submission 187285) | Cubitermes ugandensis P4 segment gut microbial communities from Kakamega Forest, Kenya - Cu122 P4 (SPAdes) (version 2) | ecosystem: Host-associated > Arthropoda: Insects > Digestive system...
GCAGTTGCGTAAGGAACATCGATGGATCAGCCAGACTCCAGCGGATCGCGCGCAAGCCCAGAACCGGATTCAGGTGCGCATCGTCGCGCGGGTGCCCATCCAGCGGCTTGTCGGCGCCGATATCCACCGTGCGGATCGTCACCGGCATGCCCAACATGCCTTCCACCGCGCGCCGGTACGCCTGGTACTGCTCTTCTTCATCGGGCATGACAGACTTGCCTTGCGCCCCGCGCCCCATGAACAGGTATTCGCTGCGAAACAACCCCACGCCCATTGCACCGGCCTTCACCGCACCTTCGGCGTCTTCGGGCAGCTCGATGTTGGCCAGCAGGTCGACGCGCTGCCCATCGAGCGTGATCGCAAGCTTGTGACGCAGGCGTGAAAGCCGCGTGCGCTCGAGCTCATCCTGGCGCTGCCTGAAGCCGTATTCGGCCAGAATGATCGGCGACGGATCGACGATCATCACGCCGGCATCGCCATCGATGATGACCCAGTCATCCTGGCGCACGATCTGGCTCGCACTGCGCGCGCCAACCACCGCGGGGATCCCCATGCTGCGCGCGACGATCGACGTGTGCGAGGTACGTCCGCCCACATTGGTCGCGAAACCGGCGAACACGCCTTTCTTGAATTGCAGCATGTCGGCCGGAGAGAGATCGTGCGCGATCAGCACCAGCGGCGCGTCGATGGTGTCGGCGCAAGCCAGATCGCTGGCGGCATCTTCCGGATGCACGCTCTTGCGCCGCGGCTGCTCGAACGTGAGCATTGCGGCGGTGCCTCGCATCCGGCGCAAGATACGCTCAACCACTTGCTCCAGATCGGCCTTGCGCTCGCGCAGGTACTCGTCCTGGATTTCATCGAACTGCCGCGCGACGATTTCGAACTGCGTCACCAACGCCCATTCGGCGTTGTAGAACCGGTCCGTGATCCAGTGCTTGACGCCTTCGTCCAGCACCTCGTCTTGCAGCAGCATCTGGTGCACCTCGAGCAGCGTGGCCAGTTCGTGCGGCGTATCGCTCGGGTTCATCTGGGCTACGCTGGCCCGCAGCCGTTCCATCTCATCGACGACCATATTGCGCGCGCGGCTCAGGCGGCTAATCTCGGCGTCAACTTCCTCGGGCTTGATGAAATAGTGGACAACGTCAGCGCGGCTGCTGACCATGATCACCGCGCGCCCGATCGCAATACCCGGCGACACGGGAAGACCCTGGATGGCGATCGTCATATCCGGGGGTCCTATGCGCCGCGGCCCGCGCTTTGCCCTGCATCCCTTGCCGCACCGGCGCGAGGGGGAATCACTGGATGACACGCCTTAGCACGAAGCATGATGCTATCTACTCGCCTTCTCCGAATTTGTCGTTGATCAGCGCAAGCAGCATATCCATTGCTTCGCGCTCCTGCGCGCCGTCAGTCTCCAACGTAATTTCGGCGCCCTGGCCCGCGGCGAGCATCATCACGCCCATGATGCTTTTGGCGTTCACGCGGCGTTCGCCACGCGAGACCCACACTTCGCAGGGATAGCCCCCCGCCAATTTAGTGAGCTTGGCCGAAGCGCGCGCATGCAGGCCCAGCTTATTGCTGATGGTCACAGATGTCTTGATCACTGTACTTTTTTCTCGCCTGATTCTCGGGTGCCGCGGCTGCCACCTGCATCACACCAGAGGTACCTCCCGCCAGCGCACGCTGAACCAAAACGTCCAGCGGCTCATGCCGATAACTCACGGCGCGCAACAGCATCGGCAGGTTGACACCCGCAACCAGCCGCGCGCACGCGTCGTCAACCAGCTTTTGCGCCACGTTACATGGCGTGGCGCCGAACACGTCAGCCAGTATCAGCACTTTCGCACCCGGCGCGCGTCCCAAAAGCTGCGCGAGCGCGATACGCGCCGTTGCAAGCGTCTCTTCGGAAGACGCATGCGCTTGGACGTCGACACCGGCCACATCATCCGCGCACTCGGGAAACACGTGCAACGCGCATTGGCGCAGCGCGTGCGCCAGCGGAGCATGGGCAATAACGAGGATGCTGTTCATTGCAAACCAAATGTAACTGTTTTAATTATGCGTGGCATACCGGTGTTGTGCACTACCCCTCTGGAGTAGAACAACACTCACACAACACGCGGCTGCGTTCAATCCGGCTTCATACAGGTCTCGTGCCACACGCACCTTCGTGCAGATCAGAAGCAACAAGACCGCCGTCAGCGCCAAGCTTCCAGTGAGCGTTGGGCAATACCCTCCCCCTGAAGGCGATGAAGCAGTGGCATCAGATGCATGCTGATTGATTCAGCATGCATCCATATGGTCGTCCGGGATACGACAAATGGGTAAGCCCGATTTCCCCGAACTACACGAGTTGATCAAAAAGCCCTTGGCCGGCGCCTGAGTCCGGTTCTCTTCCTTACGAGCGGACGTCATTGTTGCGCCGGCGCGCATGCTTTGTCTTACTTGTTACGGAAATCGTCGTGGCAAGCCTTGCAAGTCTTGCCGGTGGGTTCAAACTGCGCCTTGAGCGCATCGAGGTTGCCTGCCTTGGCAGCCGTCTGCAGCTTACCGAGTTCGGTCATGGATTTTTCGGCCAGCTCTTTGTATTTGGCCTGTTCCTTCCAGATTTCGGGCTTGGCCTTACCACCTTCGGTACCCGGACCGAAGGCGGCCCACGGCAGCTTGCTGGCACCTGCGGCCACCTCGGCATCTACCGCCGCTGCGGCGGCGTTGTAGGGGGCACGGCCATTGGCCATGGCGCCAAGGCGTCCGAAGTGTTGCCCAAGCACAAAAAAAGCGCTCTGGCGGTACTTGATGGCATCTTCCGGTTTGGCAAACTGTGCGGCGGCGGGCAACGCGAGCAAGGCGCCAACAGCAAGCGCAAGCGACGAAGCGAGACGAGTCATCGTTTTCTCCTTTGTTGAAAGAACCATGCACCACTTGGCGACGGCATCGCATCAGTGTAAAGGAACACGGCTGGCGCAAAATGGGTTCCTGCGAGGCGCCTTTCCCTTAGGCGCAAGGCCGGTACCTCCTTGTTTGCCCCAGTCCTGGCCGATCAACCCAGTTTCGCTTTCAGCAGCGCATTGACCTGCGCCGGATTGGCCTTGCCCTGGCTCGCTTTCATGACCTGGCCGACCAGCGCGTTGAAAGCCTTGTCCTTGCCGGCGTGGTACTCATCGATGTTTTTCTGGTTGTTGGCCAGCACCGTGTCGATGATTTTCTCGAGCGCGCCGGTGTCACTCATCTGTTTCAGGCCCTTGGCCTCGATCACGCGGTCGGCATCCTGAGCTTCGCCGGTCCACAGCGCTTCGAACACTTGCCGCGCCGCGTTGTTCGAGACGGTGCCGTCGCCGATGCGCTGGATCAGCTTGGCCAACTGCTCGGGCTGCACGGGCGCTTGATCGATGCCGATGTCCTGCGTGTTGAGCCGGCGCGCGATCTCGCCCGCGATCCAGTTGCTGGCGAGCTTCGGGTTTGCGCCCGCGGCCACGACGCTGTCGAAGTAGCGCGCATGCGAAAGGCTCTGCGTCAGCTGGGTCGCGTCATATTCGGTCAGGCCGTGCTCGCGCACGTAGCGTTCGGCCAGCGCGCGCGGAAGTTCAGGCATTTCGCCGCGCACGCGCTCGATCCAGTCGGCGTCGATCGCCAGCGGCGGCAGGTCGGGGTCGGGGAAGTAGCGGTAGTCGGCTGCGTCTTCCTTGGTGCGCATCGCGCGCGTTTCGCCGGTGTCAGGGTCGAACAGGACCGTGGCCTGCTCGATTGCGTGACCGTCCTCCAGTTGCTCGATCTGCCAGCGGATCTCGAAGTCGATCGCCTGCTGCATGAACTTGAAGCTGTTGAGGTTCTTGATCTCGCGCCGTGTGCCCAGTGGCGCGCCGGGTTTGCGCACCGAGACGTTGGCGTCGCAGCGAAAGCTCCCTTCCTGCATGTTGCCATCGCAGATACCGATCCAGGTGACGATTTTGTGCAGTTCCTTGGCGTAGGCAACGGCTTCGGCGGTCGAGCGCATGTCGGGCTCGGTGACGATCTCCAGCAGCGGCGTGCCGGCACGGTTGAGGTCGATACCCGACTGGCCGTGGAAGCTCTCGTGCAGCGACTTGCCCGCATCTTCTTCGAGGTGCGCGCGCACCAGGCGCACGGTCTTGAATTCGTCGCCGAGGTAAAAGCTGACCGAGCCGCCCTGCACGACGGGAATCTCGTACTGGCTGATCTGGTACCCCTTGGGCAGATCGGGGTAAAAGTAGTTCTTGCGCGCGAAGATGCTGCGCGGGGCAATGCACGAACCCAATGCCAGGCCCAGTTTGATCGCGCGTTCGACCGCGCCTTTGTTCATCACGGGCAGCGTGCCGGGCAGCGCCAGATCGACCGCACAGGCCTGCGTGTTGGGCTCGGCGCCGAAAGCCGTCGAGGCGCGGCTGAAGATCTTGCTTGCGGTGGAAAGCTGCGCGTGAGTCTCGAAGCCGATGACGACTTCGTAGCCTCGGATGAGAGGGGTACTCATGTCAAAAGCCCTCCGGGACACGGGCGTTCCAATCAGTGGCCTGCTGGAAGCGGTGCGCCGCATTGAGCAGCCTGGCTTCGCCAAAGTAGTTTCCGACCAGTTGCAGGCCCACGGGCATGCCTTGATCGAAGCCGCACGGCACGCTCATGCCCGGCAGCCCCGCGAGCGAAGCCGGCAGCGTGAAAATATCAGCCAGGTAGTCGGCCACCGGATCGCCGCCGTGTTCACCGATCTTCCACGCCACCGTGGGCGCGACGGGGCCGGCGATCAGGTCGCAGTCCTTGAAAGCCTGCTGAAAATCGTCGGCGATCATGCGGCGCACTTTCTGCGCTTGCAGGTAATAGGCATCGTAGTAACCGTGCGAGAGCACGTACGTGCCGATCATGATGCGGCGCTTGACTTCGTCACCGAAGCCTTCGGCGCGTGTCTTCTCGTACATCTGGCCAAGGTCGTGATAGTTTTGGGCGCGGTGGCCGAACTTGACACCGTCGAAACGGCTGAGGTTGCTCGATGCCTCCGCGGCCGCGAGCACGTAATAGACCGGAATCGACAGCTCGGTGCGCGGCAGCGAGACGCTTACGCGCCGCGCACCGAGTTTTTCGTATTCAGCCAGCGCCGCATCAACGGCCGCGCGCACGCCTGGGGCGACGCCCTCGCCAAAAAATTCCTGCGGCACGCCGATGCGCAAGCCCTCAATTGAACCGCCGAGCGCACGGGTGAAGTCTTCGGCGGGCCGGTTCAGCGAGGTGGAGTCACGGTCTGGATCGGGGCCGCACATCACCGACAGCAGCAGCGCGCAATCGCGCGCCGAGCGCGCCATCGGTCCGGCTTGGTCCAGGCTTGATGCGAAAGCGACCATGCCATAGCGCGAAGCGCGTCCGTAAGTTGGCTTGATGCCGGTAATGCCGCAAAAGGATGCCGGCTGGCGGATCGAACCGCCGGTGTCGGTGCCGGTGGCCGCCGGCGTCAGGCGCGCCGCCACCGCTGCCGCACTGCCGCCGGAAGACCCGCCGGAGATCCGCGCCGTATCCCAGGGGTTGCGCACCGGCTGCACCGTGCCGATGCCCGTGGCGGGCACGGCGACGTTTTCGTTGGCCGAACCCATCGCGAATTCATCGCAACTGAGCTTGCCCAGCGTCACCATGCCGGCCTGGGCCAGATTGCGCACCGTGGTCGCATCGAAGGGCGATCGGTAGCCGGCCAGCATGCGCGAGCCTGCGGTGGTAGGGAAATCGGCGGTGACGAAGATGTCTTTGTGCGCGATCGGCACACCCGCCAGCGGGCCGGCGCGCCCGCCGGCGATCGCGGCATCGGCTGCACGCGCCTGCGCGAGCGTGACTTCGGGGTCGAGCGCGACGAAAGCGCCCAAGGCGGCGTGTGCGTCGATGCGCGCCAGAAAGTGCTGCGCGGCCTCGATCGCGGACACCTCGCGCGCGGCGATCGCGGCAGCCAGTTCGGCGACGCTGCGCTGATGCAAGTCGGCGCGGCTCATTCGATCACCTTCGGCACGAGGAACAGTCCATCTTCAACGGCAGGTGCGCTGCGTTGATTGGCTTCGCGCGCGTTGGGTTCGCTCACGATGTCTTCGCGCAGGCGCAGCCTAAAGTCTTCAACCGCCGCGATCGGATGCGCCAGTGGGTTGACGCCGGTCGTGTCCACGGTACGTATCCGCTCGACAAGGTTGAAAAAACCGTTGATCTGAGTATGTATGCGCTCACGCTCTTTTTCGCTAAGCTCTAGCTTGGCTAGCGATGCGATGCGTACGATATCGGAAGGAGTCAGTGACATCAGGAGAGGGAGAAAAGATTGTCGAAAACCGATACTTTTAGGCGGACGTACAGGCCAAAAAGCGTTAATTTACAAGGGGATTGCGTTATTATCTTGCTTTACCGCATCATTATCGAATGCGGCGGCATATGCCGCGAAACGACCGATTCATCCGTCTGACGACTTAAAAAAGTAGGTGACAGCCTGCCGCAGTGCGGGCGTCCTCTCAAGGATTTCCACATGTTTGGAGCTTTCCGCCGGTACTTTTCGACCGATCTCGCTATCGACCTAGGTACCGCCAATACGTTGATCGTCGCCCGTGACAAGGGTCTCGTGCTCAACGAACCCTCGGTGGTGGCCATCCGCCACGAAAGCGGGCCATACGGCAAGAAGGTGATTCAGGCCGTCGGCCACGAGGCCAAAGCCATGCTGGGCAAGGTGCCGGGCAACATCGAAGCGATTCGCCCGATGAAGGACGGCGTGATCGCCGATTTCGTCATTACCGAGCAGATGATCAAGCAGTTCATCAAGATGGTGAACCCGCGCACGCTGCTCACGCCCAATCCGCGCATCATCATCTGCGTGCCTTGCGGTTCAACGCAAGTTGAGCGCCGCGCCATCAAGGACGCGGCCGAAGCAGCCGGGGCTTCCGGCGTCTACCTGATCGAAGAGCCCATGGCCGCCGCGATCGGCGCGGGCCTGCCGGTTTCGGAAGCCAGCGGCTCCATGGTGGTGGACATCGGTGGCGGCACCACCGAGGTCGGGGTGATCTCGCTGGGCGGCATGGTCTACAAGGGCAGCGTGCGCGTGGGCGGTGACCGCCTGGACGAAGCCATCATCAACTACATCCGGCGCAATTACGGCATGCTCGTTGGCGAGCCGACGGCCGAGATCATCAAAAAGAGCATTGGATCGGCCTTCCCCGGCTCCGAGGTCAAGGAGATGGAGATCAGGGGCCGCAACCTCAGCGAAGGCGTGCCGCGCAGCTTCACCATCAGTTCCAACGAGGTGCTGGAGGCGCTGACCGAGCCGCTCAACAACATCGTTTCGGCCGTCAAGAATGCGCTCGAACAGACGCCGCCCGAACTGGGCGCCGATATCGCCGAGCGCGGCATGATGCTGACTGGCGGCGGCGCCTTGCTGCGCGATCTGGACAGCCTGCTGGCCGAAGAAACGGGCCTGCCCGTGCTGGTGGCCGAAGACCCGCTGACCTGCGTGGTGCGCGGCTGCGGCATTGCGCTCGAGCGCATGGATTCCCTCAGAAGCATCTTCACAAGCGAGTGACTGGAAGCCAGGCACTCATGGGTCGATAGAAAAATCTAAAGGCGCTGGCTCTTGGCCATGTCACTGGGTACGATCGACCGCAGCGTGCCACAACTGTTCAATCAGGGGCCGTCGGCGTTGAGCCGGCTGCTCTTGTTCAGCGCGATGGCATTGTTTTTGATGGTGGCCGATGCGCGCTTTCATCTCGTGCAGCCGATTCGGGCCGCGATCAGCACGGCGCTCTATCCGGTGCAGTGGATCGTGATGCAGCCGGTGAACATGGTGATCAACGTCAACCGGTATTTCGAGAGCCTGCAAAGCGCACAGCGCGGCGAAGTGCTGGCGCGTCAAACGCTCGCGCTGCAAGCCGAGCGCGTGGGCCAGGCCGAGTCGCTCGAGCGGGAGAACGTACGCCTGCGGGCCCTGCTCGACCTGCGCCAGAAAACGCCTGTGCCGGGACGTGCGGCCGAGGTGCTCTATGACGCAGCCGATCCGTACACCCGCAAGATCGTGATCGATCGCGGCAAAATCAATGGCGTTTTGCCTGGTTCGCCGGTACTCGATGAGCATGGTTTGCTGGGGCAGGTTACGCAGGTGATGCCGTTCACGAGCGAGGTCACGCTGGTGGTTGATCGCGAGCTGTCGGTGCCGGTGCAGAACACGCGTTCCGGTGCGCGCAGTATCGCGTTCGGCGATGCGGGCGCGCGCGGTGGCATGGAGTTGCGCTTCATGACCGTCAATGCCGACATGATCGAAGGCGATCTTCTGGCCACGAGCGGCGTCGACGGCGTCTATCCGGCGGGCGTGCCGGTCGCGCGCATCGAGCACATCGAGCGGCGCGCCGATTCGACTTTCGCGCGTGTCTATTGCTCGCCGCTGGCGGCCGTGACGTCGGCGCGCTACGTGCTCGTGCTGACGCCCGTCGATGCGGTTCAGTCAGCCCCGGGAACCCCGGCCAGACCTGTCGCGAGCAAACCTGCCGCCAGTAAGCCTGCCGCGAACAAGCCGGCCGCCAAGCGCGCCGACAAGGCCAAGGGAGAGCGCGCGCGATGATCATGCGCCAGGGTCATCAATTGCTGCTGCCGGTCAATCCGGTCTTTTTGTGGTTTACCCTGGTCGCCGCGCTGGCCATCAACATGCTGCCGTTTGGGCGCCAGCCTTGGATCCCTGACCTGCTTGCGCTGGTGATCGTTTTCTGGAGCGTGCGTCAGCCCACGCGCGTGGGCTTGGGCGCCTTCTTCCTGTTTGGGCTGTGCATGGACGTACAACAGTCCGCCCTGCTTGGGCAGCATGCGCTGTCGTATTCCGTGCTCGGCTATTTCGCGATCACCGCCCACCGGCGCCTGCTGTGGTACCGGGTGCTGTCGCAGGCCGTACTGGTGTTGCCGCTGCTCGTGTTGTCGCAATTGATCGAACTGGTGATCCGAATGATCAACGGCGGAATCTTCCCAGGCTGGTCGATGCTGCTGTCTCCGCTGATCGGGGCGGCACTGTGGCCGATTGTTACCGTCTTGCTTCTGGCGCCGCAGCGGCGGGCGATCGAACGCGATGAGAGCCGGCCGATTTGATCCGTCTTCGCATATGTCCGTGCAACGGCAATCACGGCATCCGTGTGCCGGCACGAGTGCCGCCGCATGACCGAGATCCGTAATACCGCCGCCGACTTTGCACGCTTTCGCTGGCGCGTGTTCGTGATCGGCATGGTGGTTCTGGTGGGCTTCGGGCTGTTGTGCGCACGGCTTGTGTATCTGCAGATCCTGCAGCACGAAGCACTGGCTGAACGGGCTGAAAACAATCGGACGGCCATCATCCCGGTGGTGCCCGATCGCGGCCTGATTCTCGATCGCAATGGCGTCGTGCTGGCTTCGAACTACTCGGCCTACACGTTGGAGATCACGCCTTCGCAGGTCGATGACATCGAGCAAACCATTAATCGCCTGGCCGAGCTGATCGAAATCACGCCGCGCGATCGCCGGCGCTTCAAGCGTCTGCGCGAGGAATCGCGCAACTTCGATTCGGTGCCGATCCGCACGCGCCTGAGCGACGAGGAGGTTGCGCGCGTGGCCGCGCAGCGTTACCGCTTTCCAGGCGTGGAGATCAAGGCATCGCTATTGCGCAACTACCCCCTCGGTGAACTGGGCAGCCACATGCTGGGCTACATCGGGCGCATCAACCAGGCCGAGAAAAAGGCAATGGAGGAGTGGGACGACGAGGAGCAAGCCAATTACAAAGGCACCAACTACATCGGCAAGATCGGTGTCGAGCAGGCCTACGAGAAAACGCTGCACGGCATCACCGGGGTTGACCAGATGGAGACTTCGGCCGGCGGCTACGCCGTGCGCCGGCTCGCAAGCCAGCCGGCCACGCCGGGGAACGCGGTCATGCTGGCAATCGATAGCAAACTGCAAAATCTCATCGAGGACATCTACGGCGAGCGGCGCGGCGCGGTCGTCGCGCTCGATCCGAGAACCGGCGAAGTGCTCGCTCTGGTGAGCAAGCCCACCTTCGATCCCAATATGTTCGTCGAAGGCATCGACCATGAAAACTGGCAGGCGCTCAACGAATCGATCGACAAGCCGCTGTTCAACCGCGCGCTTCGCGGCACCTATCCGCCCGGATCGACCTACAAGCCCTTCATGGCGCTGGCGGCGCTGCAAACCGGCAAGCGCGGACCGGACGTGGTGATCAACGACCCTGGCTACTTCAATTTTGGCGGCCACCGCTTCGGCAGCCCCGAGGGCTACCTGGGCGGCGTGGACATGCGCCGCTCGATCCAGTTGTCCAGCAACATCTACTACTACACGCTGGCCAATGAGATGGGGGTCGATTTGATCCACGACTTCATGAAGCCGCTGGGCTTTGGCCAGATTACCGGTATCGACATCGGCGGTGAATCGCGCGGCATCCTGCCCAGCACCGCCTGGAAGCGCAACGCCTACAAGCGGCCCGAGCAGCAAAAATGGTACGCGGGCGAGACCATTTCGCTGGGCATCGGCCAGGGCTACAACGCCTTCACCATGCTGCAGCTTGCGCAAGCCATATCGATCGTGGCCAACGGCGGCCGCAAATACCGCCCCCACGTGGCGATGGCCACGCGCGACACCGTCAGCGGCGTTGCCACGCCCATTCCGCAGCCGCCGGCCGAAAACCTTGGCTATGCGCCGGCCAAGTTGAACGTGGTGCGCGAAGGGCTCATTGCGGTGATCAACGCCGGTACCGGGCGCGGTGCATTTGCCGGCGCCGGTTACCAGGCGGCCGGCAAAACGGGAACCGCGCAGGCGGTAACGATGGCGCCCGGCAAATACAACGCGCGCCTGCTCGAAGAGCACCGGCGCGATCACGCGCTATTCGTGGCCTTCGCGCCAGCCAACGATCCCAAGATCGCGATCGCGGTGATCGTCGAAAACGCCGGCTGGGGCGCCGGCGCCGCGGCGCCGATTGCGCGCCGCGTATTCGATTACTGGCTGCTCGGCCTGTATCCGAACGAGGCCGACCTGGCCGCGATCCGTATCGGCAAGGCCACTGCGCCGATCGGTAAGCCGCGTCAAGCCAGCGAAATTCCATGGCCGCCGGCCGAAGCGGCATCCGCCGCGCCTTGAGCATTTCATCGCAGGAATGCGTCGTATGCCGTCTTCAGAATCAGCGCGCTCACCACGAGGACGAACACGCCGCGCACGAAACCAGCGCCGTGCCTGAGAGCCGCGCGCGTGCCGATCAGGCTGCCGGCGACGTTGGCCACCGCCATCATGAGACCGATGTGCCACCAGACGTGGCCGCGCAGACCGAACAGCAGCAGCGCGCCAAGATTGGTCATCGTGTTGAGTAGCTTGGCCGAGGCCGAGGCGTGCAGGAAGTCGTAGCCGAGCCAGCGCACGAACAGGAAGATCAGAAAGCTGCCGGTACCGGGGCCGAAGAAGCCGTCGTAGATCCCCAGCAGCAGTCCGATACCGCAGGCGGCCAGCGTTTCGGCACGGCCGGCGAGAGTGGGCCGGTGGTCGCGGCCCAGATCCTTGCGCGCGAGCGTGTACAGCAAAAGCGCCAGCAGGATAAAAGGCAGAAGCCTGCGCAGCAGATCGCCCGAGACCTTGGTCACTGCCCATGCACCGGCCAGCGCCCCGGCAAATGCCAGCACGGCGGCGGGTACGAGCGCGCGCCAGCGCATCGACACGCGGCGGCTGAATTGCGCCGTGGCTGCCGCGGTGCCCCAGATCGCGGCGCTCTTGTTGGTACCGAAAAGCGTGGCCGGGGCGGCACCCGGAAACACGGAGAACAGCGTCGGCACCAGGACCAGCCCGCCACCGCCCACGATCGAGTCGACGAAGCCCGCAAACAGCGATGCGATGGAGATCACGAGCAGATCCATGGCGCCGATTGTTGCATCGTGGCCCTATCGATTGGCGTCGACGGATTGGCTCGATGGCGCGATGGGACGAAAAAAAAGCGCCTACGAGGGGCGCTTTCTGAGGGGAGGAAGAGATCCTCAAGATATTGGAATTATGTTTGTCTCGTCTAGTTCTGTTAGTTCTGCTAGTTCTATTTGGAACCGTAAGTTGTCTCCTCGGCACCCCTCGCTGCGGGAACGCTCCCGATTGCAAGTTGTAGAGACTGTAGGGTTATATGGAAAAAACCGCATTAGGAATTACCCCTCGTTGCATCTTGCATCGCCCGGATACGGTGTATTGCATGCCTGCGTCGTATCGCATGCCTGCACCGGCACGATCATCCTGGCCGCCGCCTTGGCTCCAGGCCGGCCGTGTATCGATAGACAGGTCTTCGTGTGCCAGCGATTAGCCGGTGCGTCCGCCACGGTACATCCCGCTGGCGCGCCGCGTGAATGAAGCGGCATCACTCAGGCGCGCCAGCGAGGGACCCACTTGGGCATGGGTGATCGCCAGCCCCAGCGCGTCGGCGGCGTCGGCGCCGGGAAGTCCGGGCAGCCGCAGCAGGCGCCGCACCATTTCCTGCACCTGCGCCTTCGCGGCCTTGCCGTGACCCGCAACGGCCTGTTTCATTTGCAGTGCGGTGTATTCGCAAACGGCCAGTTCGTGCGCGGTGAGCGCGGCCAGGCAAGCGCCGCGCGCCTGGCCGAGCAGCAAGGTGGATTGGGGGTTGACGTTGACGAAAACGATCTCCACCGCCGCGGCGTCGGGCCGATAGCGCGTCGCCAGTTCGCCGATGCCGTCGAACAGCACCTTGATGCGCGCGGGCAGTTCGCCGCGCTTGAGATGCCGCGTGCTGATGGTGCCGCTGGCAACGTAATCGAGTGCCGGCCCTTGCGCGTCGATGACGCCAAAGCCGGTGGTTTGCAGGCCGGGGTCGATGCCAAGAATGCGCATGAGGTTCAGGCTCTCACTTCGTCAGGGCGGGTCGGCGGCCCGCATCCGGGCCATGATGGTGGCACAGCGGCTCGACAGGTAAGCCGAGCTCATGATGCGGCGCTCGAAAAACTTGGGACTGGGCAGCATGACTGCGAGCCGTGCTGCCTCGGCTGCGTTCAAGCGCGCGGCCGGTTTGCCGAAGTAGTGTTGCGCCGCGGCTTCGGCGCCGAAGACGCCCTCGCCCCATTCGACGTTGTTCAGGTAGATCTCGAAGATGCGCCGTTTGTCCAGCAGCAGTTCGAGCAGGGTCGTGAGCACCAGTTCCTGCCCCTTGCGCAGCATCGTCCGTTCGCCCGACAGCAGCAGGTTTTTGGCCAGTTGCTGTGTGATGGTCGAACCGCCGCGCAGCTTGGGCGCTGGCGGAGGCTTGCCTTCGACGATTGATTGGGCGGCACGGCGAGCGGCGAGCGCCTCGGCCTTTTCGTTGCGCCGGTAAGCTTTTTCGATGGCGTCCCATTCCACCCCCGTATGGCGGATGAAATCGCTGTCCTCGCTGGCGATGACCGCGCGCTTGAGGTTGTCGGCGATTCGTTCATAGGGTACCCAGTCCTGCTGCCAGGCTTTGCCGCCATTGGCGCGGCCATGCACGGCGATCTGCCAGGCTTCGGAGCGCTGGAAAGTGGTTGACTGCGGATCGATCCATGCCATCAGCGCGATACGAACAACGAAAAACAGTTCCAATGCCACCCACGCCAGGAGCAGGCAAATCAACCATCGCAGCGATGCACGCAAAATCATGCGCCGCTCAACCAATGACCGCGCGCAGCTCGGCCAACACCTGTGCGGCGGGAGGGCGCACGCCGCGCCAGATTCGAAAGGCTTCGGCTGCCTGTTCGACCAGCATGCCCAAGCCGTCGCGGGCCGTGGCGCCATGCGCGCGGGCCCAATCCAGAAAGCCGGCGGCAGCCGGACCGTACATCATGTCGATGGCCAGCGTGCCGGGCGCGAGCACGGACGCGGCCACCGGCACGTCGGCGCCCGCGAGGCTGGCAGCGGTGGCGTTGACGACGACGTCGAAGGCGCCGGCCACATCGTCGAGCCGGCACGCTTCGAGCACGGTCTGGTGTGCCGAGGCAAGCGCTGCATGCCGCTGAACGAGTGCAGCGGCCTTGTCCGGCGTGCGGTTGGCCACGACCACGCGCCGGATGCCGGCCTCGATGAGCGGACCCAGCACGCCGGCCGCCGCGCCACCGGCGCCGATCAGCAGCAGATCGCGTCCCGCCAGGGCGGCGCCCGCGTGCAGCGTGATGTCGTTGACCAGGCCGATGCCATCGGTGTTGTCGCCGTGGATGCCGTCGTCCTCGAAGCGCAAGGTGTTGGCCGCGCCGGCCAGCCGTGCGCGCTCGCTCAAATGCCGCGCGAGCGCGGCGGCTTCGAATTTGAAAGGCACGGTGATGTTGCAGCCGCGCGCATGGCCCGCAAGATCGGTGCGAAAGTCGGCGATGGCTTGCGCGAAGCCGTCCGGCTGGACTTGCCGGCGTTCGTAGCGCAGTGTCTGGCCCGTGAGTTCAGCAAAGCGCGCGTGAATCCACGGCGAGCGGCTGTGCTCGACCGGATTGCCCATGACGCAATACAGATCCACTTTGCTCATTCTGCCGAGATCACGGTTTGCAGCGTTTCTTCGTGCGTGAAATTGAAGCGCGAAGGCAACACGATCTGGTCGGCCTGGCGGCGCATCGCGTTGGTGAAGGCGCCGAAGTTGCCGATGCTGTTGACGATGGCCTGCGCACGCCGGTCCAGCAGGGGGTTGCCCGAACTGGCCAGGATTTCGGTACTGACGACGCGGCCCTGGTGGTCGATGGTCAGCAGCATGCTGAGCTCGCCGTAGAGCTTCCTGCCGCTAATTTCCGGAAAGTTCTCCGTGCCGCGCGTCTCGATGCGCCGGCGCAGCGCATCGACGTAGACCGCATAGGCGGCTTCCTTCGTGGCGGGGCTGACGTAATGCTTCCTGGGCCGCCGGTTTTCTTCGTTGATGCGGCGCTCGATCTCGGCGAGTATTTCCAGCAGTTG
>Ga0209628_10001581_pt1 | contig 14901 bp, 10 predicted proteins | sample TergutCu122P4_FD_187285 | JGI IMG/M metagenome (GOLD analysis project Ga0209628, IMG submission 187285) | Cubitermes ugandensis P4 segment gut microbial communities from Kakamega Forest, Kenya - Cu122 P4 (SPAdes) (version 2) | ecosystem: Host-associated > Arthropoda: Insects > Digestive system...
TACCTTGTTAAAGTCATTGAATAATTTAAAATTGTTTAAAAGTTTAAAACCAGAATTTTAAAATTCTGGTTTTAAACTTTTAAACAATTTTGAATTATTCAGTGACTTTAACGAGGTACAGGCCTACTCCCTGACGATGATCTGTTAAGATCGAAACATGTCGGAGTACCTTTAAATATTTTTATGCATACCATGCTAGTTCTCATAAAACAGGATTTGGTGCAAAGAGCAAATTAATGTTTTGATTAGAAGGTAAGCAGGTATATTCAGGTTACCTGTCAGAAGTGAACGTCAAACTGTCAAAAAAACTGGTTTATTTTATGCAGAAGAAAGGTCAGTAACTGTCAGCATAACACTATTTTTTTTTTTACTTCATTTCCTTCAACAAAGTTGAAAAAGTATGAAATTGCTGACTGGCTCAAAAAGAAAAAAATATAACTAATATCCAACGAAAACCATAACAGAGGTGCTCTGGAATGTCCAACACATGTCTAGAGTCACTGTATGACTGACTGGATTGCATAAAGAATAATAATATTAATAATAATATTAAAATACCACATGAATACAAGAACTGAAGCAAATAAATACTAAATGGGGTCATCACATTTTGTGACTGCCACATCACTGCTGCCATAGACCCAAAGATATAAACATTTAAAGACATAAACTAACACAAGTTCTAAGCTGGCAGTACATAAATTATCCTTTAGAACTTGACTGGTTAAAACAGGTTCTAGAGATGATAGAAGTTACGAACAGAAACAAAGCTTGTTAAGTTGCAAATGCTCGGTGACTGATAAGTGATGTTATTGGAAGAGTGGGACAAATGTGTATAACATACAGAGGTTACAAGAAAAGGACATTTGTCACAGACAGTGCCTGAGCCAGAAATGCTGAGCCCAAGACATCAAGACTGACAAGTGACAGAAGTAAAAGTATTCACAAACAAGATCCTGAATAAGAAAGAGACATACACAACAGCCTGGATGGTAAATATAATATATACTATTTCCTGCATATAAAATGGCCCATATTTCAATCAGATCTCAATTAAGAAAATTGACATATTTACATAAGAACAACATGTTCATATACCAATTTTTTAATGCTGTTACATGAGATATGCACTTTGTCCGGCATTAGTGAAAATAAAATTGTGAATTACATCACCAAATGTTAACAAACTGGCAGTCTAAGTTATGGCACAATACCACATACAAAACATCTGAACCTTGGGTGCACAGAACCAACACAGTGAATAATCATTTAAAATGCACAGAAAGAGGAATCAAGCCCATAAAATGTTCAAATGCACTGCAACACTCTATGCTTAGCTGTTGATACTGCAGTGTTCTACAGTTTTGCTACAAAAGACACTTTAGGAATTAATTACTAAGTTACAACGAAAACTGAAAGCAACATACAGCTTCTAATTTTCAGCTTATAATGTTCAAAAATATTCAATACTTACATTTCTGATCTTCTTCTTCATCTTCAGATTTTCCCTTTAATCCTGCTGCATCTCTATCAGTATCCTTGTCAATTTCCTTCATCTCAAAATCACCTTCCTTTTCATCATCATTTGACTCCAAAGTATCCTGATAAAACTGCAAATTATCATCAGCATTAGATATACAGCCCAGTATGTATAGTGACTAGCTACAGACTGAATGACTCAGAAACTGAGGTGCGATTCCTGCGAGGTCAAAAGATTTTCTCTTCTATAAACCACCAAACTGGTTCTCAGGTTCACCTGGCTTCCTACTCAGTATGTACCGAAGGCTGTTTCTTTGGAGGCAAAGCAGCACAGCTGTAATTCCATGCCCCCCACCCAAAATACCTTCTGGGCATGTGCTTAATTAAGCACAGTGACAACTTGACTTGTTACTTCACATACACGAGGGCAGCTATTAAGTTCCTGGAAAATATTCCTGAATACTTACACCTTAATGAGGGTAATGAGGGGACACCTTCACATTAATCCCCTTCAGCAACTACTCACTTAGCCATGTGATGCCACCATTGCTGGAAACATCTATGGAATTCATCAATCAGAATAACCTTCAGTATTGGGATCTCACTTTTCTGAATGACTTGGATGTCCTGAAATCTGTGTCCCTTGCGGGTCCACAATTAATTCTGGGGAGAGTTTAAAGTCATTAGAAGGCAGTCTGGTGAATATGGGAGCTGTTTCCGTACAACAACAGATTTATTGGCTATAAATTACAAGGTGAGTTGCAGCGGTAACATACAGGAACCAACTGTTGGGCTAAGTTCAGGCCTTTTTCTGTGCACAGCTTAGAGTAACCTAGTCAATATGTCTACACAAGAAGATGAGCTAACTTGTTGGTCTTGTGGGGATTAATTCGAAATGACCAAGATTCTCCACATGGTTTCAAAACTTTTATCAGATCTATCTGTACACTTCCAGATGACTGTTCCTTCCAGCATCTTTCAGGTCACCTCCACCACCTGTGAACCACTTATGCCACTTGACAGCACTTGAGTTGTGAACAGCTCCAGTGCCATGTGCTTCAGACAGGATTTCACATATTTTGTATACATTCCTGCCTAATTTCACACAAACCTTAACATTAATCAAATGCTCTGAATCTAAATTACTCATTTTTTGACAACAGATAGGACACCCTCCTTGTTTCTGTCACAGAATTTGTACAACAGATACTGCAGTGTTACGATAATAGCCTGTACAAGTTAAAACAGGCACAGACATGATTAAGTCAAGGTTACATGATAAACTATGCTATAAAATCATTCCAGGAACTTAACTGCTGCACCTCATACAATGAATAAGCAGGAATTACTACATTATCACTATTATAAAATGACAGAAAAATGCATACTATCTAACGTATGAAAATGGTTGCAAGTAGCAGAAGCAATAAACCTTGTAAATACAAACTGTCTATGCAGTGACATTTTTCAGCAGAAAGGCAAGAGTTTAGAATTAGGTAAATGGAATTAAAATATATATGTATATATATTTTGTGACCACAATGGGAATTTGTATAGTGTCAGAATTTAATCAAACTTCGGAACAAATCAGTTGTTAAAATTTTTTTTGTACCATTTATTACCTCATTCTACCCTACAACTCTCATAAAATCTCCACTAACTACTTATTCATGGTCATGTCACTGAAGCATCATTAGTAAATAACCAAAAATGATTCACTGCCTTCCTGTGCTCTCTACTACGTACAGAATCACACCTCCTTAACCCACTTTTCCATGACACTCACCTTAAGCAAAGGCCGGACAATGGGTGGTGATCCATCATTTGCATTGGTGGGGGAGGCTGGTGGGGTTGAATCCTTGTTTGGCTCTTCTTCCTTCCCAGTGGGCGGTTCTTTCTTAGCCTCAGACCCATCCTTACTGCTACTTGTCCGTCTCTTACGCTTACGGGGTTCCTTCTTGGTAGATGCATTTAATGCATCCATAAACATGTCACTTTCCTGAAGGAATGATGCTGTAAAAGAAAAGATGTTATGAAAACATATGGTTCAAAAGCAAGTTTTGATGAGATTTTATTTCCCACACATTCTAAAACAAGGATCAGCAGGCTGGGCATCAAAACAGCATACGGACTCCATCTCACGTACGAAGAAGCTAGAAAACTCCAAAACATCAAAATGGCATTTTTTTTTACAAATCTCGTGATCACTTCCAAAATAATGAATTCTATTAGAGTTATTAATGCTCCACTATGTGTAATTCTCTGCACTTTCCTCCTGTTACATATTCAAAAAGTTAAATATTTTAATCTAATGCTGGTTAATGAAGTACTGCAACTGTAGTGTAGATTTCTGCTTCCGTCCTGTAACGGAATATAATAAAACTCATTAAATGGAAGAGAATATGCACAATGATACTAAATTGAAACTGATTCTCTGGCAGATGACTATGTAGGCCTCTCAAAAAAGCTGAATATGGAAGAAGTAACTTTGCATTTTCATTAACATAAATCCCACACTAAGCAGAATGTAATGTTTTAAACATACACACAGTTTACCATGTGCTTTATAATCAATGTTAGCAGTATATGAATATAAACACACATATGTATGTACACCACCAACCAGATGCATGTTCCTAATATAGAATAAGATGCATATATTACAACTGGACAGATACATTCAAATTCTGATTACATGCATCCACCATATGGATATCTCCTACAGCCAAGACATGCTGTGCATAGAAGTTGGTAGGTAAAATTTAAAGTTTTTACTTGTAGGTTTCAAGGAATTAACTTAATGCAGTTCTAAATTTGGATGCACCCTCAGAGTTCAGCAAGACTGCCCAGGAACACTCCAGTGATATCAGAAATGGTACAGACTCTAGCTGTGTCTGAGAAACAGCAGTAAGATATCTCTATAAAATAGCTCTCTGTGCACTGCCTCGAATACTGCAAGAGCAACATTTAAATAATAATAATACAAAAAAAAAAAATTAATGATTAGTGAGATATCTCTATAAAACAGCTTTCTGTGCACTGCCTCGAATACTGCAAGAGCAACATTTAAATAATAATAATAATACAAAAAAAAATTAATGATTAGTGAGATATCTCTATAAAACAGCTTTCTGTGCACTGCCTCGAATACTGCCAGAGCAACATTTAAATAATAATAATAATACAAAAAAAATTAGTGATTAGTAAGATATCTCTATAAAATAGCTTTCTGTGCACTGCCTCGAATACTGCCAGAGCAACATTTAAATAATAATACAAAGAAATTAATGATTAGTGAGATATCTCTATAAAACAGCTTTCTGTGCACTGCCTCGAATACTGCCAGAGCAACATTTAAAGAATAATACAAAGAAATTAATGATTAGTGAGATATATCTATAAAATAGCTTTCTATGCACTGCCTCGAATATTGCCAGAGCAACATTTAAATAATAATAATAATAATACAAAAAAATTGATTAGTAGGATATCTCTATAATATAGCTTTCTGTGCACTGCCTCGAATACTGCCAGAGCAACATTTAAAGAATTATACAAAGAAATTAATGATTAATGAGATATATCTATAAAACAGCTTTCTATGCACTGCCTCGAATATTGCCAGAGCAACATTTAAATAATAATAATAATAAAAAAATTAATGATTAGTGAGATATCTATATAAAATAGCTTTCTGTGCACTGCCTCGAATACTGCCAGAGCAACATTTAAAGAATAATACAAAGAAATTAATGATTAGTGAGATATCTCTATAAAATATCTTTCTGTGCACTGCCTTGAATATTGCCAGAGCAACATTTAAATAATAAGAATAAAAAAAATTAATGATTAGTGAGATATCTATATAAAATAGCTGTCTGTGCACTGCCTCGAATACTGCCAGATATCCATTTAAATAATAATTCAAAGAAATTAATGATTATCAGCCTACTGACAATAAACTTAATATTCACTTTTAAGCACAAAAACATACTAATCTGCATCATGCAACTAAATGAACCCTAGCTATAAATGATGCATTCTTAGCAGATCACAAATGTCTGAGAAACCCCTTCATAAAATATGCCTGCATTCCTATGGATCTGGAATTACACATATATATATCTGAATGAACATGTATACATTTCCAATGAAGAGGAACAGTAACCTAAAATAGTTACAAAATTTTGCAAAAGACTCCACATGTAATGACACATGTTTTGGATATTCATTTTGCAAATACTGTCCAACTTGTGTATATGTTCTGAGAAACATGCAATTCTGGAATGAAGAAAATTCACAACAGATTATGACTCCTCAACCTTCCCATCTCAGCACCTACTTTGAACCTGAACCAAAGTGTATCATATAAAGCATTATACTTATTAGTGGGAGCTTAAGAGCTCAGCTGGTATGGGGCCTAGGTGAAAGAGTGTCACTTCCACTGCTCACCAAGTACAGGCTATACCCTGTTGATGAACCCTAATAATGCTGCAGATAATTACTAAAGCAGTCTTCCATTTTCGGAACCATTACAATTATGAGTTAAGACAGAGGGCTGCATTTGTAAAACCCAAATAAAAAATTTGGGCCTGCATTTGTAACACCCAAATAAAAATTTTATTCCTTTCAGAAACAAAAGTGTCTAAAAAATGCAGACCTCTGTATGATAACAGAAAAGGTGCCAATAAAACACATTTTTTAAACATAAAATGCATCTTTATTGATAACTAAAATCACAGAATACATAAAGCAGTAATTTTTCAAATGAAAACAGAAAACATGCAAATATTTAAACATTCTTAGTATGACTCCAGGGTGAACATGACACCCTGAATGTTTCCACAACTGCACACCATTACCATGTCTAAAAGAAAATTAGACATCTTTAGCAATGATTTGGATTCTAATACTATATGAATGCCATATGTACTGGAATGTTCTCAGCAGAGCATACTGCAATACTGACCATATGAATATGAAGGCAATAATTAGGGCAGAAAGCTGATATGGCACATAAATTATCAGAAATTTATTAAAACACTCCTTTTGGCATCAGAAAACGTTAAATAATTATGCTCAATTGTGACAAAGGGAGACAAAACCATGCTGGACAAATTAAAAATTTGGAGCCTTTTATAAATTTGTGCATCACACAAAAATACACAGATTACAGTTAAAAGAACAGATAAATGTCACACGTGACAATTTCTGCATACACATCCAGATCTGGCTTCGCTTGAAAAGTGAGTGCAAGGTGCTGGGAGGGGGGGTTTACAGGGAGAGGTCTCTTTTTTTTTTATGCCAGAAAGTGCACAACTGCATCCTCGAATAATCTGTATATTTAACATTCACATGTAACAACTACGCATAGACAAGCAACACAAATGTCACAATCTGACCAGTAAATCAAGATGTCCCTACAGTGATCAGACATGTGACATGTGGCATTTGGCCAACTTTTTGTGCAGGGGATCTTGGATTGGTTACTGACACAATCAAATGATAAAATAAGTTGCAACTTCAGGTCCCAAGCCCAAGCAGAATATGATCAATTCTTTATGCAAGATATATTATTTGCTTTAATAGTTTTCCCACCACATACAACTAGATGTGTACCATGTGCTGCACTGATCCTGCTCTGACAAATTTCTCACTTCAGCACCATTCCATCACTGGGGAAATCATACACATTACATACAAACTTGTGTAAGAAATCCCCTGTCCAGGAATGAAACCGAATTAAATTTGTAATTCCTACAGTCACAACAAACACTTTGTAGCCTACATGGCAACAATGAACCTCAGTACCCAACCAATATGTAAAAGATGGTAAGCAGAAACACAGATTATATTAGTAAAATTCTTTGAAGTCAGACCTGTATGTTATAATCTGATATGTGCTTAGGTTTTGCATTTGAAAATTAGCATGGTGTTACATGCAATACAAAACTTGTTTTCATGTTGCATACACTTCTAGTCCCACAGGTATAAAACTAGTTATACTGTGATTTTATTTAATTTTTGATGTCTTCACCCTACTGGGTTCTTAAGCAGTGTTAGTATGCAGTTGTTTACAGACATTTCGGAACACCGTATCAGTCCCATCTTCCAGGAGTTGAGCTGTCACTGAAGAACATCAGGAAACTTTCACCTGTCTCTTGCATTCTTCTTTGCTTTTCCTGATGTTCTTCTTGAACTGCTCGACTCTTGAACTTCAGTAAAACAACTACCAAACAACGCTGCCAAGGCCAAAGAAGAGTGAAGACCTGAACTACACTGTGACATTAGCTTAAAACACTGCTTTCTTTCAGTTTTATTATAACACATTACTCAAGTCTGTTGACATTAAATGTCTGAGATAACCTTGAAGTTTCACACCTTTGTCATACTTGCAGGTGCTCACTCACTGACACATAGTTTGCATGTAACATGTAGGCATGTTAATGATCTATTTCCATACCAAATATCACAGCCTTGCTCATTACTGAAGCCAACGAGACAATCCTTCTGGACAGTTGGCATGCTGCTGTTTCACATCCCACAAAAATTACCCGAAAAGAAGTAGCATATTTTTTGAGGATCCATTTATACACATTTCAGGACCCTACATTAAGTGACACTCCCATCTCAGAAGTTTAGGTGCCAGTCATGTTGTAACTGATTTACAGACATTAAAGTAGGAAGCTGGGGTGGCATCCAATTGCATAATGTTTACACCAAATTTGAGAAAATAAGTGGTATGAAAATTTATAGTACAGACACCACGTCGCATAGTGAACACATCACCTTTATTCCCTTCATGAACTGAAAACTGAGTAAAAATGCCTTTGGAGTTGATTTTAACATCAACGGACAAAGTACTACATTACAACATCGGGCAATTACGAATTACTGAACTCTGTTACTAGGATCAGAATGGGAGGGAGCAGAAGCTGTAGAGAGGCAGCAGCCAAGGCTGAACTTAAATTTCACTCAATGGGACAGCACATGTAGGAAGGTAAATTGAGATATAATTTCTGCAATTAACAGAGACCCATTAGGGGGGTGGGGGTGGGGGTGGCGTAGTCGCTGTAAGACTAGGCTACGGACTGAACGGTCGGGGTTCAAGTCCCAGAAGCTGTAACATATATCTTCTATTCTCCAAAACTTCCAGACCAGCTCTGAGGTCCACCCAGCCTCGCATTAAATTAGTATGACAGTTGTTTGCCGGTGAGTAATGCAGCTTGTGAGCGGAAGTTAACCACTCACCTCCCCCTAGTGCTGAGGTTGAGAATGAGTGCAGCCATACCTCTACTTCATCTACACACCTATACAGAAAGGACAGGGGCAACTCTTAAAGACACACATCACTAAAATTCACACACAATGTGGCACAACCTTTACCTTTTAATCTAGCGCCGACCTGTGGAATGAGTTTCTGGGGACACAATCAATTTCAGGTCATTGGGATTGGATAATTACGTAATTTACTTGGAGATGTGCGTAAATTCATACACATCTCATGCGACAACTGGGTTGTACTATTTGCGGTTCGATTCCCGGCAGGGGCAAAATATTTTTCTCTTCTCCAAAACGTGCATACTGGCTCTGGGGCCCACCTAGTCTCTCATGCAATGGGTACCAGGGTTCTTTCCCGGTTGGTAGAGCGTCTGGACCGTCAGAGTTAACCCCTCATCTTCATTCGTGCCGAGGTTAAGAATGGGCGGAGCTATATCTCTATGTCCCCCATATGCCTTCACGGCGTGAACAGCGACTTTACTTACACCTTTCCTTGTTCACGTTCCTTTTTTTTTGTTTTATTTCACGTCATACCTACAACAGCAAATGTAATATTGTTATCGTGCAGGACATAAAGCTTACACTCATTCCTAATCTCGGCACTAGATGAAGTTAGTAATAAGTTGCACGCCCTGGCCGCATAACCCCCAGGGAAAGCACCCCCCCCCTCCTCCGGGTACACACTGAATAGGAGGCTGGGTAGGCCACAGAGCTGGTCTGGAGGTTTAGAGCAGTGTTTCTCAACCGCCGGGCCGCGGCCCGGCAACGGCCCTGGCATCAATTACACCGGGCCGCGAGAGGCCTGAGAAAACTACAATATGCTACTAGATTTCATTAGTCCAGTTGATAACTAATCTAAATGTAATTTTATATTTCTCGACATGCCACACCGTATACATAAGTGCACTAATGCTCTTTATGATTATGCCATAATTAATTATTAATACTTATGTTAGTTTAATGTATGAACTTAAAAAAAGATTTGGAAAGGTATTTACAAGTAAATTTGTTGGGACCGGGCCCTCCTCTTATTAAAAAAAAAAAAAAAAAAAAAATTTACCGGTCCGCGGTCTCACAAAGGTTGAGAAACACTGGTTTAGAGAAAAGACTTGCCACCGCCTGTTAATAAACTACGCTTCCCGGTTGTCCAGCCTGTAACGTAGTCGCTTGTCATTTATGTTTGCAATTTGCATGCAAGACGTAACATGAAACATCAAACATGTGACAACATAAACCTGACTACTGAATAACGTGCACGATTTCGGACTACATGACTCATGGAGCAAGAATCCTCCTCGAGGTCACTGTCGTTACGATAGCCAAGGGCATGGCCAGTGTTTCATGGAAACCGAATGCTTATTACATTTACAAGAGCCCCACTACACTCCACCCACATTTCATAACACGGTAGTATCTTCCAGTAAAACAAAGTTGGCCCTCCGCCCACTCTAAGCTGTGGTGTACGTTCCCTTCCCGATCTTCCGCGAGGGCTTATTCAGCACCTACTACTCCCCATTACCAGCAGCCTTCTTTTCCATTAGCAATCGAAGGACACTTCACGCCATGTGATTTTTCGGCACGTTCGCAAAATGCCGAAAAGCGACTATTAACTTCGTATATCTGTCCGCATGGAACAGTTTGGCTCCCACTAGACGGAATTTCATGTAATTCGTATGTAAATGTATATCTAGCTGAATTCTTCTTAGAATTAAGAATGTTTCAAACGGAAAGTTGCACGTAAAAACAAAACACGCATTTTAAGCGGAATAATTCCTCTCCCCCCCCCCCTTCCGAAAATTGTGCCGTTTATGAGATAATGTGGGAAAACAAGGTAAAACCAGACAGGCCACAGATGACAATATAATCGGCGCAGGAAAGATGCGATTTGCATGCCGGTTAAATAAGGCAAGATTACGCACATATTATTGCTTTTCCACGGCAACACAGGTTACACGAACGCGCCTTCCACTAACCCTAACCACGACACTGAGATGGCGGGGCGGGGGGATCCCGTTTATAGCCAGCCCACCAACTAGTCTGGTCGGAATTCGACAAAGCACATTGTAACGTTCCCCATTTTCGATATTTATCGCTCGAGACAGCGGTTTTTGTGGCTTCCGCCCGAACTAGACTATCGATCGCCCGCTCACATGACGTGCACGCACGAAATAACGGACGCGATGCTACGTCGCCATTAATTGAGCTGTACGCACCAAAACATATCAGTGCAAAAACAAAAGCCCCAATAAACCCACTTTCAGAGTAACGAACCATATCTACCAATGTATACATTACTGCAACAAAGAAAACTGGGATTCTAGCACGTAAGGGTGCCCCTCACTAAAATATACGAGTATCTAAGCCGTTCCTAAAATGACCTGAGAACTATAATCCACAATTTTCGATCTTTACTTGGAAACTCCCCTACGTTTTGAGGCTGTTCACGGAAATGTTATGAATGTGCTATCAAGCTTAATTACGTTATTTTATTCCAGAAATTTGATACAGTAACGAGATAATTACGATATATTCAAATAAATTTTGGTTTTCTTCGATATGAAATGCCATACAATTTCCGTTGTTTAAGTTATCAATACAGACACTACACCAGACGGCGCATAGTCAAATCTGGCAGGTTGTTTTGTGATGATTTACAAGCGACTAATCGTTCGGTTTGGCCCAGTCAAGATACGAGTCCGCCATTGCAGTCAACCGTGCAGCGTCAGGCTGAATCACTGATACAGTACATCAAAGTGCCTGGGTCGCATACAGCGACTGGTCAAGACGAAAGCAGCGTGATGTATTTTTGTGATACGTGAACTTCTATTCACGATGTGTGGCAAATGCTTACCTGATTGGGAAATAAAATCTGCTGTTGCATGTATCGTTAAGTAAACAACGCGAATATAAATTAGGGAAAGCAAAAATGAGACTGCGAGGAAGACGCTCGTGTAAGAGTAGTTGGTGGTTTTTTTTTTTTTTCCTGTTTGCTTAACCAAGGAACTTGGTATTAACTTTTCTGCCAAAGGATGCCATCGCAATGTTGCATGTCTCAGTTCCATACAATTAACATAAAAATCTGCGAACTTATGTGGTGGGAGCAAGGTTCGTAAAATGACGGTTAATACAAGTTCGACCAAGAATCTCCATGTACGGCTGGGTTTAAGGTGACACCTACGGAATCAGTGAAACTACGCACGAAAAATTTGGCATCTTGATAAATACACCTACGCTGAGTATGCAGTCAGAAGTTACACAGAGCAACTGTGCGAAGATGTTACATCAGACACCTCCCACACCAAGACGCTGACCACATACAACTACAATCAAGAATATCAACATTTTATTCAGTCTAGCGCAACGTCCGCGCTCAGAAGGTACGTCAACAGAGAAGAGCGGCCGTATCCTGCTACAGAAGATGAACCGCTTCCGCCGCGGCACAACCGTACGGTGCGGCGAACGTGCACTTTTAAGACGAACACTATAACCATGGGTGTCCAGCGTTTTTGGAAACGGGCCACAACCCTTGTTGTTGACTGGTTCGCGGGCCACAGGAGTAAAAACCACAGAATGTGGTATAAAAAAGGTAAAGCAATCCCACTACAGGCCTGGACAGGACCTGAGGGTACCAGGAGGCTGAGGCTCCCAGATTTCAAGACATTCGGCAAATGAAGGTGGTAAGGTTGTCAGCCCTACGCGCCGGTCGCCTTTACCCATTTCTGTTACAGGCTGAGTCAACCCCAGGGCCACAGTGCGGCCGGAAGGATTATGTCAACGAAAAATTCCACTGACACCATCGGGAATCGAACCCGCAACTTTCCGGCTTGTACCGCAGTGCCTCAAAAAGCTGTGCCACCGCGTGCCTCCAGAATGTGGTATATGTCTATAAACTGCTCTGCAATTCTTAGCGTATATAACTAAAAAACCTGTCAATGGGCCGGATAATACAAACTTGTAGGCTGCGGGTTGACCCCCTAAGACTAACCTCGACCATATTTACAAATTGTTCCAGCAGCGCAGTAAACTCATCTCGATTGCAAAACCCAGTCAGTTAATGCCGTATAGAGAAATAATCACTATTTTTCATGACAACCACACAAAACACATACACAGTGTAGGCTTTACGAAGAATTTTTGGATGTTACACCTGGCGGTACACACACTAACCACTAGGCTTTAAAGGTTTCTGGACATAACAAGCAACGGAACAGTGACTTCTATCAGTTTGGATAATTGTTCATCTGCCTATTTCCCAGGATGACAAAAGCGCTTAGGCTGCCTTGTTCTTCGTTTAGAGTGAATGACCCTGTCGCACATGCTGCCACGCCGCTGATTACACGTTTTGAATAAGCGTGGTCGCATTTAGGCCGAACCGGCTTCAAACACACCGTGTGAATATTGATTCAATGTTCCACGTAAAAAACTGGCGAATTTAAGTCGCCGTTTCCAGGTTATAATAATAATATTTATTAACTGCAATTGGGTTGTCACCCGGTGACAGTTGTTATTTTACATGTACACAAATATGAGATAAATAAATAGGAAATTTAAGTCGGGAGGGCTACATGAGAAGCATGTAGTAGCAACTTGGAAACTTTGGAACCATCTCAGCATTCGCTTATAGACACAAGCAAACCAAGAAAAACCTGTGTCAAGGTGGCCGGTTGCAGGACCTTCCGGATACTGACTTTTAGCCAGCCGTCCGGCATATAAAGTAAGGTTGTTTTCGCTGCGACGGTAACGAGGCGATTGTGGCAGTAATGCAGAGCATGGGCAGTGCTGCGGATAACCTGGCACACGCTTAGATTTAGCGTTTAAAAGGTCCTAAAGCCGATATAATTTTGGTTGAGCGTCAAAAACTCGTTACGAGGTAAAATAATTGGGCACACGCCCATTCCTGTGATACCCAATTAAATGCACTGAACTACAAACTTAAGCCAGACGACTGTCTTCTGCTTCCAGCCTTTATTATTTCGACCCACATCCCTCTTTACATACATTAAGTGTACCGCAGCAAGCCCCCTTTTTTTTTGGTGCCACGAGCGAATAATCACGAGGGGCTCCCCTCAAATAAACTTATTGCCTTGGATTTTACTTATTTAGTACTTCATATAGCCTCCCTGGACTTTATAGGTCACCGAGTCCACACGTTCTTTACAAGCTTAATTTTTGGGGCATAAAACAATGCTCATTTTTTGTTGTAATAGACACTTTCCTTTAGCCTTTAAACACCGAGTTACCTGCCATTTGCTGGCATTATTAGGAGCTCACCCTATTCTCCACTTTAGCAGAATGAGGGTTAACCCATCCTTGCAAGCAGTTCACAGGCTTGGAATGGGGTTACGGTCTCAAAAAAATTTCTTGCCACCCGCAACACGATATTTTACTGAAAGCCCCAGTACATCTCTTTTATCGGCCGTTATCTGCTATTGTGCTGCGGGGGTTTACAGCCTGACTGAAGCCTCGACGTAAGAAACACAATCAGAAAACATTTCATCTACTCTGCGACAGTCGAATTTTTGTACTTGTTGATAAAAAAACAGTTTCTCAGGTGGCTTCTGCGCTTTCCGACCAGCTTCCAGAAGCCTCTATTGGACTGCTCCCTACTATGGACTCGACTTTCCTGCGAGTCATAAAACACCATCTTTAGAGTCCCCTTCGTGTTCTTGCCCCCATCCTTCCTTGTCTGGAGAAGTTGAACCAATCTGAGTTTTTAGATTGATAGACCGACACCCATTCCCAGTAACAATTATGATATACCAAAAACAACTGGAGAATGTGGAATGTTTTAAATATTTGGGTAGCATGGTAACAAATGATGGAAGATAAACACGTGAAATTAGATCCAGGATTAACATGGCAAAAACATCATTCAGCAAGAAGAAGACTCTTTTTACCAGCAAATTTGACTTAAATTTGAGGAAGAAACTAATAAAATGCTACATTTGGAGCATGGCTTTGTATGGTGCTGAAACTTGGACACTTCGGGCAGCAGATCAGAAATACCTGGAAAGTTTTTGAAATGTGGTGCTGGAGAAGGATGGAGAAGATCAGTTGGACCGATCATGTGAGAAATGAAGAAGTGTTACTTAGAGTCAATGAGCAGAGGAATATCCTACACGAAATAAGAAAACGAAAGGC
>Ga0209628_10001582_pt1 | contig 14898 bp, 11 predicted proteins | sample TergutCu122P4_FD_187285 | JGI IMG/M metagenome (GOLD analysis project Ga0209628, IMG submission 187285) | Cubitermes ugandensis P4 segment gut microbial communities from Kakamega Forest, Kenya - Cu122 P4 (SPAdes) (version 2) | ecosystem: Host-associated > Arthropoda: Insects > Digestive system...
TTCGTTCTCGTACTTGCGCCCGACCATGAAGCCGGTGATGTTCTGCAAGAACACCAGCGGGATCTTGCGCTGGCAGCACAGTTCGATGAAGTGCGCGCCTTTTTGCGCGCTCTCCGAAAACAAAATGCCGTTGTTGGCGATGATGCCCACGGGCATGCCTTCGATGTGCGCAAAGCCGGTGACCAGCGTGGCGCCGAAGCGCGCCTTGAACTCGTCAAACGCGCTGTCATCGACGATGCGGGCGATGATCTCGCGCACGTCGAACGGTTTGCGCGTATCGACCGGGATCACGCCGTAAAGCTCCTCGGCGGCATGGCGCGGCGGGCGCGGCTCAAGCAGCTTGCCGGCAAAGGTCTTGGTGTGGTTCAGGTTGGCCACCACCTGCCGCGCCAGCGCCAGCGCGTGCGTGTCGTTTTGCGCCAGATGGTCGGCAACGCCCGACAGGCGCGTGTGCACGTCGCCGCCGCCCAGGTCTTCGCTGCTCACCACTTCGCCGGTGGCCGCTTTCACCAGGGGCGGGCCGCCCAGAAAGATGGTGCCCTGGTTTTTGACGATGATGGTCTCGTCGCTCATCGCCGGCACATACGCGCCGCCGGCCGTGCAACTGCCCATCACCACCGCGATTTGCGCGATGCCCTGTGCACTCAAATTGGCCTGGTTGTAGAAGATGCGCCCGAAGTGGTCGCGGTCGGGGAAAACCTCGTCCTGATTGGGCAGGTTGGCGCCGCCGGAATCGACCAGGTAGATGCACGGCAGGTGGTTTTGCTCGGCGATCTCCTGCGCGCGCAGGTGTTTCTTGACGGTCATCGGGTAATAGGTGCCGCCCTTGACCGTGGCGTCGTTGCAGACAATCATGCAGTCCACGCCCGACACGCGCCCGATGCCGGCCACCAGCCCCGCGCCTGGCGCGTCGTTGCCGTACATGCTCAGCGCGGCCAGCGGTGCGATTTCCAGAAACGGCGTGCCCGGATCGAGCAGCATCTGCACCCGTACGCGCGGCAGCAGCTTGCCGCGATCCATGTGTTTTTTGCGAGCGGCCTCGCCGCCGCCTTGCGCGACCTGCGCCACGCGCGCCTTCAGGTCATCGACCAGTGCGCGCATCGCCTGCGCGTTGGCCTGAAAATCCGCCGAACGCGGGTTGAGTTTTGAAACCAGTGTGCTGCTCATATCGAACCATTCCTTCGGTCAAGCCGTGTGTGCTACTTTTAGGCCCAGCTTTTCCGCCATCATTTCACGAATGCGGAATTTTTGAATCTTGCCCGATGCGGTCATCGGGAATTCGCTCACCACGCTGATGTAGCGCGGAATCTTGTAGTGTGCGATCTGGCCTTGGCAGAAGGCGCGTACCTCGTCCTCGGTAATGGTTTGCCCGGCCTTGGCGATGATCCAGGCGCACAGTTCCTCGCCGTATTTTTCGTCGGGCAGGCCCACCACCTGCACGTCCTGAATTTTGGGATGACGATAGAGAAACTCCTCGATCTCGCGCGGATACACGTTCTCGCCGCCGCGAATCACCATGTCCTTGATGCGGCCCACGATCTTGATGTAGCCCTCGGCGTCCATCGTCGCCAAGTCGCCCGTGTGCATCCAGCCTTCGGTGTCGATGGCTTCGCGGGTGCGCGCCTCTTCGCCCCAATAGCCCTGCATCACCGAATAACCGCGCGTACAAAACTCGCCTTGCTGGCCGCGCGGCACCGTACTGCCGCTGCCGGGGTCGATGATCTTGATTTCCAGATGCGGCTGCACCTGCCCGACGGTCGACACCCGCCGGTCCAGCGGCGTATCAATGCTGCTTTGGCAACTCACCGGGCTGGTTTCGGTCATGCCATAGGCGATGGTGATTTGCGACAGGTGCATTTTGTCGACCACCTGCTTCATCACCTCGATCGGACACGGCGCGCCGCTCATGATGCCGGTGCGCAGCGACGACAAATCGAATTGCGCAAAGCGCGGGTGCTGCAACTCGGCGATGAACATCGCCGGCACGCCGTACAAGGCGGTGCAGCGCTCGTCCTGCACCGCCTGCAACACCGCTACCGGGTCGAAACCGTGGTCGGGATAGACGATGGTCGCGCCGTGCGACAAGCAATTGAGATTGCACATCACCATGCCGAAGCAGTGAAACAGCGGCATCGGCGAGCACAGCCGGTCTTGCGCGGTAAAGCGCTGCGCCTCGCCGACGAAAAAGCCGTTGTTCAAGATTCCCCGGTGCGTCAGCGTGGCCGCCTTTGGAAAACCAGTCGTGCCGCTGGTGAACTGGATGTTGATCGGGTTGACATTGCGCAGCGTGCGCTGGATGCCCGCCACGTGCGGGTCATCCGCCGCGCCGCTGGCCAGCAGCGCGGAAAAGCGCGTCATGCCCGGCTCGTCGGCGTCGCCCGGCTGGTCGATCCAGTAAATCTTCTCCAGCTTGGGCAAACGCGCGCCGCCGGCGCCGCCCAGCTCGCGCAACATGCCCACGTAATCGCTGGTTTTGTAGCGCGGCTGTACCACCAGCGCCTTGCAGCCGACCTTGTTGAGGGCGTATTCCACCTCTGCCATGCGGTAAGCCGGGTTGAGGTTGACCAGTATCACGCCCACCTTGGCCGTGGCCAGTTGCGTGATCAGCCAGGCCGCGCTGTTGAGCGCCCAAATGCCCAGCCGGTCGCCCGGCGACAGCCCCGAGGCCAGCAGCGCGCTGGCCAGCTGATTGGCCTGCGCCTGTAGCTGGCGGTACGTCAGCCGAATGCCTTCGTGCCGCGAAATCAACGCCAGTGCGTCGGGCTGGCGCGCCGTCACCGCATCAAAACAATCGCCGATGGTCTGTTCAATCAGCGGCGGCTCGGTGGCGCCGCGTGCGTAGCTGTCGAGGGGGGTGGTCATGCTCAATCTCCTGTCGTGGCCATGAATTCAGTTCCTAGCTATTAGAACCTGCTCTAAAAAAATTGCCCGCGATGATAAGGCCAGAACTCAGATATTCGGCAACTGCCGTTTTCAGGGTCAGCCGTCTTGCGCATCAGGCGCGTTTCGGCTCCAGCGCCGCACCAAGGCGCGGTAGCGCCAGAAAGTGCCGCCGCCCCACATGCGCAGCAGGCTGCCCAGATGCCAGCGCAGGTGTTGCACCGAGCGCCGGCTGCCGCGTTGCCAGTCGTGAGTCACGGCCACTTGCGGGGCGTGCCTAATTCGCCAGCCGGCAAGCATCAGGCGGGCGCACAAATCGGCGTCTTCGCCGTACATGAAAAACCGCTCGTCAAAGCCCCCCACTTGCCCGAAAGCCGGGGCGCGCGCCAGCATGAACATACCCTTGATCCAGCCGCCGTGGCGCGGCGGGGCGGGCGGGCGCTTGAGCACGCGGCGGCGCAGCAGCTCCAGCGGGGTGATGGGGCCGCGCATGCCGTCCAGCCGCGCGCCGCCGGGGCTGACTTCTTGCGGCGCGAGGATCGCGTCGCGCGCTCCGGCCTGCGCCAGCAGCGCGGACAGCACATCGCAGGCGATGCGCACGTCCGGGTTGACGATCAGAAACCAATCGCTGGCGCAGCGCGTGAAGGCTTGGTTATGGTTGGCGCCAAAACCCTTGGGCCGGGCATTGGCGATGACATCAACCGGAAAACCGAAATCATCGGGCGCAAAAGGCAATGCCTCCGGCACGTTGACGGTCACAATGACTTGGGCTATCGCCGCGCCGCAGTGCCGCTCCAAATCTTGCAGCAATGCCATTACCTGCCGGCCCTGCGCATGGCTGACCACCGAAACGGTGACGGGCCGGGATGGCGGGGGGGATGTCTCGATCATGAACCTAAAATCGGCGCAATTGGCGGGTTTGCCAATCGGCTTGGCTGTCGCATGCCGTCATCATTGTAGAAAGAAAACCGCCGCGCATAGCCCCAGCACCACTCATGACTCGCCGCCGCACCTTTTCTCTCGATGCTCCGGCTAGCGGCAAGCGCGGCCCCGCCGACCATATCCGCGCCGCGGTGCTGCTGGCCGCCGATGCCGGTGCGCTCTTGTGCGCCTGGCTGGTCGCGGTGGCCTTGTCCGCATCGGCCGGGCGCGCGTTGTGGGCGCGGGACTGGAATCCCTGGCTCACCACCAGCGGACGGCTTTACATGCTGATGGCGCTGCTGCTGCTGCTGGGACTGGTGATGAACGGCCAATATGCGCGCCGCGCCGCGTTTTGGGAAGAAACCCGCGTCGTCTGGCGTTATGCCTGGCTGGCGGCGCTGGCCAACTTCGCGCTCAACTTCTTCCTGCAAGTGACCAACACCCGCACGCTGCCCGTGTTGGCTTGGTTGTGGACGCTGTTGTTGCTGCCACTGGCCCGGCTGCTGGCGCGCGAGGCGCTGATCAAGCTGGGCTTTTGGTGGCGCACCGTGCTGATCGTCGGCGCGGGCGGCACGGCGTGGGAAGCCGCCGAGGCCATCCATCACGAACGGCATCTGGGTTTGCGCATCGCCGGGTTCGTGCAAACCGGCGGCGATACGCCGGCACCGTTCCAGGCGCAGCCCGGACCAGGCGCGGCCCCTGATGGCGCATGGGCGCATGGTCTGCCCGTGTACGCGGCGCACGATCCGGCGCGCGGTGAGCGTTTTAACGTCGAACTGCTGGCCGGCCGGCTGGGGTGCCAGGCCATCGTCGTGGTGCTGACCGGCGCGGTATCCCCCGCGCTGGCGGCGCTGGTGGCGCGCCTGCACAGCCGGCGCTTTGAAGTTTTTACCGCCCACGCCTTGCAGGGCCTGCCGGTGCAGGGCATGAAAACGCAGCAATTCTTCAGCAACGACGTGCTGTTTTTGCGCTTGCAACATCGCTTGTTCAGCCCGTTGGCGCGCACCGTCAAGCGTGGCATGGACGTGACGCTCTCGGCGCTGCTGCTGCTGCTGCTCTCACCGCTGATGGCCGTGGTGGCCTGGCTTATTTGGCGCGAAAACGGCGCGCCGGTGTTCTACCGCCAAATGCGGGTAGGGCGCGGCGCCGGACAGCAGGAAAGCGACTTCACGTTCTTCAAATTCCGCACCATGGTGCGTGATGCCGACGCCATGTTGGCGGTCTGGAAAACCGAACAGCCTGACCTGTACGCGCGCTACCGAGCGGACAACTTTAAACTCACCGACGACCCGCGCGTGCTGACCGCCGCGCGCTGGATGCGGCGCTTGAGCGTCGATGAACTGCCGCAACTGTGGAACGTGCTGCGCGGCGACATGAGCCTGGTCGGCCCGCGCCCGCTGTTGCGGCGTGAATTACCGCATTACCCGGCCGACGCGTTCACGCTGTATGCGCAGGTGCGTCCCGGCATCACCGGGCTGTGGCAGGTCAGCGGCCGCAGCCACACCAGCTTTGAAAGCCGCGCCGATTACGACAGCTGGTACGTGCGCAACTGGTCGCTGTGGGTGGACTGGGTGATCCTGCTCAAAACCGTGCGCGTGGTACTTTCCGGGCGCGGGGCGATGTGAGGTTGAGCGTTGGGCGTTAAGCGTTTGGCGTCTAGAAGGCCAGTTCCCACGCCAAACACTCAACCTAGGCAAGCCATCAATTGTCTGGCGCCAGCGCGCAACTGACCGACGTGCTCAGCCGCATCGAAGCACGCACCTGAACCTAGTGTCCTGAGTTAGAAATTCGATGAACAAATCCACCGAAATCGACGCCATGCGGCGTTGCAAATCCTCGCGATACCACCCGAGTATCGCTCCGGTTTGCGCCTTGCCTGACGCCGATTGCGGCAGATTTGTTTCTTCACCGAACTTCTAACTCAGGACACTAGAAACGGCGGTTGAGCGTTGTGCGTTTAGCGTTGAGCCTCAACTCGATAGCGGCACCGTGTCTTGCGCCGAGAGAGGACTTCACGCCAACCGCCAAACCCTCAACGCAAAACGCTCAAATTTAGAATGCCCGCCATGACTGACACAACCTCACTCCCCCCCCATGCCCGCGCCGACGTTTTGGCGCAAGCGCTGCCCTACATTCGCCGTTACCACGGCAAGACGATGGTCATCAAATACGGCGGCAACGCCATGACCGATCCGGCTTTGCAAGCGGCCTTTGCCGAAGACGTGGTACTGCTCAAACTGGTTGGCATCAACCCGGTGGTGGTGCATGGCGGCGGCCCGCAAATCGAAGCGGCGCTGGCGCGCGTGGGTAAGCAGGGGCACTTCATTCAAGGCATGCGCGTGACCGACGCGGAAACGATGAAAGTGGTCGAATGGGTGCTGGCCGGCGAGGTGCAGCAAGACATCGTGGGCCTGATCAATCATGCCGGCGGCAAGGCGGTGGGCCTGACTGGGCGCGACGGCTGTCTGATTCGCGCCACGCAACTCAAACTGCCCGATACGCAAAACCCCACAGTGCTGCATGACCTAGGTCAAGTCGGCGATATTCAGACCATAGACCCGGCGGTGGTGCGCGCCTTGCAGGACGATCAGTTCATCCCGGTAGTCAGCCCGATCGGCTTTGGCCAGCACAATGAAAGTTACAACATTAACGCCGACGTGGTCGCGGCGCGCCTAGCCATGGCGCTGCAAGCGGAAAAGCTGCTGATGCTTACCAACATCCCCGGCGTGCTCGACAACAACCATCAACTGCTGCCTGAGTTGACAGCGCGGCAGATTGATGAACTGATTCACAACGGCACCATCTCCGGCGGCATGATCCCAAAAATTTCGGGCGCACTGGACGCGGCCAAAAGCGGTGTTAGCGCAGTCCACATCATTGACGGGCGAGTGCCGCACGCGATGCTGCTGGAAGTGCTATCCGATCAGGCGTTCGGCACCATGATCCGGTCGTGCTGACGGGCTAACGTCGATCGCTTGATGTTGTGTGATTGAGACAACTTTCACTCCATCAAGTACCAAAATTGCAAATCGGCACCCAAAAGTGTACAATGGCTACCGTGTAACAAACTGTAACACGCGTAACAAAAGGAAAACTCCCTATGCCAGACTCCATCATGCCCTTGGGCAGTGCCTTCACTGTCCCCAACGGATTCTTCTCCACACCAGTGCCGGCGGCAGCGCCGGCCACACCACCGGCGGAAGCTGTCAGCCCCGCCGCGCCCAAGCGGCGCCAGCGCAAACGCCTAAAGCCGGGCGAGCGGCGGGTGCAAATCCTGCAAACCCTGGCTTATATGCTGGAAGAACCCAGTAATGAGCGGATCACCACCGCACAACTGGCCGCGCGCCTGCAAATCAGCGAAGCCGCGCTCTACCGGCACTTTGCCAGTAAGACCCAGATGTTCGAGGCGTTGATCGAGCTCATGGAGTCCTATGTCAACAGCCTGATCGGTGAAACCGTTCAGGCCAGCGGCACGGGCACCGAGCGCGCAATGCAACTGGTCACGCGCCTGCTTAACTTTGCCGAGGAAAACCGCGGTCTTTCGCGTATTCTGACCGGCACCGCTTTGGTCTACGAAAACAACCGCCTGCTGGTGCGCATGAATGCGTTGCTCGAACGCTTCGAGGCCGCGCTGTATCAGTGCCTGCAAGCCAGCGGCGTGCCCGACTTCGCGATCCGCACGGAATTGTTGGCCGCTTTCCTCTTTGGCCGCATCCATGTGTGGTCGCGTTCGAACTTCACGCACAAGCCTACCGCCAACCTGGCCGACTGTCTCGCACGGTTAACGGGTTGACATACACACGGCAGGCTTGTTACCTGCTGAAACAAGGTTGCTCTTTTAGCCTTCATCCGAACGGGATGAAGGCTTTTTTATTGGGCTAGGCCCAATGCTGTTCAGTCAAGCGCGCAGAACCATGATTTCGTCATTCCCGCGAAAGCGGGAATCCAGGCGACGCATCCATCTTCCGGTGATAACCAAGGCTCACTGGATTCCCTGTCATTCCCGCGAAAGCGGGAATTGCGCGGGAATGACGACTTGAAATGCGTTAAGTGACGAGTATTGGGGCTAGGCCGGTCAGTTAAGCGCCTCTTGCTCCTTTCCTGTGAGGCGAGCGGGTTGGGGCAAGCAGCCTTCGATTTAGCGCATGGCGCGCATGATAAGGCCAAACTTTAAGCCGCCGCCAGCAGTTGCCGGGTATAAGGATGCTGGGGCGCGGTCAGCACCTGCGCCGCGCGGCCTTGCTCGACCGCCACACCGTCCTTGAGTACCAGCACCTCGTGCGCCAGCGCGCGCACCACGTCCACGTCGTGGGTGATCAGCAAATAGGCCAGGCCGCGCTCGCGTTGCAGGCGTTGCAGCAGATCGAGAACTTGCTTTTGAATCGTCACGTCCAGCGCGCTGGTCGGTTCGTCCAGCACCAGCAGTTGCGGGTCGATGATCAGCGCGCGCGCCAAGGCGATGCGCTGGCGCTGCCCGCCGGAAAATTGGTGCGGATAGCGCCCCAGCAAACCGGGAAAGCGGGCCTCGGTCAACCCCGTTTCGGCCAGCGCGGCGCGCACGCGGGCGGCGCGCTCGCGGGCGCTCAGACTGGGTTGATGCACGCGCAGTCCTTCGCCCACGATGGCCTCCAGCGTCATGCGCGGCGACAGCGACGAAAACGGATCTTGAAACACCACTTGCGCCACCTGGCGCAAAGAGCGGTCGGCGCGCGGCTTGCCGCGCCATGCGCGTCCGGCGACGGTAATCGTGCCTTGATACGGCAGCAGCCCCAGCGCTGCTTGCGCCAGCGTCGATTTGCCCGATCCGGATTCGCCGATCACACCCAGCGTGCGGCCTGGCGGCAAGGCAAAGCGCGCGCCGCGCACGGCGATAAAGCGCCCCTTGCCGAACCATCCGCGCCAGCCGGGGCGCGGCACCGGGTAGCTCACGCGCAAACCCTCGGCCTGCAAGATGGGCCGCGCATCCGGCGCCGGCTCGCTTTCATCGACCTGGCGCACCGGGCGGCTGCCGACCAGCGCGCGGGTATAGGGTTGCGCCGGGCGTTCCAGAACCTCCGCCACCGCCCCTTGCTCTACCAAACATCCGTGCTGCATGACTGCCACGCGTTCCGCGAAACGCCGCACCAGATTCAAATCATGTGTGATCAGCAGCACCGCCATACCCGTTTCGCGCTGCAAATTCGATAGCAAATCGAGTATCTGACCGCGCAGCGAAACGTCCAGCGCGGTGGTCGGCTCGTCGGCCAGCAACAAACGCGGCCGCCCGGCCAAGGCCATGGCGATCATCGCCCGTTGGCGCTGTCCGCCCGATAGCTGGTGCGGATACGCCGCCGCGCAGCGCGCAGGTTCCGCGATGCCGGTGCGTGCCAGCAACTCCAGCACGCCATTTTTCAGCGCAGCGCTGTCCAAATGCTCCTTTAGCCGCAGCGCTTCGGCAATTTGCGCGCCCACCGTCAACAGCGGGTTGAACGCGCTCATCGGCTCCTGGAACACCATCGCAATCTCGCCGCCGCGCAAGCCTTGCAACTCACGTTCCGGCAGCGCCAGCAAATCGCGCGCGGGTTGTTGTCCGTCGTCGAGCAGCGCGCGGCCCGTGACGTGCGCGCCGTCGGCCAGACGCAGCAAGGCCAGCGCCGTCACCGTCTTGCCCGACCCGGATTCGCCCACCAGCGCCAGCTTTTCGCCTGGCGCTAGCGACAAATTGAGCGAACGCACCACCGGCTGACCGGAGAACGCCACGCTCAGGTTTTCCACGCGCAGCAGCGGCTTGGTCATCATGCGTCGTCTCCGGTGGGCCGTTGGCGCGGATCAAGCGCGGCGCGCAGCGCATCGCCCATGAAGGTCAGTAGCAGCAGCGTGACCACCAGCACGCCGAAAGTCGACAGCGAAATCCACCAGGCGTCGATATTGCTTTTGCCCTGACTGAGCAAGGCGCCCAGGCTGGGCGTTCCCGGCGGCACACCCAGGCCGAGAAAGTCCAGCGAGGTCAGCGCCAAAATCGCCGCGCTCATGCGGAACGGCAAAAACGTCACCACCGGCGTCAAGCTGTTGGGCAGCACGTGCCGCCACATGATCTGCACGCCCGGCACGCCCAGCGCCCGCGCGGCTTTCACGTAATCGAGCTGGCGGTTGCGCAGAAATTCCGCACGCACGTAATCGGCCAGCCCCATCCAGCCGAACAAGCCGAGCAGCACCACCAGCAGCGCCACGCTGGGCGCGAAGATGGCCGAGAAGATGATCAGCAGATACAACTCCGGCATCGAACTCCAGATTTCAATCAAGCGCTGCGCCGTCAAATCGACCTTGCCGCCCAGCCACCCTTGCACCGCGCCTGCCGCCACGCCCAGCAGCGTGCCCACCCCCGTGAGCGCCAGCGCGAACAGCACGCTCACGCGAAAGCCATAGACCAGTTGTGCCAGCAGGTCACGCCCGCGGTCGTCGGTGCCCAGCCAGTTGGCGCGTGAGGGCGGCGCGGGGTAGGGCGCTTGGGCCAGGTAATGGATGCTCCGCGCGCCGTAAGGATTGGGCGGATAAATCGCCCAGTTGCCGCCTTGCGTAATCCGAGTGCGGACGTAAGGGTCCAGGTAATCGGCCTCGGTCGAAAAGTCGCCCCCGAAAACCGTCTCGGGATACGCATGGAGCAGCGGAAAATAAAAATGCCCTGCATAGCGCACCACCAGCGGTTTGTCGTTGCACAACACCTCCGCGCACAGGCTGGCCAGCACCAGGGTGCAAAAAATCAGCAAGCTGGCATAACCCAGCCGGTTGCGCCGGAACCGCCGCCAGGCGCGCCGGACGGGGGAGGGCGCGGCGACATAGGGCGGGGCCGCCCCACCCTCGTCATCAGGCCTGCTCGCGTCATCGGTCATGGCGCGCAGTGTAGGTCAGTTCAAGTGTTGCTTTTTGTCACATCAATGTGTCGACGATGGCACGGTTGCTTTTCCATCTCATAACCGTTGGGTTCCCGTGGGCCGGACCATGAGCATGCCGTATTGTCATAGAAACAAATTGTAGTAAAATAACATGTATGTAATATAAATTTAATGTTAAATTTCATGAAATAAAGTAGACAAACGTTATTGAATGGATTGCTATGAGCTTGCTGCTGTCGGCAGCGGCTGTCCATGTATCCACATTCGAGGAGACTTTCATGAGTAACATTCGCACATCGCGAGCGGTGGAATCCAAGTTCCACGTTCACAAGCATCACGCCGTACTCGGCGCCATCAGTTTGGCGCTGCTTGGTGCAAACCAGGTTCAAGCGGAACCTTCAGCCAACGGCGCAATTCATGCCGTCACAGGTATGGCTCATGCCAACTACCATGCCACCAAAAACTGCGGTGCTGGTGTTCTTGCCATGACGCCACAACCTGGCACCGACCTGATGCCGATTGACGAATCAAGCATACCACCTGATATTGCATTCCCAAGTGGAGTTATTACAAGTGTATATGGCGGTTCGGATTTTTATGTTTATTACAACAAATAATGAGGTTGGAATGAAAAACGTAATGACAATGACAGCCGCCGCGGTTTGCGCCCTTGCTTTAACCGCCTGCGGAGGAGGAGGAAGTGATGGCGGTAGCGGAAATTCCTTAAGTCGAACCGATGAAGGGATTTGGAGCAACTTTAGTAACGGTACCGTCACAAACCTGATGCCGAATATGATGCAGGCGGTTATCTTGAATGATGGCTCGTTTTGGGGTATCGCGGGCCAGACTGGCGCAACACCAGCAACATTTTGCATGCAAAATATTTTGCATGGTACTGCTAGTGTCAGTGGTAGCAGTGTTTCGGGTTCTTATACGGATTCGGCTTTTCTTGGCAATGGCACTTATTCCGGAACGGTATCGGCTCAGGATAGTCTCAATCTGAAATTCAATAATCCATCCGATCCGTTGATGTCAGGACTGGGCGGGAGTTTCAATATGAGTCATGACTCCGCTTACAATCAGCCTGCTTCTCTTTCGGCAATCACGGGCACCTATCTGAATCAGGTCAACAGCTGCTTTGTTAATCTTCCTGATGGGTCTAATAATAATGATTATCATATACGCCCAAATCTGACTATTTCAGGTTCCAATCTTACCCTGAATTCAGACGGCAGCGTGATAATGACGGGCAGCATAGCGCCGCACGGAACAGCGGTAAACGTGTTCGACGTTAATTTGACTACGGCTACTACTGTCATAGCCTATAGTATGGCAGGGTTGTTTTCTGGTAATGATGTACCTGCTGGAACAGTTTATAAAGGCATTTTGTTTCAGACTTCTTCAGGCAGTCTGAAAAATAACACCGAAATGGTTGTGACGTCAGGAGGTAGTGCTTTTTTCTTTATGGGTAAAAAATAAAATTGATTCCAGTTATCGTCTGAAAAATTTAAATGGCCCGGTCTTGAACCTGGCTATTTTTATGAATTGTTCTGGTAATTTTACGGACAAACGCCCGTAACCCTAAATTTTCCATTTGAGTTGTTCGTTGTGCTTACACACTGTCAATCAAGAAAAGACAGCCCTCCCCTTCAAGGGGAGGGTTGGGTGGGGATGGGGTTAACCCCAATACTCGTTACTTAACGCATTTCAAATCGTCATTCCCGCGCAGGCGGGAATCCAGTGAGCCTTGGCAATCACCGGAAGACGCATACGCTGTCTGGATTCCCTGTCATTTCCGCGAAAGCGGGAACTGCGCGGGAATGACGAAATCATGGTTCTGCGCGCTTAACTGAACAGTATTGGGGTTAACCCAGTGCAACACAAACCCCATCCCCATCCCAGCCTTCCCCTTGAAGGGGAAGGAGCAAAAGCCGTTCTTTATCTCAGGCTGTGCAAATGAAAAATCTGAGATAAAACGCTCAGCCTTGGCGGGCTGGGCGTTTTTGTTTTTCAGCCCGGCTTATGGGGTCAATCAATTGGCCGCCGAAGCCGCTGGCGTTGCTGGAGACGCCGCGGATGCCGGGCGGGGCGGCGGGGCGCTGCCGTCAGAGACGGTCGCGCCGGGCAGAGGCCGCGGGGGCTCGGCGGGGGGCGGGGCGGATTGCAAGGCGGTGCCGGGTATCGGGAGGGGCACAGGCTTGGGCGGTGTTTTGTACTGGCTGGCGTTCCAGAAATACAACAGGGCGGCGAGCACGATGATGAGCACGAGCACCCAAGGCAGCCCTTTCCGGGCGCCTGCCGCGCCTATCCGCTGTGCGGCTTGCATGGCTTGGGCGGCTTGCGCGAGCAGTTCTTGGCCGCTTTGCGCGTAGCTGGCGATTTCGGCGCTTGGGTTGGCGGGCAGGGTGCCGCCGGGGGTCAATCGCCCGACCAGCGCGGGCAGCAGGTAGCCGATGGCTTCGGTGACCTTGTCGCGCGGCAGGTTCAGGTGCGTGGCCAGGACCGGCAGCAGGCCGCCGCCGGTGCCCAGCACGGCCTCCACTTGCGCGTTGCCGATGGGTTGTGCATTGGCGCCGCCGCCCAGCCAGGATTGGGCCAGCGGCCCTAGGCCGGCAGCTTTGAATTTTTCCAGGAATCCGACCAGCCCGCCGGTGTCCTTGGCGGTCATGGCGGCCAGCAGCATTTGCATCAGCGGCAGCGCCTTGTCGCCTACCCCAAAACGGGCCGCGGCCTCGCGGATCAGGACTTCAAACATTTCTTTCGCCTTTCGTCGAATAACGGAAGCCAAAAATTATCCTACTTGTTCCGGCGCGGGGATAATTGCCGCTCATGCGGATTGGCTGCACCATGCAGGGCGCCGCGGCCCAAACCGTGTTTCACGGGGAAATCGACCTTCCTGACTTGTCATGACAACGCCTGACGAAACCATCTCTTCCGCCGTCACCGAAGAAGACATCGCTCGGTTCTTGCTGCGCACGCCCGACTTTTTCGACCGCCATGCCGATGTGCTGGCCGCCGTGCGTCTGAGCAGTCCTTACGGTGCGCGCGCGGTCAGTCTGCAAGAGCGCCAAGCCGAAATGCTGCGCGATAAGATCAAGGTGCTGGAACGCCGCATCATCGAGATGATGCGCAACGGCAACGAAAACCTGCTGCTCACCGACAAGCTGGTGGGTTGGGTGCGCCAGCTTTTCATGGTGGCGCGGCCGGTCGACTTGCCCGTCGTGCTGATCAGCGGCTTGATGGCGCAATTCAACGTGCCGCAGGCGGCGGTCAGACTTTGGGACGTGGCGACGGTTCACGAACAGCAGCCTTTCGCGCAAGGCGTGAATGCAGGCGTGCGCAATTTCGCCGCCTCATTGAGCGCGCCGTACTGCGGCGTCAACACGGGATTTGACGCCGTGCAGTGGCTCGAAGAACCGGACAATGCCGCGTCGCTGGCACTGGTCGCGTTGCGCGAAAGCGCTCAAGCCCCCACATTCGGACTGCTGGTGCTGGCTTCGCCCGACAGCCAGCGTTACGAGGCTGGCATGGCCACCGACGTGCTGGAACGCCTGGGCGATTTGGCCAGCGCGGTGTTGTCGCGTTTGCGGGACGCTTAATCCTAGAAACGGCAGTTCTAGGATGATGCCCGTTGCCGCCGGCGCGCCTGCCAACGCGCAAGACGCCGCGTTGATCGCCCGTTACCTCGACCATGTGCGGATTGAAAAGCGCCTGGCGGCGCGTACCGTGGCGCTGTACCGGCTCGATCTGGACAAGCTGGCCGGTTTTGCGGCGCAGGCCGGCGTGGCGCTGCCGCAAGTGCACAACGCGCATGTGCGCAACTGGGCCGCGCAAATGCACGCCAAGGGCCGTAGCGGGCGCGGCATCGCGCTGATCTTGTCGGGCTGGCGCGGGTTTTATGCCTGGCTGGGGCGTGAGGGCGCGGGGCCCGAGCGCATCGCCGCCAACCCGGTGCAGGGCGTGCGCGCGCCGCGCCAGCCGCGTCCGTTGCCCAAGGCGCTGGCGGTCGATGAAGCGGTTCATCTGGCCGATTACGTCGCTGCCGATGACCACGTCTGGCTGGAGGCGCGCGACCAAGCCATCGTTGAACTGCTGTACGGCAGCGGTCTGCGCGTGGGCGAACTGGCCGGGCTGGACGTGGCCGCCAGCGACGCCGCGCTGCGCGCCGGGCGCGGCTGGATCGACCTGCCCAGCGCCGACGCGCAGGTGCAAGGCAAGGGCGGCA
>Ga0209628_10001583_pt1 | contig 14896 bp, 10 predicted proteins | sample TergutCu122P4_FD_187285 | JGI IMG/M metagenome (GOLD analysis project Ga0209628, IMG submission 187285) | Cubitermes ugandensis P4 segment gut microbial communities from Kakamega Forest, Kenya - Cu122 P4 (SPAdes) (version 2) | ecosystem: Host-associated > Arthropoda: Insects > Digestive system...
CCCAAGATCAACCGCACACCCAAAATGATCTGCCATGTGTTTGAAAGTGAAGAGGTGAGGAAACAAGTGACAAGCACATGATCATACTCCTTTTCTCTCCCCTCATTGCCAGGGCATGTCTAAAGAACACTGGGTTGTTACAGGCACAGTTCATTGCACAGTCAATTGGCCAGGCATTCCAAGTGGCATACATGGAATTTCTGAAAGCAAATGGTATTGAGGACCACAGCTTTGTGAAGGAGATGGACTACCAGGAGGTGCTGAACTCTCAGGAGATCTTCGGGGATGAGCTGCAGATGTTTGCCAAGAAGGAGATGCAGAAGGAGGTCAGTACAGTCAACTCAATCCTTTAAACCCAGTGAGATTGTGAAAAGGTAAATTTTTAAAGAAGTGATTGTATAAAAATGTATTAAGCTGTTTACTTATTTGAATTTTTATCTCATTTTCGAGAAATAATTCTGTTTCATTCTTTGTTGTAGATGTTGCTACCTTTAGATTGAGATGAAATTTCTTCATGTGATGGAACATACATGCTTCACATATGATAAATTTTTATTTAGCAAGTCTATCTTAGACTGAAGTGTTACTATTGAGTTTCACAATAAAGTATTTCAGTTCACTATCATGATGAGAAAAATGAAGTCCACATCTTGCCACTATTTCTTTAAGTTCCCTTTAAGATCCCACCAGGGCCATGCCACAGATCAGGTAGTAAGTTGCTGGCCTCTCATCACTCAGTCTCAGGTCAGTGTGCAGAGGATTTGTGGTGGACAAAGTGGTCATGGGACAAGTTTTCCTCTGAGTACTTTAATTTTCCCCTGTCAGTATCATTCTCTCAGTGCTGCCTGTTCATTGCTCTATCCACCAATGCTACACAATCTTGGTAATTGACAGCACTGTTACATAAGTGTACACTGTTCCTACTGAAGTGCAGTGTACAGTATGAGGTTTTTAATGTAAACAGTGACCAAATGCATGTAGTGTTGAATTTAAATGTGTGTGTGTTATGGCCTGTTGAGATGTAAATACTGCATCTCCTCACATATAAAATGTGTTATCCTCCCCAATCCACATAGCTGTGCATGAGGACAAGATGTGAGGGGCTACTTTTGGAATATGGGATGTTGTTTCCTGTGTTAACTGATGTAACTGTGATGGTAACACACAGTCACCATTGGGTTGGGGCTGCCAAGAAGTTCACAGTTCCTGTATATGAGTCAGGAATAGATGAGAGGAGAAAATGTAAAAATGAATTATAGCTAAAGACTGCAAGAACTAAACTGGAATGAACTGGCTTAGGAAGTTGGATCTGGATTTCACAAAAGCTGTGTGGATTTTAAACGTATATGCTGTCTAAGATTGGAAACTTCCACAATACATAAATGCTATGTATTGGCAGTCAAGATTGAACGTTATTAAAATGTTTTGCAAACTCATTGACTTGATCATCAATGCCTAATAATGGATACGGTGACAGTAACCAAAATGAAATCTATTCCATATTCATACATCTGACAGGCAGAGAGGACATGGCATGCCATCTGCAAGACCATTGTTTCTCTACCTTTCTTGTGCCATGGACTACATCTGCAAAATTATGTTTACTTGTGAACCATTTAAAGCAAAATTCCCAGTGACATATATATATAGTTGGAATATTTACAAGTAAGGAAAATGCTAAACTGTAAAAACCCTTATGACATCTGTATTAAAATTTATTACAAACACAAGTAATTTCCATACCAGTAATGACAAAGCTAAGACTCAGAAATGGTTGGGGGGTGGGGGGAATTTTCCTAGTAGAATCTACTTAACTTGCAGCCCCTGTTGATAAACTGTGTCTGAGACCACTTTTGTTAAGTTCTGACATCCCAGCTGGTAAGTGGCTTGAGGCAGAGTAGGGTCAATTCGTTCTGCAGTAGACACTTCCCAACGTGATGGTGTGCCATACTGTAGTAATGCTGTTACAGGTTGTGGTGCCCAAAGCAAAGGGTGAAATTCTTGGTGTAGTGATTGTGGAGTCTGGCTGGGGCTCCATGCTTCCAACTGTTGTGATTGCCAATCTAGCTCCATCAGGTGCAGCAGCTCGTTGTGGGCAGTTGAACATTGGTGACCAAATCATAGCAATCAATGGTGTCAGTCTGGTGGGCCTTCCACTATCCACATGCCAGAACTACATCAAGGTATAAATTGGCATGTCTCCATAACTAGTATGTACATAATATTGTTGTCATCAGGATTTGAGGTCTTTGTTTTCCAGCTAAATTCATTATCCATCCCAACTTCTGTAAAGTTAAGACAGTGATTTTTAATGTCACAAATTCAGTAATTCTGAACTGCATAACACTGTTATGGGTAGATAGTGTAATGAATATGAGGGCTGGACTGGCAAGTAGTTTGATGAGTATGTGAATTGCACTGGGAGGTAGTGTAACAAGTGTGACTGCTGGACCGGGAAATAGTGTAATGATTGGGAAGGTTTGACTGTTAGATAATGTAATGCACTGGGAGAGGAGCTGAATGAGTGTGAAGGTTTGACTTTGGATTGTATGAGTGTGAGGGCTGTACTGGGAGGATAGAATATTGAAAATGAGGCCTTAATGAATAAGCACTGTCATGAGAATGACAGCCAGGCTCTAAGGTTGTATAACAAGTGTTGAGGGGTGGACTGTCAGCTAATGTAGTGAGTATCAGGCAGATTGCTATATACTGTGATAAATGTCAGGACTGAGGCTACAAATTAAACTGTTGCAGAATACCAAGACTCAAACGGTGGTAAAATTGACAGTGGTGCCATGTGCACCAGTGGTGGAAGTTAAGATCAAACGACCAGATACCAAGTACCAACTTGGCTTCAGTGTACAGAATGGAGTGGTGGGTATAAATGTTCTTGGCAAGATACTGTAGTCACACAAGACAATGTATGAAAACTGATATTTGCAAATTTGGCACCTTAAATGTTTCCCTGCTGCATTTTGGAAGTGAGGTAGCTCTTTTTTCTGGCATTGTGCTTTGGTGCTCTCAGATCTGCAGCCTGTTACGTGGGGGCATTGCAGAAAGAGGTGGTGTGAGAGTGGGGCATCGCATCATAGAGATAAACAACCAGAGTGTTGTGGCTGTTCCCCATGAGAAGATAGTGAATCTGCTGGCCACTTCTGTTGGAGAAGTAAGTGCGCCATCTCCTGGCTTCAGTACCAGTTAGAGGCACACATGACGGCATGGGAGTTGGTACATGAAACCAACATTCCCTGCCCTGATCAAGTTTTTTCTGTGCTTGCAGATACTCATGAAGACAATGCCAACATCCATGTTCCGGCTGCTGACAGGGCAAGAGACACCCGTGTACATCTAGTTACCAGCCCCAGTCATCACACTGTGTATCTAGTCAGAGTTGTCTGGCAAACAGTAGATCTACCCCAGCCTTCTCTTCCTCTTCATGGGGATGTTTCACATTCCAAAGATTTACTTTGGTGGTATATTAGATTGTGTTTCTGCCTGTTGTCCGTCATTATCGGACCGTTTGTTTGCAAAGACAAATGTAGCGATGAAGTGCCTGCCTGTGATAACGTCTGGGCATCTCAATGGAGGGGCATGCCAGGAATATAGACATATCGAACAATGGCCCCACACAGCCTGTTTTCAGTTCAGTGGTGTCAGCAGTGGACACTTTTTTATCCCCCTGTAGTCGTTGCATTTGAATACTGCAACACGGGATGGCTAACTGTTGGGCCCTGTTTGGCCTGTGGTGATGCCTTTATTGTCAGTTTGTTTGATACTTTATCCAGAGTTGCCTTTATTCATGTAGAAGGGGATGCTGCTGACCTGTAGTTGGGTCAGTGGTGAAGTTGGCCATCCCTGTTGACATGTAACACAATATGCAGTGGTGAGGGGCCACAAGAATGCATCAGGCACCAGGATAAGAATATTGGGACCGTTTCCCACTGATAAAGTAATTACTATACACACTCCCTTTGTGATTTATTTATTGGGCCAAAGACCCCGCGACATTTAGCACCCTACACCTGCGACTTGTAAGTGGTGACACTGTAGTCTGTAACCTGCTTACAAAATAAAATAAAATACATGCTGTAGACTTGGTCTGCTGTCATAACTGAAAACATAAAACTGAATGTGGATTGGTAAATCCTTAGTTTCCCTACGTCCTTCCTTTTTTCCAAGACTGGGGCCTTCAGGCTAATTTCAAAATGAAAACCAGGAATGAATGAAGGAAAGCTGATCAGAACTATCTGGGACAGAATTTCTTAGAGAAACTAGTAATAGTGTAGAAGTGACAACCTTCTTCTTCTTCTTCTTTTATTGGCGTTACAACCCACTATGGGTTTTAGCCTTCTCAGTGATTCTCCTCCATTCCGTCCTTTGCTTACTCAGCTTTCTCCACCCTCTTATTCCTAACGCCTGGATATCTTCTTCAATATCCTCAACCCATCTTTTCCTTGGTCTTCCTCTAATTCTCCTGCCTGTTGGTTTCCATTCTAATATTATTTTAGGTATTCTCTTTTCATCCATCCGCATCACATGTCCTAACCAGGCTGTCCTGCTTTTTATGAATCTTACCATGTCTGCATTTCCTATGAGCTCGTTCAATTCGTGGTTCATTCTGATTCTCCAGGATCCATCCTTGTCTTGTACTGGACCAAAAATTTTCCTTAATATTTTGCGTTCAAATATTCTAAGATGTTGTTTGTCTCTGGTTGTTAAAGTCCAAGCTTCACATCCGTATGTCACTACAGGTCTTATTAAGCTTTTATATATTTTTAACTTTAAATCTCTAAGAAGTGACAACCATGTAGGCTATTTTACATCAACATCTGACACTACTGACCACAGGAGTGGGTAGCAGGTTGACTGAGTCATGCATGAAGTGATCTACAGTACAAGCTTGATTTTCCCTCTGTTGCACTGGGAAATGGATATGTCGAAGGAGCAACGTTTGCACTTTAATTTCTGCTGTAAAGGTAAATGGCCACAGAAACATGAGATGGTACTACAAGCTTTCAGAAATACTGCAATGAATCGGTCAAAGACATGATTGATCACCTTTTTTGATGTGGAGAGATGCATCACAAATTTCTTCCACTAAGTTCAGTGTGTCTACAGATCTGTTTTGCAATACCTTAAAGATTTAGTCTGTCAGATACAGCTGCACCAATGGTTTTCTGATATCTGGCTTGTGCTCCATGACAGTGTGCCATGCAGCCCTGTGTGTCAGAGAATTCTTGGCCAGTCACAGCATTCCAATGGTTCCCCACCAGCATCACTCACTAGATTTTACTTCTTCCACTTCTCCAGTTTGATGATCACCATGAAGCAGGAACAATTTTAAGCCATCACAGAGATATGACTGAATATGGCGTAGCAGCTACAGGCCATTGTGTAATAAGCCTACCACACATGCATAGAAAAGTGGAAGGGTTGCTGGCATGCATGCATACAAACCAGAGGATTATACATTGAAAGAGATAACTCAGTTGTAACTTGTAAGTGCTTTATTCTTCCTACAGTTACTTCTGCCCTGGGTATTTTTTCAGCACTCATATGTATCTTGACAATATGATACCAGGTTTCTAAGGTGTATGAAACAGAATACTGGAGACTGAAGGACAAGAAAGCCTGTGTTTAAGGAGTTATCCCATTTCTCCTTTGTAACTGTTTAAGAACATTTTAAGATGGTAGCTGACACCACTGAGAGTTAGCATTTATGTCTAGTGAAGTTTAAATGAACAAAACTCTTTGGCCTTGTGCCTTATATGGACATGAAACTTGGTGGTCAACGATTAGTCAGAAACATAGATAGGGGGTTCATATTATGTCGTGTTATGACACAATAGTACTGAATATTTAGCACTGGAAAACTTTGCATCTTACACAGGTTAAGTGGGTGTTTGAAAACAGGGTGCTAAGAAGAAGAATTTGCACTTGAACAGAGAAGCTAATAAGAGGGCATAGTGAAAAGCATCAGTAAGTGGATGAGATGGACAGAATGCATAATATGCATGGGAGACATGAATGCACATATGAAATTTTAGTCAGAAAGTGTGGAGGAAAGGCCACTTTTTTCCAGACCTAGATTTGTATGGAAGCGTTCTGTTAGATTGTATCCTGGGGCAGGGAATGGTGTTCATGTGCAGACAGGATTCATGTGGTTGAGGACTGATTCCAAAGACCGGCTCTTGTGAACACACTGATGAACACTCTAGTTATAATGCTGACTGAGTGACTGTCGGGTTTTTAAGAAGGGAGATCATTCACCAAGTGGTACAGATGTAGCTGCCACCTCAGAAATTCACTCATGCTATGACCATAGCACAGTGCCAATGACTGGTGAGGTTGACTGTAATGGTATTAGACGGCAGAGTCAAAGACCCATGAGTTGGCTAAACATTGTCAGAGGGCAGACATATGGATGTGTTACCATAAGTATATCTTTCTTCGTAACTTGTGGAAATACAGACTAAAGAGTTTCAATGTTTCACCGTGCATTTTTCAATTCAATAATTGATAAACACCAACACATGCACTTCACATTCAACAGAATATACTATTGAATGTGAAGTGCATGTGTTGGTGTTTATCAATTACAGACTAAAGAGGTTGACTCCAGCTGCTGAGATTGGTATCAGCAACAGGTAAGTTGTTGCATAATACAAAACACAACCCTTATTCAAGGACTGACGTTAAGAATTCTAGGCCTAGGTCGGAACAGTGCCTGCTGGGATGTGATACCATTTGGTCTCATTGAAATTTAACAATGTTGTAGAGAGCCCTCTGTCTCCACCTTTTGTCCTGACTGTAGACAACAAATTACTCTAAAATGTCAGTAAATTCCTACAAGACTACATTGCAATATATACCACTTACAGAATATACCAATTCACTGGATTTTTATGTATTTAATACTGCAAACTTCAAATTGCCCCAACATCACAACCCTTTCCCGTGAGATTGGTAGTTACTATTAACCCTCTTGGGAGCAAGTTTTGCACTATTCTTATATAGTACTTCAGCAGGGGATTGAACGTATTGAATAAAATCATTAAAAAAAACTAAAGGAAAACCTGGATTTAAACACTGTACATCTGAAGTGTGAGCCATTAACACAAGCATCGACTTCATAGCAGGACTGTGTCCTCTTTCCTGTCATTTGCATGTATACAAATCTACAGTGGAAAGTGATTACTGCAGTGTTTCTTATATTGCTTTTACTGTTGTACAACTTTATTTCAAAAATCACATTCTTGCTACATCTCCTTGAAAAAGGAAAGGAGGTTCAGTTTTGTGTTTGTGTGCCTGTGGTGAAGGGGGTCTGTTAGTCTCACTTAAGAATCAGTTTGCGAATTTTCAAGAACTTCACATGAACATTATACCACTGGAGGACACCTAGCAGGTGTGCGTTATGACCCTTGTGGTGCAATTCAACGCATTGCACCACAAGGGTCATAATGCACACCTGCTAGGTGTCCTCCAGTGGTATAATGTTCATGTGAAGTTCTTGAAAATTCGCAAACTGATTCTTAAGTGAAACTAACAGATCCCCTTCACCACAGGCACACAAACACAAAACTGAACCTCCTTTCCTTTTTCAAGGAGATGTAGCAAGAATGTGATTTTTGAAAAAAAGTTGTACAACAGTAAAAGCAATATAAGAAACACTTTTAGTTTCCTGCAATCAGCAGCAGTTAGTCCACCTAACTGAAGATCATGAACAATTGTATGGCAACAGATCCAGGGAGAAATATTAAATTTCACTGTGGTAATACTTATGCCTTGTGAAAACAACGTGGGTGGTCATGCACAGATGCTCCTCAGCTTTTGCTATGATGGTAAAAAGTAATTGACTGTTTGAGGTACACATGTGAAATTCGTATGGACATACAGGGGTGAAGCCATGCTCATTAGACAAAACAGACTGCTACAGTTGTAAGCGTGCCTAAGGTAGTCTGATGTTTGTAAAACATGAAGTATGTGAGTCAACCTGCACTGACAAAACATTTGCCTGACACAGCACCAGGTAAGGAAAACGTCACTAACTGTTCCAAGGTCCTTTGTTTTGTGCTTGTTTGCTTCAGACAGTTTCGCATTTCAGCAGAGTGTGGGCAGCAAATACCAGTGGAATGCAGTACTGAGAAACTTACTATGCTGATAGAAACAAGAAAGCCTTTATATGATTATTGTTTAGAAGATCCTTCAAACTGACTGTCAAGAAATTAAGCACAGAAGTTGCTACACTAATGGATTCAACTGTTTAAATTATAAAGACTGATTTTTACATGTCATGCCAACAACACATTGATACAGTGTGGATAAAACCATGCAATGTGTAACTGGCACACATTCATACTTTCACAGTGACCCTCCTGTGCAACAATACTAATACACTGATTTATTTTTAGCATTGTTTTTATTTATTTTCAACTACAACACAAAATTTACTGTAAAAATAAAATCATCAAAATCATTTGAGCAGTATGCTTATATTGCCATGAGACACTGCCAGTTTCAGAGTTCAGATATTTACAAAACTGTAAGCGAATGTTGAGTGTTGCAGTTGACAGTCTGTGTGATTGAAGTACAATTGTGCCTTTGTCAGGAATACTTGTTTCACACACCATTTACAGTTCTTCTGTGCATGTCAGCTACATTTCCTTGCACCTGTACCATGCTATGAAGGGTGCATGACACCACAGTAACAAAAGCAGCCTTCTTTGGGGAGAGGAGCATCACCTTTTTTTAAACATTAGGATTTCAAATGCTTACTCTATTATCTGGCTCATGCTAATCAGTAGTTACAAAATTTACCCCTCTTTTGCAAGGGACTTGTGTGGAAATGGCCTCATTAGATTTCCTGTTAAAGGAGCTCCTTCAAGAGTGAACAGAAAATCATCACCTTCACGAACAACTTTTCTTGGTTCTGGAGATGTTAGATTTTCATATAAAAAGCATCTGCCAAACTTAAGAGGGGTTAGTAATGTGGGATTTTAAAAAATCCCACTATCTCTATTATGGCCATACTCATCAACAACAACACACAAAAACCTTGTGTCAACACCCTGAAACACTACAGAGTGGGAATGTTCATATTTTCAGTCAGCCAAGGCAACGTTTGGTGGACAATGCATCCTAATGTGTGTCCCATCTATCACCCCTCTGTAATTATGAAAACTCCGTCTTTCCTTAAATTATTCAGCAATTTCTATCCACTTATCTTTGCTTGGTTTTGGCATACAGATAGGTACAGAAAGTTTCATAAAGCAGTTAAATGTTTCACATATTTTGTGTATAGCTGGAACTCTTAAGTTTGAATTGAAAGTGCAATGATGTGAAATACTCCATCTCAGTCAAGTGTCTACGAAAGGAAATTTCAGAGGAGAAAATGTATGAACAGAAATAATAATACCTCCCTATGACCTTTAATAATATAGTATCCCTTAATTATGTAATAATATAACACTGTATATATATATATATATATTCTGGGGGTCTCACCCCACCCTGGGGTATAACCTCACTGAGCATCCCTGCAGGACAGTACTGCTCAGCCATACAAATTGCTTTATAACTTATTTCTTTCAGTGTTATTGAATCATGCAACTGAATATTTTCAGCACAATCCCATTTTCTGTATTGCTGGAATGTACAGCCAAATTGACATCATAAAGAAATTTGTATGGCAGAACATTATGTGGGAAGAGAAACATGCCATGTGGTTCAGAAGGGAAAGTGCTGATGCCATATCTTTCTTAGCTGACTTCATGGGTCAGCATAGAAGAGTTGGAAGTAATTCTGATATGACATTAATGGAAGACATGGAAGATACTGTTCTACAGAAGAAGGAAGCAACTCTGGAAAACTGACCTCTGACCTGCAGATGAGAACACCTATCACATCATGATGAAGTCAAAGCAGTTCAAAAAGCTGAAATAAGTTTCAGCTGCAGATAAGAGTAGCAAGGTCCATGAGTGATATTCTGACCCCCAAACCAGAAAATAAGGTGCGTGATGCTGCTGACTTTTTTGTACAATTGTCTTTCAGACAGGAGGAAATGTAAATTTAAAGACTTGATCATGTTTTACATCAATAAGGAATTCCATGCCTCATATTACACTCATTCCAGCATCCTATTACAACTCGTATGCTGCAGGAGCTCAAATGATGGGGTGTCACAAACCCCAGGCAGATGCTTATCAGAAATTAACAGTGGATATTTTTACACAATGAGACTTTTTTTATACTCCCCTTTTGATTTACTGAATTCTTTTCTATGACGAAATAAATATGTATCTATTCCAACAAGATGTGCTTATTAATTTATCCTTAACCACTACAATAACATGGATTAAAATCACCTCAGTGACAACAACTCCTCTAACATAATGTTAAAAAATTTGTAATATATGTTTTTGGAGGGTGGGACCAGCAGGCTCTAATGAATTTTCATAGGTTTCTACCATCATGCATGTACATTTGTAGGATTCATTTTCATGTTGATAAAGATCCTCCAACAAGGACAAAATCACAATTGTCATTCTCTTCTTATTCATAAGATGCATACAAAATTCCCAATTTCACTTCAGATTAATGTGTGTGCCAGTCCCAGACCAACAGTGCAACTACATCGTAATGTGGATTGGATGATATCCTGGCAACGACAATTAATATGCTTTATTTTGTTCACCAATGTAGGGTTCACCTGTTGTAGACAGCTTTATGGGGATCTGACAAAAGCAGTTCTAGATGGTTTTGCCTAATCATTGTGGCTTCACCCTACACATACCTGCAAATTTTATATTAAATATTAAGTCAGTTCCTAAACATGGTGATGGTGCAGAATTTTAAGGTTAATATCCAACAGATTTAATGTTTACATAATATTTACTTTGGTAATACGTTCATCAAAAAAAGTATAATAACAGTAATGGAAGAACTAAAAATGTATATGTTATGAACATCGCTTTTGAGTTCTGCTTGGTACAGCTTGATGAAATTATCCATTGCACTGTTTTTTGACTGAGGGAAAGCATTTGTATATTGCATTACTAAGCCATAAAATGGCAAATACCATCCTGCTAGTTCACTGTTCGTTAACACACTACATCTGAAAACTTCTGCCATCATTCTGTATCAGTTGTCAAATTGTTTACCCATAAGAATAAGTTAAACTCAAAGGTGTGTCATAATTGTTAAACCAAAATTGCAAATTTATTACAGACAGACTTTCATGTTATTGGAGAAGGGATTCTAACGTACGAGTTTTCGTTACTGCTGCTGGCAGTAGTTCGTGAATGTAGATTGTGACTACAACTCTGGAGAATGCAAAGCCTGCACTCTAGGATTTGAGGTTATAAGCACTGAAGACCTATACAGTGTTCTTATACATCATGACCATGTCCCTTGGAAGTCTTGCAAAAACTGACCACAGTATAAAAGTGTGCACTGTACTGCTCTGTGAAATTCAGATTTAGTGCTACAGCACACAGTGTTAGAAAGTGAAGGTGGAAATTGCTGTCTTCTAACAAAATGTAGCCCTTTGCTGTTGGGTATGTGAAACACCAATAACTGAGTGCAGCCTCCAAACTTACTAGGCCTTGTACTACATGGTGTTAATGTACAATCACACCTGTTTACATTTGGCATCAGAATGTTCACAAATACAAAAGACACTTCTAATGCCACATTCAGCAAAATGGACATACAGACAAATAAAACCACTGTAATTTTTTCAATTCTCAAACAAACATAAAAACTAGACATTTATTTAATAAATTGTAGTTCATTCTTTAGATTGGTCTACTCTCCCATATTACTACTCTCATTAGTGCACTGTTACTCAACAATTTCTCAATATGCAATTGTTTCTAAAAATATTTAATTTTGAATGAATAATTGTGATACATGCATTGACACAGTCACATACTTGGTATCAGGTGTCAAAAATGACTACAAAATGTTGGCGGATGTGCGCTCCAAAAACGATAGCAAACCAAGCGTACTTAGCAAACTTTAAACTCTTCGTGTCCAAACTCATGTCCCAAAATACTACATCAAAACTATATAAACCTCTAATATAACCCATACTGACCTACAAGTCAGACTTGGACAGTAACCACAGAAGAAAGAAACATGCTCAGAATACTTGAAAGGAAGGATGTAAGGGAAATACAAAATACCATGAATGCTGTAGAATATGAACAAACAAGGAGAGAGGGGACATATTACAAGGGAAAAATAATATAAAATTTACAAAAGTCCCTCTAACTTTGAGGGTATGGTCACATTGAAGAAATGTCAAAACAAATTGCAGCAGCTACAATGGAAGGAACAAGGGAAGGAGGCAGACTACATAAAAGATGGAGAGATGAGCTTGAAGAGGATTTACGCATAACACGAATGAAAAACAGGCAGGCAATAGACACAGACCATCAGGAATGGAGGAAGACTGTACTGGAAGTCAAGGTCCACAACAAACTGCAGCAGTTGAGGATGAAAGATTTGTGATACAGACAGTATTCAACCATCATGCAATTCTGAGTCCAGTATTGTGTACTCTTCCAGTACAACCAAATTTCATACACAATACATACCCTGAAATCACCATCTGCTTCCAAACTGCTGCAGTAAACAAAGTATTTTTTGCTACTAGGATCAGTGTTCTCACAACAGTCAATATTAAGACTGCTCTGTTGTGAGATGTGACACCAAGTAGCCTGGTAGATTGTTTTTGCCCATAATAACGGTTTAATTTTGGATTAACAATTATGAGGAGACACGCTGCAGGTATTGTAAGGTATACGTGTAAATTAATATTTTGGTAACATGTGGAATGGCAGGACTAGTTTTCAGAGACAGTGTGATGATAATTGTACAATGGAACCATGGGACAGTACTTACTGTTTGAGAGGTTAGTAACACTGTCTTAACACAACTTAAACAAAAACAGTGCATAATTTCACTTGATTTCTTTCACTTTCTTGATGGTGATTTTAGCTGGTAAAAACTAAACTGTGTGTATCCATTGTAAGAAGGAACAAAAACCAGTGGGCACTATTCATATGTTTTTTGTGAGGTGCAGTGAATGCCTTATGATTTCAGTTGGTTTTAAGAACATCAACATTTCTGCATCTCAACTTTACAAAAGTCCTGTTAATTTTTGCACTACAAAAGGCACATTTTGGGAATATATACCTTTCAGATCAGAACAAAATGTCCTCAATGTCCTATTTCCTACGTACAGATATGCACATATACAGAAATAAAAAAAAAAATAAAATAAAATAACTTTTACAGTCATTGGCATTGAAAACCAACAGCCACCAAAACCTTGAGATCACATCTTTCATGACTACAGTACTTTATATTATGTATGCCAAAAATTAAAAACAAATTTAAATAATGCAAATTAGCATTCTAATATATGATTTGTAGTCTCGTAGAAATTTACTCATACTTTGGAGGATCCTCCTACCGCCGTCTATCCTAAGATTATAACAGAGACCATTAGGTGTCACATGCCAAGAGGTAGTATCTTCATAGTTACTGCTGTGGGATCCTCCAATCACAAAAATGTTAATTATTACATGAATTCTTAACATAAAGTAAAATTTCTTGCTGTTATACTGGTACCAACATAGCTCACCTGTCATAGGCAGTGTGTTATCAAACATGTCGCAATGTGCTGTAGCCTGTCACCTGTCATGCAGAGATTCTATGATTGAAATGGAAGTCTGTCTGTTGGGCTCTTCCAAACATTGCTCAATCAGATATTACAGCTTTTCTGTTCTTTCTGGAATTCCAGAGGGGATGGGGAACAGCTCAAAATAATGAAGAAAGGACAGGGCACGTGATCACATGAGTAATTGTGTGTAAACCACGATTAGATCGATGACACACAGGCAGCATGAGACATCAATTTGTCACGTTTCCCTCCTGTTTCATACAGTCAACTCCACACAAAGAAGGTACAACCAAACACAACTTTAAGTGTACTTCAGCCATGGAATGCTCAGCAATCCCACATTGATGATTCTTTCCCAGTTTCTGTATTGTCACAGGTGATTAGCTGTCAGCCCACCAACTTTACCATAAAACACAGTCCCTGGTAGCTGGAAACATTCAACATGAAAGTGTAAACAATCAATGAAGGAATATGCAAAGTCAATGCACAGTGCCTTCAAGCCCCGAAAATGCCATAGACATGTGTGAACAAGGGTCAGATGTAGTGTACTATGAAACACACAGTGACACCTTCCAGCGTCAGTATAGGGGATATAACAAAAAAGATATGAGGATGTTAATTGTTGAAACAAAGGTAACATTGTTAGATTACATGTGTCTCACAACTTTTGCTGATGCCTACATATATATATAAATACTAAGGAACATGGAACAAAGGGATCATTCTTAGTCTGTGTGGTGTGATCATTTTCCAGGCTGACATTGTTGCAGTTAAAACCTCATGAGGGTGGGTGGGTCCGTCAAAACACAACTGTAGTAGGATCGTATTTATTGGTTAGACGATGACGACATGTTTCGGCCGTGCTTGGCCATCTTCAGGTCATAAACTAATTTACAATTAACAACAATAAAGAAAAAACATATACATGAGACAAAAGACCTTTTCTCATGTATATGTTGTCTCTTTATTGTTGTTAATTGTAAATTAGTTTATGACCTGAAGGTGGCCAAGCATGGCCGAAACATGTTGTCATCGTGTAACCAATAAATACGAGGGATGCTCAGAAAGTAATGCCCCACTTTTTTTTTCTCATTCCACAATAGAGATAGCAATGTGAAAATTGAGAGGTAGCAAAACTCATGTTTATTGCGCACATGTGTGTAAGTACACGTTCGTCCGACAGATAGCGCCGCTGTAGTAGTCTGT
>Ga0209628_10001584_pt1 | contig 14892 bp, 12 predicted proteins | sample TergutCu122P4_FD_187285 | JGI IMG/M metagenome (GOLD analysis project Ga0209628, IMG submission 187285) | Cubitermes ugandensis P4 segment gut microbial communities from Kakamega Forest, Kenya - Cu122 P4 (SPAdes) (version 2) | ecosystem: Host-associated > Arthropoda: Insects > Digestive system...
AGTGAGTAAATTTTTTGGTTGTTGGTTGTTGTTTATTTGGTTTTAATTTTTTTTAGTTATTAATAGTTATTCGCTACGCTGTTATTCATTGTTATTCATTGTTTATTTGCAGTGTTACAACACATAATAATTCATAACTACAAATAACTATTTTTCAATCGTAAATCGTAAATCTAAAATCGTAAATCTCATATCTTGTGTTTCATATCTTGTGTCTTGATTACACCTGATTTTCTAAAATATTTTCCATTTTTTTTTAAAAAAAAAAAATGTTCGCAAAATTACGAACAATTTTTGAATTGACCAAATAAAAAATAATTTTTTTATAATTTTTACCTGATTTTTTTACTAAAACAACATAAGTAACTGTGAATTTTCCTTGTAACCAACCTGATAACCTGATTAGTAACTTGATTATTTTTTTTAGTTCTTTTATTGCTTAATAAAAGTAATTATTTATAAGATTCATTTAAAATTTTTTTTTAAACATCTTTTGTGGTGCTTTTTGTGGTTTATAATCAACAGGCAAATCACTTTGGAACATCCATAATGGCATAACTGCTGGTAGTGTGGTTGTTATTTTTCCTGCCCCTGTCATCATATTCATTGATATAAATGCAGCATTCCAACCCTGCTTCATATTTATATCATAAACCATAGGACCTTCTTCTTCTATTGTACCTGTTATTCTTAAATCTCTGTCCACAAACATATAGTTAATCATTACTAATTCAAATGTTAGCATATTTATAGACATTTGAACTAAATCATCAACATATTCTCCGTTTTTATACGCCCCAAAATAATCAACAGTGCAAACTTTAACGTTGGGGTCGCTAATTGTTAATCCATCTGGTATTTCGCCATCATCTGCCATTGAATACAATAATCTCTCATCAAATTGTGCAGGCAGTATCATCTTAAAACCGCCATTTTGGTAAGGTGCCGTTGCAAGGATAACCTCCTGATACTCATAATAGGGACCATCTACATCAACATCCCATCCCTCAGGAGCAGGTGCTTCAACAGACATTCCACTAATAGCACGCACTTCATCAACAAAAGCGTTGTAAGTCGCTCCGTTTGCTACTTGTGCGTTAATTATAAAACCTTGCGACCATTTTGCATAAAGCGTAATGTTCGAAGTTACAACATCGCTTGAAAAGTTCCAAGCATTTGTACAAGCGGTCTCTTTGTACCAACCTGCAAATTCAAAACCATCTTGCGTTGGGTCAGTTGGCTTTGCAATAATCGAGCCGTTTTCAACTTTTTCGATTGGAGAAACGACACTTCCCCCTTGAGAATCAAAGGTAACAGTAAATGTTTTGTCTGGATTGCAACCTGTCAAAACAAAAGCAAACATAGCGGTGCAAATAGCACCAATTGAAAATAATCTTCTCATAATAATGATTTATTAATGAATAAAAAAAATATTTATATTATATTAAAAACGTAAAATTTAAAAAAATGTTACATAAAAAACAAATATTTAATAAATTTTATTTTATTTTGATATATTTTTAAAAATTTAAGCACTTTCGGCAAGCACGAGACCTGCCGAAAGTACCGATTAAACATTAATTTCCATAATAATCTGGAAACTTTTCCAACATAGAATAGTCCTTTGATAGTAGTTGTAAAAAAGCGTCTGTAAGTTCTATATAAGTGTTTTTGTTATTATAGGTTGTCTTTATTTTATAAAACATTAGGTCTGCTTCTGAGTCTTCTACTACTGAATGAGTAATATAATTATATTCAAATTTTGTAGTATCAGTCAAATTATATATCGACTCTTTATTAACTCGTATTTCATCCCAAAAATCTACAGGAAAAGCAACCACTACATCAGAACCTTCATAATAAAAAACAACTGAATCTGTACTTACACTTCCTATATATATTCCTTTAACACCTATCTCTGTTTTTACCTCATAATAAATTTCTTTATTAGTAGTATTATCCAGGGTTTTTACCAGAGTAACACTATATTTTCTCGTGCAACCACTAAAAACAATATACCCAACAATAACTAATATATATAAATAATTCTTTTTCATAATTATGGTGTATATTTTAACATTATTGTATTTATTGCACTATGATGACTTGAAGGTTCCAAAGATAATAGTTTATCTTTAAATCCTTTTATAGTAGATTCTGAAAGTGATTTTTCTAAGTTTTGCATATTTTTAAAAATTTAGGTACTTTCGGCAAGCACGAGACCTGCCGAAAGTACCAATTAAACATTAATTTCCATAATATTCTGGAAACTTTTCCAACATTGAATAGTCCTTTTCAAATAAAGACAACTTATCTGTATCTATAAATAACCGATACGAACCCAACACTCCATCATTTTTAGAATCAATTTTTAAGTAATTTTCTAGTTTGTCTTCATCATTATAAATAAAATGCCAACCATTATCTACTGGTTTAGGGTAGGTCTGTTCATGTTTAATAAGTTTTGTTGTATCATTTAAATTATAGATATTTAATAATATGTCGGCTAAATAATAGGTGTGATATCTATTCCAATACGGTACAGTATGACTAAATAAAAAATTAGTGCTGTCATTTGGATTAACAAAAGAAGACTTCGTTTCAGTAGAATCCCAAGTTTCATTTATTATTTCACAAAATAAATTATTATCTGTTTGATTAATTACTCTGTAATTTTTTAAAAAAGTATAATTTTTGTCATTATCACAACCGCTAAATATAAAGTAGCCAACAACTACTAATATAAATAAATAGTTCTTATTCATAATTTAAAATATTAATAGTTTGACATAATTGTATTTATAGCAGACTGATGCGAGGTTGGTTCCAAAGATAATAACTTGGTTTTAAACCCTGCAATAGTTGACTCTGATAATGCTTTTTCTAAATTTTGCATATTTCTTAAAGTATTAAGTACTTTCGGCAAGCACGAGACCTGCCGAAAGTACGGATTAAACACTATTTTCTATAATATTCCGGAAACTTATCCAACATTGAATAATCCTTTGGTAGTAGATGCAAAAAAGCATCTGTAATATCTACTTTTTCCCAACACTTAATATTACCTTTATACATACCATCTCTACTATGTGTAAAATTATTAATATATTGCTGTTTTGCTTCTGATAAATTAGATATATCATACTGATAAAGTTCGTAATTTTCTATTTCAAACATTGTGGTATCTGTCAGATTATATACCACTTCTTTACTAACAGATATTTTGGGTTTTGCGGGATCCATACCAAAACCTGCATTTCCTTCCTGATATAATACTATTGAATCTGTATTAAATGCCTCTACATACATTGTTTTTGATCCAAGCATATATGTATTTATCTCATAATAAAGATCTTTTTCTGTTGTATTATTCAGAATTTTTATTAGGGTAATATTGTATTTATTTCCACAACTGCTAAAAATGCCATAGCTAACAAACACTAGTATATACAAATAAATCTTTTTCATAACCTAATAGATTAATAGTTAGACATAATAGCATTTATAGCGGAATGACGATATGTTGGCTCCAAAGATAATAACTTGGTATGAAAATCTTTAATAGTTGATGCTGTTAATGATTTTTCCAAATTCTGCAAAGAGCAATTAGCATTACGCAACTCCTGAAACATTCCTGCATATTCATAATTAAACTCGTCAGCTGCCCAGCTTTTGTCAGTAAAATAATTAATACTCCAATATTTGTATAAATAATTATAATTCAAATACTTCATACCGAGGTACCACTCTCTGAACGCGCCCCAACCTTCAGTGAGAGCAATTCTTTCCCATCCTTCATCACCTTTTTTCCCATAAGAGTTATTGTTATCTAATGCGTGGTCTATTTCATAATTCATCACCTTATCCCAGTAAGTTATAGCCGAACTGTTGCTAATATTCTTTTTGATACAGTTAAAATGCGAAGAATGGGTAAGTTCGTGCCACATACCCGTTGTCATATATTCATAATCTCCTATATCATCGTTGTAATTTACCAATAAGTCAGGATTAACATTACCGATAGCAATAACTAATGCAGCAACAATAAAAAGAAGTGGTGATGTAACGGAAAAAACAAGTGCTATGGCAGCAGGAACACCAACCAATAACGCTCCGTATAATGCTGCCTTCCAACCTGCTCCTGTTCCCTGTTGAAGTAATGGTGCAGACATATCACCCCTATCTTTCGCGTACCACGAGCCAATTTGTAATTTATTTGGCGGCAGAGTCATACCATCATTTTGTGCATTTAGGCAAAAGTCATAAACAGCATTACTTTGCACACATATTCCCCAAATATCTTTGGCAGCAGGTTTTATGGTAAAATGTGCTGTTTCACACATACTAAAGGCACCCATAAAGTAAGAATGAGTTAATACAAAAGGAATTTTTCTAAATTGCCAACTATTATTCCCCCTTTTCCCATTCATTATTACTGTGTAATTAATCCATTGACTTGCTCCCGCATTTTTACTCCATGCATTAGAGTCATAGAAATAACCTGCGCCGTCAGTATATACTTTATCCGCTCTGTACCAACGATAGATTTTTATCTGAACACCCGACAATCCAGTAACATCTGCTGGGGCTGGAGTTTTTATTAAAACCCTTCCTTGCGGATAAATTTTACTGCCTTCGCATTGGCTGTGAGGATTGTTTTCGTACTCATTTTCAAGCCCTGCTGCTCTACAAGCGGCATTTGTTAGAGCGTTGATAAAATCATTTTCCAAAGGAGTACGCCCATCACCGTACCAATATTCAATATCAAGATTTGCAAATTTTTCATTAAATAGCCAATCGTGATACAATGGAAACTGCATACTGTGTTCAGGCAAAAATAACGTCTCCAATACCTCATACTCCACGCTCATATCAAAATTATAATCGTATGGAACAACAGCATAAAGCCACATTAAACCTTCAGGTAAATCTTTATCAACATAATAATCTCCCTCTTCAAGTATTTCTCTATGCAAAGGATATGGAAAGGTTATCAGGTTAGTATCTGCCTCCAACGTCAAAATTTCATCCATATTTTTAGGAAGAAACCTTACATATAAGTCGGTTGTTTCTACTTGAAATCTATCCAAATAACCCTGTGTTATGCCAAGTTTTTGTAAAGATTCTAAATCATCATACAACAACTCTTTGGCTCTTTGCATATTCTTAACAGAAAATGGATTATTTATTACATCACCCAAAACCATCTCTCCGTATGGTCTCTCCAAATCAATTTCAACAATATTTTCTGGAGGTTTGGGTGCTTTTTGCACAGGAGTTTGTGCATCTTGCAACACTTCGTTTTTGTTGCAACCAATCAATGCCATTATTGCTAAAATGGTAACTATAATGTATTTATTATTTTTCATATAATTATATTTAAATAAGTTTATAAATTTATTTTTTTGTTTAAAGTTGTTTTTGTTCAATAGTATAAATTTGCAAAATGATAACTTAAAGTTTTATTTTCAATGTATTAGTTATCGTTTCAACATTGAATTAGATATTTTTAGTCATTTTGTAAACAACCTATATTCCCCCTGTTATCCAAAATACCAAATATAACAGAGGTAGGTTTTTCTAAATTAGTTTTGCATAAAAACCAAACATTAAACCGCCGCCACAGCAACGCACATTTCGGCTTGGGACAAAAAATTTCTGCATTATTTTTCAATAAAAATAGAAAAGTTATCAGCAATAATATTACCGAAAACCATACAAATATATTAAATAACACAAACATTGTCGAGGTTTTATTTTAAATTTTAATGTAACAAAGGTATAATATTTTTTTTGAATAAAGTATAATATTTAGCCCATTTTTTTTGTTTTTAACTTGTTTTAACAGGGGCGCATAAAAATATCAACCTGTCATTGCAGCACAAGCCGCAATCGGTTGAAATTCATGTGATTACGGGTTATACTTCGACTTCGCTCAGTAACTAAGCCCGCAATGACAAACTATACAAGTTAAACAATACCAAAAATTTTTCTGTCTTTGTTCTTTGCTCTAAAACATCGCTGTGCTGTATGTTTTGTATCCGCCGGAAAGATTTTTTACATTCTGAAAACCGCGCTGCGTCAATATCTTTAACGCCAAATAGCCGCGCAAGCCAACTGCACAATAAATATAAATCGGCTTGTCTTTTGGAATTTCGTCTAAACGCCCGCGCAGTTCGTCTAACGGAATATTCAACGAGCCGACAATAAATTGTCCTCGTACTCTTTCTCCTTTTGTGCGCACATCCAAAATGGTTATTTCATTGGGATTTGCCGCCTGCATTTCGCGCCAAGTAACTATGGGCATTTGTCCTGTTACAATATTGCTTGCCACATATCCTGCTATTGCAATTGGGTCTTTTGCCGAAGAGAACGGCGGCGCATAACAATGTTCTGTTTTTGTTAAATCAAACACCGTTTTTCCCGATTTTATCAACAGAGCAATTTGGTCAATACGTTTATCTACTCCGCTGTATCCAACGCCCTGTGCGCCGTATATTTTTCCTGTTTTGGGGTCAAATGTCAGTTTTATGCTAATTTGCGTGCTTTGAGGGTAATATCCTGCGTGAGAGCCGGAATGTGTGTTTGAACTCTGATAAGGAATATTTAACAATTTCAATTTTTTTGCAGCCAGCCCCGTTGTTGCCACTGTTAAATCAAACACTTTGGCAATAGCCGTTCCGATAGCACCTTCATATTTTTCTGTGTTTCCTTTTGCCATATTGTCGGCAACCAAACGCCCCTGACGGTTTGCGGGATTTGCCAAATAGTTGAGATACGGCTTGCCCGTCTGCGGATGAGGAAATTCAATGACATCGCCAACGGCATAGACATCTTTTGCAGATGTTTCTAAATATTCATTAACCCAAATGCCGCCTGTTTCTCCAATTTTCAACCCTGCTTTTTTTGCCAATGACGTTTCGGGACGGACACCGATGGACAAAATAACCATATCGGTAGAGATAATTTTTCCGCTTTTCAAATATATATTGATTTTTTCCTCTTTTTTCTCAAAACGTTCAACGGTATGTTCTAAAAAAAGATTTACCCCTTTTTGCAGCAAATGTTTATGTACATACGCCGCAATCGAAAAATCAACGGGTGCCATTACCTGATTCAACATCTCCACGATAGAGGCCTCAACTCCTGCGTGATGTAGATTTTCTGCCATTTCCAAACCAATAAATCCTGCGCCAACCACAGCCGCTTTTTTAACGTTGTGTGTGTTAAGATAATTTTTGATGAGGTCGGTATCATTAACATCGCGCAAGGTAAAAATACCTTCCGAATCAATCCCTTCCAACGGCGGCTTTACGGGCAATGCACCCGGCGAAAGCAACAGTTTATCGTACTTTTCGGTATATTCGCTGCCGTCTGCACTACTAACAGTTACTGTTTTTGATGCAGTATCAATATCAACTGCCATATTTTTAACCCGCACATCTACATTAAAGCGCGTACCAAACGATTCAGGCGTTTGCAGAAAAAGTGCATCGCGCTCTTTTATTGTACCGCCGATATAGTAAGGCAATCCGCAGTTGGCATACGAAATGTATTTTCCTTTTTCAAGAATAATAATTTCCGCCATTTCGTCAATTCTGCGTATTCTTGCTGCTGCTGTGGCTCCGCCTGCCACTCCTCCGATAATTATATGTTTCATATTTTTTGGTTGTTGATTGTTGGTTGTTGGTTGATGTTGATTTGGTTGTAAGTTTTTTTTAGTTATGAATTGTTATTCATTGTGTATTTGCAGTGTTACAACACATAACTATTAATAACTACAAATAACAATTTTTCTGTCTTTGTTCCTTGCTCTTTGTTCTTTGTTCTTTGCTCTAATTTTCATTTAATAATTCATTAAAAAGTTTTTTTGCTAATATCCAATTCTCAGTATTGATGCAATATTTAATAGATGGTAAAGTAATTTTTTCTTGACAGATTAATCCTGCTTTTTTCAACTCTTTTAAATGTTGCGACAGAGTACTTTTGGCGATTGGGAGCATTTCGGACATATTAGTGTGGTAGCAGCAACTTTTTTGTGCTAACATTTTCAATATTTTTATCCGAACAGGATGCCCCAATGCCTTTGCAAAACGTGCTAATTGCACCTGATTTTGTGTTAATTCTTCCATTGTCATCTCTTAAAAAAAAATGTTCGCAAAATTACGAACAATTTTTGAATTAACCAAATAAAAAATAAAAAAAATTATTTAACAACTTTATAAAAAAAAATGATAAAAAAGCGTTTTATTTAAAAAAAAATATTTACCTTTGCGGATTGAAAAGTGTCTAATTAGAGACAAAAGACAAATATTATTATTAATTATTAAAAAATATAAAAAATATCTATAAATAAATGAAAAATTTTATAAAAAACCTACTATTTACGGCAATTTTTCTAATGTTTGGAATAGTTGCTTTTGGACAAAATGCCAAAAATGACAGCACCGCAAATCTTGACTCTATCTACGAACAAATGAAAGAGGAGTTTGTAACGGCAAATTTTGATGTTGAGTTTGATTTTGACGATGACAATGTTTCGGCGCAGCAATATATTTCCGGGTTGCTTGGCTCAAATGTTGATGTTTATTATAATCAAACAGGGTTTGCTCTGTCGCCTGCGCGGTTTCGTTTGCGCGGCTACAACAACGAATATCAAAGAACCTACATCAACGGTATATATTTCAATGGCTTGGAGCGCGGTAGTTTCAACTTCTCTTCGCTCGGCGGATTAAACCGTGCTACAAGAAACAGGGAGATTACCCGCGGAATAGAGAGTAACTCTTACACTTTCGGCAACATCGGCACAAGTACCAATTATGATGTTCGCGCCTCGTCTTTTGCCAAAGGACATCACGTTTCTGCATCGCTTACAAACCGCAGTTATATTGCCCGTGCGCAATATCTCTATGCAACGGGGTTGATGCCGAACGGCTGGGCTTTTATGGGTTCGGTAGTTGGGCGTTGGGCACAGGAAGGCGTTGTTGAAGGCACTTTTTACAAAAGCGCAGGGTATTTTTTGTCTGTTGAAAAACGCTTTGGCAAAAATCATATTCTTAACTTCTCTACATTCGGCGCACCGACAGAGAGGGCAGGACAGGCAGCGGTAACAAGCGAAATCTACAATATGATTAACGGCAAAAACCCGCTCGATGTTGATTATAATAAAGTTGATGTTTATGATGATAATGATGCATATTTAGGAACGCGTTATTATCAAAAAGATAAAGGTTATTTTGCACCAATAGGCGGCTGGACACAAACAGGACGCTACTACAACCCAAACTGGGGCTGGCAAAACGGCAAAAAACGCAATTCGCGCATTGTGCATAGTTACGACCCAACAGCGTTGTTGAATTATGAATGGAAAATTTCTGATACGCAAAATCTTAAACTTGGTGCGGCATTCCATTATAGTATGTACAGTAATTCGGGTTTCACGATGTTCAATTCGGTTGACCCAAGACCAGATTATTACCGCAATTTGCCAAGTTATGCGTTTGACGGCTATTTTAATATTGATGAAAATGGTAATCAATATTTAAACTCCAAATTAGACCCTGAAAATTTACTTTGGGACAAATATAACGAAGATTTAGGTCTTTGGCAAAATAAAAATCCGCTTGTAACTCAAATTAATTGGCTGCAAATGTATATTGCAAATAATTCAAACAATATAAAAATAGCAGAAACAGATATGCCGATAGAGACGGCAAACCATATTCTCGAACGCCGTCATAATGACCTAATGGAAACTGCTTTTAATGCTAATTATAAAAATATTTTAACCGAAAAATTGAAATTAACAGCGGGCATTGAGGCAAAATATTCAAAGGGAATTCATTATAAAACAATGGAGGATTTGATGGATGCAAAACAATGGATTGATATTGACCCGTTTGCAGACCGTGATTTGGTTGGCGGAAATTTACCTGTAAACCAATTTAAGACATTGTTAAATAATATTGGCGTTGATTCTGTTATTAATAAAGTAGGACAAAAATTTGGCTACGACTATGATATAAATACTACCCGTTTAGCCGCCTATATTCAAAATGATTGGTCTTTTAGAAATGTTGAATTGTTTTACGCTCTTCAAGGCACTTACACTCAATTTTACCGCTTTGGCAGAATGGAAAATGGTCGTGCAGTTGCATTATCAGAAGCAACAGGTGAAAATGTTATTTCAAAAGGCAAGGGCTATACAAAATGGTTTATTGACCCTGCATTTAAAGCAGGCATAGTTTGGAAAATTAACGGTAGAAATATTATTACCGCCAATGTTTTAGCGGAAACACAAGCACCTCTGGCATTCAATTCCTATGTTTCGGAAAAAATTAAAGATACACAGGTTAAAAACCTTGTTTCAGAAAAGGTCTTCACAGGAGACATTGGTTATAATTTTTCATTTCCAAGAGTTAAAGGTAGAATCTCGGCTTTTTATACTGAAATTTGGGACGGCGTTGAGCGCAATGGCTACTATGATGACGAATATCGCACATTTATTAATGTAATGATGTCGGGCATCAACAAAAGGCACTACGGAGTTGAGGTAGGTATTTCAGTTAAGTTGGACAAATACTTTACTTTGGTTGCAGCGGGAACTTATGCTGACTACTCTTATACAAAGAATGCACATCTTACAATGAGTGCAGAAAATGGCTCTGATATAATTGGAGATGGTTCTTTCGGAGACAAAGAGGATGAAGCAATGATTAAAGGGTTGAAAATAGCAGCAGGACCGCAGGCGGCAGGAAGTATCTCTTTAAAATTTTTCCACCCAAAAATGTGGTTTGCTGATATTACAATAAATTATGTTGATAAAAACTATTTAAGTTTTGCACCTTCGCGGTTTTCTACAAAAAACTATGGAACAGGCGATGAAAATGACCCTGATAAAACAAGATGGGGACTTTACGGTACAAATATAATAGATGATTATGGCAATCTCACAAACATACCATCGGCTGCACGTAAAATACTCGGCACACAGGAAAAATTACAGGGTGGCTTCCTGCTTGATGTATCAATAGGAAAATTGATTTATTTTAAAGACCGCTCTGCTTTAAGCATAAATTTAAGCATAAATAATATTTTAAATACTGCCTTGATTACGGGCGGCTATCAACAGGGACGTTTGCCTTTGGACACAAAAACAGGTGAACTGACAAAAAATTACAACAAATACCCAAACAAATATTATTACGCCTACGGAACTAATTTCTTTTTGAATATTGGGTATAGGTTTTAATCAATTAACAATGAACAATGAAACAATCGGTCATTTTGACTGAAAGGAAAAATCTCGTGTTTAAAGCAGAAAACAAATCTACAAACAAAAACAGATTTCTCGCTATCGCTCGAAATGACAGTAACTTACTAACTTACTAACTAAAATAACAATGAATACAAAAATTTTAAAAATCGGTACATTTGCAATAATTGCAATATTGGCTTTTGGCTGCAAACATTATGAGCCGGCAAAAATGGATTTTGAGCCGCTTAATATGAGCAAAGTAATCTCTATTAAAGATTTTATTGCAGAATTTGGCAGAGATAACAACAGATTGGACGACAGCGATTTATTTCCCATACGTCCAAATAGTGGCAATATTGGACTTTATAGCGTAGATACGATTCGTAAAGGCGGTGCAGATATTATCATTGCAGGTCGTGTAATTTCTGACGATTCGCAGGGCAATTACTATAAAGCAATCGCTATTCAGGACTTGACAGACCCAAAATACGCACTCAAAATTTCGATTGATGCATCGGGTATTGGTGCGTGGTATCCCCTTGGCAGCATTGTTTCCATTCGCTGCAACGGACTTGTAATCGGAAAATACGCCGATATGTTCCAACTTGGAACTGTCTATTTCAACAACAATGACAATGCAGCAAAAAAGGGTTACGAGCCGGGCAGAATTCCATTGCCGCTGTTTCAGGTGCGTGCAAAAGTTCACTCATTACCAGAACTTGATAAAATTGTGGTTGATACGCTCACTATTGCGCAAATAAATCAATTAGCAGCAATAAAAGGTACAAATGGTACAAATGCGACTGTTATTCATAATGACCGTCAAATACATTCCCGCATAGTTTGTATAAAAGATGCCTATTTTACAGGGCAAGGCGTTGATTTTGGGCTACCATCAAATTTGAATGAAGCAGATAAAATATTTGCTCCTTCTACCAATGGAATTGGCTATCCTCAGTCGCGTGTAATACGTGATGCAACCGGCTGGACTGTGATTGCCACAAGCGAATATTCAAGATTTTGCAATGTAAGAATACCTGACCCTGAATATGTTGGAAATATTACTGCTATTGTCGGCTGGTACGAAGACAAAGATGACAAATATGTAGGCAGTGTACAACTCACAATTCGTTCACTGAATGACTTAGAACTCAATTCAACTGATGACGGCTCAAAATGGAAACCATAAAACTTTTTTTATCATTGTGTATTACGCTGTCATTGCGGGCTTGACCCGCAATCGCTTGAAAACAATGGTAGCAATAAACTAACGATTGCGGGTCAAGCCCGCAATGACAAACTGTATTTTATAGTTCAAAAATTAATAAATCATAGTTAATCAATAAATCACTATAATCATAGTTCACTAATTAAAAAATTTTATCAAAATGAAAAACTTAAAATTATTTTCAATGATTGCCATTGTGGCAATATTGGCGGCTTGCCAACCAGACCCTACCGTTGTTAAATTTAAAAACGGTAAGGAAGTAACAAAACAGACAAAAGTAGATACTCAATTTACTTATTCTGACGAAGTTACAGTTTCTAACGGAAAAGGTGAAACAACCATTTCTGCAAACACACCAGAAGGTGTTATATTTACAAAAGACGGCAATAAATTTACCATTTCAGGTACTTTTACAGCACTTGGTGATGTAAAAATTGCTATTGAAGCAAAAAACAACAATGTATCCATTATCCAAAACCTTACTATTCAAGTAACAGAAGGCAGTATTACAGACCCAGAAGGGGATGGCACAAAGGAAAACCCTTATAACGTAGCAGGTGCCATTGCTAACCAAGTTGGTGCAGGAAAATATGTGCAAGGATTTATTGTTGGTTATATCAAAACCTCAGGTACGGAAAACGAATGGTTTTTTACTGCCGAAGGTTGCGACAACAATACTATGGTGATTCTCGCTGCATCTCCAACCGAAACAGACCATGCAAAATGCCTTCCTGCACAATTACCATCAGGTGCAGTTCGTACCGGTTTGAATTTAGTTGACCATCCGGACCTTGTTGGCAAAGAGGTTTTAATGTTTGGTTCGCTTGAAACATATTTCTCTGTGCCGGGACTTAAATCCGTTACTTATGCAAAACTTATTGCATCAGGTGTATCATTTGGAACTCCACCAGAAGGTAATGACCCAACAGACCCGGATCCTGTAGCAACTCTGTTTGAAGATTTTGAAGGATTTACTCCTGGTAATTCCAATGTCTATTTTTCGGCACAAACCGATAATAAAGGTTGGTTTGGATACGCAACACAAGGAATATTGCAGCCGGATATTAGAACATTCAATAACAACATATATGTTCAATTTTCTGCTCATAGAAGTTCTGGCGTTACAGCAGGAGATATTCAAGAAATGTGGGCTGTTTCGCCTAAACTAAATGTTACGGCAGCAACAAACAAAAAACTTAATTTTGATATTGCAGGCGGTTATTATAATGCAGCAACTATTTTTGAAATATATGTTTTGACCGATAAAAATCCTGCTACTGCAACCAAAACAAAATTAACTGTTACACTGCCATCTGCTCCTACAAGTGGTTACGGCACTTTGGCTCCAATAGGTAATATTGATTTGTCCAGTTTTTCAGGAACAATTCGTATTGGTTTCTACTATAAAGGAACAAGCGGCAGCGGCAATTCTACAACTTGGCAAATTGATAATTTCAGTTTTAATTAATTAAACTTGATAACATATAATAAAAAAGTGCCGTCAAATTTTTGGCGGCACTTTTATTATTTTATGCGAATGACGGGTTAAAGTTACCATTTTTTGTCCCGTTAGGGACAAGATGTAATAAATATTTTTTAATATTGCGTACCTAACGGCACGCAGGGTGATGTAAACAACATTTTTTCTACCAACATTTAGTGCCTAACGGCACAATTTATTACTCAAAAACGGAATTTTAACCCAAAATATTGATTTTCAACCCGAGATTCGCATATTTTAGCAAACAATCCTAACTCCTAACTCCTAACTCCTAACTCCTTTAGTACTTTTTTCACAATTCCCTCTGCGTCCATTTCCAAAATATGATAGAGTTCATCCGGTGCGCCGTGTTCTACAAATTTATCGGGAATGCCGATTTGCAGAATGTTTGGCGAAAGTTTGTTTTCGGCAAAAAACTCCAAAACGGCAGAGCCGAAACCGCCCTTTATTACGCCGTCTTCTATTGTAACAACTGTCTTAAACTCTTTTCCGATTTGCAACAAAATTTCTTCATCAAGCGGTTTTAAAAAACGCATATCATAAAGTGCTATTGTTTTATCTGATTGATTTTCAATTTTTTCAATCGCTTTTTTTGCTTCGTAAAGCCGAGTGCCGAGTGAAAGAATTGCAATGTCTTTGCCATCTTTTATTTTGATTGCCTTGCCGATAGAAATTTCCTCAAAATCGTTGTGCCAATCAACTAAAAAGCCGTTTCCGCGCGGGTAGCGAATAACAAATGCACCGCTATTTTGACTTTGCGTTTGTGCGTCATTGCGGGCTACATTCCCCTCCTTTGGAGGGGTTAGGGGAGGTTTTATCGTTTGCGAGTTGTTGTCATTTCGACCAACGGGAGAAATCTCGTTTTGTTTGCAGGGGATTTCTCCTTTCAGTCGAAATGACTGCGTA
>Ga0209628_10001585_pt1 | contig 14892 bp, 11 predicted proteins | sample TergutCu122P4_FD_187285 | JGI IMG/M metagenome (GOLD analysis project Ga0209628, IMG submission 187285) | Cubitermes ugandensis P4 segment gut microbial communities from Kakamega Forest, Kenya - Cu122 P4 (SPAdes) (version 2) | ecosystem: Host-associated > Arthropoda: Insects > Digestive system...
ACATCTGGAAATATCTGTCAAATTTGAACCTCACTTTCTCGGCCACAAAAACAGTTGTAAGTATTTGATACAAAAGCAGTTAGCTTCATTTTACTAAAAAACCACCCACAGATTTTGGTGAGGAGGCCAAAATCTTTTTCTCATTTTTCATTTCTTATTTTATCCACAGCGGCGTTTCTCCGTTTCGCAGGGGGAAACCGAGTCGTTTTCCTTCGGGCGAAAGCCGGTTGATCATCGGTTCACCCGCTTTGCGACGTTTGATATTTTCAATGAACAAACGGTTGATCGCCTCGAATCTCCAAGCCGCTTGCCCTCCGACGTGCGGGGTGATAATCACGTTCGGAGCGTCCCAAAGCGGATGGTCTTTCGGGAGCGGTTCCGGATCGGTTACGTCGACGACCACCCCGCAAAGCTGCCCGTTTTCAAGGGCTTCCATCAAATCGCCGGTCCGCACCAAAGGTCCCCGGGCCACGTTGGCCAAAAGTGCCCCTTTTTTCATCTTACGAAACTTTTCCGCGTCGAAATAGTACCGCGTCGAATCATTGAGCGGCAGGCACAAAATGACGACGTCGGATTCCGTGAGCAAATCATCGATTCGGTCCGGTCCCCAAAGTTCGGCGACATGGTCCGGTTTTTGAACGGGAAACAAATCGGTCGCCAGGATTCTCGCTTGAAACGCCGAGAGCACTTGCGACAACCGACGGCCCACCCCTCCAAAACCGACGATTCCAACGGTGTTTCGGGTCAAGTCTTTTGTCGGAAGCCGTTTGAAACTATGGTAATCTGATGATACCCGATTTTTTTCCGTTTGACAAGCAAAAAAAGCGGGCAAATTTCTCCGCGACGCAAGGATCAACGCAAGCGCATGTTCCGCAACTTGGTCGGAAAGTGCCCCGGACGCGGTGGTGATCTCGATTTCCGACTCGATCACCGAGGGGACCAGGCACCAATCCATTCCGGCGGCGGACGATTGAATCCAACGGAGCCGGTTTTGCCGGACAATTTTATCCCAATCGACGGGAACTTTGGCGTGTCCGCAAAAGTAATCCGCTTCCAGCAAAGCGTCGGCGATCTCCTTTTGACCAACGTTGATTAACCGGACTTCCGGCCAAACGGCTCGGATTTCCTCGACAAGGTACTCGTCAACCGGCCCTTCCTTGTAGCAAACGACTAAATTCATGACTCAAAGTCTAAACGAAATGGTAATGAAACTGGAAAAAGTGTTGAAATTTAAGGGCATCGGGAATCGGAAATTGGAAATTGGAAATTGGAAATTGGAGGAAGTTTTTCACTTATCACCTATGCCCGATTCCCGATGCCCTTGACTGTTTTGAGTTACCATCTGTTTACGGTTTGAGTGAGTAATTGACGTGCTCCAGCATCGTTTTTTCATTCTTCCGGCCCAAACAGTTTCCAGTATTGCCGGTCCGTTTCGTAAGGATCAATCGGTGTTTTGGGATCGTGGTCGTCTGGCAAGACGCCGTACCGGATCATTTCGCGGGTGTAGGGCCAATTGGCAATGAACGGCGTCATGCTGAACCGGTTGCTCTCATTCAAAATGTAATCGCGGCCCCGCTGAATTCCGGCACGAATCGTTTGGTAATCGGCGTCCTCTTTGTCCGGAAAGACCGCTTGTCCGCTTTTGGTTTCGCAGATTCCCCGACCGCCTGCCGCTTTACTGAGCGGAGCGGTCAGAACCGGCGATTTCTCCACATTCGTCAAGTTGAAAAGGTAGTGCCGGGTGTATCGGCTTCCATCCTCCGACATGGTACGGGCCAAATGCCTTTTGTCTTCCGAAGTATGACACGAATCGCACCGTCGGGAAATCGTGTCACGCATTAAGACAGTTTCCGGCCAGCCCAAGTCGTTTCGTTTGATGGCGTTGTTGTAATACCAGCCGATCAGCCCGGTCCCGTTGGCAGCGTAGGTTCCGGCGTAGTTCGCTCCGACGTCAAGCCAGTATCGAACCATTGTCTTCTCCTGCCGGGAAAGTTCTGCACCCTGGTGCTTTTCCTCGATCAATTTCATCAAAGTCGATGCGGCGGAACCGATTTCGTAGGGACCGAAATCGCTTTTCGGACGATTCCGGTTGTCTCCGAACATTTTTCTGTACGTAAGCGTCAGGTAACTCGTCGTGTAAAGCGGCGTCCAGTCGCCAGCCAGGTTGACACCAGCGTCGGTTCGGTCGAAATTGTGACAGGAAACGCAATGTTTGTCCAGAATCGGTTGAATGTCACGCGGAAAATCAAAGACCGGGGGAACCCCTTCGACCGGTACGGGCCGCTTTGGTGCTTTGGCAAGCTGCGTGAAAAGCCGCTCGTCGAATTTCGTGTCCGGCGTCCGTGTTCGGTGTTCATGGCACCCAATACAGGTTGTCGTTTCGCCCGGCATGACGGAAGTGAAACTGTGCATTCGTTTCACCGGAAGCCCATCGTGATCCATAGCGACAAACAAGTAACTCCGAAGGGCCGGGAGTTCCATCGATGCCGAACCATCCGGCGCAACGGGAACCTTGCCGACAATCCGTTCCAGGGTGAAGGTTCCTCCCGAGGAAATTTGATCCATGCCGCCGCTGTAATGCACCGGTTCAGGAAGCGTTTCCAGAACGAGCAATTCTTTAATGGAACCGGGTTTTACGTCCTGCATACGGCGTCCTTCATAAATGTTCGCAAGAACCAAACGACCGTACTTGTCGTCCCGGTCGGTTTGGTCGGGAATGATTCGCTCCCGTTCCCGGACAATAATCGGACGCGGCTCGTGAATCCAGAATCCCTCATTTCGCAACGGTTCCGGGAGTTCATAAAGCGTTTGTGCAAACCCGTCCCCATCAATGAGTTCAATCCGCGTTTGCCTCGCCGCCATGAACGCTTTTTCCGAAAACGCCCAGGGATCGCAATGCTCGTAATGTCCGGTGATACTTCGGGCACTCGCAAGAATGTCCGGCCCTCTCCGGGGATCGACGACCGTGAGTTTTCCGTAATGTTCCCGGATACCGTGTCCCGGCGAAAAGATGGCGACGACTTTCCCGCTGTCGGGTATCGGTTTGGCGTCAATCATCACGATTTCCGGGTGAAAATTTCCGTAAAAAACCGATTGCCGCGTTCCGTCCGGGTTCATGGTCCAAAGGTGATGGTAATGGACTTGCGAGCGGTCGACGTATTCCCAACGCATGTACAACACCTGCCCGTTAGGGAGCACCCAGGGCGTATTGTCGTGTTCGATGTTCGCGGAGACTTCTTGAATATTCTCACCATCCGGGCCGCAACGATGGAGCGTCGCCACAGGTGTCAACCAACATTGCACCCAGCGTTTGGAGCGGGAGGAACAGAAAATGATGTCGCCGTCCGGAAGGTAGGCCGGTTCAATGTCGTCCCAGTCGCCGAAAGTCAACTGCCGTAAACCGGTCCCGTCGAGGTTGATTTCATAAAGGTTGAAATGCCGCTTACCACTTGGCAAATAGGAAAAGACGCATTTTTCGGCGTCGTAATGAATTTGCGGGTCTCGAATTGAACCGCCGGGGTCTTTAAAAATGGTTCGGACTTCTTTCGTTTTCACGTTGAGAACACTGAGAGTTCCTCCGGTTCCAAGCGGAAATGGCCAGGTGTTTTCATCCAATGCGTAATACCCGAAGTTGGCGTACCAGTGCGGATCGTCTCCCGGTTTTCTGACAACGAACAGAATCTCCTTGACGTCACGCATCGGAGCTTTGCAAAATTCCTGAAGAAGGGTGTCCGAGGCGATTGGGGTAAGCGGTTGAGCGTTTTCCCGTAACGCAAGATAATCGTAGAAAAACCAGCTGCCGTCTTCCAGAGTGATGGAAAGAAGATTTTTCCCTTTCCTGACGGCCCCGGCAGGGATTTCGAGAATGACCGAACCGAATTCGCCCGTATCACGGTTGGAGTCGAAGTTGAAGGAATCGCCGCCGATTTTTGCAAGCCGTTTCGGTGCTATTTTTTGACCGTTAATGTCAACGCAGACCAACGATTGTTCCGTCGCATGGATAAAACAGTACCCGATGACGAAAGCGAGCGGTTTGTCGTAAGAAACCTCCGACTGAAATTCGATTTGATGCGTGAATTTTTTCCCGGCGTTTTCGAGGTCCCGGGTGCTCAGGTGCATGGCGGACCAGTCGGACGCCCGGCTCACACCGACGACATACCGGAAAACAACGCCCCGATTTGCGTCGTGGCGTTGTTCCCAGTTGTAATGGCGGAATTCCGCTGCTCTTGCATCCGGGCGACCGATTTGGAAAATCAGATCGTCCTGAGCGAAACCGACTAAGGGTAAGAGCAGAAACAGCAGTGCCTCCAGCAGGGGCATCGGGAATCGGGAATCGGGCATCGGTATAGGAAAATGAGAAATGAGAAATGAGAAATGAGTTACCGGCAGCCTCTCTTCCATCATTGCACAAATCGTTTCGCCCGTCAAGGCAAGTTCGCATCGGACCAGGAGGATTGCAAAGTCCCTGGGAACGCAGGCTTCCAGCCTGCGCGAAGGTTGCGGAATAAAGTCTCCGCCCTGCACAGGTAGGATGCCTACGAACTCACTGGCAGGCTGGAAGCCTGCGTTCCCAGGAAAAAAGCGATTTTGCAATCCTCCTGTGCATCGGACTGCCCCAACGTTAAGTAACCCCCTTTTCTCATTTCTTTTTTTCCCTTAAATTCTCAATACCTTCCTCTTCACCATTGTTTTCAATTCCCTGACAATCCGGGTTCCGGCCATGAAAAAAATCCTCCAAATCATTCCCACGTTGGACCGAGGCAGTGCGGAAAAGCAGATGGTTTCATTGGCAACCGGCTTACCGAAAGACGAATTTGAGGTTCGGGTATGTACATTGGTCCGAAACGGGCCGCTTGAGGACGAGCTGAAACAGGCCGGGATTCCGATCATTCCCATCGGCAAAAAGTGGACAATTGATCCCTGGGCCTACTTTCAACTCAAGGCGGCGATTCGTGAATTTCAACCGGACTTGGTGCATACCTGGCGTTTCACGGCCAACGCTTACGGTCGCAAAGCGGCCATCGAATGTGGCGTCCCGCGAATCGTTGCCGCCGAACACTACGTCGATTCTTGGAAGAATTGGCTTCATTTTCGAATTGATAAAGCACTTGCTCCAAAAACGGACCGGTTTTTCACCAATAGTTCCGGTGTTGTCGATTTTTACGCGCAGCACGGTTTTGATCCGAAACATTGGACAATCATTCCCAGCGGCGTGGAACTTCCTGAGCCGGTTTCGAGTGATCCGGAAAAAAAATGCGAAATCCTGCGGGAACTGGGGATACCGTTGGAAGGAACGCCGGCCCTGATCGGTATCGTCGCCCGGTTTTGTCCACAAAAACGGATCAAAGAGGCGATTTGGTCCAGCGAAACACTCAAATTCACGAAAACGAATTTTCACACCATCATTTTCGGCGACGGACCGGAACGGGAACGGCTTTTACGGTATCGCTCTTCGCTTGGTCTGACGGATCGGGTTCACTTTCCCGGCTATCGGAACGATGTGAGCCGCTTTTTCCCGCATTTTGACCTGCTGTGGTCTCCAAGCGAGCACGAAGGGCAATCCCATTCCGTTTTGGAAGCGATGTCCTACGGGATTCCGGTCGTTGCCTCGGACATACCGGGCAACCGCGATCTGGTTGTCGATGGCGTAACCGGTATTCTTATTCCCGGGTTCGGTGATGATTTTCGCCGCCGCCGCAGCATGTACGTCGAGAAAAGCCTGCCGCTGTTGAACAATCCGCAAGTACGACAGCGAATGAGCGAGGCCGCAAGGGAGCGGATACAAACGGAATTCCGTGTGGAACAAATGGTTCAGCGTTATACGGAATCGTACCGGAAATTACTCTGATTCGATCCGATTTTCCGCAAAAACTTAACACCCTTCCTTGCTTTTTGGGGAAAAATAACCTAGACTCCAATAGCTGTTTTGGGGTTTCGGTGGAGTTCGTACTGTTGTGTTCCGCAAACTGATCGAATCGAAGCTGATTCACCGTAGCATAATTCAAAGTTGTTTCGCCGATCTCGTCCTTTCGTCCCCAGCCATTGCAGAATGCCTTTCTCAGACCCGACCAAAATACTGCTAGGAGTCGGCGATTATGGTGCAACCGTCGCCAATGGCGGTGTTATCAAAACGATGGCTTTAGGCTCCTGCATCGCCTTGATGATTCTGGATCGGGGGACCCGTTGCGTCGGAATGGATCATATTGCACTACCGGAGTCGGGCGTTTCACCGGATCGGGCCAAGCAACTCCCCGGTTACTTCGCCGACACGGGGATTCCCGCCCTCATCGAACGGATGAAAGTGGTCGGGGGCAGTTTTTCCAAACCCTCCAATTTGATCGTGAAGATTGCCGGCGGAGCGAATGTCGCGGACCCGAACAACACGTTTAACATCGGAAAACGAAATGTGTTGGCCGCCAAAAAAATCCTTTGGCAGTTCGGTTTGGGACCGATGGCCGAAGATGTCGGGGGAAATCACAGTCGTACCGTTACCCTTTATCGCGATACCGGTCGTATCGTTTTGTCCTGTCCCGGACGCCCGGACTGGGAATTGTAAATCGCCGCCCTATGCCCTTTACCTTGTCAAATGAAAAACATTGTTATTGCAGATGATTCCGCGTTGGCGCGTATGTTTATTCGCCGTTGTCTGGAAATTGCGGGCCTCGGAGATGCGAATTTTTATGAAGCTTCCGATGGTAACGAAGCGATCCAAAAAATGAAGGAAGTAACGGCAGATTTGCTCGTAACCGATTTGACGATGCCGAACATGAACGGAATCGAACTGATGCGAAGAATTACCGCCAGCCCACGATTGAGCCGAACACCGGTTCTCGTCGTAACCAGTGCGGGAAACGAGGAACAACGTAAAGAACTACTCGAATTGGGAGTAACACGAATTCTTTCCAAGCCGATCAGTCCGCCAATGCTCGTTGAAGCAATCAACGCAATAGTCCAAAAAGAATCGGAACCCCTCTCGTGATGCGAGATACTGAAAATCCTTTATTATTCCGAAAATCATGAACCATAAAAGCTACGGCCAACTTTTATATAACGCCGTTCGGGAAACGTTGGAAACGATGGCCTTTGCCGAAGTTGTTCCTTGTTCTTTCCAGATTAACGACGAAGAATTTTTCGGGGAAGATGCCTTGGAATTCGAGTTGGCCGATGGAGAAAACTCGGATCGGCAATTGGACTGGCAACCGCCTGTCCAAACCGATTTTACGGAAACGGAACAAAGCGGTTTAAGGGATATTGACTCTCCCCCTGATACGGAAGAGGATTCCTGGGGAGCCGCTCCGGTTGAAAATTCTGCGGATTCGTGGGGAGGCAACGGTGCTTCAAGTCAAGAGGGAGGAAGTGACACTTGGGGAAGCACTTTGCCCCTTGTGACAAGTCCAAACAGTGACCCGTGGGGGACCGGGGAAAATTTTACGTCCTCCGGTCTTCGCATAAAAGCGAGTGAAATCAATTTCAATTCTCTTGTGGAAAATCAGGAAGACTGGGTCTGGTCGTGTATGCGAGTCAATTCGCCGGATGTTCATTCCGTCTGGTTCGTTGCCTCAAAGTCCCTGGCGATGGAACTGGCTCAAAACATGTACGCCGGTGAAGACTTGCGGTTAGACAGTCCGATCATCCGTGATCTCGTTGCCGAGTTGACCAATGTGCTCGGCGGTCGTTTGATGCTTCTTTTGGAAAAAATGGGAGGACAATTCACGCTGGCCGTTCCGGACATCGGAACCGGTTTGCCGACAATGCCTGACTCCGCGAACATGGAGACCGTACTTTGCAAGGTGATCGTCGACGGAGAGTTTCCCGTGATGTCCTCAATTTGTTTCAACAAAAAATAGACGGAACCGGTCGCTCACGCCGGGCTATTACTGTTTTTGGCCGATAATCTTCAAAAACCGCTCATAAGCGTCGTCGAACGCTTTGGCATGTTCGGCGGTTGCGTGAAATTCGACAACCTCGAAACTGTCGCGGATCACGGATCGCGCCTCGTTAATATCTTTCACGTCCCCCGCCGCAACGGCTTGCATCATCAGGTTACCGATGGCGGTTGCTTCAATCGGTCCGGTTACAACCCGGCGTCCGGTTGCGTCCGCCGCCGCCTGGCACAGTTGCAGGTTTTTCGTACCGCCGCCGACAATGTGGATCGTTTCGATCCGGTTGCCGCCGATTTTTTCGCACATCTCCAAGACCTGCCGGAATTTCATGGCGATGCTGTCCAACGCACAACGAAGGATCGCTCCTTCGCTTTCCGGGACTTTTTGGCCGGTGTTTTTGCAGAATTGCCGAATCGCTTCCGGCATGTCGGTCGGGCCGAGAAAATCTTTCGCGTCCGGATTGATGAACGATTCGAGCGGACGGGCCGTTGCACTCATCCGATTCAGGTCTTCCCAATCCCAAGGGAGTCCGGACGAGTTTTTCTTTCCTTGCTGAACCCACGTGCGACGACATTCCTGAATCAACCAGAGTCCGCTGATGTTTTTCAGAAGCCGCATCGTTCCGCCGACGCCCCCTTCGTTCGTGAAGTTGAGACCGGAAACCGTTGCGTCAACGACCGGCTTGGGAGATTCGATTCCCATGAGTGCCCAAGTTCCCAGGCTGATGTACGCCCAGTCGGTTTTTCCCGTTGCGCTTTGCGTCGGAACGGACATTACGGCACTCGCGGTGTCATGGGTGCCCGGCAAAACGACGTTTAATCCGGTAAGGCCGGTTTCCTTTTCCACGCTTTTGCGAAGCGGACCGAGCACGGTTCCCGGCGGTGAGATTTTGCCCAAAAAGTGCGTTGGCAGTCCGAACGCTTCCAAGAGCGGCTTGGCCCAATCACCGCGAATCGGATCGTAAAACTGGGTCGTCGTTGCGTTCGTGAATTCGTTGCTTTTGACGCCGGACAGGAGCCAATGAAACAGGTCGGGAATCATCAGAAACGATTCGAGAACGTCCAACAGCGGCGAGTTCGACCATTTCATTGCGAGAAACTGGTAAAGCGTGTTGAACTGCATGAATTGCAAGCCGCTTTGCCGGAAAATTTCTTCACGGGAAACCGTTTGAAACGCTCTTTCCATGGCGTCGTTGGTTCGCGGATCCCGGTAAGCGTAAGGATTACCGAGCAACACGTCGCCGCGACCGAGCAGAGCGTAATCGACCCCCCAGGTATCGACGCCGACGCTGCAAATCGGGCTGGAGCTGCGTTCTTTGGCCGCTCGCAACCCGGCTTGGACATGGTGCCAAAGACCGGGAAGGTTCCAGTAGAGACTTCCTCCGAGATCACAAGTCCCGTTTTCGAAGCGATACACTTCTTCCAACGCGATACGGGAACCGTCGAAACGTCCGAGAATATGGCGTCCGCTGGACGCGCCCATGTCGATGGCAAGGTAGGTTTTCATAGAGAAATTCCGTGCAAAAAAGAGGAAACGACCGCAAATTCACCGATGAGGATTGCGTGGGGGGAATTATAATCCAAACGACTGAAGTTGTCCAGTGAATAATGAGACTGGGCAGGAGGATAGCCAGTCCGTCGACAAGTTTACGATTTTTACTGATTTTACCGTCATTTCGCTTCGCTTCGCTTCATTCCGGCTTTTATTGGGGGAGATGAATAAAAGCCGGAATGGAGCATCGCGAAATGACGGTCTCGATACAAACTTGTCGACGGACTGGGAGGATAGCAAAGTCGCTTTTTTCCTGGGAACGCAGGCTTCCAGCCTGCCAGTGAGTTCGTAGGTGGCATCCTACCTGAGGGCGGAGACTCCATTCCGCAACCTTCGCGCAGGCTGGAAGCCTGCGTTCCCAGGGACTTTGCAATCCTCCTGCGGGGCAAGCCCCGCCGCTAACGGGATCGCAAAAAAACGAAACTTGCCGACGGACTGGAATTCCGGAAAAAATCGGGTAAAAATAGGGCCATGTACTTTGCACCGGTTTGGAGCAGAGCCGCCAATGCCAACATTTCTCACCCTCGATGAATTATGAACCGTTATCTCGATCACGCCGTCTTGGTTCCCCAGATGACACGCGACGAAGCCGTTGCTTCGATCCGGTTGGGGATCGATTATCAGGTCAAAACCGTTTGCGTTCGCCCTTGCGACATTGACCTGGCCGTTGCAATGTGTCGCGGAACACAGACCGGTGTTTCCTGCGTTCTCGGTTTTCCGCATGGAACGTCCTGCAGTGAATCCAAAGCCGCCGAGGCCGCTCTTTACTGCGACAAAGGCGTTGCGGAAATCGACATGGTCGCCAACTACGGCTGGATTCGCAGCGGTCTTTGGGACGACGTTCGCAACGACGTTAAGGCCGTCGTCGATGTCGCTCACGCCAAAAACGTTCTCGTCAAGGTGATCTTTGAAACGAGCCAATTGACGCTGGAACAGGTGAGCAAAATGACGGAAATCTGCATGGAAGCCGGAGCGGATTTCGTGAAAACCTCGACCGGATTTAACGGCGAAGGAGCCTCCGAAGAAGTCGTCGCTTGCATGTTGAAAACGGCTGGCGGTCGTATCCGGGTCAAGCCGTCCGGCGGAATTCGTGACGCCGCAAGAGCCAAACTGTTCGTGGACATGGGGGCCCAAAGGCTTGGCGTCAACGGAACGAGCACGCCTGCAATCTGTGAAGGACAACCGAATACGACACAACAAGGCGGGTATTAGACTCCAGCGTTGACACACTTTGAATGAATCATCCCATGCCTGTTTCCTCGACCCGTACCGTTTCGCTTCGCCGCCGGTTTTGGTACGCGTTTTGCCGCGTTTGGGTGTTGCTCTATTTCATGGTTTTTCATGGAGCACGGTATTTCGGACAAGCGAACATCCCCAGGCGGGGGGGGGTTTTGATCGTTGCGAATCATCAATCACATTACGATCCGCCGCTTGTCGGGGGCGGGATTTCTCGCCGGGTCAACTATCTGGCCCGCAAAACGCTTTTCAAATTCAAGCCGTTTGCCTGGCTAATCGATTCACTCGAAGCGATTCCGTTGGATAATCAGGGGATCGGGTTTGAGGGAATCAAGGAAACGATCCGACGGCTCAAAAACGGCGAAATGGTTCTCATGTTCCCGGAAGGAACACGATCCTGGGACGGAAAAATCGCACCGCTCAAAGAAGGATTTTTGACCCTGGCGATTCGTGGTAAGGCCGCGATTTTGCCGGTTGCCATTTCCGGAGCTTATGAAGCCTGGCCGCGATTTCTGCGGTTTCCCGGCGCAGGCCGCTTAAAAGTCGTTTACGGAGAACCGATTCCTTACGAAACGGCCAAGGAAACTCCACCGGACGAATTGCACCGACAAGTCGAAGAAAAACTCCATGAATTATTTCGGTCGATTCAAAGTGGAACACGCCGTTAAAACGTCCAACCGCCCCGATAAACGGCGATTCGTTTCATCTTGCCTTTGAAGGCGGGCAAATCCAATCCGGAAACTTTTCCGCTCAAATCATTCCCGACGATGGGAGGATCAACCGGCGTATCGTAAATCAAGTCGGGCACGTTTTTTTGCGCAACGGTTTTTCCGTTGACCTGGAGCACGAGCTGTTTTTTCGACGTGAGAGTTCCGGACAGCGTGGTGTTTCCTTCGATTCGGTATTCGCCCGTAACGGAGTGAATCTCGCCGCCGATCCTCACGGCAAACGCGGGTTTGCCGTCCTTGAGATAAAGCGAGTAACCGTGATTCAAACCGCCCTGCGACATGATGACACCATCAGGGGCTTCCGCAATAATCTCCGCTTCGACCCGCCAGGGGGCGTCACCGCATTCAAACGCATCGGACTTTTCAATCGTGATCCATGTTTTGCCGTCAAAGACTCCCAGGGGCGAGCCGTCGATGGTGAACGAATTGGCAACCCCGGAAGAATCTTTCAGAGGTCCGTTTTCAAACCGCATTTCGAAGATGAGAGCGTCCGGTTCGACGTTTTCGTCGATTTTCGTTCGGAATTTCCGTTGATATTTTCCCCAGGGCCAGGGGAAAACGTTGGATTTGTTTGCCCAGTTTTCCCATTGGGATACCATTTTCCCGGCGATTTCGGGATGATCCCCGGCAACGTTATTCATTTCGCTGCGGTCGACCTCCATATCGTACAGTTCCCACGGAGCCGAAGGGCCTTTGGCGACGAGTTTCCACTTGCCGTCACGGATTGCCCGGTTCCCTTCGTGTTCCCAGAAGAGCGGCTTCTTTCGGTCAAGCGTTTTTCCGGTGAGGGCCGGTTTCAGACTGGTCCCCTGAAGCGGCGTCACGCTGACACCATCACGATTTTCGGGATACCCGGCTCCGGCAAGATCGAGACAGGTTGCCATAATATCCACGAGTTGCCCGTATTCGTTGTAGAACCGGCCTTTCATCGACTCCGAAATCAGTGAAGGAGCGTGAACGATCAGCGGGGTGGAAATTCCGCCTTCGTGAATCCAATGCTTGAACTCACGGAACGGCGTGTTCGACACATTGGCCCAGCCTTGTCCGTAAGCAATAAACGTATCTCGTGGTCCCGGCATGACCTTTTCTCCCGTAATGACCGGAAAACCGTCGCGTGTTCGCCGGTCCTCCTCACGGCGATGGAGGATTTTTTCCGGCGGATACGGTTCGTAAACCGGCTTGTCCACACGTTCGGGATAGTCCTGACGCGATTGGCGACCAACACCCTCGGCACATGCCCCGTTGTCCTGCAGGTAGAAGATCACGGTATCTTCGTATTGACCGTTTTCTTTGAGCGCACTTACGATAGAGCCGACGCCCTGGTCCATACTGTCGACCATCGCCGCAAAAACTTCCATACATTTTGATTCCCAAGCCTTGTTTTGAACCCTGTCCCATTCGTTCGTTTTTGGGGTGAGTTCCCAACGCGGGTCAAGAAGCCCCATGCTCCGCATCCGTTCAAACCGGGCCTGCCGAATGGGATCGTACCCCTGATCGTAACGTCCTTCGTACTTCGCAATGTCCTGGGGACGAGCTTGCATTGGCCAATGGGCGGCGGTAAAAGCGACGTACATGAAGAACGGTTTCTCCGTTTTCGACCGGGCGTGCTCGTTGAGATACCGGACGGCGTTGTCGCTGATGGCCGTCGTAAGATAGTATTCGTCCGGCTTGTACTGCGGATCGTTCATCGGCGAAATCGGCGTTTCGTTCCGAAGTAACGTTGCCGGTTCAAAGTAATTCGTCGCGCCGGAAATGAGTCCGTAATAATGGTCGAAACCGCGTCGGGTCGGCCAATTGTCCCGCTTGTCGGAATCGGTGGAGAACTTGGTAACATGCCATTTTCCGAGTGCATAAGTGGCGTAACCTGACGTTTTGAGTGCCTCGGCAATCGTAACGCAGGAAGGGAGCAAATCACCGGTAAACCCCGGCAATTTGCGGTCGTCCGTCATGTGTCCGATCCCGGCTTGGTGCGGATGCAATCCTGTCAGGAGCGAGGCACGAGTCGGACAGCACCGGGCGGTGTTGTAGAACTGCGTGAACCGAATACCGCCTGCCGCAAGGTTGTCCAGGGTCGGCGTTTGGATTTCGCCGCCGTAACAACCGAGGTCGGAGTATCCCATATCGTCGGTCAGGATCACGATGATGTTCGGTCGGGTTGGGGGTTCCGCCGCCTGAATCGACTGACCAAAAAAGAAAGCACAAAGAAAAGACAGAAGGCCAATGACGGTGTGTTTCATGGTTTTTTTTCTGAAAAAAAGGGAACAATGAATGTCTCTGAAATGAATCGCATGAATAACTGAACACCGCTTACGGATTATCCCGGATCGTTTTGAGCGTTTCCGTTTCCATAAATGGCATTGACATTTGAACGATGTTTCCGACCGCGTCGGTCCAGAACGTGATCGGAATCTGCTCCTGCGGTGCTTTGAAAACCGTTTCAATCCGGCGAAGGTTCAATGTCCGGTCAGGAAATTTGACCGTTTCCACATCCTTGGCGGCGAGAATCGCTTCGATAATTGCCTGTCGCGTGGGATCGTAAAACGAGACGCGGCGTTCCTCGTTGTCGAGCATCGGATTTTTGAGCAGTGAAATCTGGATCGCACAAACCCCGCCGGTCCGGGAGCCGATTTTCCAAGGCAATGTCTCCGTTGTCGTGTTTCCGTCGAAAGTTGATGTGATTTCCAAACTTTCCTCCGTCACTTGAGCGACCTGATCGGTTTGAAGATTGTTCCGCCGAATAATCGATTGGCAATTGACAAGTTCGCCTTGAAGCGTTTCGAACGACTGGTGCGCCGCGGAAAGTTCCATCGACGGCGTCTTAATGTGATTATGCACCACAACGTACAGGAGCAAGTGATCCTGGACCGTTTCCCTGGAAAATTCCGTGCTTTGGAAACCGACCTCTTTTGATCCGATGGTGATGGTGTCTCGAAACGTTCCGCCGTTTTCGAGATAGTTGGTCGGATCGACCGTGTCGATCTTGAGTCCATCGGCTTCAACCGTTTTTGAGGGGGCGATTTCAAGCGGTTCCGTAGGCAAAAACTCGTCGTCGGTCAAGACACCGTCGCGGGACGGCGGGAATACCGCGTTTTCCGACAGCTCCGACTGTTGCACCGACGTATCGTTTTCCGGTGAATCGTCCCCTTTTTTCGTACAACCGGAAAAAAGAAGCAGAAAAACCAGCAGGAGAATCAAAGAATTCGTGTTTTTCATAATTTGATAAAGGGCATCGAAATCGTGGTTATCGTGCGGCGGAACGGTGCCATTATAGCGTTTGCATAGTGGCAGGTCAAGTAAAGTCGGCGGCGGAGCAGGAGGATTGCAAAGTCGCTTTTTCCCTGGGAACGCAGGCTTCCAGCCTGCCAGTGAGTTCGTAGGCATCCTACCTGCACAGGGTGCATTCCCATTCCGTGGCAGATTTCGTATTTTCATATTCTATTGCGGTTAAAGGATTTACGAAAATCGACATGTACCATAACAGCAAAAAACGGCGG
>Ga0209628_10001586_pt1 | contig 14892 bp, 15 predicted proteins | sample TergutCu122P4_FD_187285 | JGI IMG/M metagenome (GOLD analysis project Ga0209628, IMG submission 187285) | Cubitermes ugandensis P4 segment gut microbial communities from Kakamega Forest, Kenya - Cu122 P4 (SPAdes) (version 2) | ecosystem: Host-associated > Arthropoda: Insects > Digestive system...
TTGTGATTTTTTGTGATTTTGATTTTGACTGTTGTTACATATTGCTCTCAACTCCTCTCTCAAGCTATGTACAACCTGATGATGGCCGCTATGGCCGAAACATGTAGTTGTTAGCTACCTTCCACCACGTAGCTACATAATAATAATAATAATATAGTTGTGTTTGACTTTTACCCACTCTTTATAACCTATTCTCAGTCACTCGAGATAAGCTTGATCTAAGGGGTCGAACAGATTAGATGCTTCTCGTCTGAAGACGGAAGCAGAGCCGGCTTCGGAAACGTAGTGTTTTAGTGTTTGTGTATCTGTTACACAACAGAGTCCAACAGAAGACTCCATCTGTAAGTATGGAGTACGCACACAAACACGTGTCTCGTTCTTTCGTTCTTATATGATCCGAGGGGATCTCGTCCAAGGAGAGTACACTACACAACACCGCCCGATACGACACACATCACGCGCTGTACCTGGACATCCCTTCGCATCACACAAGAACAAGGCAGATGTTTGTGCGCAAACTCCGTACAGAACGTAAACAAGTACGGACTTACACTTGGAACTGATCACCATTACATATTTTTAACATCACAATACCGTAATTATTACACCTATAATTTTTTTACATTCTTAAAATTATAACATTTTTAACGTTTCAATATGGGCAGTGTAATGCCTAGAGTAACGTGTTGTGGCTTATATTCCTTTTTTTTTCTATATGGGTCTAAGAATGTCCATCAGGTGCCGAAACATGTAGGAGTTTTAATACTTGTCATGAAGTGTCTTCTTAAGTGCATCTGCTGGTGGATATGTTGATTGCACGAATATGCAAAGTATGAATAATATAACTAATGATAAGTGTGTGTCTGTATTTTTGCATCTTTTCTACGCCGCATTATACTGTCACCTGTGGCATGTCCTCATCTTATTTTTCCACATTATCTCATATACAGCAGGATTTCAGGGGAGGAAAAGTAATGAACAAACAACGCGAGTTTTGATTTTCTCTACAATTTTTGTCCGAAACATTTCTTATTCTAAGCAGAATTCAGCGAAATATAAATGTACATAGGTAATCATGCAAAGTACCTGGTACTCTTTGTCAGATTTTAATAGAGCTTGGAATTTCTCGAAAGATTTTAGAAAAATATCAAATTTCGTGAAAAACTGTCCAGTGGAAGCCGAGTTGTTCGATGCGGCCAGACAGACAGATATGACGAAGCTAACACCCGCTTTTGCGAACGCGCCTGCAAATGCATGCAATAAATGGAAAGATGCAGGATTGGACGTTCTCCAAGCAGCGAATATTTAAAGTTCAGTCCTCTCGTATGTAATACCACGGTTGACACACAACAATTTAGAGGAACCCACTACCTGCAGCTTCAGGATGAAAGATTCTACCCCACAGCTGACGACAACAGGTTTCTCCAAAATATTAATACCTTTCTATGTGGTGTCATACCAGAAGACTATAATCCTAAAGACAGATAAATTTGAAATGTCATCACTTTTGAAGTTTTATGAAAGTTTTAAATAAAGATTTACTTGTTAAATCTTTAGGTGGTTCATCCTTGTTGTATGCAATCACAAGTATCACAAACGATATAAGGTATAACAAGTCAAACACAACAAATTTATTATGGAATACAGGGTCAAGTAAGTGACAACATGTTTCGGCCTTTTTACTCTAATAAGGCCATCACCAGGTCAAGCCATGTAACCTAAAACCTGTTAACAAATTTACCGACCAGCTAGTAAGTTATAGTGTACTCTTACATAATCTCTAAGACAGAACGAGATCTTGTTTTTACATTCGCCTCTGCCTGTAACAACAGGCACTCTGTAACTCTGTGACTCCTCTTTAGGTTACCTTGCTTAACCTGATGATGGCCTTATTAGAGTACAAGGGCCGAAACATGTTGTCATTTACTTGACCCTGTATTCCATAATAAATCTGTTGTGTTTGACTTGTATTCCTTATATCGTTTGATTAACTTGTTTTTTCATGCTGTCTGTCCTCTGCGTTGACACAAAGTGCTGTAGCATTTTATCCATCAACCCAAATACACAGTTTCATAACACACAAAGACCACAATATGAATCCTCACAGTTGTAAAAAGGTGAAGCCGTAGTTTAACGGCATTTGTGTGATGCAAAAACATAACAAAAATAGATCATCACATGCCCACACTGGTAGTAGCAAGAACCCAATTTACTGTTATTTGTGTATTTAGGCTCTCACATCTTACTTCTAAAATACGTCAGCTTTTGGGGTCTAGCCTTATCATGTGCTGAAGTTCATCCAACAATCCGGCATGCACTCCACGGGCGACCTTCAGGGTGGATAAGTCTAGGGGGAAAGGGAAAGGTAAAGGTAAAGGTACACTGTCCTTGTCCACATCATGACAGCATGTAGCGGGAATAGAGGTATGGCTCTACTCATTTTTAACCATGGCACCAGTCGGAGGTGATGAGCCTCATGCCCCGGTTGTTTCATCCCCACCCACAAAGAACCCCAAAACCCACCGAAAAGGAGGCTGCGTGGCCGCCAGCGCCGCTCCTGCCAGAATTCGAATCCCTAACCGTCCAGCCCATAGCCTAATCTTGGCTCACACTACCGCTACACACGGGAAAAGGGATGATGTTAACAGGTTCCGGAAAAGAGAGAAAACCAGATTTTACTCATTAACACCTGCCCTCATGGTTGAAGATGTGCGATGTGCCCATGGCTTCCACAGCGATACGGGGATGCAGCTTATATTTTGCCAAATATCATGCCCTATTTGGCCTTCGTTTTCTTTGGCTACTGCAGATCATTATCCCTGATGTGTTCTGATTTCTTGGTCGACATGATCGTCAATTTGGAACATATACATTATGTCAAAAGTGCCTGAGGATTTTGTAAATGCTGAATTTGTTTGGCACAAGTTGTTTGCCCTTGACTGGTCTTTTCCACTATGGTATGAATACAGTGTATGACTTTTTTTTCAATGCCATGTCAATTATGTGGTATGGCACAAAGAATGTAGTGTTTAAAATAGTGTAAAGGGATCTGCGAATGCGTATTCTCTACTGCTCTAGTTATTTTCATTTATATCGCAAAAATTCCCCAGTCCAGCATATGTAAATGATTTGTTAAAGTAGTGGACTGTAAATGATGGACAACATACTTACATACACTTTTATTTACTCGCTCAGTGGAGCAGAGTCCTTCCTGAGAAACTAACCGGTTCTCAGCAACTCAAGAGATTCCCCGCATTTTATGGAACCCGAAGATTCATTACCGCGTTTACAACAGCCCACCATCTGTCCTATCCTGAGTTACGTCAATCCAGTCCATGCCCCCATCCCACTTCTTGAAGACCCATTGTATCTTTATCCTACCATCTACGCCTAGGTATTTTGAGTGATGTCTTTCCATCAGATCTCCCCACCAAAGCCATGTATGCACCCTTACATTCTCCCATACGTGCCATATAACCCGTCCATCTCATTCTTCTCGATTTGATCACCCAAACAATATTTGGTGAAAAGTACAGATTAGGCTCCTCATTGTGTAGTTTTATCCACTTCCCTGTTACCTAGTCCCTCTCAGGCCCAAATATTCTCCTCAGCATCCTATTCCCAAAACAATCCTCATCCTACGTTCCTCCCTCCATGTGAGCGACGAAGTTCCACACCCATACAAAACAACAGGCAAAATTATAGTTCTGTGTATCTTAATTTTTGCATTTTTGGATAGCAACCTGGAAGACAAAAGATTCTGTACTGAATGACAGCAAGCATTCCCTGACTTCAATATGCTCTTAATTTCTTCCTGAATCGAATTTTGGTTTGTTAAGGTTGTTATCAAATATCTGAACTCTTCCACCTTTCCAAAGGCGCTATTATCAACCTTTATATTGTGACTTCGTCCTGCATTCTGATATCGAGACATGACCATGTACTTAGTTTTATCAGCATTTACTTCTAGACCAATCTCCTCACTAGCGACTAACAAAGCGTCAGTGTTTTTCTCTATATTACGTACGCTTCCGCCCAATATAATATCATCAGCATAAACCAAATGTTGATGTGCACCATGTATTGTTTATCATTCATACGCATCAAACACATCAAAAAGGTGTACCATGTAATTTCAAGCCATACTGGTTTTCCTGAACCCTCCTAATAGCGTATTCTAAAGCGACGTTGAAAAGAATGGCGATAAAGCATCTCCTTGTTTCAAACCGTTCCTAACAGGAAACATATCTGCATACCCGGACTCTGCTACAAGTATCGGTCAGACCCATTTTTATTAGCCTTAACAGTTTCATGAGGGCACCAAACTGAATGAGAGTATTATACAAGATCTCCCCACTAAATGAATCATAGGCTTTCTTGAAGTCTATAAATAGCTGATGCACTGCTTCAGTGTGTTCCAATTTTCTCAAGTATATGACGAATGCAGAGTACATGATCAGTAGTTGACCTGCTGCGTCAATATCCACACTTATGATCCCCCAAAATTTCCTCTGCATATAGAGTTAACCTAGATAACAGGATGTTGAATAAAATTTTGTACGTATTTGACAAAATGATATGCCTCTATAATTAATACAATATGTTTTATCACCCTTCTTATAAATAGGACAATGAATGACTCCTTCCACTACTCAGGCAATTCCTTCTTATTCCAAATACAATTAATACGAACGCTTAGGGATCTCAGAGTGAATTATTCTACCCCATGCTTTAATCAGTTCTGGTGAGATTTGATCAATACCTGTGATTTGTGTCTTTTTAGCTTTTCAATAGCCATCTCAAACTCAAAGGCACTAGTGGTTCTGCCATATGTATTTCTGTCTGCCTAACATCACTAACCCCAAGTACACTGAATAGCTGAGAGAAACGGTTTCTCTACCTAACCAAAATACTGTGGGAGTCTGTAACCAAATCACCCTTCCCATCCTTTACTATAATGGTTTGAGGCTGTTAACCCTTCTTAAAGTCAATGACGCCCCTACACAAGTCTCTGATATCTTTTATCTTCCTCTTAGTTTCAAGTTCATAAATTTTAGCTTCCAGATACTCCTTATTCTTATTCCTGAAATGTCTATTAGTTTCACATCTTACATTGCTTAGATTATCTACACTGATTTGTTTGGGATCCTGCAACCAGTGCATTTCAGCATGCTTACTGTGATCCAAAAATCATAAACATTCTTTATCAAACCATGGTTTATGCAGCTACAAGTCATACAGACCTACACTCCCTTAAGCTGAGGTTTTGATATTCTCTTTCAACATTTTCCAAGGCCTATTTATGTCCTCACTGCCATTTAAGATCCCTACAGCTGCAAACCTGTTTGAGATCTTAATCTGACACTGTTTCCTAACCAGCAGCTCATTAGCTTCCTGAGATTAAATCTGCCCACATCAAACTTCTGTGCTGCTTGTTTATTTACTGCCAATATTTCCCCAACATTTGCAAGCACCATACTGTTATCAGTATTACAGTCAGCTCCCCTTAAAGACTGTACATTGAGGATACTCGAATGCCATCTCCTATCTATCAATATATGATCAATCTGATCATAAGTCTTCCAATCAGGAGTGATCCAGGTGTATTTATGAATGTTTCAGTGCAGGAATATTGTGCTCTTAACAACTAGATTGTTTGATGTGGTAAAGTTTACTAATCTAACACCATTATCATCACTATCCTGATGTAGACTCTCATCCCCAACTGTCTGTTTGAAAATATGCTCCCTCTCCAATTTTGCATCAAAATCTCCTAACAAAATTTTCATATCGTACTTTGGAAAATGATCAAAAACCTGTTGTAATTCCCCATAAAAAAGTCTTTTGAATCATTACTTTTCTCCTCACTTGGTGCATATACATTCAAAACAATTATGTTACACCGTACACAGTTTTCATTATATGACACTGCATAAGCCCATCGGAAGTTCCCCTGACAAACCCACAGAGAAACTGTAAGTCATTCTTCCTATTACAACTACACCTATTTCTCACTACTACTCAGAAATGTACTAACTGTTCTTACATTAAATCACTAAATGCATTCAAAACAACACCCCTGTTAATACATTCTGAGATACTTGATAAAGTACTTCTTTAAAAATGTCTGACATGATTACATATTTTCTTCCTGTTTTTCTACCCTGTGCAGACTGACCTAGCTGATTTTTAATAATAAGTTCTAACACACCCTTTGTCTTTCAGCATTTTTTTTTCTGTCAATATGCCTAACTCGCACTGTTCTTTTTGTTCGACACTGTTCCACATTATGAACTTTTATCTAACCATCATTAACTTGCAGGGTACATCAACATCAGGAGATAATGAAATTTACAGTCAAATTTACTCCAGGACAAATTTTTAGTGAATGACTCTATTAAGAACACACATTCATTACTACACACCACATTCTCAACTGTGATGAAAAACTTATTTGTAATACCAGAAAAGTGTGTGACATTCCTGTCTGACCAAATTAGTCTTTATCACCTCACTCTGACATTGAGATTTGAAGCATTAAAATTTGGAAACCTTACAGTGCAGACAGTAATATTATACGTATTTCCTATAGTAAACATATTCCATGCGAGGAAAAGTATCAACTGAAACAACATTCATACCCAAGAGCAGAAGCAATAGCAAGAAAATGAGGGAGTGCCTCAAAAAAATGTTACTGGCACAGAAAATACTACCTTCTTCCAAGAATAAAGGTTTTTTAACTCTGTGAAAAATAGTTGATGAAAAATAAGTATTGCCAGTATTTCTAGCAAATGTTGTCAATGTTAAGATGCCACAACACTAGACTCTATGAAAAATATACTTGAATAAATGTTGCCACTGAACCCTCAGACAAATTCAAGGTATTGCTAAAATATGGAGCATGGATGAAGCTACATGTGCTTGTGGCTTATAGGTAGCTCATGTTAGTGGAAAAGTTTAGTGGAAAAGTACAGTAACACAAATCAAGATAAACATATCTAACTGCCTGCAGGATCTTAAAGAGAAGAGACTTCAAGTGCTCATTTTGCACATGACTCTCTGCATCTGATGTGGCCAGGAGAAATATAAATATTTTGCATACTCCTTCAGGTGCTGATGTTTATTTCTAGTGACTACATGATTTTATCAATGACTCAGTCACATTACATTTTTAACATACAGGCCAACCTGATGGTGCAGACAAGTAAATCCGCAGACTAGAAATATTTTCCAGAACTAAATATGGTCAAATAACAAAAAACAGAAAGGTGTTTGTACAGACCTTTAACTGATAACCACAAACACTATCTGACATCTCACCATCTCCAGAAATTAGCCTCCCCCAGTGGAAACACACACTGATATTGACCATCATACAAAGAAATATTTGTTAATGGCTTGAACTCCAGGTAGTGATGTGTTAATCAACCCAATTTTGGATGTTATTTGATGACAATTTCAGTACTGGTACACTACTGTAACTCTCTCTGGGTTTAGCTGTTAGCATGCTGTAGCTGTTGCAACATTTCAGAATAGAGTAAGTTGCCAACCTCTGGGTAAATGGAGGCAAATAGAGGAACTGGCCAATACACAGTTCCCACAGTATAAGAAGGGTGGCCATGTACAGCACAATTCTATCCAAAGGGACAGGGGCATTCTGTTAGGAAGAATGGTTCAAGAACACCTCCCTCCCTACCTACACCCAGTGCAAGACCCTCCCAACCTCCCTCTTAACCACATGGCCCCCTCATACTGGACTGCATCACTTCAATTCGCCCCTTTTTTACTCCCAATATGAGACCTTCCAACTGTTCTTAACAAACCAGTGTACTTTTTCACTGAAATGTGGAAAAATTCTGACTGTAACATTCACACAGAAAATACCCCGCCTCTTTGTTTTACAGCTACTTGCTTCTACTTGTCTACTCTTTGTATTAGGACAGATAAACAATACATTCATTCTCTTTACAAACATCATGGTGTGTCTTCTTAACATGAGTGCCCACAAACTCAGTACTGATCATTATGGCTCAAATGTAATTTCCACAAAAGCTATACAGAAAAAGAAAGCACACATTTTATGCATAGTGCAATTTTCTGTAAGGTTTATGAGTTTGTAGGCAATTAAATGTTAAGTTAATGAACATGCTAGAATTGTTGCAATATGTGTAATTTCCAAACTTGTTAAACCTCAGCATGCTATGACAGCTGTGTTATTCAGAAAAGAGCACAATGCCCACAATAAGCACAACTCATGTGTTTTTATTGAACATCACCTAAAGGTGAAAAGAAATTATGAAATTCCAGACGCTACTTACAAAGTAAGAAAATAACTGCAACATACTACTACACAAAATGTTTATTAGGCCCTATATTCTACAATTCAAATATGGCAGATACGTGCAAACAATTTGTTACTAGATAACATATCACAACCAACGGTGATGTGAACTATTCCAACATATAAAGGCATACCGAAAAGTTCCCCAACTTCTTACTAGGACCATGAATGGTAACCAGCACAGCTTTTTGCCATTAAGTGCTATACTACTGCTCCGTTCTGAGTTATTCTAATAAGTTCTGCAGCTATAACCCTCTGCACTGCTTCTCAATATGTATGTACTCTTATGCATGTTAAGTGTAAACCATGATTTTCTAATGCCTTTTATGACCATACAAAACATTTGTGTTAAGATTTGCTTTAAACTTCATGAGAAATGCTTGCAACTAAATGTGGGTTCACTGTTATAACGCAGAAAGTGAACATCAGTTTTCTCAGTGGAAAAATGGATCCTCTTCATGCCCAATGAAAGTAAAAAAGTCAAATCACACACCAACAGCACAATGGTGATTTACCTAAGGGCACTGTTCATTACAAATTTGTTCCTCCAGACCAAACAGTTTACCAGCATTAATAGTAGGAGGTTTTACAATGAGACAGGAAGTCTGCTGCAATTGTCCAAAACATTGGCAGAACCAGGACTGGGTGATTCACTACACCAATGTGTCAGCTCATGCTGCTTCATCAGCACAACAATTTTTGGCTGTCAAAAACATGCCTATGGTCCTCACCCTCTTTACTTGCCCAATATGGCCCCTTGTGAATTATTCTGGCTTCCATGAATTAAATCACAACTACAAGCGCATCATTTCCATAATGTCCCTGAAGTTCAAACATACTCGCCAACCACCCTACATTCAATTCCAAAAAGTCGCTTCCAAAAGTGGCAGAAACACCAGACCCATTGCATAAACTTGGAAAGGGACTAAAAAAAAAATTACACCAATGACTAATAACAAATATTAACCTTTTAATGCCCACTGGTTACCTCTTGTGACAGGTTTAACATTCAAGAACTGTACATTCTGGCAACACAGTGTCTCTGTGTTTTGTACTTAGAACAAACAGCAATTTTGGCCCTACATAACATAAACTGATCAGTTTTTATAACCGAGATGAAAAGTGTGTTATTGCGTGGTATGACCTGGGTCTTTAAATAAAACAGTTTATACTTCCTCTTTAACAGATGAAGTGTACACTTCATTATACAATCAATCTTCTGCAGACTATGAGCATGCCACTAGGGGCACAAACATTTCTGTCTCCTGGCAACTATGTTCAACCTGAGAAGCTTCTACACTTGTCTTTTTCACAACAGGTGTGCACAGTGTGAGGTCACTGCACATCAATGATATGACACCATTAGCAAAAGGAAACATATGACATCAAAAGACCAAAATTATCCAACTACCACACTTATCAGTTACCACTGTATAATGCTTGTAGCATTGAAGGCAGAATAGCACTGGAATGGATGAACAAAAAGCTTAATATAACCCACATACAATCATTCCCATAGGAAATCAGTGAACAAACCAATAAGTATGACTACAAGTTAATGACTTATTAAGCAGCCAATGTCCTTCCAACTGCACAACAGAAAACAGCATGAAGCAATATAAAAAACATATCTGAGGCTCACTGAGCTACTATAAAGCCCCCCCTCCCTCCCCCAACTTACTGATGTACATCCATACAGCTCACAGACCGCATAAGGAACATGATAGTCAGTACAGACATAACGTAACATTCCGGCATGTTTGTGTAACCACTACTGCCATGGAAAAGAAAGAAGTATTACATATTCTGAGTGTGTGTCTGCAGCCTTAGTTATCCAGCATGCAATATATTGTCATCTGTGGCCAGTATCACCCTACCATATTTTTTCCACATTATCTCATAAAAAGCACAATTTTCAGAAAAAAGTTACTGAATATAAAGTCTGTATTTTGATTCTCTACAACTTTTGTCTGAAACATTTCTCACTCTTACAAGAATTCAGTGAGATACCATAAATGTACATAAGTCTTTGTGTAAAGTACCTATTATTCTGGTCATATTTTATCAAACTTGATTTTTCTCGACAGGCTTCCGAAAAATAATCAAATATCAAATTTCATTAAAATCTGCCCAGTGGTAGCCAGCTGTTCCAAGTGGACAGACAGACATGACAAAGCCAATAGTTGCGCTTCACAATTTTGCGAACACACCTAAGAATATGTGGGGACATAAATGAACATCTATACCCTATCAACAGCTCTTTCACGCACATCACTGTACATCCATAATGCTACACGGATTAACCAGGAGTAATACCACATAATTTTGCATTTACTAATATCATACTGTGAAGGTACATTACAGTTAGACTGGAGGGTAAAAAGGTAACTGAAAGGAAAAAAAGTGCATTACAGAGTAAAAAAAATGTCATGTGACAATCACAATGATCTGAGGGGCTCAAGCACACCAAAAATCAAAATGAGTGAAACTTTAAAATCATAGCATACCTGCCAAACCATATAACACTGGTACCTTAGTTAAGTCTGGCATAGTTCCTCCCCCATATACTGGTAGCAACAAGTAGCATACATGCCGTACCTAACTCAAGTTATATCCCAGAAAATATATTAACCACAGATATAATGTGTCTTAACAACTGAACAGAAAGTCTCTTACAAACTCCAATCATTTAGTCATGACTACTTCATGTGCTACATTTAGTATTTGATGAAAATTTCTTTTGTATCTTCAGCCTATTAACCCCCTGTTACTTTCAGACCTCTGTATTTTGTTACTTCCTTCCTACTGCATCATTACTAATCTTGTCTTTTTCTCTGCCCTATTCTTACTCCCCCCATTTCATCCACTCTATCCTTTATAATTATATTTTATATTAAACTTGCTATATTTCAATGTCTTCCCCAGTATTGGTAGGCTCTTTCTGCATAGACATATATAAAACTGGCATTCATATACAAGCCTGTACTTCGGCCTGTTCATGTGCAATTGCAAAAGGAACACAGAATTAGGCAACATGTTTTACACATTTTAATAAAGCATTTAATGCAAAATGATGATGTTGATTTGACCCAGCCCCACTAAACAATTATTGGACAATTTCATGTAACAGACTTTGTGGTAAACAAAATTTAAAGAATCTTACTTTACAAAAATTATGTAACCCTGTTGTTCAACCAGATTGTTGTCCCAAAAGACTACTCTTTCTTTTATATGTTCAATGCAGCATGTCAGAAATAATGTTCCAAAGCATAACAAAGTTGTTATGGTCTACACACTATAAATTTTCATTCATGAGTACTCTCCTGTTACAGTCTGGTATGTGTAGACACGTCTGAAAAGTCTAGCACCTCATGCACGGCGGCCGAGGTTAGCCAAACAAACAGGCCAGTCAGTCAGTCGGCAATAAAGCAGAAAAATTATACCTGCTAGTAATTCAAGAAACAACTTCTGTGGTTGTTACCAAGTTCAGCTGAATCATGTTTTGTTCAGAAAACAGGCAGGAAATTTCTACTACACTGATAGTAATCCATCTGGCAGCCCAGATAAAGCCACCCACAGTGCTCAACTTGGTTTTCCACCACAAACTCAACAACAGCTACATTTATCAGTACCATGGAGTACGTTACTTCTAAAACAAGTGACCAATGGATTTCACAATCCCTACTTTTGATTGTGTGTTTTTAGCATGTGTTCAGGTGTTATTCAATTTACATGAAAACTTCATATAGTCAAGGTCTAAAGAATCATTGTTTGGGTGCACAAAATCATAATGCAGCTTATGTATAGATTTCTCACACATATGAAAATAATGTGTCAACAATCTAGGTGGTCACCACTTCAAGATGCTGCACTAAATAAAGCATGTTAAACTGCACATACGTAACAGTACGCATTTACTTGGCAATCCCCACACGAAAATGATGCAGCTCACAGTGCCACACTAAAACTGAGACACAATGTAAGCAGAGCAAGGTAGGCCTACTATCGCGAAAGAGAATTGCATTCCTTGAGATTTTTGAGAATAAAAGAACTTTCCCATAATTTATACAAACTACACCAACTCAATACTACTGTTCAATCTTCACTAGTCATAGTCTGGACTATTGTAACATTGCATACTTACAGTCCAGCTAAATAAACACTGCACTTCTGAAATACTAATACTGTTACCATCATCTTAAAATTCAGCAACCACCACAATATCAGATGACTTAAAATGACATGCTCCCATAAGACTAGGGCTAACCTTTTGAAGTGCACAGGATCACAACCCTAGAAATTCACTTCATACATTTCAGTAACAAGAAAATTTACTACATTTTTAGGACATGTTGCATATCTCTTTTTTATTTTCCACAAATGTTGTTCATTTCATACTTTTAACTGTCTCTGTTCAAACTGTATGTTTTTTTCTGCAAACCATTCACTAAAATATAAGTACCCATCCCAGAAGGCTAAAGCTATGATAAACAGGGGAGAGGAAGATAATGAAGGTGGATAGAGTGAACCTCAAGCAAAATGTCTGCCTGCACTGAAGGACAATAACACTGTGAGGAAATACAGTCAGCCTCCAGCTAAATTTGTGTCATCACTGGAGGACAATGACACTGTGAGGAAATACACTGAACCTCCAGCATAATTTCTGTCAACACTTGATAACACCGACACTGTGAGGTAATATGTCACACAAGTTTGTCAATAACACAAGGGATCTCTCAGCAGTAAAGAGGATGAGATATACAGGGTTCCACAGAAAGTGAATAAGCTGCAACTTACATTAATGGTAATGTGGAAGAAATGAACCAATCAATGACAGTGTGTGGGATCGTGTAATATACAAAACAACTGCACACAACAAAATCAATTTCTCCTCTAATTTTGTTTTTTTACTTAATTTGATGGACAGCATGTAGCAAACACAGCATGGATTACTGCTTTTACGTGGGATGTTGCACAAAGAAATTGTTTACGATTAAAGTCTTACGGGTTGCTACAGTGCGGTCAGTTAAAATTTCAACAGCACTGGTGTGAGGACCTCATATCGTGCACAGCAAATGTTATACATTCATGTGTCATAATGCCATAATCCTCCATTCTCCTCATATGCACACATGCATACAGGACCAGCTGTTGCTCCTATTTTTGTGATGTCAGTGCCAATACAAGACAACTGGAGAGGCCATTCAGGTCAGGCATACAGGAGCATACTCTAGAAGTTACTTTTAGCTGACTCATCTAAAATTCTGCCCAATGTGTGCATGAATTAAATTGAAATCCAGCAAATATTGCTCTTGTTCAACCCTGTAATACTGCTTATTTCAATGTGAAAGTAGTGTAATTCAAACTGTACCTCAGCAGAATGAGATGTATTTTTATTCTAAACTCTGCTTCTGTGCACGCTTGCCATAGTTTCTATAGATATCAAAGACCTTTCTGCGCATAACTAAAAACTAAAACCATATAACAAAACCAGCAATTACAGATATCTTTACAGACCTAGCACTTGATCAAATCTCCACTGACCAAAACTCTGGGACACAAAAAATATATGGCAAATCAACGATTTGTATATTCCTGCCGAATTACATGGTACTGAAAATAAATTTACAATTATACATTAAAGGTTAACAAGCAATAAATAATACGAGAAAACTTACTCTTCACTAAATCCGTTTACGTGCAGTATCCTCATCTGCTTTACAATTGTGCTTTTGCCCGACTCTCCGGCACCTTGCAAAAGACGAAAATAGTACATATTAGCAGCAATACAAACACAAATCAACAAAACTACTCGCTCAATATGGCTGACAGCACTGGACGACTGAACACAGGGCTGCGACAAAATATTTACCTAGTAACAACAATCTGTGCGTGGCTCTGTATAACTGTTTGTCCTTTTGAATTTGTGCGTTTATCCTTTTGTTTGTTTCCTTACTCTTTTTACTTTCTTCATGGTCCGCTTTTGAGCCCCCACCTCCAAAACAACCCATGGCATCAGGCCAGTTATCAAAAAATATGGTGGGTAGGCAGCACCGATGGGAGTCGCGCTGCCTCTCGTTTACGGCGAGATTCCCTATTTTGTAGGCGTTATTAATACACGCAAAGTACAACACTATTAATGACACATATTTTGAAACACTTTCCAACACTTGTCAACCATTAAAAATTCGCTAAAACACTATTTTCCCCAAAACTATTCACGGGTAAGCCATCACTACGAGATACGACTGCACTCAGCCACAGATGAAACCTGCCAAGACACATTGCATTGTGGGAGTTGCAGCCGATTCCTTCCCGGTTCACTTTTTTAAATCGGAAGATGTATCACTTTATAACGTCACGAAAATACACTACATATGTGAACACACTTAGAGAAACTTTTAACAAGCATATGTCACACGTATTGCGTAGAATTTAATGTTTCTGGTCCGCAACCGTTTCAATCCCAATGCACAACGAACACGGAAATGACTACGGCGCTTGGTGGCAGACGGTTGAACCGAATGACCACAGACGTGCCCTACACGCAC
>Ga0209628_10001587_pt1 | contig 14881 bp, 8 predicted proteins | sample TergutCu122P4_FD_187285 | JGI IMG/M metagenome (GOLD analysis project Ga0209628, IMG submission 187285) | Cubitermes ugandensis P4 segment gut microbial communities from Kakamega Forest, Kenya - Cu122 P4 (SPAdes) (version 2) | ecosystem: Host-associated > Arthropoda: Insects > Digestive system >...
GACCGGAAGCAGAGGATTGAAACTTTCAGATTCCCCTGTTCCGGTCGGAGTAATGCCTTAGCAAAACGATGCTTATTGACTGTTTTTGTCTGCCAAAAAACCAGGCGCCGTGTCTGCAATGTCAAGCGTTTTTCTAATCGACAGTCCAGTTCGTATTGTTTCCAACAATTTGCTGAAGGCATTTTTTAATGCGAGCTTATCCGACTTGGCTTCGGTGTATTCCGCCGTAACAACTACTTCGTCAAGAACAATAACACTTTCTTCCATTTCTACACTACCTAAGTCTACGCTTTCCGTATCAGAAGAAACCTGTACAGGCTGATACACAGGTGCAAATCCGATATAAGTCACCATTAAGAGATAATCCCCCGCAGGGATGTCTGTGAGTAAAAAAGCGCCGTTTTCTTCAGATGCGACAGCCACTTGCACCGTACTGCCATTGCTTGATAGTAACTGTACCGTTGCGGCATCGAGCGGTTCATTACTTGTACTTTCAACAACCGTTCCTTTAATTATTCCGTTTTGTTGGGCCCTCACCTGTGAGGAAATTGAGGTCAAAAGGATAATACCTGCTAAAACCAACCATGCATTCTTTGTCATATAAAATCAATTTTTTTAGTTATAATCGATTAGACGGCGAAGAAGCAAAAAAGTTTACTAAACCATTGAATATTAAGATTATTTAACGTCAAAAAAGCGTCTTTTCGGGTGTTTTTTCAGGCAAAAAAATGGTTGTTCGTAGATGAAATTTCGAGTTTCGTAGCGAGAATTTAGCCGTTTGTTGATTAGTGGAAAGTGATTTGTGTGATAAGAGGTGATTGAGCATCACAGCTTGCATTTTAGTTGAGATAATTGGCGGGCGGAGGCTTTCTGAACGCCGTCTATGTATACATGTAAGCCTTTGCCTTGGTTGTATTTTTCGCCTGTCTTATCGTATAAGACGGTTATTTTTTTGCCGTGAACCAAGATGTTTTCTAAACAGAAATAATCCCATTCCCCTTCAGGAATAAGCGGGTTGATTACCAGGGAATTGCCTTCCTGCGGTCGGACACCGATTAGTCCGCTGATAATCAGGTCGCAATAGGTTGAGTGGTTGTAGTCTTTACCTCTCTCAATGCCGCCTTTGGCAATAGACCAAGTTCCGTTTCTCCAGGATTTCAGGCGGGTACGCGATATCCAGTCGCCGGTAAAAGGGTTGAGGTTTTCGTCAATCCAGGGAACGACAGTACCGTCATCTTTTGTCAAACGATGGCTTTGTGTGTAGATTTTCAGTAGTTGGAAGTAGTCATCTTTCGTTATCACATTTTGCTTTTGTGTGTTCAACAGGTTAGCTAGGCCGGTCAAAGTGACGGATGTAGCAAAAGGCCAGGAGGGGCCGTTCCACTGACATTCATGTCCTTCATACGAAATCTTAAATCCGGGGTGACACTGTTCGGCGGTGGTCAGACCGTAAGGGGCGAAAAAGTGCTTTTTATCCATCAGGTATTGCCATGCTCGGACATAATCGGCCCCTTGTATCAGATTAAAACACCACGGGGTATAGCCATGCAACTCACGTGCGTCACAGAGCTGAGCGTTAGGCTCGCGGGATAAGACCTTGAAAAAGGAAGCTTCCTTATCCCATAGCGTTTTTTTCATATTGACCAATAACTGCTTCGCTTTATCAGCGAATAAGCGGGCTGACGGATGCTTTACCTTCCGCGCTATCCATGTTAGCGCGCCGGCTTCAGCAGCCATGTATGAGTTGATAGTCGCTCGATAACCGCTGCCACCGATTGACACTTCCATGCCGTCGCGGTCGTCTATCTGCCAAAACAACCCGCGCGAAGCGTCATATTTTTCCTTTTCCCATGCTTCGTAATTGGTTATCAGGTCGGCTAACAGGTCGAGAGCGACAGTGGCGTCCCCACTCACTAAATAGCGGTTGTACAGGGAGTGAGCAATAGGAAAACTGTAACTTCGGACGCTGCCTCCTTTGCGGAGCCAGTAATAGGCATAGTCGTCCAAATATAATTGGTTATGCAGCCAGCGTCCTTCGTTGAACTGGTGCATACCCGGACAGGAAATTGCATTATATTTCCCTGCCCATGGGACATCGGGCAGAAATTCGGTAATGATGAAACCTGCGGGCGTTTGGCGGATATGTTTGCGAAATGTCCACCAACGAAAGTAGTAAATCTCTTCTATCTGTTTATCAGGACACTCAAAACGTGGGATGTTGGCGGAAAGAAATCCAGACGCTTCGCTGTTTGGGATAAAGGTAACAAACAGTTCGTCGTCGTCGGCATTGAATTTTTCTACGTAATGGGCTATAAGTGAGGATTGAATAAATGGGGCAAACCCGGGGCGGGTTTGGCAACTGAGTGTAAGGAAGAATAATGCAGAAATTATTAAGGCATACGGATTGGAAACCCGCGCGAGCGATATTTTAATGGCTAAGAAATTTTTCATTGAATATAAAATATTTTTAAAACAAAATCTCTGTGTCACTCTGTGTCCTCAGTTTCTCTGTGCTGAAAGAGGCTACTTAGAAATTTAAATTGGTCCCTTTGTGAAAGGCAACTCCTATCTGTTCCAAACTTCTGTTACGCCCGTTATACCAGAGTATCCATCTGTCTTTTTCCTGTATAGCAAAGGGTTTATAACAGGCTGATGCGTCCCATGTACCGGGTGTAGGCGAAATAATGGGATTGCCTTTGAACCGTTCCCAATTATCTATTCCATTTTTCGACTTGGCCATTCCTATCTGAGCCGTATTGATGTCTAAGAACCCGATATAAAACATGAGGTAATCGTTTTTTCGTTTGATAACCTGGCACGCGGTCACTTTTCGTTTTTCAAATTCCTGGCTTGGATCGGCGGAAAAAATCGGCTGTCGGAGTTTATTCCAGGTCATTCCATCTTTGCTGGTCGCATAACCGATAGCGTCCGGTTCATACTGTTCGCCTCCCGAATACCACATCTTGTAAAGTTTCTCTTTTTCGTCCCATATCACATGGGGGCACATGACGGCAACTTTTTCCCAAGGTTCGGTAGGCGACAGTACCGGTTTGGCGCTTTGGCGGACGAAGTTTTTCCCGTCTTTACTGGTTGCGTAGCCTATATGTGAAGCTGCGCCTTTGTATTGGCCGGTGTACCACAAATGGTAAATCCCATCTTTCTTGACAACAGCCGGACGGTTGATGTCATCTTCCCAATCGGTCGCATCGTTTGGACGCAGCACAATTTCGGGCATCGTCCAATGGATGCCATCGCTACTGGTCGAGACAGCAACGCTTCTTCGGGGACGCCAAGAGGAGTACATGACATACTCCTTCCCGTCTTTTAACACAAAGACATCGAAGACAGTCCCCAAATCGCCCCCACCTAAAACAGGGCCGCCTTCATATTTAACCCATTGGCCTGTCCCTTCGTTAGCTTGACAGGCAAACATAGCAGCTACTACTGCGAGATATAAAATCTTTTTCATCTGTTTATTAATTACGCGGCAAAGATAATACAACTTGATGGGAAAACAAAATAGTAATCCTTTTTTTTGTAAATCTTTTTTTGCTGATTTTTGTTTTTGAAACATTTTTATACTACTTTTGTAACGTTTTATTATTGTTTTTGTGCCGTGAAGAAAGTTTTAATATTCATTAACTATGTCATTTACAATGGGTTACTTCTTGTTGTGACACTCTTTTCTCCAGTTTTAAAGGCAGAAAAGGTGCGGCTTTTTACGCCTGACGACGGTCTTTCTAACAGTCACATCAATCAAATCTACCAGGATTCAAAAGGATATATTTGGATAGCTACCGAAAACGGGTTGAATGTATTTAACGGATATGAGTTTGAAGTGTTTTTATCCGTTCCTAATGACAGCGCCTCCATTCAAAGTAATTTCGTGACGTATGTATTTGAAGACAGTCGGGGATTTTTTTGGGTTGCTACCGCAAACGGATTATTCCGGTATGACAGGACTAAAAAAGCGTTTTCGCCTTGGAAAATGGGCGATTTGGCTGAGGCCTTCCGTGAGCGGCGGTGCAATTATATTTTTGAAGACCGAAATCATAATTTATGGGTCTCATTTCCGGGCGATGGGGTTGTCCGATTGGATGCCGCTACCCTGTCGCCGGTCGTTTTTAATCGCAATAACAGCGGAATAGAAGATAATACCATCATTTGTATCCATGAAGACAGGCATGGTAACCTTTGGTTTGGAACGGAAGACCATGGTGTCTATGTTTTTAATCCGCAGAATAATACGACGAAACGCTTCTACCATATTCCGGGCAACCCCTCTTCTTTAAGTAATAACAAGGTGTTTACGATTCGTAACAATACGGAGGGCGCTATTTGGGTAGGTACTATTGGAGGAGGAATCAATGTATTCGACGAACCATCCCAATCGTTCCTGAACTTAAAGACAGAAAACAATTCCATGGAAAACCGCATTTATACCTTGTTGCTCGACAACAAGCAAGCGATGTGGGTAGGAACCGACGGCGCCGGTATTTTCAAGTATGATGCCGCAGGTCGCAAAACGAAATATTGGGAAGAGGTTTCGGCAATCTGCGATTTACGTAACGCAAAGGTGCATGTACTTTTTCAGGATATACAAGGTAATATTTGGGCTGCCTTGCATCAGAAGGGCGTACTGATTATCCCGGCATCGGAGAACTTCTTTCAAAATATCGGTTTCAATCCTTTTAATGCTGCAAACAGTATCGGCACACATTGCGTCATTTCCATCATTGAAGACCACAAAGGAAATATTTGGGCTGGCACTGACGGCGAAGGGCTGTACCGGATACAACCCAACGGTATTATCAACCATTACACATCAGAAAATACGCCCGGTTTTTTGGAAAATGTGATTACAGCACTTTTTGAAGATAAAGATCATCATATTTGGATTGGGACTTATGTGAACGGTTTTTTTCGCTTTGATCCGCAAACAGAAAAGTTTGACTCGCATCACTGTAAAACAGATTCGGATAATAGCTTGAGTTATGATCATGTGACTGTTTTTAAACAAGATGAAGCCGGAAATCTATGGATAGGAACTAATGGCGGGGGTATCTCCGTCTTCAATCCTAAAACACAACTTTTCAAAAAGTATCTTTTTTATAGTGATAAAACAAAAGACCAACTGTCAAGTAATTGGGTCTTTGATATCCTCATCGACCGCGACAAGGATGTCTGGGCGGCAACGTCCAACGGACTTAATCTCCTATACAAAGCAAAAGATAAGTTTGAAACGTGTACTTTAGCAGGCGAAGGTCGGACTATTTCCAATTTATTGTATACCATTCTGGAAGACTATAACGGGAACATCTGGGTAGGAAGCTATTTTGGACTGCATTGTATTGATAAAAGCGCCAAGAAACCGTATCTGATAACAGCTATTAACGGCCTGCCTGACAATATGATAACAGGAATTGAAGAAGATAGAGAACATGTTTTATGGATCAGTACAGGAAAAGGGCTGTGCAAATACAATCCCGAATCAAATGAATTTATGAACTTCTTTGCCGAAGATGGTATTCAAAGTAATGAGTTCCGACGCGGCAGCCATTTCAAAGGGAAAAACGATAAGATGTATTTTGGTGGTATCAAGGGGATTACTACTTTCAGGCCGCCTCTGTTCTTGTACGAAAACCCGCTGTTAGCGCTTGTTTTTACCGAGTTACTTGTCTTTAACGAACCGGTAAAAATCAGTCAGTCGGACATTTTAAAACAGTCATTAGACGAGACTTCCAGCATCCGCCTCAAGTACAACCAACGTAGCTTCACCTTCCGGTTTGCAGCGCTTGAATATAGCATGCCCCAACGTGTCAGCTATTTCGCACAGATGGAAAACTTTGATAACGAATGGCATCGCATTAATAACCCGGATAGAAGTGTGACGTATACCAATCTGAACGCCGGGACATACGTCTTAAAGGTAAAAGCCACGATTGACGGGAACAATATCCTGCAAAATGAGATGCAGATAATAATCCTGCGGCCCTGGTGGCGAAGCACCTTCGCATACGCGATTTATATTTTCCTTTTAATCCTGTTATTAATCAGCATTTATGTATATATATCCAACCAGATAAAACTGCGCCGCGAGCGAATGGAAAAAGAGCAGCAAAAACAAATATCCGAAAGCAAATTACAGTTTTTTACGGATATCTCCCATGAAATCAGGACGCCTTTGACATTAATAATAGGCCCTTTAGAAACACTGATAGAAAATGAAAAAGACGCCTCCCTGCGCGCTTCGCTTCGCATCATGTATCAAAATGCCATTCGTATCCTTCGGATGATTAACCAACTGATGGATTTGAGAGCATTGGATAAAGGGAAATTGAAACTCAAAATCGAACCTGTGTATATTTTGGATTTTATCCGTAACATCATGGATTCGTTCACCGATTTAGCCGCAACCCGACAGATATCTTATTATTTAAAAACCGACTGCGAGCCGTCTCTTTTGGCTATTGACAAAGATTGCCTTGACAAAATTATATTCAATCTACTGTCGAATGCTTTCAAATTTACTCCGAAAGGGGGTAGCATAACCGTTGAGGTTTATACGACATCTCTATTGGTCATCTCGGTGTTGGATACAGGGATAGGTATTACCAAAGAAAAGCAGCAATATATTTTCGACCGTTTTTTCCAAATACAGGACAGTAAACAACAAGCAAAAATCGGAACAGGGATAGGTCTTCATTTAGCAAAGATGATGGCCGAACTGCATCATGGCTCACTTGAAGTGGAAAGTGAGGTTAATAAAGGGAGTAAGTTTACTTTAAAGATACCTTTAGACGAAACTGCCTATAAAGCCGATGAGCGGAGCTTAGGCAATGAAGAATCGCCTGTAATCATGTTGCAACCTTCTGTTACGAAGTTTGAAGTTGAAAATATAACCAAAACGACCAAAACAAAAAAGAAAGAACAGGATGCAGTGTTAGTTGTTGAAGATGATGCAGATATACTGCATTACATTGAATCCGAACTAATAGCAGATTATCAAGTATATACAGCCACGAATGGCAAAGAAGGACTGACTAAAGCCATGTTGCATCTACCGGATGTCATTGTCAGCGACATCGTGATGCCTGAAATGGATGGCCTGACTTTGTGTAAGTTGATTAAAACCAACGAAAAAACCTGCCATATACCGGTTATCCTGCTAACAGCCAAAACTAGTATTGCACAACGGATTGAAGGATTGGAAACGGGCGCCGATTCGTACATCCCCAAACCATTTAACATGCGGCATTTGCAGACACGCATCGAACAGTTAATCCGGCTGCGGGAAACGCTAAAACAGAAATTTACAGGCGAGTTGGAAGTGGTTGCGGAGGATATGAAAGTAGTGACTTCGGACGAGAAACTGTTATACCGACTGAACGAAAAATTGAAAAAACACATTGCTAATCCTGACATGAGTGTGGAATCTATTAGCAAAGAGCTGGGTATCAGTCGAGTTCAGCTTAACCGGAGATTGAAATTAATAACCAACGATTCGCCCGGCAACTATATCCGTAACTATCGTTTGAAACATGCAGCCTGGCTGTTAGTCAATAAAAATATGACGATTGCCGAAGTAGCCTACGCTGTGGGTTTTTCCACGCAAGCCTATTTCAGTTCCATTTTCAAAGAGCATTATGGCATGACTCCCACAGAATTTGCCGAAACAAATAAAGGTAGTATGTAGGTTTCTTTCCCCCTTTGAAGCCGTTTCTGCCGACAGGCATGGAGGCAGGGGGATGTAATGGGGCGTGGATGTGTTTTGTTAGCGCGGGTTCCCAACCCGTGCGTACCCTTCAAGCTACTCATAGATAAGCCTGAAAAGTCCCTTAGGCGACAGCAATTCGTTAGCCGTAATCAAAATCTGTTCGGCGGTGATGTTTTCGATACGTGCAAAAATTTCAGGAAGTGTTTCGTATCGGTTATAGTGTAGGAAGGACTTGCCAAGCCCAAGAAACTGGCTTTCCTTGTTGTCGCCGGCCACGCCCAACTGACCGATAGCCTGTTTCTTGGCAGCAGCAAGTTGGGTGGCTGTCAGTTTGTTTGTGCAAAGCAATGTCAATTGGTTTTCTATCAGAGACAGCGCCAACTCGCGGTTTTTGGGGTCGGAACCGAAATAGATAGCGAAAACTCCGGTATCGGTATAGGAGGTAACATTCGATTCGACCTGGTATACTAAGCCGTTTTTTTCCCTCAGTATTACGTTCAGCCGGCTGTTCATGCCAGGCCCTCCTAACAGGTTGTTCAATAAAAATAGCGGGTATCTGTTTTCATCGTACATATCGTAAACAGGACCTCCGATAAGCACATGCGACAGGTGTGTTTTCTTTCTCTTTTGTATTGTCTGCGTTGGGATCAAGGGCGGTTTTTCCCTTCGGATAGTTTCTTTTTGCGCAGGGATAGCAGACATGTACTTTTCCGCAATTTTTATAACCTGTTTGAAGTCAATGCTTGACATTGAAAAAAACACCATGTTCTCAGCTACATAAAATTGCTCAAGAAAAGCTCTTGCCATGTCTGAAGTAAACTTTTTAAGCGTATTTTTTCTGCCTAAGATATGGTGGCCTAGCGGATGACCGTCGAAAAGCATGTTCTCAAACTCATCGAAGATAAGGTCGGAAGGGGTGTCTTCATACGACTGTATTTCGTCGAGAATTACCTCATATTCCTTTTTTAGTTCGTTCTCCGGAAACTGCGAATGGATGATCAAATCGGACATCAACTCAACAGCCCTCCGGAAGTCTTTTTCTAAAAAGATGGAATAGATAAACGTTGATTCTTTGGTAGTGTAGGCGTTTAGTTCGCCGCCAACGTTCTCCATCCGGTTGAGGATATGCCAGGCTTTCCGCTTACGCGTACCTTTAAAAATTGTATGTTCAACAAAATGGGCGAGACCATGTTCCTGTTTTTTTTCGTCACGGGAGCCGGCATGAACGGCAAATCCGCAGTAAGCCACTTGCGAGGTCGTCGGTAGATGTATGATCCTCAAGCCATTCGCAAGTATAAATGTCTGTGCTGTCATTGCAAATGATAAATATTAAGCGTCAAAATTGGAAGATTCTATGACAATGTGATAATTAATTTGAAATAAGCGGGTGCAAAGGTAAAGCATTTTGGGGATTATTCAAAATTTAAAAATATTTCTTACCTTTGCCCACATTATTTAATAAGATGAAACCAATTATTGCAGTCATTCAACTATTTATTATCGGCACACTTGCCTTTGCGCAACTGCCGGCCTACCTGCGGTGCGAACATTTAGTTAATCCGCTGGGTATTGATTCGCCATCGCCTCGGCTATCGTGGCTTATGGATGATGCCCGTAATGGGGCTTTACAAAATGCGTACCGTATCATCGTGGGAACCGATTCGGCAGTTGTGTTGCGCGGACAAGGCAACGTCTGGGATACACAAAAGATTTCTTCAGACAAAATGCTGATAACCTACCAGGGCCAAAGCCTGCGCCCGTTCACCAAATACTATTGGCAGGTAAGGGTGTGGGACAGAGAAAATACCGAACAGACCTCCGGTGTTGCCTCATTTGAAACAGGTATGATGAACATCGCTAACTGGACAGGCGCCTGGATATCCGACAGGAATACTATCAGTTACAGACCGGCGCCCTATTTTAGGAAGAAGTTTACGGCCGACAAGGCAGTTAAAACGGCCAGGGTCTATATTGCCGTCGCCGGTTTGTATGAGCTGTTTATCAACGGCGAACGCATAGGTGACCACCGTCTCGATCCGATGTATACCCGTTTTGATAGAAGAAACCTGTATGTGACATACGACGTAACAGCCCAAATACAAAAAGGCGATAATGCTGTCGGCGTTATCTTAGGAAACGGCTGGTATAACCATCAGGCATTAGCGGTTTGGGATTTTCACAACGCACCGTGGCGTAACCGTCCGGCGTTTTGCCTTGACCTCAAGATTACGTATACCGACGGCAGCGAAGAAACGATTGGTACAGGCTTGGATTGGCGGACGTCGTCCGGCCCTATCACCTCCAACAATATTTATACCGGCGAGTTTTATGACGCACGTCTTGAAAATGATGAATGGTGCAAGGCATCGTCTGACGATTCCCGCTGGGGACGCGCTATTTTCCGCTCCGTCCCGTCGCCGATTGTTTCTTCCCAACAAATGCACCCCGTCCGAAACGTTCTGACACTTGATGCTAAGTCGGTTAAAAAGATGGACGATTCAACATACCGCTACGATTTCGGACGAAACATAGCCGGCGTCACCAAAATCAAAGTGCGCGGCGACGCAGGAACGATTGTAAAAATCAAACATGGCGAAAGGCTGTACGAAAACGGGTACATTGACATGTCAAACATTGACGTCTACTATCGGGGTGACAAGAACGAAGACCCGTTTCAGACCGATGTATTAATTTTGAGCGGAAAGAAAGAGGACGAGTTTATGTCAAAGTTTAATTATAAGGGTTTTCGCTATGTCGAGGTGATATGCAGCAAACCGTTGGCCTTGGATAAGAACAGCCTGACCGCTTATTTTATGCACAGCGATGTGCCCCCTGTCGGCGAAATAAAATCATCCAACCCGCTGATTGAAAGGTTGTGGTGGGCTACTAATAACTCGTATTTATCCAACCTTATGGGTTTCCCGACAGACTGCCCGCAACGCGAAAAGAACGGGTGGACAGGCGACGGTCATTTTGCCATCGAATCGGCGTTGTATAATTTTGACGGTTTCACTATCTATGAAAAATGGTTAGCCGACCACCGCGATGAGCAGCAGCCCAACGGCGTACTGCCCGATATTATCCCGACCGGCGGATGGGGTTACGGGACAGAAAACGGCTTGGACTGGACCAGTACGATAGCTATCATCCCTTGGGAAGTCTATCAGTTTTACGGCGATAGCAAGTTGCTTGCCGATTGCTACGAAAATATAAAACGATATGTTAATTACGTCGACCGCATCAGTCAGGGACACCTGACAACCTGGGGACGGGGCGACTGGGTGCCGGTCAAGTCGCGTTCCAACAAAGAACTCACCTCATCGGTCTATTATTATGTGGATGCAACGATATTAGCAAAAGCGGCCAAACTGTTTAACCGCTTGGACGACTTTGTCCACTACTCAAAATTGGCGGAGAACATAAAAGAGGCTATCAATGCAAAATTTCTGAACAGAGAAACCGGTGTCTATGCCAGCGGTACACAGACCGAGCTGAGCGTCCCCTTACATTGGGGCGTCGTACCGGATGAGATGAAGAAAAAAGTGGCCGATAACTTGGCAACGAAAGTGAAAGAGGCTAATTTTCATTTAGATGTAGGCGTTTTAGGGGCTAAGGCGCTACTGAACGCATTAAGCCGTAACGGACATGCCGAAACAGCCTACAAGGTAGCGATACAGGACAAGTATCCGTCATGGGGCTGGTGGATAGTGAACGGCGCAACCACCCTTTTAGAAAACTGGGACCTAAAAGCCCCGCGTGATATTTCCGATAACCACATGATGTTCGGCGAAATAGGCGGATGGTTTTTTAAAGGACTTGGCGGTATCTACCCCGACCCCGAACAGCCCGGATTCAAACATATCCTCTTACGCCCCAACTTTATCAAGGGGTTGAACCGATTTGAAGCCTCCTATCTATCCCCATACGGGAAGATCGTCTCCCATTGGGAAATCAACAGAAATACAGTCACTTACAATGTAGTGATTCCTGCTAACAGTACGGCGACTTTCTATATGCCTGACAATGTGAGGAATCAGGAACGAGTTGTCAAGTTAGAATCGGGAAAGCATACAATGAGGTTGCAATTGAACTGATTAACAGATATTTCAGCACAGAGACACCCTTGATACTTTTTTTTCTCTGTGTCTCTGTGCTTAATCGGCAGGGATGCCGTTGATACATAAAAAAAATGAGGCGGGAATCACTTCAGGCCTCATAAAAATAATTTATATCGAAAAACGATTTAATCGAGTATTTTTATTCGAATATTTCTGAACCATACATCATCGCCATGGTCCTGGAATCCGATATAACCTTCTCGGTTATCGCCTCCTAATTTGGTCAGGAAGCCGTATGCCAACGGGAACTCACCTTTCGGTGCAAACTTACTGTTGGCAATCATCTCGTTCCATTTGGGTATCCATAGATGATACTCCAAGACGGTTCGTCCGTTCTGTTGGTGAAAGACCGAGCCTTTATAGACGGTGATAGCGCCGGTATTCCATTGGCCGTAGGGTAAAGCGTTTTGCGGTTTAGCAGGTATCATGTCATAGAGGGAAGCTGACTGGCGGTTGCCGTCTATTCCCTGCTTGGCATCGACGTGATTGGCATTATCCAATATCTGATATTCGGGGCTTGACTGCCAGATAGGTATGTCTTTTATTTCCCGCGCTAAATAGAAAACGCCGGAGTTAGAGCCTTTAGATACCTTCCAATCAAAAGCCAACTCAAAGTTTTTAAATTTGTAAGAGAAGATAATATCGCCCCCATCAGCTTCTTGGGCTTCGCCTCCGCCTGTGCCGATAAATTTAAGGGCGCCTTCGGCTTCGTCAATGACCCATCGTTTGGGAACGACATTCATGTTATAACCTCGCCAGCCGTACAAACTTTTTCCGCAGAAAAGGATAATATAGCCGTCTTTATCTTTCGGAAAGGCTGCCAAATCAACCTGTGTCTTGTCGACGATAATGTATTCGGGCACGCCATTAACGGTGTCGGCAGGGACAACGGTCTCGGAAGTCTTAATAACAAAAGGCTTCGATTCATTCGGACAGGGAAGCGATTTGCTTTTATTGCCGCCGCAGGCTGTCACTAACCCAAATGTAATTAAAATGCTTATAAAAAAAACTGTTTTCTTCATATAATCATTAAATTTTGTGTTAAAAAATAGATGCAGGCGCTGTAAGGGGCAACACCTGCAAACTGTTTATTAAGGCATTGCCGGTAATGACCAGCCATCTCGGTAGGTATGTTTGATCAATTCCTGTGCAAAGGCTTTCGCGTTGTATTCAATTTTGGGTTTATCGAATCCCGAAGGATGACCGTCCACTATCTGGAAGTTATCGCCGGTGGCTATTCCGATTTTTTCAGTATCGCCAATATTGGTAAACTGCATGTTGATGCCGTCCCATGCTAATTCTTTGTTGAGGCCTTGCAGCCGCACTGCTAATACGCCCATGACGACCATCTCATTAAAAGGCCCTGCTTCGCTGAAGTTGGATGCCGATTCAACACGGTTTTCGGGGCTTTCCTTGCAGGCGCGCACCCAATCCATCTCGTGACCGCCGCCGTCCCATCTGCCGGGTACTTCCCGTTGTGTCTTGGGTGATGCAGGTTTTTTCCCTGACAGCAACCACGGATTGACGCCGTAACATCCGCAAACGAGGATGTCTTTTGTACCGTAGAAAATACAAGCGCCGCCCGAATCGTTCATGTTCTTGCCTGCAGGCCATCCGGGAGGAAACACCGGTTTGATACCGCCGTCATACCAAAAAACTTCCACTTGTGGAAATTTCACTTTCTTGTTACTTGGAATAATACGTTCGGGGAAGGTGTAACGAACAGCCTGTGCCGAAGGAGCGCAGTCGGTCAATAAGAGTGTCGAACTGCCCTGTACTTTGGTTGGATAGCCCAACTGAAGGCCTTTGAATATCGGGTGCATGATATGGCATGCCATATCACCGAGCGCGCCGGTACCGTAGTTCCACCATCCGCGCCAGTTCCACGGGTGATAGATTTCGTGGTAGGGAACATATTTGGCCGGGCCTGTAAACAAGTCCCAATTAAGTGTTTCAGGCACCCACATGCCTTGTGTAGGCGTGTTCAACCCTTGTGGCCATATCGGGCGGTCGGTAAAGGTGTCTACCCGTTTCACTTCGCCAATCTCGCCGTTCCATATCCAGTCGCACACTTGGCGGACGCCGGCGCCTGAGCTTCCCTGATTACCCATCTGGGTAGCTACCTTGTGTTTAGCAGCTAACTTAGTGAGCAAGCGCGATTCATAAACCGAATGGGTCAATGGTTTTTGCACGTACACATGTTTACCCATTGTCATTGCCGTTGCTGCAATGATAGCATGGGTATGGTCGGCGGTAGCTACAATGACGGCATCGATGCCTTTGCCCATCTCATCGTACATCTTGCGCCAATCCCAATATTTCTTCGCACTCGGATTAGCGTCAAATTTTTCTTTCGAATATTTCCAGTCCACATCACAGAGGGCTACAATATTCTCAGTTGGTTTCACATTGTTAAGGTTGGCGTTACCCATCCCTCCGATACCAACAACTGCAATGTTTAACTTGTCAGATGGGGCTATATACCCATGACTTTTACCTAAAATTGTTCTGGGAGCAATGGTAAATGCTGCCGCTGCTACTGCGCTTCTCTGAAGGAAGCTTCTTCTTGAAATGTCTGTCATAACAATAAAATATTACACTTTTTACTTAAAAAACAGTTTATATTATCCAAAACAGGCTGCTTATGCCTGTCAAATTTTTTGCAAAAATACAAAAAAAATGACAATGAGGCTGAATTTTCTATAATTTTTTTATGCAAGCTACAAACCTGCTATAATGCAAATAAAAAATAAAAGCTCACTTTTTGTTTTACTCTCAATTTTCGCTATATTTTAGTAATTACTCAAGTCTCCGTAGGAGACTGACATGGATAACCCTGAGTAAGCGAAGCGTCACTCAGGGTAGATGTGCCACCCGAATCCTCAACCCCGTAGCGGGTTGAACTACTACGTAGTTAAAGAGGGAACTGATGCCACTTTCACCCCGAGCTGCACTTCGTTTGCACGGGGTTATTCATATACAAGTCCTTCGGACTTTTATACACCCTGACCCCGAGCTGCACTTCGTTTACACGGGGTTATTCATA
>Ga0209628_10001590_pt1 | contig 14852 bp, 13 predicted proteins | sample TergutCu122P4_FD_187285 | JGI IMG/M metagenome (GOLD analysis project Ga0209628, IMG submission 187285) | Cubitermes ugandensis P4 segment gut microbial communities from Kakamega Forest, Kenya - Cu122 P4 (SPAdes) (version 2) | ecosystem: Host-associated > Arthropoda: Insects > Digestive system...
CACACAATACGGAAAGTACTGCAGTGTGAAGCTTGAAGCCTGAGCGGTGGGGATCACCGCTGGTTCAAGAGAAGTACCGGGAAGAAAAGACCTGTGTCAAGAGACATTCATATCTATAATAATAATAACAACCTACACGCAAACAAATATAGAAAGGTCGCCTGTCTCTTATAACTAACCTGCTAAATAATTAACTAACTAATTCCATGGAGTACAGTCTCTCTCGAGATGTTAATAGCTCCTCAGGTAGTCAAGAAATGCTCCGTATTTTCTGCAACCTAAAACTTCATCACTGTCTTTACAATAGTCCGCCACTTGTCCCTCCCTTAGGAAAAATTAATCCAGTCCACCGATAACATTTTTTGAGATCTATTTTAATGTTACACCACCTCAGTCTCTTTCTTTCAAATAGTCTCTTCCCATGTGTCCCATAAAACGAAGCCCTAATAGACACAACATCTTCCATTACATCCTCCTTAAAAGATATGGATAAAATATAAATATTTAATAAAAAATGCCAGAAATATGTATGCTCATATGTAGATTAGGCCTACACACAAATGACTGACCCCTTCAAAACACAGTGGTCTCTCGAAGTACCGCCTGATTCAGATTTAAAAACTCTTCAATGGGCGCACGAATTGTACTTACTGTGTTTGATTCAAGGCACTCTCAGAGAAAACAGAGATTACTTACTTTCTTACGATCAGCTAACGGAAGTGGTCTTTGTAACAGGGATCTATTCACTGTGACATACACAATGGATTTAAAAAAAAATGTATATGTTTATATCAGGCTTCCAAATGTCGTGGCTCAGGCCTCTCAGAGCGAAGTATGGGTTCAGTACCTGGCCAGTCCATGTGGATAAGTGTTAGACAAAGTGGCACTGGGACAGATTTCTCTCCGAGTACTTCGGTTGTCCAATGTCAGTATCATTCCACCAATACTCCATTCTCATCTTCGTCCTAATAACACTTCATTTTCCTGTGACGCAACAGCCACAATGTTGAAGTATCTAGATCATAAAGAGACAATCTACATTCAGTAAGAATCCTGTGAAAGAGGGATCGGCCTTTCACAGAGACCTGTGCCTGTCAAAATACAGCACTCACAAGAGACAGATATCTAACATCCGGCGGGATTCGAACCCTCAACTCCAGCACGTGAGCGGCCGCAGAACAACGCGATAGACCGGGCAGCCACCGGGATCGGCAATCATAGTTTTAGTAGGAACAAAATTGGGCGAAGTTTGAGGAATATTCAAACAAATAACATTGGGGAGCATTTAATAAAAAGTATTTTAACGTTGATTTTAAGGCTTCAAAGGACTCAAACCCTGCGAATTAATGCGGTTCCTCGGGATTTTGGAGCTGCAACCCTCGTCTGTAGGAACAAGTCACAGAGTAGGATACCAGTTACTATAAACAGGCCCGACAGAGGGTTCAAATAAAAGAGTGAATCAAGGATATGATTAACTGGAAGCTGCGGTCTCTGTGTTAGGTTGAGTTACTTTTTCTGACATAACCCCATCAAGGATCAAAATGGATAACAGTGTACCAATGGAAGGGTTACCAGTGAAATACGCAGGCAGACATGTGAATTTTCTAATCTCCAAGTTGAATTTTCAGCGTCATTTCAGTACTCTGTGACTACACGGTTCAGAAGGGCGTTAGCCTTACACCTCACACAATCGCCTTCTTATTCTGCAACCTCTATGGCACAAGAGTACATCGACTCGGTCCTTTAACGCGTTCGTTACATTTGTTGTTTGCGAAGAAATGTCAACAATGAAGAACTGGGTCTTCTGAGACAAAGGCTGTGTCGTTTGGCGAGTAGTTTCCGACATTTCGACATCAATACGACGAGCCTTCATAACGTCTAGAACCAATCAGTCAACGACACGGCGTCATATTTCGGAATCCTTGAAGGCTGATGAAGACCGTTGTCCAAACTTCAAATTTCGCAACAATTAGCACCGCTAATTCCCGATAATACCAACTAACATTAAAATAATTATTTTATATTCCTTTGTTCTTAATTAGAATTAATTTGAAGCATAGCTTGTACGATTACTTGCAATAAATTTTAAGCACGTTTCGTTCAGTTGCTCAATACCAAATATAATCGCAATCCATTAAACCTTTAAGACCCATTTTTCATTCTATATATCACAAGATTTAATATCTCACAAATTCTACATTATGCCCACACGGTGTATTTGTGTGTTTTATATTGATCTCGAAACAAACAGCCATTATTTCCCCCTACAGCATTAAATAACTGATTCTTATAACCAAGAAGGGTTGTGTTCACTCTGCTGTACGAGCTGAGCTTTTAAATGTAATTCAGGGCGGATTCAGTCTCCATACAGTGAAAGAATTTTTGGAGTGACTTATAAGCCACAAAACCTATATATTGACCTGTTATATTCGAACGAACTACTCATAAGACACGAGGTCATATATACTAATATGGATTTTCTGGACTGTATAATCAGTTGCTAGGCAACTGTATCTTGCAGTAAAATTAAAGTACCCATGCAATCGTAATCATGACAAAAATCAAACAAACATGCATTCCAAGAACAAAATTAGAAATGTATATTTCAAATCCTAAGGTGTAACATACTTGTTCTTGTGTACCGAACGAATTGCGTAGTTTCAAAAATTCAAAAACTAAAAAATTTTCACATACAGCCTATGTTTTTCCGAATTTCCAGCTTGATTCTTCCAATTAAAAACCATGTTTCTTGCTGGTTACTTTAAAATCTGTCAATCGGAATACACAGAGTAGAAACGTAAAACGAAGAATGCGACAAAATGTTGGAGAAGACTTGTCAACAAATCTGAATACTATGCGGGACTTTGACTGTAGAAACTGGGGAAACCCATGAAAAATTCCAGCTCGTAATCAGACCGAGATTCGAACTAGAGGTGACTTCAAAAAATGTCTAGACCCTTGCCCCTACATTAAGCGGTTCAGTAAATCCACTGATGCTATATTAATTGCAACATGAATTGTCGTTGTTGTAAAATATTTTTCCACGGATTTCCTTAAATAACCAACACGTGGAAAACCGTCTCAAATTAAATTTTCAGCTTTAATTAGATCTGTACATTGTTTTACGTACGCCTTTGCAAGGCGAACCGTTTTGAAAAAAAAAATGGATTCTGTAGTATACTTTGACCTTCTTGTGGATGAAGACATTGTACTGGACCAGAACGAGAAGAAACTGTCATATTTAGTGCTAGTTCCAAATTCAATTGAAATCGGTTGAGCAGTTTCTAAAATTTAAAGAAGCGTATAATCTAGCGGAAATGGACCTGAGAAGAAAGTAACAGGAGACTGGAGAAAACTACATAATGTGGAGCTTCACAAAATGCACTTCATAACGAATATAATTTGCGCGATCAAATTATGGTGGAAGAGAGAGGCGGGGAATTTGCAGTGAATGGGTGGAGAGAAGAAACGCGAACAGGATTTAGTGGGAAAACATGACGGTAAGAGACCACTTGGCAGACTGCAGTAGAGATGGGCGGATAATATTAAAATGTATTGTAAATAAATAGGACTTAGGACTCAAACTAGTGGCTGGCTGTTGTGAGTACGGTACTGAACCTTTGGTTTCCATAAAATTTGGGTAATCTCTTAGAAAGTCTGAGGAACTGTTAGCTTCCCAAGAAGGACTGTGATGTAACGAGTTCGTGCACTACGATAGACGTGTCTCCACTTTACGCAACGCGTTTACAGAACAAGCAGGGCTGGGTAGATAAACGTGCTTACAGGAATGAAGTTTTGAACGAAAGTCCTTGACTCAAGTGTTTAGAAAATCCACCAAAAGTTAACCCAAGGCACACCGTCTACTTTAATTATTCAGTAAGCTATTGTGTTATGCACAGACTGTACATGGATTTCGTGCGGCTCACAGAGTAATCAACAATTAGACACATTTTACAAGCTCCTGTATTTATTTATTTAATACGGAATACTTTGAGTAGCTAATGCAGTAAACCCATAACTTGGAAGATTAGTAACGCTAACAATTAAAGAAGTCAAAGCAATGTGTCAGGAAGGGTTATGAGAATTTCAGGTAATATCGCGGCTTTTGCCTGGAAGAACGGAAGACAAGTGCCAAAGTCTTCAATCAGGACTTCGTGTTCCTACACCGATCTATGAACCAGGAAACACCCGAATATGTAACAAAAGTGCTGACTTCTCAAACTGGACGTTCTTTAACTAAACTACTTGATCTTCTAAAAGGACAATGCGGGGTGTGTCTTAAATGCTGAAACCGATTTTTAATTGCGATTTGAGAAAATGACTCCTTTAAAATGCATAAGGTAAACAAGACCCGAGAATCTTAATTTTAAAAGCCCGGAAATTATGAAAATTAAATCTTTGTTCGAGAGTTAATTGTACTGATGCGGATCGAACTGGTTACGTCTGGTGTGGTCTTGGAACAAGCAGAAACCAGTTCAGTAGGAAGCGTGTGTGAACGGAGTCCTGCAAGTACAGTCCGAACCAAAGTACGTCGTGGAGCCACTGTTATATAACGACTGATATGGGCAACAAACACGTGAGGTGACAGGAGAAGCAGCTGGTAACAAAAGACGGAAAGAGGGCACCAAGCTAAGGAAATAAGAAAAGAAAAGAAGGTATAGAATGATGAATTGATATCCCTTTGCATTTAAAAACAGCCAACCCGGTTATAACAACTTTGGTTTATGCGACACCTCGTCTATAACGTCAGATATTCTGTGGTATCAATTATTTTCTCACTGTTAACCATAAACTTACACTTCTCGGTTGTAACAACACTAGTTTATAACGACACAAAATATTAAATACCTTTCATGACATTACAACCGAGTTCAACTGTGAAATTACAGTACGGTTGTCTTAAGTGAGTCGGCGCGTTGTGCGTTGGTAAAGAGGACTTAAATACCGTCAAACACGACTAATGTATGTTTATTGTGGCAACATGTTTCGACCAAATTTATTCTTTGGTATTCACACTTAACGGCGATCCTGGTGGCCATGCGGTCTATGGCGGTGGTCTGACGCCGCTCGATTTTTTTGATCGCGGTTCGAATCACGCTGAGGGCATGGATATTCATCTCTTGTGTTTGTTTTGTGTTGTGCAGGTAGCGATCTCTGCGACGAGCTGATCATTCAGTCAGTCCTGCCGAGTGTGTCCGTGTGTAATCTAGAAACCTCAACAATGAGGCGGCCAAAGGTCTGACTTTAGCTGTTGCGCCAGAAAAAAAGACAATTTATACTTAATACCCACAGGCACAAGTTGTAAACGAAACAAATATTACTGGTGATATGCACTACTTTCTCGTCACAAACACCCTAATCACAATTGTAACGATCATAAATGGCCGTGCACAGATCACAGTAGCGGACTGTAAGTTTTTATTTTCTGTCAAGGATCTGAATTTACCCCAATGCAACCAGCTGGTCCTTTTTTTAATGTATTATTTCACACAAACTTCTACCGTGACACCATTGTTAAAAATATAGAACTCATTTTCTTTAATATACTCCACACCTAAAGGTGTTCAAGGATAAGAATTTTGGTCTAGCCTAACTTTTTTGTTTCAATACGTCTGCTACATGTTTCGGCTGTAAAAACCATACTCAGGCAATCCACCAAATTATGTGCAAAACTCCGTAACGATTGGATCCCACGTTATTTAAAAAAAAGTGACATAGGAACATAAAATCTGACAATTGTACGCACAACAGAGAACAATACAACAAAATTGTAAGAAATTCTTTGTATTAAAACCTATGCGTCATTGCAATACTCGTTTCTTCGATGGTTTTAATACATTCATTAAACACCGAATTTAGTTTTGGTAGTCAGAGTTGATTTCATCGTTACCTACTTTAGCTGGTTTTTCAGCCTGATCCGATCGTTATAGAATTTTCTCTGTAAATTTGTATAAAAATTTACACTTAATTTAAAGAACTACCTTAAGATGACTGTTTACAACCAAAACACGCGGAAGGGATAGTTAAATACAATAAAGTATAGTAGTGCCTAATTAAAGCTGTGTATGAACCGTCAGTTACACATCAAAGATACGCCTTACTTAATATCTGTCATGCAACAGACTTACTATAGAAGATGTAAAAAAGGCAATGAGAAATTTAAAAAATAACAAGGCGACTGGAACTGATGGAATATATCCGGAATTAATAAAATACGGAGGAAATGAACCATTGAACAGAATTTATGAACTAGTAAGAAAAATTTGGGATGAGGAAAGAATACCTGAAGAATGGAAAGAAACAATGATAGTTCCTATACACAAAAAAGGAGATAGAGACAGGTGTGAGAATTACAGGGGAATAGTGTTAGGAAACGCAGCTTACAAAATTTCTGACGAATATAATTTTGGGAAAAAATTAAACCATATATTGAAAAATGTACCGGGGACTATCAGAATGGATTCAGAGATGGAAGATCTGTAATCAACAACATATTTTTATTGAAAATAATAAAAGAAAAAATCTGGGAATATAATCGGAGTGTACAATATTTATTTATTGATTTTCAAAAGGCATATGAATCTATACATAGAGACACGCTATGGAAATGTATGAAAGAATTTAATATTCCTAAAAAATTAATAAATATGTGTAAAACAGGCGTACAAAACACAAGAAGTGCTGTTAGAACAGAAGGAACACTGCCATCCTTTCCTTAACATAACAGGATTGAAACAGGATGACCCTTTATCACCAATATTATTCAGTTTATATGATATATGATGTATTTACTAACTGCAATTGGGTTGTCACCCGGTGGCAGTAGTACAGTACGCATTTACACACAAACAATACACAGAACGACACAAAACAAACAATACATAGAACAACACAACAATTTGGGAAAGTGCGGGCCGTGCTCCGTCTTGATTAGATTTACCCTGGCATTTGTCTTACAACTGAGGAAAAAGCACGGAAAAACCTCAGACAAGGTACCTCACTTTGGTCATGGCCAAATTAGGACTGCTCGTCCATAGACTCTTTTCAATCGGATTTCGTTTTCAAATTCATGACTTGTACCAATGGTTGTAACTACAGTTTGTGTATTCCTGATGATGGGTGCGGGAGACACCCGAAACATGTAGAGCGACTTGGCAGTAAAACAAATAAAGACTGCTTAGAACTGCATCTCGTTGGTCTTCTGAATACATTGCCAGAAATTTAAGACTAAACATAAACCAAGAAAAAACAAAATATATGATAGCGAAAAGGAAAAACAGCTCAAAACAAAATAAAAGAGGACAATTAAGAATAAAAAATTATACAGGTGAAAGAGTTGAAAATTTTAAGTATCTAGGTGTTATACTCAATGAAGGTAACAATCACCAAATAGATTTACAAGAAAGAATAAAGAATGCTAAGAAATCATAATTCAAGATAAAAACATTTTTAAAAATAAAAATATATCTAAAAAACTAAAATTAAGGCTGAAGAACACAATAACAAACAAAACTTTAACATATTCATCAGAAACCTGGATACTAACGAAGAGCGGTAGAAAGAAAATAAACATTTTCCAAAGAAAAGTTTATAGAAGAATTTTAGACGCAGTGCATGACAATGAAAAAGAAAATTGTAGAATATTAACCAATAAAGAAATTTATTAAATGGTTGTAAAATCCACTGTAACAGAGACAATAAGGTTAAAGAGATTACGTTGGTTTGAGTAAGTAGAGAGAATTGAAGAAAATAGAATTTAAAAAAAAAAAAGTGTTATGTATGAATTTGAAACAACCAGGCTGAGAGGCAGACCAAGAAATAGACGGCAAGATGAAGTGAGAGGATGGAAGACTAGCTGGTGGGAAAGGTTGGAAGGAAAGGGTATATAACAGAGAGAAATGGTAGAAGCTCCTGAGAACGGCAAGAAATCGTCGCATTCTACACATGCTAATGGAATGAGCGAATGAATGAATAAATGCAACAAATGTTTGGTGTTATTAATAGTTTAAGAAATTACGAATTATCTACTAGAATTTCAGGTAAGGTAAGCCGTTGTATTTGACTAATTTATACCAAAGTTAATTAGCTGGACAAATGTTTACACCACCAATAAAAAATTTCGTTGTAATCTGTTCAGCAGTGTCTGGTTTTCATCCATTTCCTGCCACGAACACCAAATGGCCTTTTAGAGAATAGTAAAACGATAGAATACACTAGCATTACTTTATCTGACAACTGGCATCACTATACATTCAGGCCGTTTCACTCAACGGCAGGCAGCGTATCGCTCGCCTCTATTCGAATCTGCCTTGTGCCAAAATCCATGCTTTATAATTCAGTGTGTTACAGTTAACTTTACGGTTCCCACTCGCCGTTTTTAAACAAGGGGCTGGAAAGGTTTTCCTCCATTCCGCAAACATAAGTCGCTTCTAAAAATGGGTTGTTCATTGCGCGTCGAGTTTTACGAGGTAAGCGAGCCGACGGGAAGTGACTAGTGTTAGCTGTCAGATAACAATGTCCCAACAGAGTCTGTCATATACACAGTGGACTTCCTCTTAACTGATGCTCTCTTGAGAGTCTCTCCAACTTAACTGTATTCATTCTAGAAAGGGCAGAGGCGAAAATAATCACTTCAAAGGTAAGTATACTTCAAGACAGGCAGTTTACGTATAACGTAACATTGAGGAGCGTTCTTGCAACCATTTTTACAGTAGGAAAGTTCTATTGTGTGTGTGTGTGTGTGTGTGTGTGTTTGTTTGTAACCTTAGGTACATATGCATGCGCAATATTTTCATCTGTGGCCTGTCCGGCTCTGCAGTATTTTTCCACATTATCTCATAACGGCAAGATTTTCGAAAAAAAAAACAATTTATTGAGCACAAAAAGTGTGTTTTAATTTTCACTACAACTTTTGTCTGCAACATTTCTCATTCTAAGAAATGAGCGAGGTATGATCAGTAACGTCTAGTGGTCTTCATGTAAAGCTCCCATTATTCTTGTCCGATTTTAATGAAACGCGGAGTTTCTCGACAGTTTCTCGAAAAATACTCAAATATCAAATTTCATGAAAATCCGTCCAGTGGCAGCCGAGTTTTCACATGCGGACAGACGGACGGACTTAAATGACGAACCTAACAGTCTTTTTCGCAATTTTGCGAAAGCGCCTAATAATAAGTGTTGTTACCGTGCATTATTATTTGAACCTTATTACTGTATGGTGTATTAATCCAATAGTTGTCCCAAGCAGGAATAGTGTCAACTCCACTCTGCCTTGCACTAACGTCGTACGTTACTTAATGAGTGTTGCTCCAGATTAACATGCTTTCCGATTACCCGTCATACCCGGTTAAGCGGTAGCCCTCAAGATACGGTTTATGGCTGTTCTAATAGTTAGGAATATGACCAGAAAATGCCACCAATAAATAAAACTGAGAGATGTTTATGTTTCAGTCAGTACTTTAGTCTCGATCTTTAGATAGGCCGCACAACTATTAAGTCTCAATCTAAAGAACACCCGAAGGGATGGAATGTACAGTAGTGAATCAGTGAAAGGGTTATATGTGTGTGCGGAAAGAGCAGCTCAAGGTAAAAACGTCAAGTTTCACGTCTCAAGTTTCCAAAGAAAAATTCACTACTGGAACAGAATAGAATTCAATAGGACGGAAAGGTTGGGGGTACGATAGCATTTGCGACGCTGCTACCAATAATGACTTATTGTGCTCCCCTATTACTGATCATAAAGGTAATTCTACACCTTGGATAAACTGCGATGATAATGAACTTAAGACAGATATCACAAAGGGTTGAAGAAGAGAATGCAGAGTTACTGTGAATAAGGAACGAGTGGTGATATACAAATAGAGTAATTAATGTAGTACATGAGGAATGTAAGGGGCATTTGTTGCAGCAAACCTGGTGCTAGTAATCATGAACCTTGGAAGCATAAGCGTCAGAATCAACTTAATAATAATAATAATAATAATAATAATAAGGGCTCAATGGGTATGGGAGATGTAGTACCCTTGTAAGGGGTTGACCCTGCACTGGTCCTCACCAACCCAGGTGTGCAGTAGTGCAACTTGAGGCACAAGCCACTCACTTCGCTGCACACAAGACCGTCCGTGCGTAGTGAGTAACTACATCCGATCAGAGGTGAGCCTGTTTAAACGGAACAGGGCGGATCTAGAGGAGCAAACTTCGAAAAAAAAAATCCCCTAGTCCAAGGTGTACACTAGCGTGCCGAGCGACTACAGGTGCATCTGCAATGGAGGGTAAGAAACCAAGAACGGTGAACTTCGAGAAGTGGCGACCCTCGGATTCAAGCAGACTTACTGCGGCACGCGGGGCTATACCACAGTGGACAGAAGACATTCCTAGCTACTCGTGGGACAGCGATGATGATTAGAAAACAAGATTATACACAACCAGGAAAAAGGAAAGGGCAGAGGTCCTCTGACAGCACTGAAGAGAATGGTAACCATACCGAGGAAACACAACATGGACCATCTCAAAGTCCACCTAACATCAGAAGAACTACATCTTAAAAGCTAAAAGAATAACGGCTGTTGAAATTGATGAGATAAAAGAAAATATTAGACTTAAAATAGGGGATGACACAGAAAATTACACAAACGGAGTTAATGGCGACAAAACGGATACATATGTTATAGAGCACCAGAACAGAGAACAAGAAAGTAACAATACTGGCTTTGGTAAAGTAGGGAATAACAAACACCCAAGTGCTGAAGGAGAGCAGCACACAGCTAGGAATAAACTAAAGGAAGACCTTCAAATAATGTGGCATAAGGTGAGGTTCCTACAAATGTCTGAAAGGGAGAAGCTGCCAAAACTAAAAACAAACAGCAAATTGATAAAGCTTCAGGCAGAAATAAATGGAGTAAATGAAGAACTTTTAGAAGATGAAATGGACATAACAGATATAAACAACCTGATATGCTGCAGCCACAATCATGACACAAACACTGAATGAGCCCAGCAAAAGAAGCAAAAATAGAAAAAATATATAAAGTTCTGGAAAATAAGAATGCAGAAACAGATAAGCAGCTGGAGAAAAGAGTTATCAATAATAGCTGAAACTGGAACAGGCTCTGATAATGGAAAGCTTAATAGGAAAAAGAGGAAGATTTTTCAAAAATATAGAGTGACCAACGCTAGGAAATTTGCACAGTTGACAGAAACATTGAAGCAGAAAGTGCAACCAAAAGCCCAAAGAATTAGAAGGTATGAAAAAAGGGAAACCCAGTATAGGTAGAATAAAATGCTTAAAGAAGACACTAAAAAATTTACAGAAACCTGGGCATGAAGAATATAGAGGCCAGAGAACCTCCCTCTATGGCAGGAGCAGAGACTTACTAGAGTCACTATGGGGAGAAGAAGCACAGCATAATGAAAGAGCAGAATGGATAAGAAGGGAAGAGAAAAGGAAAATTAGTTATATGGATTGGACGCCGAAACAGATTACGGAAATGACTTCATACTTGTTAAAAGCTCACAGTTGGAAATCTCCAGGAAATGATCAAATACACAATTACTGGCTTAAAGTTCTCCCAGCTACTCACAGGCATACCACAAAAAACTTCAATGCAATAATACACGAACCGGAGAAGGCACCTGACTGGCTGACCACAGGAATAACTTATTTAATACCAAAATCGGGAGACAGCAAGGAAGTCAGAAACTACCGACCCATTACATCCTTAACGACAATCTAGAAAACCCTAACAGGAATAATAGCTAAGAGAATCTCCACACATTTGGAAGAGCAGAGCTTACTACCAGCAGAGCAAAAAAGGGTGTCACCCTGGAAGTAAAGGTTGCAAGGATCAATTAATGATGTCAAAGGCAATATATGAGGACTGCAGGAGAAGGGACAAGAATTTAAGTATAGCCTGGATTGATTACCAGAAAGTATTTGATAGAGTCCAAATAGTTGGGTGGAAAAGTCAATAGCATTGGTAGGAGTGAACAGTAAAATTGTCAGATTTTGTAAACTATCTACGGAGAAATGGAACACAAGGTTTTTTAAAAAAACAAAGCAGGAATTAATGCAGTCACAACCGATTCAGATACGACGAGGAATATTCCAAGGGGACACTCTTACGCCATTAATCTTTGGCATAGCACTAATTCCATTAACGAACGAGCTGAACAGATCTGATTGTGGGTATCAAGTACATGGAACTGAGAGGAAAATAAGTCACTTATTGTATATGGATGACTTGAAACTGTTAGGTAGAAATGAGAATGATTTGAAGAATGAAATAAAAATTGTGCAAACAATTAGCAAAAATATAAATATGAATTTTAGTTTAGAAAAATATGCAAGAATATGTTTAAAAAGAGGTAGAGCCCAAAGCAAAATGCATATAGGAAGCACATTTGAGAACGATATTAAAGAACTGGACCCGAGGAAAGCATATAAGTATTTAAGAATATAAGAGAGTTTTGACATACAGCATAAGAATGAGAAATAAAAGCTGAAGAAGGAATACTTGAGGAGGCTGAGACTAGTTTTAGGTACAGAATCAAGTGCAAAGAATAAAATTCAAGCAATTGGATCATTGGCAGTACCAGTACTTAGATACAGTTTTGGATTTGTTAACTGGTACCAAAAAGAACTATAAAAACTAAATCGGAAAAAGAGGAAACTAGTAACCATTCATGGACAGCATCATCCAAAGGCAGCTGTAGACCGCTTGTATATTCCCAGAAAACAGGGAGGAAGGGGTCTGATGCAGTCAGAAGCAGCCCATGCAGTATAAATTACAAAACTGGTGGAATATGTAGATAGGAAGAAGACCCACTAATACAGTTTGTCAGAACACACCAACACAACACCGACTCAGCAGTGTTAGAGACAGCTAGATGCCTCAAGACAGAAGTATAGAGAGAAACAAGAAAAACGAAGGACGGCAAAGCGGAGAAATCAAAAGTAAGATGGCACGGGAAGAGGATGCATGGACAATTGCCACGTAACTTAGATGAAAAGCTGGTGGATATTGAACAGTCATATCGCTGGCTAAAATCTGGCGACATCAAGAGAGAAACAGAAAGTACAATAGTGGCAGCTCAAGACCAAGCAATTAGTACAAACTATTTTAAGAATAAGATTTTGAAGGAAGAAACTGAGAGTAAATGCCGGTTATGAAAACAACAAGAAGAAACTATTGACCTCTTAACCTCGGGATGCCCAATTCTGGCGAAGAACGAATATTTAATGAGACACGATAAAGTGTGTACACATTTGCATTACTCAATATGCAAAACCTTAGGCATTGAAACCACAGACAAATGGTAAGCATACATGCCCAAGCCAGTGTATGAAGAGGGAGATGTCACAGTGTTGTGGAATCAAGAAGTACACACAGACAGAGAAGTTACAACAAATAGGCCAGATATAACAATTAAAAACAAAAGAGAGAAAACATGCGCACTGCTAGATGTGGCAATACCTGCAGACAGAAATGTTGTGCAAAAGGAAGCGGAAAAGAAGTTAAAATACAAGATTTTACGTATAGAGATAAAATGAATGTGGAACCTGAAATGTACGATTATACCAATAATAATTGGAGCCACTGGAATAGTAACGAGAAACTTAAGGAAAAATTTGGAAGCTGTACCAGGAAAACATTCGATGGATTCATTACAAAAGACAGCTATACTTGGAACATCACACATAATACGGAAAGTACTGCAGTGTGAAGCTTGAAGCCTGAGCGGTGGGGATCACCGCTGGTTCAAGAGAAGTACTAGGAAAAAAAGACCTGTGACAAGAGACATTCATATCTATAATAATAATAATAACAATAATAATAATAATAACATTGTTCTGAGAGAATATGATGTGAAGCTATGTTCTTTTGCCCCCCTGGTCCCAACCCCCATCCAGTTGTGCGTTTGTATGATTGCGGCAATACATTTTTTTATTTCTATAAAAAAAGTGGCCAGTTCAGTTGCAGGCAGACCGACTGTTTATACCGGACGCTGATTGCTTCTTCGTAGCTATGTTGTACTTTGGACAAAAAATTAAATGTGGCACCATAAGTTTCTAGACCAGACGTTACAAAATTCATGCAGCGGATTTGCTTTAAATATTTCTACAAATATTTATAAATGTAATGTTGTTATTCTCACATAACTGCAACATAGAGAATGAATATTGTACATGGAAACAGATAGGAATAATTTGCTGTGGAAATTACATGTACTGATATAGCGATGTGTTTATATGTAATTTAAAGTTTTTGTACGAAATAAAAATTATTTTGGTAATCTGAGAAGATGAGGGATCGGTGACAAGTGGTAGCAGTAGTAGTAGTAGTAGTAGTAGTAGTAGTAGTAGTAGTAGGAATAGTAGTAGTAGTAGTAGCAGTGACAGTAGTAGCAGTGACAGTAGTAGCGTCAGTGGCAGTAGTAGTAGTAGTAGTAGCAGTGACAGTAGTAGTGCCAGTGGCAGTAGTGGTAGTAGTAGTAGTAGTAGCAGTGGCAGTAACAGTAGTAGTAACAAGAGCAGTGGCAGTAGCAGTAACAGTAGTAGTAGTAGTGGCAGTAACAGTAGCAGTGGCAGTGGCAGTGGCAGTGGCATTAGCAGCAGTAGTAGTAGTAGCAGTGGCAGTAGCAGTAACAGTAGCAGTGGCATTAGCAGTAGCAGTAGCAGTAGTAGTAGTAGTAGTAGTAGTAGTAGCAGTAGCAGTGGGAGTAGCGTTAGCAGTAACAATAATAGTAGCAGGTGTAGTAGCAGTGGCAGTAACAGTAGTAGTAACAAGAGCAGTGGCAGTAGCAGTAACAGTAGTAGTAGTAGTAGTAGTAGTAGTAGCAGTAGCAGTAGCAGT
>Ga0209628_10001591_pt1 | contig 14851 bp, 10 predicted proteins | sample TergutCu122P4_FD_187285 | JGI IMG/M metagenome (GOLD analysis project Ga0209628, IMG submission 187285) | Cubitermes ugandensis P4 segment gut microbial communities from Kakamega Forest, Kenya - Cu122 P4 (SPAdes) (version 2) | ecosystem: Host-associated > Arthropoda: Insects > Digestive system...
TACACGGTGTGACAGCTACACGGTGTGACAGCTACACGGTGTGACAGCAACAAAGTGTGACAGCTACGTAGTGTGACACAATGTGACAGTTACACAGTGTGACAGCTACACGGTGTGACAGCTATACGGTGTGACAGCTACACGGTGTGACAGCTACACAGTGTGACAGCAACAAAGTGTGACAGCTACGTAGTGTGACACAATGTGACAGTTACACAGTGTGACAGCTATGCAATGTGACAGTTCCTCACTGTGACGTCTAAACATTGTGACAGCTACACAGTATGAGAGCCACACAGTGTGACGGGTACCCAGTGTGACAACTACACAGTTCCCCATACACTAATTAGTAGATGAATTATAAATATATAAACCTCAAAATTTTTAAACAGTACCAGACATTTTAGGCAGAGTAATTTATATTAAAACCAAGCGTTCGGATATACTTTGTTTTATGCTTTAGCTCTTAGGACCTGATGATGGTCTAATGTAGACCGAAACATGTCGTCCTGATGAACTTTGTAAAGGACATCTTATAACTTGTGACTTATTTTATTGTTTTGTTCGACGGTTTTAACAAGCTATAAGCTACAAGCGGGTAAGTAAACCACTTAAATTTGTCAACCAATTTCTCGTTCACATTACAAGGCACAATGAATTCTATGTTCGACATTTCGTTCCCCGTATTAGTTACTAATCTGTTTTGTGACCCTGAATTAACATGCCTGTTATATTCTGTACTTTCCATCCATTTAGGAGTAAAGCGTCTTTATGTGGTGGTGCGTTTGGAGGCTGAATATTCCATAGCACTGGCGGTCGAATGTAATGTTATTTCAGTGCATTTCCTTACAATTTATTATAATATCTATATATTCAGTGTTTGTTGCTCTATAATAACTCAGTTTAAATTGTAGGTTACATTTATTTACATGCATATTATCTGAAATGTAGTTTCCAGTCCAATTTTCCCCATTTTGAATGAAGGAAGTATTATAAGACATACATTTTGAAGGATAGGGTTGTTTTTCTGTAGGAAGTGATGAATTATGTCAAATCTTATACACTATTAGCTCTATGAACTCTTCATAGAACGTGGCATTTCAGTAGTAGTAATAAAGACAGACAGGATTAGTTTGGTTGTGCAGTAGACTAGCAAGTGTGGCATTGCAAGCCAAAGAGAATTCAGAATTACCATACAGATGTGAAAATGTTAGTAGAATACACAAAGTCAGAGGTGTTGTATTTCTTATCATGACTTCAGCAAAGGGGGTGTTAAAAATTCCAGCATGGAGGCTAAGGGTAGAGATGGTTTTTGGAGAAACCCAGAGGAGTTCAGATCTTGGTTAGGGATGTTGTGTCACTGATGATGATGATGATCTATTAAAATGCAGATTCATTTATGTTGTAACAGTAATAATTAAGCTATCCACATCAGATACATTTGCACCAAAAATTAAAGTTATGGTGTTTGTAAGGAGGAAGCTTGTAAAAAATGCTTAAACAACGTCACTCAGAAAAATTGACGCTTGTTGCCACCACTAACGACATTTTATCACGTCTTAGATATACTGGAATCTATCCGCACAAAACAAATACGATCTCAAGAACGATGTCTGCTGTTTGCTGTATCTCATTTCACCCAGTCTAACAGAGGCTATGCAGTCTAGCTCTGAGCAATTCACAGCAAAGTACGGACAGCGCTCGGACTTCCCTCTAAGAATTGGTCATCAGCTTCATCATCAGTCCATTCGTCAGTTTGTTCCAACATGAAGATGACAAGAAATTAAAACGTATTTTCTTTCACCTCTGAACATGGAAAGTACACTTGTTACTCGGTCTTTTTTCCCAAATACGGATTGTATATGTGTACTGTGTCATGTGCTACAAACGTGGAGTATCCGGCCTTACTGCGTTAAATATTTAGGGTCAGCAGAAAGGTACTTGGACTTATCATGTTCGATAATTTGGTCGTCTGGAAATGTAAATGTAATAATTTGTACCGTTAAAAATATAAAATATGTCGATGAAGCAATAAGTTGCTTGCTAATTTCACGCGTTTAACCAATATATATATATATATATATATATATATATATATATATATCTGATATGCCTTCTAATATTTATCATTCAGCTTTAAAAATTCAGTCTTCTTGAATTTGCATAATTCCTAGCATAAATTAAACTCATGATATGTTGTTGTTACTAACGGAAAATGTTGGCCGTGTAAGCGTATTTAGTATAGAAGCTCGCTATAGGCTGGACTGTCCGGAGATCGAAAGCCGGTGGGGACGAGATTTTCCGCAACCGTCCAAGCCGGACCTGGGGCGTACTCAGGCTCCTATAATATGGGTACCGGCTCTCTCCCGGGATAAGCGGTCGGGCCCTGGCGTTAACCATCCTACAAATCTAGCACCAAGGTGAAAGAAAGTGTAGAGTTATACCTGTAATTCTCAGGGCTTTCTTGGCCTGTTCTAGGACGTGCTTTGTATTTACATTTCACTAAAAGAAAATTGTTCGGAAATTAAGTCATTCCCTTTCATGATTTTAGAGCAGCTAAAAATTTCTACACTATAGAATGATCAGGATGCAAGTAGCATGCATAGAATGTAGTTCAGTGGGTCGGAATGTTTCTTAATGTGGATATACTTTGGATAAACTCAGAATATCACACAGCAGTAGTTTGGTGTCTCACCACGGGCAAGAAGCTTGAGAATGTGATTTGTTATCAAAAGGGGCAGCTCCATGATAAATTGGCCTGCTTGTATTGATAGCTGTAGAGTTGAAGCAGAACAGACTCATTTGCTCTGACACTTTTTTGTGTTGTGCAATTTTGTGCATCATTAATTTAAGCTGATGTGACGAATGTTATTTAATATGCTGAAACTAAAATAACCGCGATATATATAAAGCAGAGATACGAAACGTTTTTTACTAAGACAAGTGTTACGACATATTTGTGAAAATTGAGATTTGAACAGACATTTGTCTTCAAAGATAAGATATTTAATTTTATCACTGCTTTTCTGTGACACATAATAACCATATTTATTTCATTCATTTTAATGGAGAAACGAAACAAGAATGTGTTAAAAATTTAAACCTTTTTACTGATTGCAAATTCATGAATGTATTAAAAAATGTATGAAACAAATAGCACCAGAGAGTATTTTGGGACGTTTATTAACTGGTGTACTTGACAAACAAGTACTGCTATTATGTCTGAATTAGTGTTTTAACATGTCTTTATGTGAAACATGACAATTGACATGTTACATGTTCTGCGTATTGGAACTGACTGCAATGAAAAATGAAGTAGTTTGTGTGCCTTCTGAATCTAGTAACGATATTATAAGCCATTTCTACAAACCGGCTTATGACATATCGTAAGGCCGCCTTAACTAAAAAATTAATATTGATGTCGATGTTTTATCTACCTGGAATATTGAGGTAAGATGGTAATGCACAACTCCCGGATTACAAAGCGTACATTTCAGCAGTCAGTTTTTTTATTGTAAAAATATACAACAGTTTCTATACTGTACCGTAACTACAAATAAAGCAGCGAAGCACATTGCGGCCAGCAAAATCAGAAAATGGCCGCAAAGAGAGATATTCAGTGCGTCTTCCAGTTGCTGCATGTATCTGTAAATAAGGAGGAGAGATGCATAGAAAAGATTAATCGTCTTATTTGTTGCGGCGATTTTCTCCTTTTACTTTTTGAGGCAGGCTCTATGTGTTTTATTTATCTGAATGAATGTACAGAGGGACTATTTTCCTGATGCTTTGGTTTTAATTTTTGGAATACGAGTAATTATTAGATACGGTAAAAGTAAGTAACTTTTCCATCTGTCGTTACATAAATGTTTTATGTATTTGTTTTGAACTTACTCAATTATTTCCTGATGATGTCGAATGCAGGAATTTAACTTAACTTGCAAGTCACAGTTAGCAATGCTATGAACTTGTTCATGTTCTTGCCCTCGTTGAGGCGTGATGTGTTGCTGTCTAATTTCCAGTATTGCCGCCTTTAGCTTATCGAACTGAGTAAAAGCCACAGCCATCAGAGTGGTAACCAGAGACAGGTAACTACATACAATACCCACTGCCTGCAGGGATGCGAAACACTGTAAAGAAGTGAAGATTGACAAAAGAAATTTACGTTAAAATGAAGCAATTAAGGAACTGTGATGTGAACAGTGTCATTCGACACTAATATCTATATGGAAATAACAAATCTGAATTATATTCTTGTTTTTAATATTGTATATTTCGTTCATGGAACGTAAATTCACATTCAATCGATAATTGCCTGACTTTGTAGTTGGATTGAATAAGCACTTTATGGATATGAAATTAAAACACCTTAGCATATCCGTTTTATCTTTGTACTGTCACACTAAATTCATCGATGAGAAATATGGTATCGCGATATGAATATGTGAATATAAAGCATAGAAAAGACGGTAGTTATATGAAAATGGTGACATACTTAGGAATTAGGCTGTTGGCGGAAACGATTTATTTAAGAATAAAACACATACGATTTATTCTATTACAGGACATAAAATTGTTCTTCTTATACGTTGATTTAATTATGAGAATTGCTAATTTCTTTTCACTCTCTTGTGCTTTATTATGTTCCACTAGTAACTGCTCTATGCTTCGAATCACCAGGTGGAATGAGTATAAATTGATGAGCCGATCGCCTTGGCCTCGTGTTCTAGGGCTTGGTATGCGGTCGCTCACTTGCGTGGATTGTGGGTTCGAATCCCACCGAGGGCGTGGATGTATCTCTTTTGTGATTGTTGTGTGTTGTTAGGTAGAGGTCTCATCGTCAGACTGATCACTCGTCCGGAGGAGTCCTACCGAGTGTGCTGTGTCTCAGTGTGATCTCGAAGCTTTTTGAAAGGAAAGGCCATGACCGGAATAGAAGCTCAAGTGCCACAGAAAAAAAGAAAGAAATATAGTTAACGTGCTGAACGTAAAAGAATCTCTCAAGTGCATGATATTTACTAGCAGTTGAGTTTAATAAATCAAAATAAACTATTGTACTGAAGGTATATTACTTGCAATATGATTGACTTCTCTTTTTTCACACGTGTCAGTCCGCATGTGGCTTTACGTAGAAGTTTGGTGTTGGGGAGGGGGGTTTTAAATTTAGTGGAAGAGTTAAGAATAAACTGTGAGGATGCGAAGAATGGGTGTAATGATCTTTGTGGCCGAGATTATCATGAATCTTACGCTTGGTCATGATGTATAACCTGATCCGTTTCACTGACTTCTGTCTCGATTTATCATTAACAATTATCCTTGCTAAACACGACACAACGTTAGATCACGTAATGACACGAACGTTAATCTGAATAGCTTGTACTGTTTTAGCGCTCTGGATTTGTATTCACTATATATATGTACAAGGTCAGAAACACAATTTAGAGGAGGCAGATTTCTGAAAATGATAATTTCAGGGGAGTTCAGGAGACCTTACTCACCCTAAGGTCCATCATGACTACAGAGTTTCTCTAAATGTCGGGGCATCCGGCCACCCTCCTCTCGGGGGTAACGTGGCACACTTGGCGGGAAAAAGACTAGACTCCTACAACACTGAGGGTGCCGCCCAATACAGCGGATATGCAGAATGTTTCAATTCTTTCTCTCAGTTCTGCAGAGAAATTCAGGCTCAGTGACACTATGGTCCAAGAGGGTGTTACTGAACATTTCTTCCAATTCGTGTTTGTCAGCCAACCGACCAACGCTCTGTAGTCGAAGAGCATCATGATAAAATAAGGAGGAAGCAGAACAGAAAGACGAAAAGAAAGAAAGAAAGAAAGAAACACACAAACAAACAAACAAAGGAAAAAGGAATATTTCAATAAGCACAGTCTGTTAAATTAAGAATACTATAAGAATAGGTAGAGGAGAATTCTGTCTTAAAATGTGTTACCTGTGAGATGTTAACCAGTTCATAGAACGGTGAAAGAGTCCAGTCGAAAGGATACCATACTATGAACAGTGTTTCGTGGTTTGTCACGATGCGTATTGTTGACTGGACGATATGAAATAATATGATCCCAATAGCTGCCCTCATACTGAACATGTTAATCCACGGGATCCATCCTGCCGCTGTCAACTGTCCGGTGTTAGCGTCTCTGGTCCGCAGATCTTCCCACGTGAAGCTGTCTGTTAGGTCCATCGCACGTTCAATACTGCGTAGTCGCAATCTGAGACAAAGAAAACAAACCGTTATCTCAGTTTCATTAACTGTGGGAAAGCAATCAAAGGACAGCGCGAAGCTTTGGATCTCGTGTTGTGAGATTATGAACAATGAAATTCTTTGCAAATAAAACTCTAAAAACAAGTTATATGTTCTGCTGGTGTGGAAGCCATTACTGTTTTAGGTTTTAAATGTCTGCGTACTTAAAAAGTTCAAGAGACTTTGTCACTGTTGTCAAAATCTGGCATTTGAACGATGCACATGTTCTGTTCCGGAACGTCCCTGTCTCATTACGTTAGCTAATGAGTTACAATCAATTTTGGGCTAAATGTACAATTTCATCCCCTGTGTATATTCTACACTGACGTATTTCCGCAGAATGTCGTAGATGCGTATCAGGTAAAAACATGATGTACATATGTTCTCTGCTTTTACATAAAAACATCAAGTTTTTTATTATTTGGTACAATTGGACTAAAAATAAATAGTGGATATGTGGATTAGAGAGCGTTTTGTTCAAGTCACAACCTCTGTAACATATTTTGGATAATTCTTCGTCACATTTATGATACCGCAGAAATGACAGCCATTGTTGTTACTTACCTGCAATTTGAAAATATCCACATACAATTTGTGACCGAAATCAAAGCAGGCATTGTCGCCATGGCACGTCCCAAATCGTCCCAGTGTATGTACACATCGAAGAACATGCCTATAAACATGCTGCAACTACATATAATCACTGTTATCCCGTACACAAAGTAAATAGTGGATATCTTCTTCATCTTAACAGGAATTCCCGCTAATCTGAAGAGGAAAATAATCGAAGCGAATCGAATATCCAATAGTCCATTTACTTTTGTTTCGTTTGTATTCATGTTGGAATAATGTACCTAAATGTGAAGTAACAAAGTGTTTAATATATTGCTTGTAGCTTCGGAAAATTCACATTTGTTTATTACTTATCACTTTTAACCTGTTCAGTATGGCTCCGTTTGTCAGGAGATTCTGCGTGACACTGAGCTCCTTAACATAGGTTACTAAATTTATGGTGAAAAGTGATCAATACTTTGTTATACTGCATTATTAATAAGACACGAAAGTTGGTACGTTGGAATCGGAAAATTTGTTTTGGATAATTGGTAGAATCACGGTACGGCGTAAGTTTGGGACATAACGTTTGGAAACTTTTTAGAAGGATGGAACTATGCCGCTGGTGCCAATAATTAATTAGCAGTGTGGGGGAGTTTTACTGTTTATGAAGCAGATATATTATTCTCAATTTACATACATTCCGTGAATTGAAAAATATTAGAAAAATAAAGGATTATGAGAGATACTATTAGTAATGAGCATAAATATTCATGAAAAACTTCGTTTCGCTTCTTAGATTTCAGTCAGACTCTAATTTTCTTGACAGGTTGCTGAAAGATCCTCCAATACCAATTCACGGAAATCCATCCTTTGGCAGTCGAGTTGTTTCATGCGGACAGTCAAACGGACGGACAGTCATGAACTAACAGCCGCTTTTCGCAATTTTTTTGAAACCTCTGAAAACGTAAATTTAATATATTGAAAGTGTAATTTAATTTTTAATTAATTTTATGATGAAGTCTTACTAGGGTTATTTATATATTGATTTAACCCACTCCTTCCGCCAAATCTGAAAAGATGTTATGCGAGTGCAGGTGTTGAAACTCGTTCTGTGTTAGTAGTGAACAAACCGCACGACCAAACTCTCTGTCAGGCTAATCGACGCAGAAACTTCCTACTCGAATTTGGTTTTTTGTGAACGTTTATTTTTATGTTATTGCCTGAGTGTCGGTGCCTATTAATGATTTCGAAAGCCTGTTATATAAAAGAGATCTAAGGAAAAACACTAAGGATACAAATGGACTGGACGATCAGAATTCTTGGGACTGAAGGGAAGCCTACTACGGAGTACAGAAATTTTGAAAGTTTGAGTAATGGATGCACAGTGCTACTTAAGAAATCACCGTGATAACAACCGAGGCGGAAATCGAGGATGTACGAGATGCCCAGTAGACTGTGCCCTGAAGTATTCTGGCACTACGACTGTGTGGACTATGCACAATGGCCCGATATTTATACGGCATGCTTCAAGATTGTACTGTATATTATGTACCTGTAGTCAATAAAGAACCGTTTTATAAAAAAAAAAAGGCGACATGCAAGTGTTTGCCATCACGAATGAGAAACTGCAAGAGTCGGACCGCCATTTGAGTGTTGAGGAATGAAGGAAGATTGAATGTGTATCGCTATATGACAGGAGAGGCACATGCAATATCATGACATAGAATGCACACAGTGCAGTTTGTGCAGTGCAATGGAGACACACAGCTAGACTATTAGGGACGTAATTACTGCAGTACTGTGAAAAGAAACGACGCTTGTGACTAAGGGCCGCATTTGGAAGCGCAAACTAATCCTAAAGTCAAGCTACGAAACACATGTTTCTTCCTCAAGTTTTAGCCGTGCAGAGAGCTGCCTACTTCTCTTACCAGCCCCCACCGCAAGCCCGTGCTATTGAGGGTCTGATCGTTGGGATTGTTTTACCCCATTAGAGGTTATGCGGTGAGAAGTTAAAGAATTACTGGCATTCCTTATGTTTTATTTACCGTATATAAATGAACACTGTTTTATCCTGTCGGTTTTTATGGTATGTTCTCATATGTACTTTTCAGTTGTTAAAATCAGGTGTTGAGTTTGTAGTTGTAACCCACATTGTAGATGAAAGAATTCGCCCAACGCACTGTCTGTACAATTGTATGAACAGCGCACTGTAGCAGTTACCGTACATTTACATTTATATTTCCATTCAGTTCACAACCTGTCACTGTACACTGTGTGTAACAGTTCTACAGGTTGATGTGCGGGGAGAATAAAATTATTGAGCCGATCTGAGAGAAAAACCACCGATCACATAAAGAGGCTGTATTTTCACAACTATAGGAATGCAGTTGCGTAAACACTACCAAAGTTAAAATTTAAAGAAGTGTGACAAGGTGTGCATATTTTCATCGGCAACGTTATGACGTCGATATAAAAAAGTGGCACTTTCCAAAGATTATATTGTTGTGCCTATGCAAACTAACCAATCCGTTACAGACAGTTTGGTAATGAAAAGCTGACACAACACAAGGACAGTATATATGGAGATAGAATTAGCGTATGAAGGAGACGCATTAATAAGTTTGTGGAACCTACTAGAGGACACATCGACTCCTACTTTAGTGTTGCTGTGAAATACCATAATGGCCTTCTGCTTCGTCATCTTCGCTCTGTTGACAAACAGTTGTCACATGTGGATCCTTAAATTGCTGTAAACTTGCGTGTGTTATGTGATAAGAATACTATTTTGATTGTGTCCATTTCAGAAAGAAATTAGCCTAATCTTACAGGTAAAACGGAAGGAACCCACTATAAACTCCAGAAAAATGTTTACTGTTTTTTGTATAATGTGAGTTTTGATGGTAGGCATTAACGTGCTCCTACCAACATCCATACCAAGGATTTAGTCTAAACCCCTTTTCACTTAGACCACTTGGTAGATACCCTCAGGTACATTACCAGTAATACAAGTGTTAAGTTGTCTGGGGAAGGAATTAGGGCCGTCAGGATTTGTTAGATGAGAACCTAAGTAGGCTACATTCTATGCTTTTCTTCAATAAAAATCACCATAAAAACGTTTTGTCCGATAGAAGTGGCATCAGTTTGAGGTGTTCGCCCGCCTAGGAAGTTAAACTGCGTTGATTGGTAGATATTTCTCGACGTTTCGAAACAGACTATCGTTACCACTTCATAGGTCGAAGAAGATCGGAACAACAGGCTGTACAGAAACGTCGGTAACTAAAAATCAACGCCGAATCACAAAATATATCGGTAAAATATAGTCAAACACAACTTGTTTAATGTTTTTGTTACTAAGATATTCTTGCATAGCTTCTCTCAACGACATGTTTCGGCCCTTTACACGGGCCATCTTCAGTTTGATCACTTTTTGCTTTGCAAGGCAAACCATACAAAAGCAATGCTATGTTATTGTTATCTCGTTGTTAACAATAATATAGAATTGCTATTGTATGGTTTGCCTTGCAAGGAAAAAGTGATCAACCTGAAGATGGCCCGTGGAGGGCCGAAACATGTCGTTGAGAGAAGCAATGTAAGAATATCTTAGTAACAAAAACATCAAACAAGTTGTGTTTAACTACATTTTACCGATATATTTTGTGATGCTACACAACACAACGTGGATGTCTCACCTGAAAATCAACGCTCAGTAACATCCCAGAATAGCGCAGTCATCTACGTTGCTCGTGGTATAGCCTAATGTTGTTAGGACAGCCGAAGGTGTATACACATTACGCGGTAGTGTCACAGTGTTAAGTTCTGTACGGTACACTGCCTATCTTCTTTTACTCATATGACTGGTCGTGGACCTCGTAAAGTTTGTGTATTTGTCAAACGGAAAATTCTCCTGAGTTATCGAACTTTTGCCATTCGAATGTGTTAACAATAGATGGTTTTCTGAAGTACAGGGTAAATGTGACATTTAATGCTCTAAAAATCGTTATCCACTCAATGTTGCCAGCTTTCCGAAGTACTGCAATCAAATATTAACCGTTGTGCCAGTTATGCCGAAGCGATATTCAATATAAAATTATATTTTGGTAACGACTGCTTATAGCATTACATTCGTAAAAAAAGCAGAAAACTTTTCTTCATCAGATTTTACAATAATGGAATAAAAACACTAAAAATTAATCGAACAAAATACTTATGAAATGCAGGAGATCAAATAATTGAAAATGATCTTTCCTTTTTATTATTCCATACCGTATTTTGCCTCCTAAGGAGCATAAAATCAATAAGCAACATGTCATGTTTAGATAAACCAACGAAACAGCAGACCGCCTCTCACATTGAAAGTAGGGCACAGACATTTATATAACGAAGGAAACTTTTTGTGGCGAAGGAGTGAACAAAGTTGTGACAGCACACATTTTGTAATATAAGGTTATTTTATAATATTTGTTTCGTAGTTTTAATTGTCAATTTCACACTTTGGATACAAATGACTGCAGAACGTTCATATTAATTATGTACCTTTTGAAGGCCCTTATTCACATCGGCCAAACACGAAGTTAATTATGACGCCAGCTGTTGTGTTGAATGAAGGCAGTCATGTGCCGCTGGGTGCTGCTTGCTACCCTGATGTGGCCTTCTGTGTTATAGCTGAGGGCTGTGGCGCCACATGCACTTGTTGTGTTACGTCACATTGTGTAACAGCTTCTGAAGGCTGGAAATATGATGTAAAATTTGTTGCCTCAGGGTAATTAGGTAAACATGAGAGGAAGTGTTAGGGTAAGCTCTATAACCTTCAGGTTACTTTAAATATACACGACACAGTTACTGAGGAGTTAGTTGATCGGCCGGAATATAAAGTTTCTAATTTTTTTGTTCTCTGTAATGTAGGATTTTTCAATACTCTTCATTCAGATAATCTACATTTAATTATTTTAGGCTTGGTTCGAATTTTCAGTACTATTGAATATACTCGTAGGAAGATGACGTCAATAAGCCTACATCTCTGTGCTTAACAGATATATATATATAGATATACATATATATACATCTATATGTTTGAATATACTTTCTGAACTATGTTCAAGTCGAGCTCAGAGAAAATATATTTTGTATATGTAAGTATTATTTTGAATTGTTATATAAAAGAAATCACATTTTTGCAAAAGCATACTGTGTGTTACAGATGTTCGGGTGTTTGTGTATGTTTTCTGTGATTGCTGACATAAGCCTAGTGAAATTATAAATAATTCCTTGAACATAATAGACCTTAATCACAACATGAATAGCCTTTAACTGCATTCTCCTGTACTTGCCGTTATAGAAGCAGAAAGGCCGTTACTTACTTCTCTAAATACTGAATCTGTTGAATGTGAACACTAGACTTTTCTTCAGCTGTGCGCCCAAGTTCAGCCATAGCGTCCATCTGCAGAATTTTCTGATTTGCCAATTTGGGAATTGAGCCTCGTGCGTCACATTCTGAAACTTTAAAATCGATGAGAAACTTTAACGTAATTCAAAGAAAGCAGTGAACAAGGAAGTCGCTTGTCAATACTGAAATTATAACGCAGAACTTTACGTAACGGACCAAACTTGCTGTAGCACAGGAGTGAACAAAATTTTGAGAGCCCACTGATGGTAATATAGAATTATTGTCGTGTATGAATTTCACAATTTGTTATTCAATTTTGAAATTTCCGCTCCAAATGACACAAGGCAGTTCATTTAGATCCTAGAGCCTGTTTAAAGGCTCTGTATACAGAACGATCCAATGCAAATTTAACTGTTGCTACGGACTGTGCTGTTTCCATTAGCGCTTGCAGTAAGAGGAAAGATGGAGATTTGGGAAAACGTAGGGTCACAGAATTACATTTAATTGTTGCTCAGAAATTTCTGTCAGAGGTCACTGGACTATCTGCACGAAATGTAGACCATGGCGTCTGGGTGACAAAATTACATGCAATTGAGAGGTGCAAACATCCTTAAGGACTCCTAACGGCAGAGAATTTGTTTCTTGACACCATTGATTTAGCGCAACCGAAATGTTGCCTTATAATTCTTCCTTCTTGGCTGTCACATGTGATTTTTATGCGCTCTTGTGTAGTCGCAGAATCGTCCATTTGCTTTACTTTCTTCCGGCTATCCGCATGTATCAGGACGGCTTTCACTGGGGAGATTTCCATGAATATTATATGGAGCCTTGCATTGAAATATTTCTAAAGAATCTAAATTTGGTTAAAATCGGGAAGAAACATGGGACTCATTACATAAAGCCCTAAGTACGTTTCATTGGTAACGGCAACACTAAATCTGTTTTAAATCCGTCTCGTTGACAGAAGTGGTATCAGTTTTTATAAGTAAGATATGTAAACACTACGGGAATTCAACACTACGCTACTTTATGCGTATGTTGCCACTCTTGTTGTGTTCAAATGACCAGACTGGGAACCAATAAATTTTGAATATTATCAACATGAAGCTTGACCAAATCAGTCGGTATTTTTGTCAACAGACTGCGTCACAACGGAAGTTTGTCTAAACGGGCTTTTTCTCAAGTTTTTTTTTTTTGCTTAATGATCTTCCCCCACCCCCTTCTTGTTTTGTCTGTATTGATTCTCCAACTATCCGGATGCTCTTACTTACCAAAAAAGTTAGATTATTTCCACATTGTTGACTTGAATATTAGAATAAGTTTAGGGTGCCTTTACGTACAGTATTATATTTTTGAAAATATTTTATTTAAATATAACTTAACACATTTTTTACTTATACAAATAAAAATATTCTGTTAATAACTGTCATTATACCCAGCGTGTTCCTTAGACCTGATAAGCCCTTGCAAATTTTTTAAAGTCTGGCTGAAATGTGGGAAATTCTTCTGCCCTCAGGAAAGGAAGGCGGTTGCCGACTTTTGACAGCAAATAATTCACCCAGACCAACCAGAATCAAATAGAGGAAAATCAATAAATTTAATCCTACCTCCTGTGCTGTGGGGATTGCAGAGGGGGGGGTGGGGGACCTTTCATTCAGGTTTAAATTTGAAATAATTCATTCAGGCAGTGAAGTTCGGGAGACCCACTCAGAAGTTACTGTGGCCCTTTGGCGACTTGGTGTGGTCAAATCTGGGGCCATATGGCCAACTTTGAGAACCACTGGTCTGAAGAAATGGGATCGCACTGGAGAAACTAAGGTAAAGCAATCCCTCTTCAGTCCTGTTACAGCCTCATAAGGTTCCAGGGGTTTGAATATCTCAGATTTCTACACAGTCGGCACATGAAAGTGTTGAGGTTGTCAAAACAAAGCACCAGACACCTTTACCTGCAGGAAATATTTCTGGTACTCAATTCTGTTGGAGGCCGGGTCGGTCGCAGGACCATAGTGCGGCCGGAAGGATTATATCAATGAAAAATTCCAATAACACCATCGGGAAACGAACCCGCTACCTTCCGGTTTGTAGTGCAGTGCCTCAAACAACTGCGCCTCCGCGTACTGGAGAAACAACATCGCTTATTTTTCTGAACAAATATGTTTAAACTATGTTGCCAACCCTCCGAAGTTTTGCAGTGAAACCCTAACAGTTTTGATAGCTAAGGCAAGGCGATGTTCAACACGCAAGCAGTATGTTGGTACCGACTGCTTACAGCAGATCAGGGTACTGGAATTGATCCGTCCATTTGTTTGTTGTTAGTCACGGATATTGCCTAGTAGAGAACACAAAATTAATAAGAGAACTTATCATGGTTATGAATGAGAAATGGAACACTAGGTTGTTTATACGAGGGTTGGGACTTTAATAGTGGCAAATATTTATTTACAACTGATAGAAATAGATACATGTTTCGAAGTTTTACTGTCCTTCATTGTAGTCACCAGCATTGTATACAACCCGTTACCAGCGATGTGGAAGTCGTAGGATACCTTTAGTAGCGCCTGTTGTGTTGATAGTTGGAATGGAGCGGTCTACCGCCTGAAGAATCTCTGGAAGTCACAAGGGCTTAAGCCCTTGTGACTTCGACTTGATTCCTAAGA
>Ga0209628_10001592_pt1 | contig 14848 bp, 13 predicted proteins | sample TergutCu122P4_FD_187285 | JGI IMG/M metagenome (GOLD analysis project Ga0209628, IMG submission 187285) | Cubitermes ugandensis P4 segment gut microbial communities from Kakamega Forest, Kenya - Cu122 P4 (SPAdes) (version 2) | ecosystem: Host-associated > Arthropoda: Insects > Digestive system...
TGACGGGCGTGATGTACCGGGGACAATGGGCTGTCGGTCCCCCGAAGTAGTCCTGACGATCCGACGTAATCCCGACGATCCGAAGTCATCCCGACGACCCGAAGTCATCCTGACGAAGTCAGGATCTCACCCACCATTGTTGTTGGCCAGATCCTGCCTGTCGGCAGGATGACGGCTTGGGTGACTGGACCATCGTTCCCGAGAACTGTCCCCCGTGTTTCTAGAACTGTCCCCAAATTGTCGTGATCACCCGGATGACCAGGGGCAACACGCTCAAGGTCAGGAAAACCACATTCAGGATCAGTGAGTCGCGCATGATCGCAACGTATTCCCGGATCGTGGCGGCGGGCCAGTAGTACCTTGCCGTGGGTGAACCCACCGCGTAACCGGCGATCTTGTGCCGCGACATCAGCAGGGCGGCGCGGAAGGCGTGGAAGGTGTTGGAGACCGTGGCGACCGGGCCCCGCAGACCCGCCACCTCCAGCAGGCCCTTCATGTTGACCAGGTTTTCTTCCGTTGTCGTCGACCTATCCTCACGGATGATTCGACTCTCGTCGACCCCGCGGTCAACCAGGTATTCCGTCATGGCGGACGCCTCCGAGCGGGCCTCATCCGTACCTTTTCCGCCGCACACCACTATCGTTGCGTCATCACCGGCGACCGCCATCCCGCGGTCCAGGCGGCTCGCCAACAGCCTTGTGACCTGGCCGTTTATCAGGCCCGAACCCAGGATCGCGACCACGGGCGGAGTACGCGAACGGCGCTTCGTCACCGCCAGGTACGACAGAGAATAAACAATGTACGCGCTGAACCCGAATCCCATGTACGACAGCGGGATCCCCACCAACAGCACCCACACAAACACACCCTGCCTATTGCCCGCCAGCGCCCAGACGGACCACACCACGTACACCAGCATCCCCGCGCCCAGCAACAAGCCCAGCAGATTCGCCGGCCGCCGGCCCTCGCGGCGCATCATTGTCAGCCCGTTGAGGATCAGCATCACGGCCAACACGATGATGACAAGGACAAATGCGTACAGGCTGGAGATCACCGCCACCGCGTACACCCCCAGCGACTCCTCCGGGATGCGCCGCAACGTCAGGTCGACAAGCGCCAGCCCCAGGCTCAGCAATCCCGCCAGCAGGAAGACCGCACAGCGCATCCGGCGCGGGTCACGTACCGCGAAAACCACGAAGCACGCCAGAAACGCGGCACCCGCAATCCACATACGATCAGCCTACTCATCTACGGCATGGGGTCAGGGGTTCTGCCCTTCCGCGCATCTATAATGCCGGATATGTCTGCTCCCCGGACCATGTCGCGGCCGCCCACCCGCGTACCAAAACTCCGCCTCGCAATCCTCCTGCTCGGCGCGGCCGGTCTGCTGGGCGGGCTCGACGCGGCGCTGTTACGTCTGGGGGTTGTCGCTCCGGTACGGTCGCAGCCCCTCGCCGGCCAACACGGGATCCTGATGGTGTACGGGTTCCTGGCCACCGCGATCGCGCTCGAACGCGCCATCGGGATGCAGGCGGGCAACGCCCCGGCCCGCTGGGCGTACCTGTCGCCGGTCGCGGGCGGGCTCGGCACCGTACTGATGATCACCCAGGCCGCCGGAGGGCTGCCCGCTTCCCGGGCCATGCCGGGGTTCGCCTGGGCCTTGTCCATGCTGGTTTTCTGTGTCATCTATGTGGCCGCCTGGCGGCGCCAGCCCTCGCGGACCATCCTCGTACAGCTCCTGGCCGCCGTCGCGGGACTGGGCGGGATCGTCCTGTGGGTGGCCGGGTTCGAGGTCGCGACCATTGTGCCTTGGTGGGCGACCCTCCTCGTACTGACGATCATCGGCGAGCGCATGGAACTGGCGCGCGTGGCGTTCGCGGCCCGGCGTACCGAAACAAGAATCCTCGCCGAAGCGGTCGCAATGTTCGCGCTCCTGCCGGTCGCAACAGCGTGGCCGGTGGTCGGCTACCCGCTGCTCGGCCTGGCCCTGGGCACACTGATGGTCGACACGCTCGTCCACGACGTGGCGCGCCGGCTGGTGCGCTCGCCGAACCGGCTGACGCGGTTCATGGCGGCATCGATGCTGGCGGGGTACGGCTGGGCGCTCGTCGCCGCCCTCGTCTGGGTGGCCGCCGGCCCGGTCTTCTCCGGATATTGGTACGACATCGTCATCCACGCCCTGACGATCGGTTACGCCCTGTCGATGGTGGTGGCGCACGCGCCGGTGATCGTACCGGCGATCGTGAAGCGCCAGGTCCCGTACCACCCGGTCATGTGGGTTGTCGCCGGTCTGCTGCAGGCCGGTCTGCTGGTCCGGGTGCTGGCGGGAGTACGGTCGGGTGCCCGCGCCTGGCAGTTCGGCGGCGCCCTGAGCGTGGTGGCGCTGCTGGCGTTCCTGGTCTCCACGGCCGTACTGGTTGCCGCCCGCGACCGGCTCGCGCGGGCGTCCCGGCGGACCCACCGCGACAACCTTCCGGTTGATCCGGCAGAAGAAGTGAGTGCTGACAAGCTGGGACACGGGGACGGTTCTGCTGTCCCAGAAGATCACGCCGCCGACGCAGCCAGCACCGGCAATACTGCCGTTGGCGATTCAGACGACGATCGGGTGATAGCAAGCGTAGACGCGATGGCCGCCCCCCTCCCTGAACGGCCCACACCACCTGTTCCGGACGAGAACAACCTTCCTGTTGCCGAGATTGGTGAAAAATCCGGGGTGACAAGCGGGGACATGAGAACCGTCCCGGTGTCCCACGATCCAGACGAAGGAGTACCTGATGAGTGAAACGCGTAACCCCGCCGGGCCGCCGGTGACACGGTCCGCGTTCGGCGTGGCCTTTGTTGTCGCCATCGTGTCCGCCGCCGTGGCCGCGCTCCTGGTTTGGCTGCCCGCCACCGGTGCGACCACCCCCGCCAACCCGGCCACGCCGGCCAGCCCCGGAGCGACGACCACCGTACATGCCACCGGGCACACCACCACCGTGACCGTCACCGCCGCCAACATGGCCTTCACGCCCAACATCATCGACGTACCCCTCGGCGACCAGCTCACCGTGACGTTCGTCAACGCCGACAACCAGCGCCACGACCTGGTGTTCGCCAACGGCGCCTCCAGCGGTCCCCTGGCTCCGGGCGCCAAAACAGCGATCAACGTCGGCGTGATCGGCGGGCCCATGGACGGCTGGTGCTCCCTGCCGGGGCACCGTGAGATGGGCATGACGCTGAAGGTCCTGCCTTCCGGAAGCGGCCCGCCCGCCGCCACGCAAACGGACAATGGTATGGAAGGCATGAACATGGGCCCGGCAGCAAGCCCGGTCACCATGGCCCAGCTGCAGCAACAGGCCGCCGCCTCGGGTTCGTACACCGCCGAGCTGCCGGAAGCCGACAACGAGTCCGAGCACTTCTACACCTTCACCATCCAGCAGCAGACCCAGCAGATCGCGGACGGGCTCACCCGCGAGATCTGGACGTTCGGCCCCCTCTCGCCCGGCCCCGTCCTGCGCGGGCACGTCGGCGACACGTTCCACATCCGCCTGGTCAACAACGGGAACATGGGCCACTCGATCGACTTCCACGCGGGCGAGGTGGCGCCGGATCAACCCATGCGTACGATCGGGCCCGGTGAGTCGCTCGACTACACGTTCACGGCGAACCGCGCGGGGATCTGGATGTACCACTGCGCGACCATGCCGATGTCCGACCACATCGCCAACGGCATGTTCGGGGCGGTGATCATCGACCCGGACAACCTGCCGCAGGTCGACAAGGAGTACGTAATATTGCAGTCCGAGCTCTACCTGGGCGCCGACGGCCAGCCGGCGGACACAGCCAAGGTCGCGGCCATGACGCCGGACATCGTGGCGTTCAACGGCCGGGCTTTCCAGTACGACGCCCACCCGCTGCCGGCCCAGGTCGGCGACAGGGTACGTTTCTGGGTCCTCGACGACGGCCCCAATCTACCGCTCGCGTTCCACGTTGTCGGCGCCCAGTTCGACACGGTCTGGAGCGAGGGAGCATATTCGGTCTACCACGGGCGGTCCGAGGACAACACCACCCGCGGTACGACCGGCGCGCAGGTCCTGCCCCTGCTTCCGGCCCAGGGCGGGTTCGTCGAAATGGTACCCACCGAGGCCGGCCACTACCCCTTCGTCAACCACGTGATGAGCCTGGCGGAAAAAGGTGCCCATGGCGTACTGGAAGTCACAGGGTAAGATTGTGGAACTATGCAATAATCTCCGCGGTAGTGCTATATCACGAGGCGGGGTTGAAAGCACTAGTGTAATGGGCAGCGTACGTGCACGAAGTTTGCGGCATGTGGCACAGAAAGGGACCTTCTTAGGTGAAAGCATCGGAGCTGTTGGTAAAGTCGCTTGAGGCTTCCAATGTCACACACGTGTTCGGGGTGCCGGGCGAGGAAAACCTGGCGTTTCTGGAGGCGTTGCGGAATTCGTCCATCCGTTTCATCACCACCCGGCACGAGCAGTCCGCGGTCTTCATGGCGGCGACGCATGGGCGTCTGACCGGCCGGGCGGGTGTGGCGATGAGTACGCTGGGGCCGGGCGCCACAAACCTGGTGACCGGGGTGGCGTACGCACAACTGGGCGGCATGCCGCTGTTGGTGATCACCGGCCAGAAGCCGATCAAGCGCAGCAAGCAGGGCAAATTCCAGCTGATCGACGTGGTGGACATGATGAGGCCCATCACCAAGTCGGCCGAGACGATCGTCAGCGCCGACCGGATCCCGACGTCGGTCTACCAGGCGATCCACCTGGCCGAGGCGGAGCGGCCCGGCGCCGTACATCTGGAACTGCCGGAGGACATCGCCGAGGAGAACTCCGACGAACTGCCCATCTCAAGGGACAAGACCCGCCGTGCGATCGCGGACGAGAAGAGTCTCGCCGCCCTGACCACGGCGATCGAGACCGCCTCGAAACCGGTGATCCTCGTAGCAGCGGGGGCCAACCGGAAACGCATCGGCAAGCAGCTGGAGAACTTTGTCAGCCACACCCGGATCCCGTTCGTGACAACGCAAATGGGCAAAGGCGTACTGGACGAGTCATCGGATCTATATCTCGGTACGACGGCCCTGACCGACGGCGACTTCGTCCACAGCGCGCTGCGGAAGGCCGACCTGGTCCTGATGATCGGGCACGATATCACCGAGAAACCACCGGTGTTACGCTCCGGCCGCCAGCGCGTGGCGCACATCAACTTCTACCCCGCCGACATCGACTACGTCTACCAGCCCGAACTGGAGGCCATCGGCGACATTTCGTACACCCTTTGGCAGCTCAGCGAGCGCGTACGGCGGCAGGACCACTGGGATCTGGAGGCGTTCACGCCCTACCGGATGGCACAGCTCGCCGACACGCTGCGCCAGTCGGACTCCGACGCGTTCCCCCTGACGCCGCAGCGTTTCGTGGCGGACCTGAGGCGTACGATTCCCGGCGACGGCATCCTGAGTCTGGACAACGGGATGTACAAGTTGTGGATCGCGCGGAACTACCCGGCGTACCAGCAGAACACCGTACTGCTCGACAACGCCCTGGCGACCATGGGCGCGGGACTGTCCGCCGGCATGGGCGTGCAGCTGCTCGGCGGCGGGCACAAGACCGTGGTGGTCTCCGGCGACGGCGGTTTCGTCATGGGCATGGCCGACCTGATCACGGCGGTGCAGCTGAACCTCGACCTGGTCGTCATCATCCTGAACGACAACGCGTACGGAATGATCAAGTGGAAGCAGGCTTCAATGGGCCTGCCGGATTACGGTTTGGACTTCATGAATCCAGATTTTGTACGGCTGGCCGAATCCATGGGCGCCCACGGGCACCGCGTGACATCCGCGGCCGAGTTCGCGCCCATGTTGGCCGCAGCCATGGAAGCGGGCGGGATCCACGTGATCGACGTACCGATCGACTACGCCGAAAACGAAACCCTCGGCGTCAGCGCCTGGTCGGACGACGTGGCGTGATCAGGGTGAGACTCCGAGCTGCGATCCATCCTTCGACCACTGCTCGACGAGCCATGGCGGATAATGCTCATCAAGCAAGATCCGCAAGGCCGACTCACCGGGCACTGGCACTCCTGAGACGCTCCCAGGCGGCTTCCTCGTCCTTTTGTGCCTGCCACAGCCTCTCAAGCTCGGCGTCAATCTCCGCTTGGAAAGCAGCGTAGTATCGCAAAGCTGTGTCAACTTCGGCGACGGTCAATCCGGTTATGTGCGCCGTCTCTTCGACAGTTCGGTTGGACGGATCGGCGGTCACCCAGGCCTCAGCGACCGTCCAAACCTCTGGTCCACGCTCCAGAGCCGCAACCCGTTCACCATTCACCAGTGTGACGAAACGAATACCTGGATGGTTCTGCAGCCGGATCCATTCGTCCAACGCCCGCGACACCACCGTGGAACGGTTGATTGACCGGCTGGACGCGTAGTCATCCAAGGATTGACTCACAACCTCCGGCAGCCTCACGCTCAATGCAACACTCATGTCTCACAGCGTATCACACCGCGACACATCATGCCGGTACCGGGCGATCCAGGCCTGAAGCGCCCCCAGGCACACGATCCTTCGCCCCATCGGCTCTTGCGAGGGCCCTGCAAATGGGCGCCCACGGACACCGGGTGACATCCGCGGCCGAGTTCGCGCCCATGTTGGCCGCCGCGATGGAAGCGGGCGGGATCCACGTGATCGACGTACCGATCGACTACGCCGAAAACGAAACCCTCGGCGTCAGCGCCTGGTCGGACGACGTGGCATAACCGCACAACTGGGCCGCGCAACCCCTAATCGGCGACATCGTCAACGTAAGTACTGGCCCGGCGGGGCGAGCCCGGGATATCAAAGAGGACCGGTTTCCCGGCCCGGCGGGGCGGGTCCTGCACCGGGCGCGACGCAGCCCGGGTCTCCAGTCGGCTCAACTCCGCGGCCACCGCTTCCCGGTCCTTGTCCTGGAGCCCGTACGAAGACTCCATCGCGCTGACCGACTCAAGGAATGGTTGCGCTTCGTCTTCGACAACCTTCAGGAGCCGGCGCGACAACAAGAACAATTCGTGGTCGCGCTCCCACCGGCGCCTGTAGGCAGCCCCAACCCCGGCCTCGGCCAAGGAACCCCCTATCGTGTCGCCGATATCCGCGAACGACTCCCGCAAATAGAACACAGTGGCCAACACCCACACGGCAAGCGCTATCACACCAGGCACGGCCATCAGCAGGAGGGCAACAACGTCGGGAGGATTCAGCCACTCGGCCAGGAAGAATCCCACCAGCACGGCCAGGCCGACATATACGAGCCAGTAGAGGACGCGCAGCAGACCGGCCCCACCCGACAAGACCCCGAAGACCACCCAGAACACAATCTTGATGACACTCCAGATCGTTCCATGAGGACGGGGCCCAACGGCATCCTGGGTGTACTCAAGCAAGGCCTTGTAGCGGTTGAGGTCGTCGGCCCTGGTCCACGGGGGCCCGAGGTACGTGAATTCATCAGGGCCGACGCCGTTGCGGTGCACGTCGTTCAACTTGTTGATGAGTGTCGTGGCCTGGTACGTCACCTGGTTCTCCAGGTCGGTACGCAACTGCGCCTGCGGAACGAAACCGGTCATGATGACGGCATTCACCTCCATGTAGATGTCTCAATATGAAAACATTGTCTTGATGCCGTGTCATCAATGAAACCATTCTAGCGCGTGCCGTCACCGAGGCGCCCCCAGGCCGCTCACTACCGCGCGATCCAGTACGTTTGGATATGTTGGAGTTGTCTTGGTACGGGGAACTTGGTCCTCGCGAAATCGCGTACCGTCTTCGCCAGCGTTCGCTCACCGGCCGCCCACAGGAAACAATTACTCGGATCCAAGGCGGCGGCAGCGGCTTGCAAAACATCTGCCGACACGGTTGGATGCCACGACAGGTTGACACCATCACGCGCCGGCGGGGCAATCGCGTCATGGTCTTGGTGGTCGTCTTCGACAAGTACGGTAGCCGCACCCGGCCACGCATCCAACACCGACCCCAGCCCGGCCAGGGCCGACGGATCGGCAATGAACAAGGCGTGCGGCACATCGGGGAGTGCCAGCGAGTAGGCCGGCTCGCTGACAGACACCGTCGTACCTGGCACAGCCGCCAACGCCCAGTCCCGCGCCGGACCGGGTTCGGAATGCAGCACGAACTCGAACTGGAAAGACTCCCCGGCCACGGAACGGATCGAGTACGCCCGCTGCACCACCGACCCATCCGTCCCCGGCAGGTTGAGCCACAGGTAACCCCCCGGATCGGGGGCGAACGACTCGAACAGGCCGCGCCCGTCAAGGGTGACGCGGCGGTACCAGGGCGTCAGGTCGACAACTCCGGTGACTTCAACCAGGTGATCCTTGACGCGGGGACGAGGTACGACGGGACTCATGCGTCCATGCTCTCACAACCGGCCACGGCACGCTGGACAGGCGCCGATGGCCAGCGATTCGGGATCCGTAAGTAACTGCACACACACCACACAGCATGTACCACGAAACGGCACAGAGTTCGAGCTCTTGGCTGGCTTCAGCAACTCGACACCAGGGAACACACCGCTCATTCGCCGGGCGATTTCAGGACGGACCCGTGACAACGACTGGTGAGCTTCCTCGGGCGTATGCGGAGGCCCCGATCTTCCCTTCAACATGCTTTCCAGTGTTTGCTTGTACATCCCTGGTGTCATGTTGTACGCCAAGAACCTGTCAGCAGACACCGCCGACATGGTCCATCGGGCCAGGTCCTGCTGCCCGAAATCCCTCGCATTGTTGGTAACCAGCACCCGGACGCCAGCCGCCGCGGCGGCCGCCATTATGGGCCGATCGGTTTGCGCAGTGTCCACCAGAGCTGACTCGATGTCCTGGGCGGGGCCCAGCAACTCCATCTCTGCGAAGTACTTGGCCCGAACATCGGTGACTGAGGCCCGGTTGAGCCACCGCTCTCCGGTCCTCCGGTAATGGTCCTCACCTTGTGCCTCGAGCGCCCTGTTCGCCTGGGTTTCCGCCAGCAGACTCCAGCACGCCCAGTACGTGGCATCCGAATGGAACTGGGCCACCAGAATCATGGTTCGGGTCCGAGGTGCGCCCAGCACATCCGCGTCCAGGAACACTGGATGCCGGTCACTCATCGAACGGCTCATCCACGACCATCGCGGCTATGCCGTCCATCATGTACGCCCGATACCTGGCGACCTCGGACTCGGTGATCAGCCACCGCGTACCAACTCGCAATGCTTTGATCGTGCCGTCCTCTATGCGGCGGTGCACTCCTGACTTCGACGTACCTGTCATCCGCCCAACCTCGGCCGGACTGTATGTCTTCTCTGTGGCCGTCAGCGTGACCGCTCGGGCCTGACTGTGGGCCTGCTGGATGAAACCCAGGGCGACATCCCGCCACCCCTCGTCCATGTCGGCCGGTATCACCAGTTCCTCAACAAATGCAGTACTCATGCCCACAACACTACCCCAACCCTGGGACGTTAAGCCACCCAACGTCCCAGCATTACCTACCTAAACTGTCTGAAAAGAATTGTCCATGACAGCCTCAGCTTGTAGATCCCGACACTCCAAAATCACTAATTATGGTCGCAACATATGCGGCGATCTGGTGGTCTATCTCCATCAGGGCTGAGGCGCTGTCGGACAGTACGCCCAGCAGTTCGTTCAACCGGTCACCGGCTTGGCTGTGGCTTTCGAAGAACATGCTTCCGGTCACGTACGCGCCGTCGGCGACGCGGGACAACTCCAGCCCGACTGACGCCAATTCGCTTGTCATGGCCTCACGCGTCTCATCGCTTATAGGTATCTTGTCGTTCATCGTAGTTCTCCTCAGTACATGAATACGTCGCGTCGGTCGATTTCTGTGACGAAGGTGGTCGCCGTACCGTTCAGTTCCTGCCGTACGGACTCCAGAATCTGCGCGACGTCGTAAGCGGGCCCGGCGAGATGGCCGCAGTCCGCAGCGATGCCCGGCGAACCATTCCGGACGGCTTCGCGGCCGACCATCTCCAGGATGCCGGCCAGTCTCGCGCTGGCATCGATCATTGTGTCCAGGTAGACGGTCAGCATCTGTTCGGCGTGCAGGAACTCCCAGTCGGCGATCACCAGATCACCGCGGTTTGGAGGTGTGCCTGTCGTACTGGCGTCGTCAGCAGTTGTCTCCTTCCGTACGGCTGAACCCACCGCGGTCAACGCGTCCATCAGGCCATCCAGCTGTACCTTGGCGCGCCGGGCCTGGTCAACCACTTGTCTCACACGTTTGGCGTACGAGTTATCAACCGCCCGGACGTTGCGGAAGACACCCTTGATCTGGTCCTGCGTCATGTCCAGCCGGCGGATGCAGTCGGCATAATGGGCCCTCCGGGCCGCCTCATCGGCGTGGAAATCCAAATGGTGCCGGGGATCGGGCAGCTTCGGGCGGATGAGGCGCAAACGGGGTCTGGGCTGGTCCGCCATGGCAACCAACTCATTCTCGGTCTGACTGGTGAAATCCCTGACCACCGCGGAGTACGGCAAAGGCCCCGCCATCGACAAGCCCGCCTTGATCACTCCCCGCAGGCCGCCCGTGGTCTTCAGTAACCAGCCGCCCAGGGTACCCAGCACCTTGCCCAACCCGCTGAGTACCGGTTGCAGCAATTCGTACAGGAACCCATTGATCGCCGCCCACTGTTCCGCGGTCATTCCCCCGTCCTGGAAGAACGCGCGGGACAGCGCGAACACCTCGGCGAACGCGGAGCGGTAGGGCTGGTTGACGTACCTGGAGAACAGATTCGATGGGCTGAACCCGGAGGTACGAATGGCTTCCTGCAGGCTGGCCCGGTTGAAGATGTCATCGATGGTCACGGTCTGGGGGTACTGCTTCAGGCCCATCGCCATGTCCATCAGCAGGGCGTAACTCGTCGCCGACATGAACTTGCCCAAGAACTCCGCCAACTCCCGGATCGCGGCCATCCCGTGGTTCTGCCCGGCCGGGGGACGAAGGCGCAGGGACCCGTCTTCGGCCGGTTCCAACAGGAAGTACACCCAGTGGTGGTCGATCACCTGCGACGACGGCAGCCCCGGCTCGACGTATATCCTTGTCCCGGCGATCGACGTGAACATGATATTGACATAGTCCATGGAGGTGGCGTAGGTTGTGATCTTGTTCTTTTCCGCCTCGATCTGGTCATGATATTTGGTACAGAACGCGGCCCCGAAGCCCTGGCCGTTGAGATTCACGGTCCTGGTCGCGGTTCCCGGGTTCACCACCGCCGCGTACATCGCCAGGTTGCCGCCCTTCGAATGCCCCGTCGCGATGACGGCCCGCGCGGCGGGGTTCTCCGCGACCTGCTGTAGGAAATAGTCGTTGGCAGCTTGTTGCTCACCGGTGTCGGACACCTCGATATGGGCACCCTGGGCGTTGTCGCCCCACTCGGGATCGGTCTGCGTACCCGAAAATGCGATCACTGCCGTGGAAGTGTCCGGATCCAGGAAAGTCGCATTGGTGCCATGCCGTTCCGGCTGGTCCGGATCGGGCGGGCGTTCAAACACATGTACGATTTTAGCCGCTGGAAGGCGCGGGTGGTTGTGGATGGTTGCGATGACGTTCCGCCACATACCCTCATCCATGCCGCCTGGCTTGCCCTGGCCCAGTACGGCCGGGTCGACGCTGTCCGCCCACTGAAACAAGGTGCGCCCCTGGTGTTGCGCCAACGTACGGTCATACAGCACGCAATTAAGGAGCACCAGTTCCTCATCGGTCATCGGACCCTCAGGCGCAACGGGGTTCATAGGTCCATGCTCTCACAGCCATGCTCTCACAGCCCGCGAAAAAATGTCGGAGCCACTTGTTACGGTTCCTGGCATGACGAAAACGATGACTTCGACTGTGAAAGACAGGACTGTTAAGGGCGGTTTCCAGTGCTGCGAATGCGGCTGGACTTCTGCCAAGTGGGTTGGCCGCTGCGGCGAGTGCCAACAATGGGGTACGGTGGACCAGACCGGGGGTATCCGGTCAACTTCCGTTGCCCCCGTTATTCCTCTGACCCGGGCGCTGCCGGTGACCGCGATCGACCCGGCGGCCACGACGCACCTTCCGACCGGGGTCGGCGAACTCGACCGGGTGCTGGGCGGCGGGCTGGTGCCGGGATCGGTGGTGCTGCTGGCCGGGGAACCGGGGGTGGGCAAGTCGACTCTGCTGCTTGAGGTGGCCGCGCGGTGGGCCCGCACGCAGGGGCCGACGCTGTACGTGTCCGGTGAGGAGTCGGCGGGCCAGGTACGGATGAGGGCCCAGCGCATCGGCGCCGACACCGAGCATCTGTATCTCGCGGCCGAAACGGACCTGTCGGTCGTGATCGGCCACATCGACCAGGTCGAGCCCGGTCTGGTGGTGGTCGACTCGGTGCAGACGATCTGCTCGCCCGGGGTCGACGGCGCCCCGGGCGGGGTCAGCCAGGTCAAGGACGTGGCGTCCGGCCTGATCCGGGTCGCCAAACAGCGCAACATCCCCATCGTCCTGGTCGGGCACGTGACCAAGGACGGCGCGGTGGCCGGGCCGCGGACCCTGGAACACCTGGTCGATGTGGTGATCAGCTTCGAGGGCGACCGGCACACGGGCTTCCGCATGATCCGGGCGACCAAGAACCGTTTCGGGCCGGCCGACGAGCTGGGCTGCTTCGAACTGGCCGGCCAGGGCATCGTCGAGGTGCCCGATCCATCCGGGGTGTTCCTGGCGAACCACGCGCAGCCGGTGGCGGGTACGGCGGTGACCGTCTGCCTCGAGGGCCGGCGTCCGTTGTTGACCGAGGTACAGGCGTTGGTCGTTCCCAGCAGCCTACAGTCGCCCCGGCGGGTCACCACGGGGCTGGACCTGTCCCGGCTGGTGATGATCCTGGCGGTCCTTCAGCGCCGGAGCGGCCTGGCCGGGCACATGAGCGATGTGTACGCCTCGACGGTGGGCGGCGCCCGGCTGTCCGATCCGGGAGCCGACCTGGCCCTCGGTTGCGCCCTGGCGTCGGCCATGGTGGACAAGCCGCTGCCGGACCACACGGTGATCGTCGGCGAGATCGGCCTGGCGGGCGAGATCCGGCGGGTCGGCGACCTGGACCGGCGCCTCGCGGAGGCCGCCCGGCTGGGCGTGGCCACCGCGATCGTTCCCGAGGGTCAGGACCAGCGCCCCAGATCGGGACGCGGTGCCGGGGCCATGCAGATCATCGAGGCCCCGACACTATCGTTCGCCCTGTCACTATTAGACTTGCGGCGCAAGGGCTAGACCATTTCCGGTTGGCGGTTGAACTTCTTCGACAGCTGGAAAGCGAAGGTCAAGGCGAATATGACGAAGACGATGACGCCGGCCGCGATCAGGAACGTGTTGGCGAAGTGGAATGTCTGGGCCATAAAAGCCATGGTGGGGAGGGTGAAGGCTCCGGCCACGTTCACGCCCATACTGAGATAGGAGTAGATCTTGGCGTAGTCGAGGTCTCCGAAGATGGCCCTTACCACAATCGGCGTACCCACCGAGTAGAAGGCCGGCGCGACACCGACAAGAGCGGCGCCGATCAACGCAAGCGTCGCGCTTCCACCCGTGAAATACAGCACGAGGAAAGCCGTCACGATGATCGCCAAGGTGACGAGGGAGGACGGCAGGGCGCCGAGCTTGTCCGACGCACCGCCGAAGATCAGCTTGAACAGGATGTTGGAGATCAGGGAGACTGAAACCATCGTTGATCCAAAGATAGCGGCCTCCTTTGCTCCCATGGAGACGCTGAACACCGAGGAGGCGAAGCTCGGCAGAAGCTGGCCCACGCCGGCGACAAGCGTCATGAAAGCGAAGGAGATCATGAGAATGTAAAACGCGGGCGAAGCGAGAGCTTTCTTGACGGTGATCCCGCGCTTTGGCTGCCCATCGGTGGCACCTGAAGTCGCTGATGCCCCGTGGTGGGAGACCGGTGCAGCGGCTTCCGCTCCTTCCTCGTAACCGTACGGCTTCAAGCCCTTGTCGGCCGGTTTGAACCGGATGAGGAAGATTGTGGACGGAAACACCATGACGGCGCCGATGGCGGCAGCGATGAGGTACGTCGGGCGCCAGCCGATGGTGTTGATGAAGTTGGTCAGAACGGGATTCAGGATCGCGGGGGTGATGCCCATGAACGACATGGCGATGCCGATGGCCATGCCGGTTCTCTTGGCGAACCACTGGCTGAGGATGACCGGGATCGGTACGAACATGATGAAGGCGCCGGCACTGCCGATGATCGCTCCCGAGATCCACCACTGCCAGGCCTGGTGGTAGAACGACATGGCCGCGTAGGCCGTCAGGACGATGGCGCCGGCGGCGGTCAGAATCACCCGGACGTTGACCTTGGGCAGTGTCGAGCCGACGAACGGCAGCGCGACGACCATCGCGAGGCCGTTGGCCATGAACCAGAACGCCAGTTTCGTCGTGGTGAATCCCAGCTCTGACGTGATCGGGTGGAAAAAGATGCCGGCGGCGTTGTAGATGATGCCCGCACTGCCGCCCGCCATGAGGCTGCAGCCGACCAACACTATCCAGGCGTAGTGGAGCCCGCCCTTCTTGGTCGTGGTTGAATCAACGTTGGTCATTTCTGTGGATCCCTTCTGATCGGGCTCGCAAGGAGAGTTCGTGGATGAGGACTCGAAGACGGACAGGCTGTCCGCTTTCCCATACAATACGGACAGATCGTCCACTTAGTCAAGAGCACAACGCCACATTCTTTTCACCGTCGCCGGGAAAATAAATCTCAGCAACTTAGGGCCCCCGCAGGAATTAGTGGTGCAAGTGGCGGTTTCAGGTCGGGATGCATGGTAAGGCGGAATCCCCGTAGGCGTGCTGGTGGCACGCCGGAG
>Ga0209628_10001593_pt1 | contig 14844 bp, 5 predicted proteins | sample TergutCu122P4_FD_187285 | JGI IMG/M metagenome (GOLD analysis project Ga0209628, IMG submission 187285) | Cubitermes ugandensis P4 segment gut microbial communities from Kakamega Forest, Kenya - Cu122 P4 (SPAdes) (version 2) | ecosystem: Host-associated > Arthropoda: Insects > Digestive system >...
CGTGTATCAGACACAGGCACCATTTTCACAGACTACTACAGCGGCGCTATCTGTCGGACGAACGTGTACTTACACACATGTGCGCAATAAACATGAGTTTTGCTACCTCTCAATTTTCACATTGGTATCTCTATTGTGGAATGAGAAAAAAAAATGTGGGGCATTACTTTCTGAGCAACCCTCGTATTACCCCTATCGTCAGGGTAAAAGAAGCAAAACTCAACCTAACCAACGTTTCTCATTCCTGGTAGGTGTGCAGGTACAAATTTGCACAATGAGGCAGCGCTTCCATTTGCTTGGATTTTTAAATCAAAATTTACATTGTAGCCTTCTAAATCATGATACCACAAACACGGGACTTCATACTCGATTCATTAAAGATATTTTAGTCATATAGATACCAACAAGATGCAGCTTTATATTCTCTTTATTTGGTGTTAGAACTCTACATGTTTCGGACGCATTTTGCGTCCATCATCAGGAGCACTATAAACTGTAACAGCAGCCACTGGTGTTATTCATGGGTTGGGATAGAATAAATCCTGTGTAGATATCAATGACGGTATTCACTGTGTTATTCCATGGTCAGATGGGATAGAAGGCTTGGTGATGGGCGCTGTGAGTTGTGGTGTCCGGGTGCGCTATGTTCAGCGTGGTAGTCCCCCGCTTCGGATGGGATATCTTCTGAGTCCGTGTACATTTGTTGTAGGGTGTGTCGCGTGCCGTATCTGTGAAATGTTGTAACGGTATGTTAGAATTTTGTGTATTATGGGTTCTTGTAGATAGTAGAGAAGCTTGTCTTTTTTACTTACGTGTATGGTGAGTCTTGGATCGGTGTGGGCTTGGGTGTCCGTTAGGTAGTATGCACTGTGATATGTGACGGCACTCACTATTACACTGTATAGATATGATCCTTCGTATCACTATTCATTATTCTATCCCAACCCATGACTAACACCAGCGGCTGCTGTTACAGTTTATAGTGCTCCTGATGATGGACGCAAAATGCGTCCGAAACATGTAGAGTTCTAACACCAAATAAAGAGAATAAAAAAAGCTGCATCTCGTTGGTATTTATATGACTAGTATTACTAAGATGCACGGTACTATGAACATTTAAAAAAAAAAAGATATTTTCTTTTAATTCCGCCTCCAGGGGAGTTTTATGTTGGTATACAAGAACAATTATATCATTTGACTTAAATTTTATTCAACTCTGAGGAGTGAAGCCTTCCATATACGTTTATACATTAACACTGTAAAGATTTCATCTCGTGAAGAGCAATTAGAAAAATAGCCTCACTTCCTTTCCTTCTTAACAATAATTTTCCACGAGAACCAGTATATCTCTCGTAAAGTCTGTTATGACGTCGTCAGTTGCCTCATACCTTAAAAAAGAGAAATTTCCCTTCGTGCCTTCTAGGTGTCGCAATGTCCAGTAGTTATTCGCTTTAAATAAACGTTGGTTATTTTACCAGATTTCTTCGAAAATAAATTACTAAAATGGTTGTACTTATCTGCCCATCCACTGCTTCAAATATGAACATAAATCGTAAAAGACCGAAAGCGAAAGATTTGCCCGAGACATGAAATGAATAGTATGAAATCGGAGACCAGACCCATCTTAGTACTTTCTATACCCGCCTCGCAAATAATGTTAATTGCGAAAAGCGACTGTTAGCTTCGAAATATCTCTATTTCCATCTTTCCGTCCGTCCTTCCGTCTATCCTCATGGAACAAATCGACTCCCACTGGACGGATTTTAATTAAATTTTACACAGTAGACCGTCGATTATCCGCACTAATTGCGACAGAGGTAGTTCGTTTAAACAAATTGTTCGGATAATCAAACATGCACAAGAATATTATCATCAAATACTCTAACTGATTTAGGAAATGGTTTGTAAATGATAACCAGCAAATACTGAAATAATAATGCTGACTAAAGTTATTTCGAACGTACATAATTGTATTACAAAACTTCAAACCTTCATGGTAACAGGAGACAATAGCTGAAGTCCACAGTCCATCATGAATTCCTGTAATGCTTTAACCGGCTTACTGATATTTCAGTATAGTAACTAATAATTGGGAAGTACACGGTAAATATTTTACCGGTGGTGGATTCGGATAATTGACAGTTCGGATGGTTGACGTTCGGGTAATCGATGCTCTACCTTATTTTGAGTATTATTTGAAACTATGTCGAGAAAATTAAAGTTTCATTACAGTCTGACAGGAATAACGGGTACTGTATGTGAAAACCTACGTAAATTTATAATAATATTTCCCTGAATTCTTCCTAGGATGAGAAATGTTTCAGACAAAAGATGAAGAGAAAATCAAAAGGCATATTTTATGTTCACTAACGTTTTTCCGAAAATCGTTTCATTTGTGAGATAATGTGTAAAAATATGGTAGAGCCGGCCAGGACATAGATTTCAATATAATACCGCATATTGCATTGCATGATGCATAATTAAGGCTGCAGACACACTCAGAGTATGTAGTACTCATTGCTTTTCAACGGCAACAATGGTTACCCAAACTGCACATTATCTGTTTGCGTAAATTGCCTGTCTTGTTCACGGCTGCAAATGTCTGAGATGCGTATAATGTTGGCATGTACTTTTATTTCATCTATTTACTGATTTATTTATCATAGTTTATGTAATAATGCGTCAGTATTTGAGATTATAAAACATGGGATGAAAGAGATGTGCAGGGAACTGTTAAAAGCCAAATCTGAGATACGAATATGATTCTGACATTTCCTTGCAGACACTGATCAAGTAATCGCTTTCGTTCTGAGCAGAAGTGCTACCACTCCACCGCGATGTTCGGGTTTTACGTACTGTATAAGACAGGAATTTACTTATTGCATATTCTTGTCTGGGATATAGAATAGCAACATGACAACTGATTAAGAACCACAAATGTGACATTCAAGTTGTCAAAATAAGGAAAAACCAGCCGATTCTGTTTCGCTGTCAAAATCGCAGCTGAAAGCAAACTAGGGTCACGGGTTGGAATTTCTTTCATGCAGTGCTCGTATTTATTGTCACCACGTACCACTTTATTGTGACAGTTTATGCCGGTCACAAGCTAGCTTCTTGCCTAAAGTCTCCGTGATTTATGTTTCAGAAGTCATCTTTCTTGTTACGTTTCCCTAAACCAACCAACAATCTGAGGTAAAAACACGGTCTTCTCAAAACTTGAAACATCTCGACCACAACAGTACTCCTTCAAAGCTACATACAACGCATATAATACCGTACGACAGAGTATTTACTAGAGCAAAAGGAAATATGAAACAAAGTGCCCTGAAAACAGGATATTCCTCGGTGGGTGCCTGTCTCTCTGCCGGCCCACCTGCCTCCAAAAATAACCTTCAAATCCATGCATGGTTGAGATGCCGGAATTCGACAGGATTTCTGTCAGCAGGACACAACCCCAGGGGATGTACAACAAGTAGGTTATACCGGATTATACAGCACGTCCTTCATATTGACTTCTGGTAGCGGTACGAAGAAAATACAGTATTTATGTGAGGGTAATGAGAACACTTCGGTCAGACGCCTCCGTATACTTAAACACCCAGCTAGCCTACTGTGTACATATAAGGGCCACTTTACACACCTACATGTATATGCATACTTCCTGAAAGCATCTGAATTCCACGCCCATTTAACGTTCAACTTTCTCGTGTCTTCTCTCTCACCATCACGCCATTAATATACGTGGGGAATGGAAGCAGAACCAAACGATGCTTAACCTAGACTCCACAGGGAAGTAAGCGGTCATATTTGGGCATCGACCGCTTTAAGCCCTGCGATAGAGGTCCCCGCACAAAATGACGACGAGGGTGGAGGTGTCTCGAAACCAGTCTGGAATGGGCGAATGAAATTTGCCCCTGCCGTGAAACGAAGCCCGATTCCTAGTTTGTCCAGCGAATTGCGTTTTAATGCCAAGAATATGGAGGTGAAGGAAGAAAACTAGAAACTTAACAGTAGACACGGGACAATTGCAGTAGGAGAAACATCAGCATACAAAATAGTAGATTCTGAAAATGAATTAAAGAACGAAGTGCGAAAGAAAGCCCTAAATTTTGTTATACAATTAAAATAAAAGAAAGGAACTTCATGGATACATATTAAAGAGGAAAAACTAAAGCTACTAGCGTTGCGTGACAAAGGTTTTCCTAGCAGCTAATGAGGCGCAGAATTCGCAACTTGTCAGCATCCCTCAAGAATCATGAGGGCAGGTTCGTAAAAGGATGCACGAGGGTTTGCTTTCGTCGCTATGGGGACTGAATATATGGCAGCATTTTACGAAAATCTTTTATCTTAACGTCACTGCAGGACACACATTATTTGATAGTGCAAGTCACCGGAAACCTAAACTCCACTCAGAAAGTAGAAGGCCACACGACTACAATGACAGTTTTAGGTGGTTTTTTCGTCAGCCTATCGGAGAAATTCTCAGAATAATGACGTAAAACAGACCAAGAAACTCTCCTGACACATCCTAAACTGCGCGGAAATCTTGAACTATCGATCTCAATTGTCGCTGTATACAGCATGGCGTCTGACACTCGAAGACTACTAAAAGTAATAATTTTAAAAATTTGGAAGTGGTCATGGACTATGTTAAGTGGATGTTTTCACATTTACCTGATGAAACTAAGGAATCAATAAAGTCGGGACCCTTTCAGAGATCTGAAGCGAGAAGCTTTTGAAACCAGGTCATAAGTAAACAGAGACTAGAGGGTAACCTACGGTTAACGCTGTAAGGTATGCTGATTATATGTACTAAAACCTGCAGATGAAATTATAACATGAATTAGAAGGAAGAGATGGGGACTGGGTAAAGCTACACCCATTCTTAACCCTGTGTTTGATGGGGGGTGAGTGGACAACGCCACGTTCCGGCCGCTTCACCCGGGTAGAAACCCTAGCACCAATTTAAAGGAGGCTGGGTGGGCTCCAGAGGCGGTCTAGACGGTTATGGAGAAGATAATATCTCTTGTCAACATCGGGGTTTAAACCCCGAACCGTCCAGCTCACAAGGAGGCGATATACCAACCTCGTTTTCCCGGATTAAGGACTCGAACACCAACACATTTTACCCACACGGCATATTTTAGGTGTTCCATGTAAGTGTTAAATAAAAATATATTTTTTTAAAACGTAACTTTCTGTTGTATTCCTACAAAAAGATTTAGGTCTTAAAAGGTAGTCAAACAAAAACACTCACTAAAATCTATTTTTTGTGTGCAAATACATTAATACGTGTATATTAAGACAAATTCAGGCTGCAATGATAAATGTGGAAACAGGAAAATCCAGCAAAACTTATATCATTAAACTGGGGAGTGACATCTCAATACTACAATTCCATTAGCCGCGGAATTGCGTCATTTGGAGAGCAACCTTCAGTTTTCGTTAGTTACAGTACACTCGTTGTGTAAATGTTGTACACTTCTGGTACAACAATAAGGTTTCAACGTCATGTTAAGCAATACAGTTAAACTCTTGTATTTCACGAGAGTATCTACGAAGTACTTGCTGCCATGTATAAAATATTGCCTCGAGCAGGTATTGGTTATTGGGCTTGCCAAATAATTCACCTTCTTGAACTATTTGAAACGTGACTTTCTCTACAGAATTGGAAAATATTTTATATTTGTAGGAGCTTTCTGTACATGGTGTTGAGAAAGACGGACAGCTTTTCATAGTAGAATGTTGTGGTTGTATGGTAAGAAATTACCAAACACACACGTACGTTTCTGTCCACACTACACTATATATCTTTGCTGCGCTGCGCGCAATTTGTGCAGCCGACCTCTAGCTTGTTATCAGTCTGTATCGCGTCACAGAGAGAACTGCTGCCCTTGCAGTTCTTGCTTGTATTTACATGTGCTTCGTCAGGTTTCATGAATTGGTGGTGCACGGGCAGCAAGACATCCCGGCTGGCCACGTTCACTATTCAGTGGCGTTCACCACAATGTAAAAGGACAGCCAGCTACTACCTAGCTGGTATGTAGTATGTAGTAATTAATTAAGTATTCCTATCACTTTCACGAGAAACTGAGACTCAGGTCCTTGCTATCATGGCCTGTAGTTTCAGACTCGGATAGCAGAAGAGTGTGCAGAACTGGTGAAATATTAACTGTCAGGTGAAGAAAGACATGCTTGAAAAAAATGTTCTCAGTACCATTTGCTGCATCAGAAATCTCAAATAAACGCTCTGGAATCGAACCCTAGCATTCGCAATGAGAAGCCGGCAACTGACTATACTGACTATACGTCTCTTTAACTAACCCCAAGAAGCGGAATCAATTTTTAGAAATTAATAGACTCTCGGCTACTCGAATTCCCCACTTTAAAATGAACTCGGAGGATCATTACATTGTTCATAACAAAAGTCGACAGTTGAGGGACATACATAATGGGCCTGCCATTAAAACCTCTTTACATTCTGCATACCCCTGGCAGTTAGTGAACCTTATCACGAGTGGAAAGCGCCTGCAGGGCTGGATTTATTCTACCCGCTCTGCTCTGCTGTGAGAGATGTAGCCGGTCCCTCACGGCGACGACACTCTTAGTCACAGCGCACCGTGCTCACAGTAGCGGTCACTGAAGCACCTGCGTGTGTGGCTGTAGCAACCTCCGAATAGCATTCTCTAGTTTAGACCTTGAAAATCCATAAATCCACGTGGCGAGAGGATTCCTCGTGCTAGGTTCTTTAATAAGAAATCTCACTTTTATTCTCTTACTCTAGATATCGCTCTTTCATTCTTTTTTTCCATTTTCCAGCCTTTTTTCATCTCTTTTTCCTTCCGTCTATCCAAAAGTTTGCCCTTACTTTCAAGTTTTATTCATTTCCTTTTAACATCGAGAAACAATAAGTGCGTAATGAAGTATCCTTTGAATGTAGCGACAAATACGCCAGAAGATAACAAAGGATTTCAATAAACTTCAGTGTAAATATATTAATCGGATTTACAAAAGGAATGCCGCTGAAAAGTTTTGACGACCTTTATGAAATAGTGACATCAATAAATATTTTTGATAATTTAGTAACAAATAGTTGTTTTTAAATTACAAATCATTACTGGCCTAAAGAAATGATACAAAGAAAGTAGTGTCAGTATTTACGATTTACGGTTTTATGGCGGTAAATATGAGCATTGCTGTCCACTATGATGAAGGGTATTGGGTCTGGCAGAAAGCAACCAAAGATCCATCGCAACCAGTTGCATCCATCTTCGTATCAGTACAACGTGAAGGCCGCAGTTTTAGTGAATGAAAATGAGACCTGCACATCATTTCAAGACGTTAGAAACTGCTTTTAACACAGCACGAAGCCAAGCAAAATTCAAAACCTTTAAGTACTACGAAGGGGAGCAAATAACTCACTCACTGCTTCTTATCAGCTGTTGTGCTCACTGTACAAGGCGTCTTCTTTGTACAGTACTAAGCGAATTGAGAGCAACAGTGGACCATGAATTCCTACTCAAATTATCCCTTATCGAATAAAAATGACGTTAAAGTTATTAACACATTTAATTGGTGCAAATGTCACTACTGTCATTAGGCTACTCTTTCTGCTACTTAGCTCCTGCTACAACTACTACTAACACCACTACCAATACCGCTTCCAGTAACACCACGGCAACTGCATGATAAACTGATACTACGAGTAAACTGATAAAATACTTATTGAGTGTGGTGTTTATTTAACGGGGCTCTGTGTAGTTTAAACTAAACAGCATAAAGTGCCTGTTTCATTAACTAATAATAACTTGTAAAGATAAGAAAGAAAGCTTTTGACACTGTCCTCTCGGAACGGAGGCGAATCCAGAGTATTCTCAGTAAGGATAACAGACGTACGTGCCTAAATTTGAAACCTATTTCTAGCAAACACCAAGCAGGACTTAGCATCATTTAAAAGTAATAATATAATAATAATAATGACTACTTTAACCTCTGCCCTGCTCTATACATTCCAGTGCAGAAAGCAGTAGTACTTAATACATGTCGTATAATTATAAATTTTTTGGCAGAACAGTGAATAAGAAGTGCTTGTTCAGTGAGAACAATACTCTTCGAGAACCAGCTAAACTGCCGTCAAGTACAAGTAAAGTGGATGATGATGATAATGATGATGATGATGATAATGATAATAATAATAATAATAATAATAATAATAATAATAATAATCTTCCTCCATGGATTAGGTCGCTTGACCTGTTCCGGCATCGACGCGTTGCCATCGTTTCCTGGGGCGTCCACGATCTCTTCTTCCTTGAGGTTTGTAGTTGAGGGCGTGTTTCGGAAGTCTGGTGTTCTCCATTCTTTCAAGATGGTTGATCCAGTTTTGTTTATATTTGGATCTTAAGTCTTGTACGCCAGGGATCTCTAGTTCTTTTCTCATGACTTCGCTTCTTATTTTGTCTAGTCTTGTGTATCCTTTGAAACTTCTTAGAAAGCGCATCTCTCTGCAGCTTCTAGGCGAGTCATGTCTCGTTTCGTGGTTACCCATGTTTCGCTACCGTAAAGTAGTGTTGGTCTGGCTACGACTTTGTAAAATTTCATTTGGGTGTCTGTACGGGATTTCTTTAGATGTTTTCTAATAGTGCCGCATATTCTTTGGAATCTGTTTATTTTTTGTCAAAGTCTGGTTGACCGTCTAAACCCAGTTCGCATCCAAAATAATTGACTTGTTTCACTTTTTCTAATATTGATCCGTCTATTTCTGTTTTAGAACGCACTAAGTGTTTTCCTTTAAAAGCCATAATTTTTGTTTAATAATAATAATAATAATAATAATAATCGTTCCCGAACAGCAACAGCAAAGCTCCGAAGCACAAAATATAATATAGAAGTTTTATATTCCAGAAAATTTTATCTTATACGTGATTAACTGACAAAATTCTGCTCAGAAGTCCCAAAATTGCAGTCACCTCTGCGGTAGAGTAATTAAGTAATTTATGGTACTAAAAGTGTCTGGCAGGAGATTTAACCATATTCACACATACGGCAATCTTGCACGCAGGCACTGTCTTCTATCGCACACAGTGATGACAAGACAAAACGCTCGGTTAAATGAGAACAACAGAAAGAAGACAATCCTCACCAAGGAACATAATTCAACTATTCTAGGATAAAAGCGTTATTGAGAAACACATATTACTTTTCTGTATTTCCTTATTTTCAGACAGAACACAAATATGGAGGCATTACCAGCAGCTGCTGCAGTGTTTTTTAGCTGGCTGGCTGACTCGTATATTTACATCAGTTAAGTACTTGCCAAGATGCCACGAACACAAGGTGACAGAAAATAATAAAAGTAGAAATGAAATATTTCTGATTCCCCCATTTCCATGTTGCAGAATTTCTGGAAGGACTTTCATTATACTTCTAAAGTAGGCCCTACGTTAAGCCGTTGGAGGCGACTCGAATTTCGCAACTCTGCATGTCCTTCGGTCGGTAGTGAGACTGAGCCTGAAAGTGGCTGCAGTGACAATGGCAGCCATCAGAAGCATATGAGAAGCAATGGTATTAATCAGCGTTAACACAGTAAAGATCTTCCAGCGTTATGGTATGCAAACAGTCACAAACAAACTCAGCTTATCATGGAGTGATAAAATAGTGACCCCTGGAGCACGGACCGCTGCAGACTTGTTAGTGGTTCAACTGCCGATGCAGAAGGCCTTCTTGAAAAAAAATTTTTAAAAATTTTAAAAATTCAATCTCTAAATGATAAAGACATAAAATTCCGTTACTATCCATTGTTCGAGACGTTAACCTGCAACAACCATAACAGCTTCTGTTTAATGAAGTTCTTGTACACCTATTTCTGAGATTGTGTTAATGTTTATAAAAAGTCTGTATGTGTGTGATGGGAAGGGCTTAGGGCAAATGTTGTGCGAAAAAGTAATTTGTTCTTCTCTTTCATTTCACACGAAAATAAAAACACGAGATTTTTACCCTAACCATTCCTAATTACTTTACACTGATGGCCCGAGTACATGGCGAACATTTCTCAAGAAGTTGATAAGACTTTAGTTGGTCAATAAAAGCCACAAATTTTACTGTAGCCTAAGATGCATTTCCACGCTTTCAAGACCCTACAAATTAATGCTACCGAGCCAGATGATTTTAATCCACATTCTCACACCCATAACTTAAGACGATTTATAATATTATACGAGTACTATCATCTACGCCACGCCCTCCAAAATGAACTATTTATTCGCTTAAGTTTAAAATCTTCTGTCACGTAACTCCCTTTACTTTCGTATACAAGCAGCAAACTTTCAGAGAAAAAAATTGCCCCATCTTTATTAGAGAATAAGTTCTTTACTCTGAAGGTGCAGTATACAGTTTGCTTTGAAATGTTACCACCAGTCTGTCAGATTACTCGGCGGCATTTTGGAGACAACATTAACCTTAACAACCTGTCAGGATCTTAGCTCTCTTATTCACATGATGCTTGAATCGGTATTATTTAGCTTCGTCAAAGGCGCTTTGCAGTGGTCACAGCGTGCAGACTGATAACGCGAGTGTTAAATGATGAACTGGAGGGTCTGGAGCGTGAAAGGATCGTGGCCTATTTAAGGGACTATCCAAGCATATGTGTACAAATTCGAGGAAAGCCTCAAAGAACCTCTATGATTAGAGCTGGCCTCCGAAACCAGACAACCCGAAATCTTCCGGACAGAAAGCGGACTGCTAATTACTTGACCGCAATTTGCACTTTCCTGGACGTTTCCTTACTGATGCTTTGTCTCCTTGTATTACAGTGTTATATGTCCAAGTAAATAAATAACACATCTTTTCAGTCTAATAAATACACGCCTGTGGCAAATGTTACTCCATCCACGCAGGGTGCGAAATAACGGGACCGCAATAACGCCGCTGAGAGAGGTTAGCTACTCCTCTGCCACCTGAGGTTTGCAGAAATACGAATTGGATTATTCGATAACCGATGTTAAGTTAGTTCTTTCTTCTTGGTTACCACAAGAACGGGATCTCTACAATCCTCAAAATTGATTTCTCGTCAAACTGTAACTTTTCTTGTCCAATCCAATCTTTCTCTTCCTTACACCCAGTTAAATCTTCCCCTCCCTTCCATTTCTACTGCTCCATAATGAAACGGAGGACGTAATTTAAATTTCAACCACGGCTTACTATTGTTTGCTGAGAAGGGAAGGAATACTTTTTAATATCAAAAGAACCGATGTCTTCACAATTCTGCATGCAGCAGAATTTTAAATTTCGAAGGAAATATTTGGCACAGCCTCGCGTATATTCTTAACCGTATTTTAAATACCTGAACAAAGGGCAACTTAGGTTAGTGTTTCGTGCATGGGGTTTTATGGGGATCTCCTAACCGCCAGTCCAATCACAAAACTACACAAAAAAATTTTGTATTGAGTGAGAGACTGCAGTGCCGGGAAAGTTTTTATTTTTGCCCATATCGGCCCAATTTTTCCCCTAATTTACGCACAACTCAAACCGAAACTACATCAGTTTTCCCCAACCGCGTCTTCACCCAGACAATTAATGTAATTATTAACAAATTTACAAACAAAAGTATCTGAAGCCGTTTCTATCGGTGTGTATGGTAAATCAGCAATAGCGTCCTGGCTATAGCCTCCTCCGGCACTCATCGAGCTACAGGGCAACAAGATGCATTACACGTATAAATTTGAAAGAAGTCACTTTCTTGACGTTTCGTAATTCGCGAGTAAAAGAAAAGTTCCTTTGTAAATCGCTCCAGTGTTTCCAAAAAATTAACTGACCATACAGAACATCAATGTTTAAGCCTACTTAAGTAGCATTCTACCAACACTCTTATCCTTCCACTAACGCACTGCAGTCACAAGTCATCTCTTTCATACTTCCTTAAGAATTTCTCATCTTGTGCACACGCAGTATTATGTCGCGATACTCCTTCATTTTATATCATGAGTAACTCATACCAGTTTATTTTAACCCCTGAAAGCAAAGTGGTAATTATATATGCTACGTACTTTATCATTCAAAAACTGTGCATTTTCCACACAGTAGCCTACTCGTGGGTTTCACATGACGGTCACAGTAGGCAGTAAATATTTTCTTGAACAATATGAACCGGTTGGTATTTTTAATTTTTACTGTAAAAAAGTTTACAGTGATGAAACAAAATAAATTTCAAACATTTAGTTGAATTTCAGATTTCAAACGATTGAGAGAACGATAAAACAAACACTGTTGAAGTAGAAGCGGATATTCATTATACAGGTTTTTCATATTTTGTCTCATTTCTCCTCCTATGGAACTTTATGCTCCCCCCAGTATCGCAGATGTGAACATGATGGAAGCCAAAGGGTTTGCGTGTGTATGGGTGCTTGAATGTACATTCACTTCCGTCTGCAAATGCGATATTGAAATGTAATGCAATTTACTTCACGTCAGGCCATGGAACGATATCTAAATCCAGATCGATTTTGGTTTCATTTTGTTCAACTGTTGACAAAAGGGTCACGTAATGCTGAGGAAAGTTCTCGGCGGTGGCGTGAATTAGGTCACAGAAAGTAAGAAGCCGTGTCAAGCGTCCTCAGAACACATCCAATATCTGTCGATTAAAAACCTGAAGAACTTAACGCATGCTACAAATTTGTCACTGGTCGTAGTGTCTCTTAACTGTGGCAGTTATCCGATGTCTACATATTTCTGAAATTTGATATTCTCGTGGTTGTGTTCACCAAGGCTGCTTCGCAATGCATCCTGCCGCCTCCATGATTAGAATTTACCTATCTACTGTTTTGAATCTATACACAAAGACTGCATACATTCGAACAAGTGACTAAATTTTGTACACTTGCGCAAAATATTTCCGGACTCTGAGTATGGAACTTGCTCCATGTCACCCTTCTAGCGCCTAGAATATTGACATAGTACTTAGGTTCTGGGAAATTTTTGGAACCCCGAGAAACAGGAAGAAACTTAAAGTAATCTTCCCGTAAACAATACATAAGTATTAATGACTTAAGACTGTCAGTATCACATATCATAAAATACTGGATTATAGCATTATCAGTGAAAAATTAGTTGGAGTGCATGTGGAGGGGAATGACATCGATCTGACTTGATTTATTATTCCGGTATTCTGCTAAAGATGCTGAAAAAAAATACGCAAATTTTTAAGAATTTCCCGATCACGACGCAGAAGTGATAAATGATAGGTGTCATTTTCTGAATAAATATACACATATTCACACGTCGTTTCAGAGGCAAACTCTTTTTCCGTCTTAAAGTATAATGAAGGAAGCCTACTCAGCAGGGAATGTTACAAAAAACTGAAATTTAACACTACATAAATTCTACGCTAACATATTACACCAAGCCACAGCACATTACACTATGTCTAGTGACAAAGACTTGCTTTACCTACCAGGCCCGGGGAAGTGTCACATATGTACAAGAATTCATTTTCATCCGTGTAATTACTGACGAGATGATAGTAATTAAAGAAGTAGAGGGATAATAATTATGTAGGCACAATATTTGAGTACGTCTGTATGTCATATTCACATGCAGTAACGGTTCTTAGGCGCGTCTGCAACATCGCGAAAAGCGACCATTAGCTTCATCATGTCTGTCCGTCTGCCCGCCTGTCCGTCCGTTCACGTGGAACAACTCGGCTCTCGCTGGACGGATTTTCATGAAATTTCATATTTCATCATTTTTCGAAAATCTGCGGAAAAAATTAAAGTTTCATTAAAATTGGACAAGAATAACGGGTATTTTACATGAAGACCAGTACACATTTTGATCATATCTCGATCAATTCTTCTTAGAATGAGACATATTTCAGACTAAGTTGTAGGGAAAATCAAAACACAAACTTTATATTTAGTTACTTTTGTTCGAAAATCATGCCGTTTGTGAGATAATGTGAAAAAATATGGTAGAGCCGGACAAGGCACATATGACAATGGGGCGCACGGCCATTGCATGTTGGATAACTAGGGCTACAAACACACACCTGATTTGTCTGTTTAGTAACCGCCACTTGAATCTCAAATCCCGCAAATGTAATAGCTCAAAACAGCATGGCATTTAGAAGACAGTGGCCTACTCCCCACATTGCGTTACTTGTGTCCTAAGCGTTTAAGGACCTTGTCAAAGTCGAGGCGCAATTGTTCAACCCTGATTTGAGCCCTACATTTGTGCTTCATTAAAAAAAAGTCACGCTTCTGACGTCATATAAATCAGAGGCGCGGCAGTAATTTTTTTGTGGTTCGAAGCCATTCATAGACGAAACACGTGCTCATCTGTGACGTCGAAACACGCCTGACCAAACCTCAAACGCGAAGAAACAAGCAACGAGAGAAGTGAAAATGGGACAGTTGACATTTGCACGTATCCTTCGATCGAACTGTCTGCCTGTGAACTTCAGTGATTTGTTTTTTGTACAGAAAATCCGAGTACATGTATGGGAAGTCCGTCACATGACAGTGACAACTACCTGCACCACCAGTTGCGCAAAAACAATGCCTTTACCCAAACAGTGTATTTAGACCCAAATTAATATTTTTGCTTACTTACTTCCTTACTTACTTACTCCATGGAGCAGAGTCCTTCTTAAGCAGCTAACTGGTTCTGCAGCTAGTCAAGAAATTCCTCGCATTTTATGGAACCCGAAAGTTCATTACCGTACTCACAAGTGCCCGTCACCTGTCCCTATCCTGAGCCAACTCCAGTCCCCAAAACCCCCTCCCACTTCCTGAAGGTCCGTCTTAATGTTATCCTCCCATCTACGTCTGGGTCTCCCCAGTGGTTCCTTCC
>Ga0209628_10001594_pt1 | contig 14838 bp, 15 predicted proteins | sample TergutCu122P4_FD_187285 | JGI IMG/M metagenome (GOLD analysis project Ga0209628, IMG submission 187285) | Cubitermes ugandensis P4 segment gut microbial communities from Kakamega Forest, Kenya - Cu122 P4 (SPAdes) (version 2) | ecosystem: Host-associated > Arthropoda: Insects > Digestive system...
TTTTTTGGAATACCACCAGCAGCGAAATGTGGAGGTGCAAAATTAGTTTAGGTTATTACATGCATACATTTATTACGAATAAGCTGAAAAAAGAGTTATCATTTTGTCTTTTCTAGTTTAATTGTTATGATTTTTTTTCCTGGAGGGGAGACCTGTTTCTGGTGTAGAACATAAATTTAAATGCCCACTGAAAAAAACGCGGCCTTTCTGCCCATGCAGTAGGGCTTTAAATTGGACCGGCAAAGGGGTAGTGTGCTTCCGACTTCACAAGTTCACACACCCACCATGTTGTTACTGCTAAGTTTATGAAGTAGAGTACAAGGTCCTGAACATGAGTGGGAAGGCATACACACAGACAGAATTATATTCTTACTACTTAAAATTAACTGAAATGTTACTGAAAGAAAAATGTGAATAAATAACAAATGATAGTGCAACATCTATATAATGACAGGAGGTATCTGTGTGTTTGACTGTGGTGAATACAGCTGATCAGAAAACAAAGACAGAAGCTGGAAACATTGTCACTAGTTATATGATGATGAGCTGTGCCATGCCAAATACAATCAAATCATTCCATGGAAAATCCAACGCTCCCCCCCCCAACTGTTTAGCTACAAAAACCATGCTAAATTCCAGGGCACTGAAATTGCATTCTTTTAAATTGCCATTAATTTCCTTAATTTTGTGAAAAGTTAATGTTTTATCATTTGTTTTACTTGCTATTGCACCATCATACAGTTGCAGTCCAATGAAAATCTGAATTACTGACAACAGCATGACCAGATGCCATCAGCCCGATAGATGGAATTAATATTCAAGACACACAAAAAACAATCAAAGGCCAGATCAGTTGGAAATCTGTGGCTGAGTTTTGGGTGTATCTTACAGTACCTTGATTCTCAACATGCTGTTGTCATAACACACAAAGTACATTAAAAATATCTCATCAATCACAGCTAAATTGTTATTCTTTTCAGAACTTAGTATTCATTTCTACATCTTCTAGCCAACCTGCCCACCTTCAGGAAACACACTATAAATACAAAATACTTGGGAAGATATTAGCAACACAAAATTCTATAAAAAGAAATATGATCTCATGTATACATATAGGATACTAATATACAGAAGTTTATGTTACTGATAAAATCTCTAAATTGTGTGTATTCCAGCTGTTTTGAAGTTCTGTCTTTACCAGTTTAAGGTTATTTTCTATACAGTGCTCCACAAAATCTTCAGAAAGTAAAATTACATACCACAATTAAATGCTTGAAATAAAATAGTCTAAAACTTGTACAAGAGGTTTTTGCAACAGCTGGAATACAATAACAACTTCAAAATTTACATCAATAACATAAACCCCCATATATCATTATCTTTTAGATAAAAATGAGACCTCATTTCTTTTTATAGAACTTCATGTTATTAAAATCTTCCCAAATATTTTGTACACATTGTGTATTATCTGGAGATGGCCAGGTCAGCCTAAATACGAGTATGTTGTAATGAATACTAAATTCTTAAAACAACAAACATTTAGTTGTGACTGATGGATTAGTTCAACAAAGTGTATAACATAGTGTTGTGCACAACTTTTCAAGGCATGTGCATGGGCTTACACGTAGTATGTCAGCCTGTCATACAACAGACCCATTTTCTTGAAATAAACAATAATAGCAGAACCAGAAATGAATATATTATTTTGTGGGAGAACCCCACAAGTCTGCAAGCGGCCCCTTTCAGGCCCCCACTCAGCACCTGCACAAATCTATTGCAGCCTTTCTTAGGACCCCAACTCAAAACACCGACCACTCACAGGTCAGTTTATTCTGACCAATCACGGGTCAGTTTATTCTAACCAATGGCAGAACAGATTAACCAACAGAAATCTGTATAAAAAGAGGCTGCCTTCCAGGCCCAGATACATTCAACACTTGCCACATCAAGAGATACATATCAAGAAGGAAGAAACCATGCCGGACTGCCCGGCCACAATGCCTCGTGGACTGGGCGCTACAATGCTTAGCAGAACTCGCTTTCCAGCTGCACTCAGCCCTGCAGCTGCACCTGCACCAGCCACCACAACACACCGTGTATCTCCGAATGCCGCCAGCACCACTGGGGAAGGCCCAGTGACCTCTACCAATCCTGGCTACTGAGCCACACTCAGCTTCTCAACTCACTGTACATGAGATCACGCTCAATAAATATTGTTATTGTTGGAGTGCTGTAGTTGTCTATCACAGCAACCCTACAGTATCCCACAATTTTATCTTAACACTGTAAAGCATACCATGCAATAGCTTGCTTATTACTACAGTACAGCCCGTAAAAAAACAGCACTAAACCTCAAAATATACAAGGTGGTGTACATGTGTGAACATGCAAAAATATTAATTATGAAATTTTATAACTAAAAATAAAATATATTCTGTCATAAGCACAGCCATGCTGTATGAAACCAGAGTCAATTCAGCTCCTCAGCTGCAGTAAAGGTGTCTCCACAATATGCCTATGCAGACACAGAGGGCAGACCAAGGTACAGCTCCAACCCATTTGCAACCTAGAACTAGGACAAGGGTGGTCAGCACCACACTCTGGATACTTTAGCCCCACCATAGACACAGTACCCATTGTACAGGAGGCTGGGTGGGCATCAAGGCAGGTCTGGACAGCATGGAAAATCCCACCCTGCCAAGATTCAATCCCCATACCAACCAGCACACAACTAGACGCTATTCTTTGGTGTTCTGGCTGCCCCTTATCTGAAGTGCAGGGTCATTATGTTAACTGCCAACTATCATTTCTCACTCCCTGCTGTTATGCCACAGTGAGTGTGGGCAGTTCGCTGACTGGGGCCTAGCATGCCATATGCTGGTCTGCTAGCAATTTAAATGTCCATGCTATTCTATGAAAACTCAGACTATCACAAGATACACTGGCATTTAAATTCACCTCCCAAATGTTTAAGGAAGTGGTAGCCAGCAGTTACATAAAACAGTGACTCTATTCCGGTATGCGCCGCATAATGACATTTCGGTTAATAATGGACCGCATGTACAAAGGTGGTCCCATACAATTATAATATTATATTATAATACTTACCATGTGTTAAAACTGCCTACAGTATTCAGTACATGAACATACTGTACAGGTTTGTAGCCTAGGAGCAATAGGCTATACCATATAGCCTAGGTGTGTAGTAGACTATACTATCTAGCCTTGCGTTAAGTACACATTTGCACAATGACAAAATCACCTAGCAACGCATTTCTTGGAATGTATCCCCACCGTTAAGTGACGCATATCAGTATAATGTATCATACCTGTACCCAGTCCAACTTTAATGTCAGCATTCAGCAATCTACGAACATCACACAAGCCACTTCTAAGGGAAGTATTTGAGTTGGGACAATGTGACACTGATGAACCGTGAGCAGCAAGTACATGAAGCTCTTCATCGCTAAGGTACACGCCATGTGCTAATACAGTCTGCAACACAGCAAGTTCATTTCAGTTAAAAACAATACTATACGGTACATCCCTGACATACTGAGATTCAGATTACATGGATCCACAGATACACAAATATGCCAGTATACAGTGTTTGTTTTCCTGCTGGACCAATAAGCACATGCCCAATGCTCTGCCTGACACTCAGCCAGTGTTGCTTCATATGCCACTTCCGAGGAAGGTTTAACAGTTAATGGCAGCAGTTAGACAAATGATCACTGTAATAATAGCCTTTGGAAAGTGTAATAAAAACTCACTACAGCCCTGGGCCAGCACATATTGGTACCCTATACATTTCTTATTAAAGAAGTTCAGGTACTATTGACTTTACAGTCAAGAGTACCTGATGCATGTGGTTTATATTACATAATAGTGTGCTGCATTATGCCATATTTTACATACATGAGCTTAAACTATCTAGTGAAACATACAGAGTGTTCCACATAGTGTGTGCCAAACTATAGGATGTCATTTTGAACAAAAAATATTGTATTAACACAAGCCTGATTATCAATCATTATGCAGCTACAAGCATTTTAATGTACATATACATGGTAAGAACTGGAAATTTTACACTACATACGTGTTACCATACTGTACAATGTGCAAACAAAGTTACGTGACACAAAATACCACAAAAGAAAGATATCCATTACATCTTGACATAATAAAGCACAACACATGTCCTATGACAAATGCAGCAATTAAGCCCTACCCAATTGTTGCTACCACATGGGTTTTCAACATACAGGCTACAATACTATAAAAATTAAACAGCAATTTAGGTGGTTACATACACCACTTATTGTTATATTCCAGTGAGCAGCTGAAATATGCTTTACAACCTTTCCCTTTCAAACCAAAATACCGAGTGTTCGCATCATAAAAATGGTCACCAACAAAGCACAAGGATCAGTCCTGTTGTTGGAAGGGCATCTGACCTGGGGTCTTGACTGCCGTTCCCTTCTTAATTTTGTTTGTGGGGGGAAGCTGGGGATCCTCACACCAGAAATATTATTGGCACTAAAGCCTTGGATTTTAACAACCACACAGTGATGCTTGCGTAAGCATGATGCAGCACACAGAAGTCAAAGCTGTGGTTTTGAAGGTGGCTGGTTTTTAAGGGTTGCACTCATGAGTGTCTCACCATGACACTGTGCGGATGCCACTGTGAAATGCATCTGCGGCATCTGATCCCTGACTTCTGCGTGACGATGCAGAAGTCTTGTGACAACAGGCAGTTCAGAGCTGATGCTTGTTCACGGCAGATGTGTTTTTGTATACCACAAGCTGCAAGGAGGAATTTGATGAAAAATTAATAGACTGTGTACGCAGCTTTCCCGTGATAGACAACCTAAGCAAGAAGTCGTACAAGGATAAGATTGCCAAGGACAATGCTTGGAAAAGCATCAAGACAGCTCTGGAAAGTGATGGTAAGTTCACTGTAAAATATTTTGTAGTTTTTATATTGTTGTAATATTCAAAATATTGGCAACACATAAAAGCAAACTATAGTTCACAATAGTAATGTTTACACTAGTTAAAGTTTTTACTTTTCTTTTTTTCAATTAACTCTTTCGACATGAGCTAATGGCCAAGCCCCTTGCCCTTCCCGACTACAGAAATATTTTCAAAATTGGCTCCTGACGTTATATGCTTCAAAGCCAGCATTTCCTTTTCTTCTGGGCAATGGCTGTATATTACGTGGAGTGTCCATGACATCGGATAGTGTCTCATCACAAGAAGATAAAGAGCGTTCGTCTCTTAAGAAATTATAAACTATGCAAGCCACCAAAACGATAAGTACAGTAGTGTCCAGATCTACAGCTATAGGTGTAAAAAAGATCCTGAAGTACTGGCACAGAATACCGAAGGCATTTTCGCATGTTCTTCTAGCAAGACAATGTCGGTAGTTGTAGACAGCCTTGTCTGTATCTGCTTTTGCTTGGTCATGAGGATACGGTTTCATCAATGTAGTTGTCAGCTGAAAGCCTTGTCTCCAAAAATTATGTAAGGTAAAATTGTCTGCATTCCTGGAAGAGGTCCTGGTGGCAGAAATTTAATAGCTTTTGAAAGATTATTCCCACGAAGTGACTTGGCAAATATCCCAGCATCTCCATCTTTTCCCTAAGAACGGACATCAACTGCCATGAATTTGTAGTTATGATCAACCAGAGCAAGCATAATGATAGAAGTCATTGTAGTTGAAATAATGTGACCCAGAGTTACCTGGGCAAGTTATTCTTATGTGTTTTCCATTGATTGAGCCACAGCAATGAGGGAAGTGCCACCTTCTTTAATATCCATCTGCCGTTTGCTTTAGTGTTTCCTCATTAGGTTCTGGAATAGCTACTTTTTGTAGTCTTTCACAGATTGCTTTGAGAGTCTGTCGAACAATAACACTTATCCAGCTTTGGTGGATTCAAAACTGAAGGGTTAAAGATCTGTATAACTCCCCAATAGCCAGAAATCTGTAATTACAATTAAAAAATAGTCATAGTTGTCCCAATGGCTGGGACTAGTAATACAAATGTTTGTAATAACAACTCTAATAATAATGCCTTTGAAAAAAGAGGACTTTGCAGCATTTAGTTATTTTCTTTCAATCTTTACGGTTGATGAGTGCAAAACACGTTGGCGAACTATACGGGACTCATATAAAAAAATAACAAAGAAAATAACAGGATCTGCTGCACCAGTAAAATCAAAATACAACAGAGATAACCTGAAATTTCTGGACAGCTGCTTGCAGGACAGACGGTAATTTGTAATGCACATTATACTGTACTTACTTCCGTATTTTGTGAAAACATTAATTTTTTCAATGAATTATGTTGCTTCAGATCATGATATACTATAGACAAAGATAAGACACAGCTGTCCACAAGCAACAAAGACAGTTGTGATCATGGTTCAATAAATGAAGAGGGACAGGGAAACACTAACGATGAAGATGCCTAAGAAGTGGTTCAATATGATGGTGTAAGTGCATCACTTAAAGAACATGAATCCTGCGATGATTGCAGCTTGAGGCAGAATCTGCAAAACGAAAGCAACTGCAGTGAAGAATCACGTAAAGTCGTCAGCCAGAAAGAAAAACTTCTGGCACACATTTTCCGTGGGCATGAGGAACGATTACAAATTCTTAAAAGAATGGCAGAAAAAACAGAAGAAGCAGAATCTCATAATCCTGTCTTTACATTCTTCAAAAGTATGGCACAAACTGTTACGCAGTTCCCTCCCAGTATAACTGCAGAAACATGAGTGAAAACTTGTCAGCTGGTTGCGCAAATGGAAGCAAAAGCTCTACATGAGCAAAACCAGGTGAGAGCTTCAGGTTTTCCTTTTCACAGTTTTTCTTCTTCTTCATTTGATTACCAAGTGCCCTGTTATTCCTGTCACGGTAATGTTCCGCCAGCACCCTGCCAGTCATCTGCTCAAATGTTGTCCTCTCCCAGCCCAACAACTGATTCATGTAGCCAAATGTCTCCTTCAGAACCAACACCAATGCCAATACCTCCTCAGAATGGAAAGGAAGGGAGAAGCAGTGCAAATGACGAATTTGACCCCAACACTTCCAGCTTTGCTGATGAGTTCAAGTTCAATAGATTGGTATATTTACATTTTTGCGTTATGGTTATTACTGATTGCATAAGTATAATTAATAAAAATATGTTAAATATTGTTGCTTGTTTGTCTATATACCATAGCATAAGACACAGCTTTTGTTCAGTTGAAATCAGTGTCTGCCATCGATTGCAGCTTTGAGTTGTTATGTCTTCTTTTATTTCTGCCAAGATTAAATGGAAAATGTACCTCGAAACTCCGAAAAATTCCCTGAATTTCATCTCATTCTCCATAAAATACCTTTCTATCAAAGTGTAGTAGTATCCTTCATTTTTTGTTTTCTTGAAAATGTCCATTGCACACTCACTCATACAGGAAATCAGTAAATCACCATCTTCCTCATCTTCAAGTGTTATGGCAGGTAACACACCTCCATGTTCACTCTGCAACAACTACGCAGTGACTACCTACAGCAACAAACCCGATGATTCATAGCGCAAGCATGTTATAATCGACAGCTCAAGTCATCCCGCATCCTTAAAAACCATCATCTGTGCGTCACGCGTCATTTCACAATGTGACGCACTACGCTTACGCTATCATCACTGCGTGGTTGTTAAAAACCAAGGCTTAAAAGTAAAACAGCAGTAACTTCGTGCCTCACTGATGAAATAGAGAATTAGTACAATGCCAAATCTGTATCCCCAGCTTCTGTTCAGCCATTCAGCATAAAAAGTTATAGAAATTAAATCCTAAGAAGCTGCCCATAATGGCTTTCTTCTTATCAAAAATGTTATCACATTGAATGATATAAAATCACTCCACTTTTCATCTGGGGATGGTAGCTCCTGGATACAAACTCAGGCTGCCCTGCTACAAGCTCACAGCATTATAATGGTTGATCCTTGGTATGTTATTAACATTTTTTACTCAAAATGGCTGATACAACAGCATCCTGAAGTTTGGCACACCTCATACAGAATGCCCTCTATACATAAAAAAATACATCATATTTAGTACTGTTGGATTTGCATGGTTTTAAACTTGCAAGGAAGCCTTCAGAATTAATTAACTGTTAATTCAGAGATGTAATGTAGGAAGTCCCATATTTCTGCATTAATCAATTTAAGATGGGCACATGAATGCAATTCAACACCTGCAGATGAGGTGTACATCCAGTGACGTATATTGTGCAACATGAAATTGCACATTCTGCAATTACATTCATTTTAAAATAATTAATATATTTAAAAATCATAAATACAAAATATCTAACAACAGGTCATGCCATACCAGCATGGCAGTATGCTGTAATTACAGACACAATAGGAAAAACGTACAAAATACTTGCATGGCATTGGAAGGTTTACATGTTGACAAAGAAATATACATGTACATAATTTGGCAAATAAATACAAAAAAATGCCTTTACATGAACAGCACTCAGCAAAACCAGTTACAACATGAAATGTAGAGAAATGGCACCTGTTTGTGAACTGAAACTGTGCTGAAAGAGTTCATAAAGAATATTACAGTAAGTTTCCCATCTCTGTATTAAATAGGAAAAAAGCTTGCCTTATCTGTCAGAAGATTTGCTCTGTCATATACATCAGCATAGTTCTTGCAGTCGGGGTAAGTCTCTTGCACAAGTGCAACTTCACCTAGGTTCTCTGAGATGTGAGTCTGAAACAGTTTGGTGTCACATTCAAGTTTCCATAACTAGCTACATGCAGCAGAGTCCTTCTTTAAAATCTACAGTTCCACAGCTATTCGAGAAATGCCCTGCAGCTTATGGGCCCCAAAGGTTCATTAGTGTGTTCATATCCTGAGCCAGTTTAGTCCACTCCACACCTTCCCATTCTGATTGTCCTACAATCAATCTTAATATTATCCTCCCAAACACAACTACATCTTCAAAGTGGTCTCTTTTGTACCAAAACCTTGTATGATCAGCTTCCCATTAATTTACCTTCTAGCCACTAAAGTAACAATTTCAATTAATGTTTATTCCTGCAAAGTACCATCTGTCTTTGTGGGTTCTGTGTTTTGTGCTATGGTGTAGTTAAGAATTTCACTCTTCTGGGATATAAAACAGTGTCCCTGGATTATCAGGTCCCAGTACCCAGTGATGCAGCATTATAACCCCAAAGAGCAGAATCCTCATTTCTCTCTCTCTCTCTCTGGTGCATTGTTTAATGATGCCTTGAATTCCTAAAATGATATACCATCATAGATGAATGAATGAAAGTATGGAGCATTTGTGGAATGACAAGGGCAGGAGAGAAAAGTAGTACTTGAAGAAAAACTTGTCCCAGTGCCACTCTGTGCACCACAAATCCCACACAGACTGAATAAGGATAAAATGCAGGCCTAGGCCAGTGACTAACAGCCAGAACCATGTAACTACCCTTTCTCTGCTTTCATATAAGCCTTACACAACAAATAAAACAATTTTTATCATAACAGAAAATTTATTATTTTACTGCACTTTGATGAAACAGGAAGATTATCTTCTGCTGCTGTGGGCAGTGCCACAGATGATCATTATCTGCCAGTGTCTGCATTCAACTAATGAACTTCAACTGGAAACTGATCCTTGAATCTCAACCCACAACCTAATAATTTTACATATATTTCTACATAAATAAGTAACTGCTTTCCCTTTCCTGTAGCAATGTCAGTTGCATAGAAAGCTGGTAACCTAAGAGCACCAATGATCATTCAATGGTTAGAACCCCCACTTTTCACATGTAACTTTAAAACTGTTCACATTGGCATGCACAAACTTACAATGATGAACAATAAAACACCATCTCTTTGCACCTGTATACTGCCAATCTCTAACAGATATAGCAATCCTCAGTGGTACAACTGACAGCATAATACTCATAAATCCTGACTGTGTATCCTTGACACACCCCCTCATCATCACTTGTGACAGCATTAGGAGAATAAACAAAAGCACTACTAACATTCATAAACTGATGGCGTGCAACACATTGTAGCTGAAGATAATTTGGAAATTAGGAAAAAGAAAACAACAGATGCCTAGATTATAAGTTAAACCTAAGGGTTGATTTAATATCAAACAAAACTTGTCACAGCAAAAACAAAGCATTATTTTATGGTCAATTAGCACACTAAATGACATGTGCCCATTTTGACCATTTTAAATTTATCGAAGCCTATTCTTCACATTAAATATATTGAACTAACCATGATGCTTAATCACATGAGTTTCTCAAGTGTCTCCTCACTGTTAATGCAGGTTGTACAGTACAGTTGTAAAGCCAGCAGTAATTCCGCCTGTTGTACAGGATGTCCCACACAAGTCACAACTCAAACAGCAGACATGAATACATAATGAACCAAGCATACAAGAAACTGTCCCCTCATTGTAATTGACTCTTCCAACATTGGCTAGTTATTTAGCACAGGTTCACCATCTTGTTTTAGTACTGTTGGCTACCACTCGCATGGTAATTCTGTAACTGACAATATGGTTTGTTCACAAGAAGAACCTGGGTTCAATCTTGAACATCATTTCATTACTAAATCTTTTACTGCAGGTTGTGAAGCATTTCACCACGTGAATCCTGATAAACAAGTTCCAAACAAGACAACATTCAGACTAATGGAAAAATTCAGCAAAACAGGGAATGTTGGCAATAGGAAACATATTAGGACTGTGCCACATTTAACACATGACACAGTACACAGTTTTGAAGAAACACTAACCCAATCACCATGCAAATATCTGAGAATATTGTCAAAGGGAAATGTCTAAGACAAGTTGTCGGTAGTTAACTAGACAGCTAAACCTATGGCCATTTTGATTCCAGTTAGTGCATCAGCTTCAAGCCTGTGCTACAGCTGCTACTGCCATTTGTTTCATGATTTTGTGCATGAACGAGTTCATGTGTTGGACAATTTGTGTTTCATGGACAAGGCACGGTTCCACTGGAGTGGATTCATGAATATTCACAACAGTAGAATAGAAGATGGCAATTGCATGAGTTGATACCTGTTTTTGTGAGAAAGGAAGTGTACAGGACAAGAGAAAAAAGGGGGTGACAATCTGTGCTGACTGCAGAAAAACTTGAAGATGTGTGGGTGTAGCTGAAACACTGGCATGCCAGGTACTGTACCATGTCCTACTCCAGTACTCAGAGGGCTGTCAGAAAACTTCATCTGTTTCCTTAAAACACTAGGGCTGTCCAAGAACTGAAAGGTCCAGATTCAGTACTGCACAGTGTTTCAGTCTGTCCTTGAGGAAAATGGAATAAGAATAAACATGCTCAATTTGATTGCAAAGGATTAAGATGATATCAAAGCCTTGCAAAGTTTGGAAAGTGCTTCTTTTTTGTGGTTTATCTCACAGCAATAACACTACACAGCACTGAAAGGTGGAATGGTTTATGAATGATGAATGTGAAAGTATTTGGATAAAGGCAACCATGGCCTGCGCAAAATGCTATTAAAGCATTTGGCTGAAAGGTGCCCATGGCCTGCACAAGATGCTATCAAAGCAGCTGGATGGAAGCAGCCATGGCCTGAACAAGATGCTAAGCAAGCATGTGGACAGAGGTGGCTATGACCTGAACAACAGGAAGCAAGAATTTGGATGGACGGTCAAGAGAACCACAGAAAACTTGAGTGAAGATTCAAACCACGCACCTCTCAAATTCAAATCTACGGCATTATGGCTATGCCATGACCAATCGGAACATAAGGAACCTAAGACTCTGCTAATGATTTAAATCACTCTATGAAGCAAGAGTCCTTCTTCAGAAGCTAACAGTTCCTCAGCTCGTCAAACAACAGCCTCCACTATTCTCAGCCAGATCAATCCACTTTCATATTATCTCCCCAAATATGACTATATCTTTCAAGTGGCCTCATTCCTTCAAGTTTCCCCAGCAAAACCCCGTATGCATCTCTCTTCTCCCCAACACATGCCACATTCCCTGCCCATCACATCCACTTTAAGTGTTTGCCACCTATTAAAATAAAATTTGCAGAAAAAAATGTATTACTGTATTGAAAGGTATGCAATAAAATAAATTACCTGAATATGCACATTATAGCGTGATGCTAGCTCACCCAGCCTTGTCATAAGTGGCATGTCACAACTCAGTGCAAATCGTGGAGTTATGATAGGCTTGACCAAATTATTCTGCAAAATGAAGTGTTGTACAGAGACATTCATTAATTATATTCCAAACAATGTAGAATTTTATAACTAATATGCAGTTGGACGCTTACCTTTTACTTATTTTTTGAGTGGTGTTCCTTACCATTATGGTACAATGAGTAAAGAGTCTACATACAAACTTTTCAGTAAAATAATCTAACGCAGGACGTATACCTGCATCTTTCATAATTCAAATATTGGTAGAAGGCCTTACACCATTGCTCAAGATTCACAGTAAGCAACACCCCAAGAAAAGTGATGTTTGGCAATTAAGATACTCAGACAAAGTAGCAAAACTTTATGTGGATTGCAGTATACAAGCCACTTCTGTTACATGTCATTTCCTTACTGCTAATGAGACCACAGTGAACTCAGTTCTGCTATAAGGTTTCAATACTGGCTGCTGCCTTCAATTAGGCAGCTGTGCCATCATATGATTACATACGTCCATTGTCTGCAATAAAACACATACTAATGAACCCTAGCATTCCCTCCACCAAGCCTGACAAGTCCTAATCCTGCACAGCACCATTACTGAAGATAAGGCACCCATATCCATAGAACAAGTGGCACTGGATGCAATAAAAAAAAGGTACATACAATGGTACACAATTTAACAGTAACAGTGACTGGATCACCATTAATCAAAATTCATCATCGTTGTCAATTATGAAAACTCTCCAGTTACCGTGGAGACTGGAGTCACTCTTAAGATCTCACTGCCTAGCCAGTAATGGTTCAGGTGATAAAATGATCCAAATCACTGTCATAAGTGGAACTGCTCTACACAGACAGAGCACATCTTCTACTGTCATATCAATTTTCAGAAGCTTTAAGCATCTAACCAACCAGACCTGTGCATAATGTGTAGGTGAGTGGTCATCTTTGGGGATCTGTACAACAATTAAGTGACATTTTTAATGGTAAAAATTGCAGGCTTTATGAATTCGAATGAAACTCCCTATACCTTAATTGCAATAACTATACAATAAAACTTCCTACATTCCATAACAACATGGCAGAAATATGAACTTGTGACAAAGGAGCATCACTAGTGCCACTTACTTGGATGTCCTAATGTGATGTAAATACTATGAGACACTGGGCTGGTTAAGGTATATGTTTGTTACGTGTAACATAACTAGGTGATCATTCGCAAATTATATTAAGCTTCAAATTTCATGGTGATCATCAGCTAGGCCATACACTAAGCGTGAAATACTTACTGTAAGGCAACCATAATAAATGAAGTACAGTCTCAGTGTTCATGATTAACTGGCAGAGATAAAATTGTCATAAATATCAAAATATCCTTTCAACATAAAATATACATTTGGTTCCAAAAACTCATGGAATACCATAACATATACAATAACTTTAAAAAGCATAAAAAGTAAGAAAGTCAGTTTTCAATAAAACACAGACTCTTTCTGAAACCATAAAATACATTAAATGACTGCAGAAGCATCATTCCATAGAACTTGCCAGCAATCAACATTACATAATTAACACAGAGCTTGAACTGACTGACTGATTGATTGACTGCTGACTGGGATCTTCCCAATAGCTGGATGGTAATAGAAGCAGACTCATCAACCATGTGGTCTCATTCCACTTCAACAGAAACAGTCACAAAAGGTCACAGCAACAGTAAAAAATCCCCAAAACATAGACAGATATTCACAAACATTTGGATTCTACTGGATGGTGATAATGCAAAGATTGCTCATTCTTTAGCAAAAATGTCTCACCTGCTTTTCTTGTAGTTGCTTGATGAATTCTTCAGTCATCTGATATGATTCTTCTGTAGTTTCTCCATAACCTTCAGGAGTATCATAGTTCATATTCACTTTCCCTATGAATGCTCTTTGGCCTTGAGCAGCCACAATGTCTGCAAGCAGAACTGTGCTATCGAAGTGGATTGTTGCAAAATACACCGCTGTTGTTGTTCCATTGGCCAGAGTCTTTTTCTACACATTACAAAATATGTTGTTATTTCAACTGTCAACTATTTTTGTCACTTCCCACCACACGTTAGCAATCAGCTCAGTTAAATGGCAATGTCAATATGATGAACAAGACAACAAGAAGTCGCAGCTTACAGTCATTACATAACATGATAACTCTATATATCACTGCTGTACCAATGACCAGCACTGTCTTCTACGTGTCACAAAGGCATCACAAAATACAGTGTCCTTTTTACCTGACAACTATCATTTGTCACTTCCCACTGTGGATGTGGGCAGTCAGTTGTGTGGGCTATGATAATAAAATAAAGAGCAGAAAAATTGGCAACTGACAGTTGTCAGATAAAATAATGATCATACATACATCCATGATATAGTACCATTGACAAGCACCCTTTTCAACAATTACTAAGATATTACACATGTGTTCAGTAATATTCTACTTCCCCCATACAGCAGCACACGGGTGACGGATCAAGTTAAGGAGTCGTTCATCAGCCAATGGCTGGAAATGCTTTCTTCATCTGGCTCAGAACAGGATCCAACAGTAGGGAACTTGCAGGATCCACAGAAGACAGGGGTTAACTAAGC
>Ga0209628_10001595_pt1 | contig 14836 bp, 8 predicted proteins | sample TergutCu122P4_FD_187285 | JGI IMG/M metagenome (GOLD analysis project Ga0209628, IMG submission 187285) | Cubitermes ugandensis P4 segment gut microbial communities from Kakamega Forest, Kenya - Cu122 P4 (SPAdes) (version 2) | ecosystem: Host-associated > Arthropoda: Insects > Digestive system >...
AACGTTCCGCCACTGGCTTTGATATTCGCAGAATGAATATGTTGCTTGCTGTTTTGGAAAAGCGTGCAGGTTTCAAACTCGCTCAAAAAGACGTTTTTCTCAATATTGCGGGTGGTTTGCGCGTTAATGACCCCGCTATTGATTTGGCTGTGGCGGCGGCAGTTTTGTCGTCAAATTTTGACACTGCAATTTCCAAAACCATCGCAATGACAGGAGAAGTGGGGCTTTCAGGTGAAATTCGCCCTATCAACCGCATTGAGCAGCGCATTGCCGAAGCCGAAAAACTTGGTTTTAAGAAAATTATTGTTCCTGCCTACAATTTTTCCCAAATAAAAGGAAAAAAATATCAAATAGAAATAAAATCCGCAAGCAAATTAGAGGACGCTTTTAAAGTGCTGTTTAATAAGCAATTCTAAAAATACCAACCTGTCATTGCGGCGACTTGAAAAGCCGAAGGAAAAGCCGCAATCGATTGAAAATAAAGCGATTGCGGGTCAAGCCCGCAATGACAAAATGAATTTTTAGAAGTTTCATAATTCTTAATTTTTAATTCTTAATTCTTAATTTTTTTTATTCCCAACTCAAAATTACCTTTCCGCATTTACCTGACTCCATAACATCAAATCCTTTTTGGAAATCGTCAATAGAAAAGCGATGCGTGATAATCGGCGATAAATCAATGCCTGAAATTAACATTTGCTCCATTTGATACCACGTTTCCCACATTTCACGTCCATATATTCCTTTGATTGTCAATGCTTTAAAAATAATTTCTGACCAATCTACGCCAGTGCCATCAGGTAGAAGTCCAAGCATCGAAATTTTTGAGCCGTTGTACATATTTTTCAGCATATCTTTGAATGCAAAAGGAGAACCGCTCATTTCCAAACCGATATCAAATCCCCTCATTTTTAGTTTTTTAACAGCGTCTTCAATTTCTTCTCCTTTTGTTGGATTTATGGTTATTGTTGCCCCCATTTTTTTAGCAATATTTAGGCGATAATCGCTTAAATCAGTTACTACAATGTAGCGTGCTCCTGCAAAACGACAAACTGCAGTAGCCATCGAACCGATTAATCCAGCACCAGTTATCAGCACATCTTCACCCAGAAGCGGAAAGGAAAGTGCAGTGTGTGTGGCGTTGCCAAACGGGTCCATTATTGAAGCAATTTCATCGGAAATTCTGTCGTCAAGTTTCACCACATTACTTTCGGGAATACAAAGATATTCGGCAAATGCACCGTCTCGATTTACACCAACACCGATAATATTTTCACAGACGTGCAATTTTCCACGTCTGCAATTTCGGCAGTGTCCGCAGGCGATATGCCCTTCGCCTGTAACCCTGTCGCCAACCTTTATATTACGCACACCGGAGCCGATTTCTGCCACTTCTCCCGCATACTCGTGTCCAATTATCATTGGCGTTTTAATAGTTTTTTGCGCCCATTCGTTCCATTCATAGATATGCAAATCTGTGCCGCAAATAGCCGTTTTTTTGATTTTTATCAACACATCATTTGTGCTAACTGTTGGTATTGGCATATCTTCAAGCCAAATTCCTTTTTGTGGATATTTTTTTAATAGTGCTTTCATTTTTGAGATATTAAATTTTAATAATAAGTTTATAATTTTTCTGCAAAAATACAAAATGTTTTTGAAAAATTGATAAATTATTTTATAAAAAATACTTTTTTATGTTGCTTATAAACAATGCTCTTTATAAAAATTATTTGCCAACATTATTTTTTTTGTAACTTTGCATTTTAATACTAAAATGCTAAAAATGAAAAAAGAAAATCTATTTTTACATAGTGCATTTGCCGAAGAGGGTGCTTTTATAAAAAACGATGAGGTGATAAAATGGTTAAAAGAGCAAAACGAAAAAGTAAATGTGAAAATTACTAAAATTCCGTTTAATCAACTAAAATTATGGAATGTGGGCGAAAATGATATTTCACACTCTTCGGGCAAGTTTTTTTCTATTGTTGGCATTAATGTTAAAACAAATTGGGATACCGTTTCAGAGTGGGAGCAACCAATAATAAATCAACCCGAAGTTGGTTTTTTGGGCTTTATTACCAAAGAATTTGACGGAGTTTTGCACTTTCTGATGCAGGCAAAAATTGAGCCGGGAAACATAAATCACGTTCAATTATCGCCCACTTTGCAAGCGACAAAAAGCAATTACACCAAAGCGCACAAAGGAAATACTCCTTTGTACTTGGAGTATTTTCAGCAAGCAACGCAGGAACAAATACTGTTAGACCAGTTGCAATCGGAACAAGGAGCGCGTTTTTTGAAAAAAAGAAACAGAAATATTATCATAAAAATTGATGAGGAAATTCCCGTTTATGACAATTTTATTTGGCTGACATTAGGTCAATTAAAAAAACTGATGACAATAGACAACCTTGTCAATATGGACACCCGCACAGTTATTTCGGGCATTCCTTTTGGGGATTTTGGAAATAAAAGTACGTCATTTCGACCAACGGGAAAAATCTACTTTTCAAACGAGATTTCTCCTTTCAGTCGAAATGACAATTACCTCAATATTTTACCCGCAAACACAAGCGAAATAAAAAAAATGTTTTTCAAATCAGCGTTAGAAAAAGAAAATTCGCTATATTCAATTGACAATATTATCTCCTTTATAACCAAGCAAAAAAGTTTTTATGAATTGGAAGTTACGCAAATTCCGCTCAAAAATATGAAACACTGGCATTACACCGAAAACGAAATACACCACGAGCAGCACAAATATTTTAAAGTAATCGCCGTTGATGTGGAGATTGGAAACCGCGAGGTTATCAGTTGGACACAACCAATGGTAGAGCCAATGCAGGAGGGACTTTGCGTATTTATTTGCAAAGAGATAAACGGCATTTTGCATTTTGCCGTACAGACAAAGTTGGAGTGCGGAAATTTTGACATCATAGAACTTGCACCCACAATACAAACGCTTACAGGAAATTATAAAGAGAGAAACAAAGTGCCGCTGCCGTTTTTGGACTATGCTTTGAATGCAAAAAAGGAAAATATCATTTATGACACTTATCAATCGGAAGAGGGCGGGCGTTTTTACCGCGAGCAGAACAGAAATATGATTATTTTGGCAGAAAAAGAGTTCCCCACTACCCTACCCGACAATTTTATCTGGCTGACATTAAATCAGTTATACACATTTTTGAAATTTAATAACTATTTGAATATTCAAGCAAGAAACTTGATAGCATCAATTTCATTTATATAATTTTGGATTTATTGAATATCCTATTTTCAACCACTTTATAGATAATAATGCCTGCTGCCACAGACACATTTAGCGACTGAATTTTACCCAAAATAGGAATTGAAACCTTTGTATCTGCAAGTGTTAGTATTTCAGGAGAAATACCCATATCCTCTGCACCCAAAACCAAAGCCAGAGGTAAATTGTAGTTCTCTTTAATAAAATTTTTATCTGCTTTTTCATTCACACAAATAATTTTTAACCCACTCTCTTTTAGAAATTTAACGGCATTTTCTAAATTTTCTGTGCGACAAACAGGGATAGAGTGTAAAGCACCTGCAGATGTTTTTATTGAGTCAGCATTGGCAGCTGCGGCACGGCGGGCAGGCACAAGAATAGCATTTACACCTGCACATTCACAGGTGCGTGCAATAGCACCAAAATTACGCACATCTGAAACTCCATCCAAAACCACAATAAAAGGCGATTTACCCTCTTCATAAAGAGTTGGTATAATAGCAGTTATGTCGTGGTAAGTTATTGACGACAAGAATGCAACCACACCCTGATGATTTTTCATAGTAATATTGTTGAGTTTTTCAAGTGGAACGCGCTGTACTGGAATTTCCAACTGACGCACTTTTTGGTATAACTCTTTTGCAAGGTCTCCGCCTAATTCTCTGCGTATAAATATTTTATCTATATCTTTGCCTGCATCTATTGCCTCAATAACGGCACGCAAACCAAAAATCATATTCTTTTCTTTTATCATAATTTTTTTTCTTTTTGCAAAAGTAGTAAAAAAACAGATAAAAATAAAATATTCGCAAAAACTAAAGTTGAGTAATGTTCGAAAATAAAAAAATAAGAACAACCTCACCTCATCATTAAAAAGTACTTCAATTTTTTTGAAATACCCTTACATAATCTATTATGCGAATCACGGGTTGAAAATCAATATTTTGGGTTAAAATTACGTTTTTGCAAGATAAATTGTACCGTTAGGCACTGTTATTTTGTATTTTACCTGATTTCTACCTGATTTTTTTTACTAAACTACCTAAGTAACAACGAATTTTTCTTCAATCCCAACCTGATTACCTAATTTCTGCATTATTTAATCAAGTAATCAGGTCGTAGCGTTGTTATGTTTTTGGTTACTCAGGTGGTTATTGAGCGAAGTCGAAATATTGTTCTGTTTATAAAATCAGGTAGAAATCAGGTAATTTTCTTTGTTAATTTAATAAAATATCAATTTTCAACCCGTGATTTGCATTACTAATTAATTCTAAAACAGAAAACGTTTCTGGCTTTTTGTTTGTCCCAATTACAACTTGTGCGTTTATATTAAAAAATAAGCAATTTGCAAATAATAATAAAATTATTTTAGTTTTAATAAAATATTTCTTTTTCATCTATTAAAATAAATTAAAAAAATTAACTTATAAGGACTTCTAAAAGTGCCATTGTCATTTTGAACTTGTTTTAGCGGATTGCAAATTAAGCCAGAATGACAAACAGAACTATTAGAAGTCCCTATATTGTCATATTATAATCTCTATTTTACATCTGTAATTTCAAACTCAACACGTCTATTTTCGGCTCTGCCTTCTTCTGTATCGTTTGTTGTAATTGGTTCTCTGGCTGCTCTGCCTTCCCAAGTAAGACGTTCTGCATCAATACCGCGTGCTATTAACGCATCTACAACTGATTTTGCACGCCCTTCTGAAAGTCGTTGGTTATATGCATCACTACCTTTATTGTCAGTATGTCCTACAATTTTAATATATACGCCTGGATTTTCTTTTAAAAAGTTAGCCAATTCGTCAAGTGCTTGATTTGATGTTTCAATCAAGATTGTTTTATCAAATTCAAAGAAAATATTTTTAATAATAAAATTAGTATTTACTCTAATTGGTTCAATATAAATCATCATTGTATCGCCTACATTGTTAAAAGTTTCAGAATATGCATAGAAATTTGGTGCTGTAACATTAACCTTGTAAGTTCCTTTTCTATCAAGTTTTGTATTAAAAATACCTTGTTGAGGTTTTGCTGAAAAAACTTTTGCGTCCTTTTCGTTAAACATATCAACATTGGCTGTTGTAACCACATTGCCTGTTTCAACATTAATAATTTTACCCGTAATATAGAAAATTGGAGGAGGAGGAGGAGGAGGAGGAGGAGGAGGAGGAGGAGGCACCGGTTTTGGTGGTTTTGTTACATCAAAAAATACCGTTCCTTTAATTCCTATGATAAAGGGATTAACTGATTTTGTTTTTCCGTTTGGCAAAAATGCACCTCTTGTAGCCAAAAGTGTTTGAGTTGGCAGTGCATCTTTAATTTTACCATCTTTTTCAAACCAATCTTCGCCTTTTGTAGGTGGAGGCAAAGCATTTCCATCTTTAAATTTATTGTTATTTATGTTCAATACGCCGTAGTCGGCAAAAAGAGCAATGCGGATACGTGGGTCTTCCCTTTTAAAATCTGGTTGTTGTTTGGCACCACCTCTTACTGGAGCAACTCTTGGTAATCCTTGTCTAGCATTTTTTTTCTTTGGTTTAAAAATAAATTTATTCAACTCCATACCAAATTCAACAGATGCCATAACATTAAGAGGTCCAAATATTGATTTGTTGGTATAACCCAAATTTTTATCAACAAGATTTTTAAAATTATGGTTTTTATAATAGTGGTTTGGCATATCTTCAAATGGTTCTATAAAGCGGTCATAGATACCTATCGATTTCATTGTTGCATTAACGCTGTATGTTCCCAAAACTGCCATACCTACTTTTCCACCAGCCAAAAAATAGAGGTTAATACCGTCAACTGGAAATTGCGCACCAAACAATATTGGCACATTTATTATTCCATAGTTTTGACTATCTCGATATTTGCCGATTTTGTAATCAAAAAGTGTAGTGTCGCCTTCGGTATCAAGTATAAATGATTTTCCGTCAAGCCCTCTGACCTTTGTAGCCGAATTGATAAATTCAAATTCCAGCCCGGTGTTAAAAAGGAAAGCACCTTTTCTTAATTGATAACCACCGCCGATACCGACTCCACCTCCGCCAATGACACTCGTATTTTCAATTTTGTGAAACATTGCAGAATAGCCCGTAAAAAGCCATCCGCCAAGATAGTGTCGCATTGGTTGTTTTTGAGCAACAACACTATTAAAAATAAGCAGAGATAAAACTAATATCAATGCGTGTTTTCGCGTAAAGTAAAATTTACTCATTTTAATATTTATTTTTTTAAAGTTAATAATTAGAATAATTCTTTATAATTAAAAGTTTAACAAAAAATAGAACACAAAGGTATATAATTTTTTTTAATAATATATATTTTTATTAAAAAAATTTTAAATAAAAATAAGAAAATAAGTGTGTGCCGTCATAAAATATGTATAGATTTAGAAAAAACTAAATATTTAATATTTTTTTAATAATTTTTATAATAATTGTTCAAATAATCAACCGTTTTTGAAAAAATTGGTTTTGTAAATTCCACAAAAAGTGTTTGAGGTGGCGGCGGCACTTCTCTACGGCGGTTACATAACGCTTTTTGACGTTCTGTTAATGCTCTGTCATCGCCTCTAAATGTAGCCCATTCAGTTACCCAGCTGTAATTGCCCGTAAATTGCTGTTGACGCAATGTTCTTTTTGTGTTGAAGTCGGCAACTTTTACATTCAAAACACCGCCGGAGAGAATTTCTACCGTGTATGTTGTAAAAGTTGCTTTTACTGTTGCGTATGCAGGGTATTTTTGTCCTTTTACTTCGGAATAACCCACCAAAACACTGTCTTTTTTGCAGTCAATGGTTTTGCTGCTTTCCCTTGAATTTCCAACTGAAAAATCGAGAAAATCAAGTGTAATAATTTGATGAGGTGTGTAAATTCTTGCATTTTGTGCCTCCTGTTCAGAATAAAACTCAACCATTTTTCCACGCGTAGTTCGGCGCAGTTCGTTCATCAGATTATCAAAGAAAAAGTCCGCAGAAATCTGATAATTACGGTTAGTGATGGGCTTTTGCACCACCACGCGCAAAGTGGAATAGATTCTGGCAAGTTCAATCATATCCTCAACATCGCGGTAGCAGGGTATAAAACTGTTTGCCTGCATAAAATAGTTCATCGCCGTGCGCGATTGCTGCACATCACCGCTTTTAAGATAACTTTTGCCAAGTTGATAAAACTCCTCTGCTGCATTTTCTTTAGCTATTTGCAACTCGCTGATATACTCCCGCGGATTAGGAATTATTTGATACGCCTTTGGACAGCGGTAGATTTCTGTTGCCATTCTGTTTAGATTTTCATATTGCTGCACAATGGAATAGTGTTTTTGCACATTTGTGCTGCGCAAAAGATTACTGATGGTGCGCTCCGCTTCCTGTTTTGCCATTGGATACGCCAATTCCAAAGCAGTTTGTGCTTTTGCATTATCGGGCTTTGAGCGCAGTTTTTTTACCGCCTCAATCACCGCCTGATAATAATCGCCTCTTTTGTAGAGCGAATACGGCGTTGTGCATTGTGTAAGCAAAGTTATTGAAACAACAGCAAAGAATATTTTTAAATATTTCATAATTATTTTGTTTTTTTGTATTATTTTGATAAAACAAAAGAAATAATAACTGATGCAAGTAACAAAATGAAAACTTAATTTAATAAAATACAAAGGTACAAAAAATAAACAAAACAAGCACCAAAATTTTTTTTCATTGATTAAAAATAAAAAACACTTTATTCAATGTTATTGCAGGTTTGTAATATGTAACCAATTATGCGGCTACCTTGAACTTATATTACGCATTAGCAATAATTGCACTTTTCCATTTTTAAATAAAAAATAGTTGGTTTCAATCAATTTTAAACCTGTTAATTGTTGTATTTTTAAATGTAGGTTAAAAATACTGTTACGGAAATTAGGCAAAGACAAAATGTTAAATTTTTCATTCATATCTTAATTTTTCACTACCTTTGCACATTAATCTTTATCTGATGAAGTACATTATTCTATCGGTTTTAATGTTGTTTTCGTATTTTGCGGCAGCGCAACACATCGAAGATAATCCTGCGCGACTTGACAGTTTGCTGCGGGCGCATAAAAATATGCACTTCTATCAATCACCAACGCTGGGACGCTCAGATAGCGTGTGGAATGCCGCAGAACATCGCTATCTCTATTTCGACACCGACTCCATTTGCCGTCAGTTTATTCGTAAAGGCGGATATAACGCCGTTTCCGATGAAATGTACCATCTCTATTCTTATGTATTTAACGAATTAACACCCGAAAAGAGAACACTTGAAATAGCAAAAATGGAAAAAATAGCCAAAAAATACCACTCCGATGATTTGATGCACGAAGTAGAATTTCAAAAAATCTTCATTCTTCCTCATGATTCGAAGGAACAATCTAAATACAGATTTGAAAGCTTTCGCAAATTGCAGCATCAGGCAGAAATAAGAAAAGATATAAAAGTTCAAATACGGATTCGTGATGATATTTTAAGAACTTTTTATTATGAAAATCATATTTTCGAAGCGTTTGAAGAGGCGATGGAAATGTTACACATTTTGGATAATATTACAGACGAACAATTTGTGGGTCGGCAGGGTATATACTTTTTTATTGGAGAACTTTACTATATTTATGGATATAATGAGCAGGCGATTCCGCTCTTTAAGAAAGCGCTGAAAAATGCCGAATACTTTTTCGACCGCTCCAATTTGAGAGCGCGTAACGACTTGGGATTGTATTACAGGGAAAAAGGCGACTTTGATACCTCAGACCAATATTTCCGTTCTATGCTCGAAAGTCCTGACCAAGTGCAATGGCGTGGCGAATACGATGCCATTGCAATTTGTAATCTCGGAAAAAATTATTTGCTGCGAAAAGAGTACAAAAAGGCAGAAATGCTGCTGCAAAAAGGATTACCGGTAATGGCTCGTTTCGACCCCGTGTTTACATTAGGCATTTATATTTCGTTGGGCGACTGTTATTTGACGCAGGGAAATTTGCCGCAGGCGAAAGCAATGATTGATTTTGCTCAAAAAAATATAAATATTTATCCTTCGTGGGGACCGCCCAATATCGATTTTTATCCGCTTTTGAGTAAATATTATGCCGCTGTTGGCAATGTAAAAGCAAGTGCCGCCTATATGGATTCAACCGTTCGGCAACAAAATGAGTACAGAGATAAATACAATGTTTCTAAAATTTTTCAGGTGGAAAGGAAACTGAATGAAGCCGAGAAAAAAGTAGAAAAAGAAAGATTAACCGCTGAAAAGTTACAAAAAAATCTCTTTCGCACTCTTTTTATTTCACTTTTGATTTTGATTGCGATAACGGTAATTTTCTATCTTTTCTATGTACGGATGAGGAAGCAGAAAAACCGTATTCTGTATAAGCGAATGATGGAAGAGAGACCTGCCACTATTCATAAAAACGCCCTTTTGCAGCGTCTTGAAGAATTGATGCAAACCGAGCAACTCTTTACCAACCCCGACATTTCCCGTCAGGAAGTTGCCAATCGTTTATCCACCAATGAAACCTATTTAATTAATGCCATAAAAGATGGCTATAGCGGACAAACATTCAGCGATTTTATTAACTCTTCGCGATTGATATTTGCCCGCAAATTGCTTATAGAAACAGACAATTCCATTAAAAAAATATCAATAGAATCTGGATTTTCTTCCTACAAATATTTTCATCAACTGTTTTACGAAAAAATCGGTATGTCGCCTTCCGATTTCAGAAGTGTGGCGAATGAGTGAAGTGTGGTTATCTGGCTGTAAGTATTATTTTTTTTATAGTTACAGCCCGATAAAATCAAACAAACAAATAAAACTTCCGAATTTGGCAAACTTTTACTTCCGAATTTGGCAGTTTTTTACTTCCTTATTTGGCAATGTTTTATTTCTCTTTTAATTCCGAATAAATCAATAATGCGAATCACGGGTTGAACAACAATATTTACCGTTTTTTGCGGAATAAATTGTGCCGTTAGGCACTAAATATCGGTAGAAAAATGTTGTTACCACCCACCCTGCGTGCCGTTAGGTACGCAATATTGAAAAAATTATCACATTCTGTCCCTGACGGGACAAAACTGCGGGGTTATCAATGTTTCTACCAACATTTTGTCCCTAACGGTACGAAAACGCTAATTTGACTAACGCCGATTTTCAATTCAACCCGTGATTCGCATAAATAACTGATTTTTAACCTCAAAAACCTCATTACCTTATTATAAATGCTTTCAAAATGAGGTAATGAGGTTGTGTTGTTCTTATGTTTTTGGCTACTGAGGTTGTTATGTTAAAAAATGAGGTTAAAATTTACCGCAATGTTCGCAAAAAAATCGCAAAGAGTGCAATTTAGACACAAGTAATCAGACACAAGTAGTTAGGTGAAAGGAAAAAGGTGAATGGTGAAAGGCGAAACACTCCCTCCCCTGTGGGGAGGGCTGGGGTGGGGTGAGAAAGGCGAAAGGAAAAAGGTGAAAGGTGAAAGGTAAAAAAACTCCCTAAATTTCCCTCCAATTTGGAGGGGGCAGGGGGTGGTTAAAGCACTTATTATTAAGCGATTGCGGGTCAAGCCCGCAATGACAGGTTGGTATTTTTAGAAGTCCCTAACGGGATAAAAATTGTCTTTGTCTTTGTTCCTTGCTCTTTGTTCTATGTTCTAAAAAATTAATCACTAACCCTTAACCGCTAACCACTAAAAAATCCCCCTTTGCAACTATTTGATTTTCAATCAATTACAAATAGCGGATATGAAATACCAAATAGCGGATATGATTTTTTTTATAAAAGCATTGTTTGGAAATTTGTTATATTACCTTTGTGAAAATTTTAATAACAAAATTAATCAAAGTAATAACTAAATTTTTAAAAATGACTATGACTACATTATTGTCAAAAAGAGTACCACGCCAAATGAAGGCGTGTGTAATGCTATGCGTGCTGTTTTTGAGCAGCATCTTCGCCCCGCAAAATGCGTGGGCTACTATTACAGGAAGCGGGACCGAAACCAGCCCGTATACAATTAACAATTCTGCTGATTTAGACCAGTTTAAACAGTATGTGGAAAGTGGCAACAGCACTTACGTTGCAGTCAGTAAATACTGGAAAGTTACCGCCGATTTTACATGGACAACTCCTGATAGAATTGGTTATGTTAATTATCCGTTTTATGGTATTTTCGATGGCAATGGTCATACTATCACATTTTCCTCGATAAAACATTACACTGTCAACGAAATAGGTTTTTTTGGAGTAACTCAGGATGCCACTATCAAAAACCTGACTCTCGTCTATTCTGCTCTTGAAGGAAATGACCACACAGGTGGTTTGGTAGGAGAAGTTAAAGGAGGCACACTGATTGAAAATATTAAAATCAGAGTAAATGCAACAGGCGCCTACAGTTCAACAGGCGGTAATGCTTGGGGCGGACTGGTTGGGCACATAATCAACATATCCGGTAAAACAGTTGAAATTAAATCTTCTTCGGTAGTTTTTGCAACTGTGAATTTAAATCGTGCTAATAATTATGACTCCGGCGGTTTGGTAGGATTTATAGACGGAGACGGAGGAACGGTAAAAATCACTGATTGTATATCAGTTATAGGTTTTAACACTGCAAGTAATAAGAACAGATTGGGAGGATTGATTGGTACAATAACTGCCAATACAAATGTAACTATGACTCGCTGCTATACTCCCTCCACTATTCCTGGTCTTCCTAGTTATGGTAGTTCTACAAATCCTTACGAGCGTGGTTCAATTATTGGTTATATTAATGGCGGTACTCTTACCTGTAACTCCGTTTATACTAATAATGCTATATGGTATGGCGGTACTTATAATTCTTCTGCTTTTATAGGAAACAACATAAATGTGTACACAAGTTGGCTTGGTAATAGTAATGTCTTTGACTATCTTGAGCGTGCTAATGATAATGGCGGAACATTATCTACCACAACACGAGGTAACGAAAAATGGGGATTTGATGTATCTGTTCACCCAATGGTAAATAATGCTGTGGATGCCTATGCGGTGAGAGTAACAAAGGGCAGCAATATAGGAAACATCACAGGGTATCGCTATCAGAATGGGAGTTATTATTATCTCAATGCCAATGAAACGCTTACTGTTCCTGCCTCATCTGCGCCCACTGTTCACCAACGGGTAGAATACAGTTTTGTAAAAGATTATGACCCAAGCACAGGTGTTCCATACACTGCTGCTCAAAACGGCAACAACTGGAATCTTACCGCACGAGTAAACGGTACGGTAAATGCACAGATTATCAATATTCCCTATCCGACTTCTCCAACAAGCACTTTCGACCAATGGAACAGCAAGGTTACAATCAATTGGAATTATGACAATCCTAACAATTTGACGGGTAAATTTTATGTGTATCGCCTGCAAACGACTCCTGCATCAGGTTCGTGGACTCTGATTGATGCCGCCGGCACAAGCATTGTAAACGGCACAGGCAAATCAATATCCATAAGCCAAACGCTTACCGCTTCCGATTTCGGTAAAATCTTTGACTACCGCATTGCTTTTGTAGAAGGCACAGGTGCTGCTCCCACATCGCCGGTCGATATAAATGTCAATAACACTGCAACCATATCGGTAAATACAACGCCTTCGATTGGTACTTGGAGCGTTACGGCAACAGGCGGCAGCAACAGTATTGATGTAACTTTTACTGCCGACCAGCGTCTTACCAATAGTGCGTCATACAAATACACCATACAGCGCAGCGTCAACGGCGGAGCATTTGCCGATTTACAGGCAAATCAGAACTTTACCGGTGCTACATCTTATACCTATACCGATAATACGCCGACTACTACCTGCGACGTTTATCAATACAGAGTAAATATAGCCGCATTCAACACCACATTTACGCAAACATCAAACACGGCGCGTATTACAGGCAGTACAAAATTTTTAACCGCCAATCCGTTCAAAGCATCAAAAGGCGAATATGCCAACTATGTGCGTCTGCAATGGAATGTAAATAAATTGGCAGGCGGTGCTACGGAGACCTACCGCGTATTTCGCCGTGTGGCAAATACAAGCGACCCGTTTATCGTATTAGAAACTGTAACCAGCAATGCAGCAACGGTTTACTGGAGCGACAACAACGCCCTTACCGGCGTATATTACGAATATAAGGTAACGCTTTATCAGGTATGTACCGGTACCGAAACCGAATTGGAAAGCAAAACCGATGTTGGCTTCACGCAGTCGTTCGGCACGGTTTCGGGACGCGTAACCTACGGCACCGGCAACGCGGTAGAAAATGCAAATATGCTCGTGCGCCGAAACGATTTGCAGCAGGGCGAAAGTCAATATCACTCGCTAAAATCAACCGGCGGCGGACAAAAATTTGAATGGCTTTCTGATGCTGCCTATTTCAATAATATTTGGACTTCAAAACAGTGGACATTGCAGTTTTGGGTATATCCCGAAGTTACCAATACAGGAACAACCATCATCGGTTATTTGGGAAATAAGGCAATTAATTTAATTGCTGTAACAGGCGGTTATCAAATCGCTACGGACTTTGGAACATCTTATCGTTCGGAAATAAACCCGAACAACAAATTTTCCCATATTGTTATTACCAGAAATAATAATGATATGAGAATCTATACCGTTTGCGACCAAAATAAGGACAGTATTTATATAAAAAATACCGCATTTATCTTTACCGATGCCACCGCACTTAACACTGCCGATTGCAAAATCAATTTTGGACTCGCATTAAATGGCAATATTGACGATGTCCGTTTTTGGAACCGCTCGTTGAGCGAAACGGAAATTATGCGCGATTACAGCCGCCGTTTAGTTGGTAACGAAAGCGGCTTGAAGGGCTACTGGACTTTTGATGAATCGCTGCTGGGCTACGCATTTGATATGTCGCGCGTCGGTACGGTTTATAACGGCAACCACGCCACAACCCAACAACTTGCTTTTGACGATAAAGTACCTGACGGAACCTATCAGTTGGCAATAAAAGGAATTACCGATGCCAACGGAAACTATCAAATCAGCGGCATTCCTTTTGTAGGCGAAGGCACAAGTTATTCTATCGTTCCTACTCTGGGAGTTCACGTGTTCAATCCTACGGAACAACTGCGCTACATCAGCCCAACTTCGATGGTGAACAACGGCACCGATTTTACAGATATTTCGGCGTTTAATGTATCGGGCGTTGTAACGTATGACGGCGGAACCTATCCCGTTGCCGACTGTTCTTTTGAAATAGACGACAAACCGGTTACCCAATCGAACGGTGCTGTGGTAAAATCGGACTACTCCGGTAATTTCACCATCAGCGTGCCAATCGGCGTGCATAAAGTAAGAATTGTTAAACAGGGACATACTTTTGCTAACAACGGCTTGCTGCTTAATGCCAGCAGCAATATAAATTATAATGCACCGCTAAACAACATCAAATTTTTCGACCAGACACGCGTAAAACTGATTGGTCGCGTGGCGGGCGGCGCCATTGAAAACGGAAAAACGCTCGGCTTCGGAGAATCAAACAACAATATCGGCCTACAAA
>Ga0209628_10001596_pt1 | contig 14836 bp, 14 predicted proteins | sample TergutCu122P4_FD_187285 | JGI IMG/M metagenome (GOLD analysis project Ga0209628, IMG submission 187285) | Cubitermes ugandensis P4 segment gut microbial communities from Kakamega Forest, Kenya - Cu122 P4 (SPAdes) (version 2) | ecosystem: Host-associated > Arthropoda: Insects > Digestive system...
CCCGGGCTATGAGTCAACATGCGATCGTAGTATCCCGCTGGAATCTTCAGATAGTCTTGTATCTGTCTGTGAGCGATCGGTCTGATGTCCAGAGGTTCTATCATATCCGCGCCATCGTCCGCGAGCACTCGCAGCGTAGGCCCTGTCGCGCAAGGCTCCATCTCAAGCCTCCGTGTATCAACTATATAATCCGCTTTTGACTCAGCTTGACGCTTGATTTCGTTTGTCATTTCATGAAATGTCATTCCAGATTTCATTTATCCGTCCTCCTCGCATAACGCCCTCAGCTTTACCAAGACACCGCCACTCGGTCGTCCTCGACCGAAGCGTAAAGTCCCTGGCTTTCAATGACTTGGGTTATTCCCAGCCAGTTCGTTTTACCCGGAAAGCTCCTGAAGCTATCGAGCGTGATCTCAGTCCCATCTCGCGTAAAGCATATATCCCCGTTTTCTTTGATGGATAAGCTTGTATGACCGTGGGAGTTGAGATCAGCGACGCAGTCTTCAAGTATCTTCTTACCTTGTAAGTCATACCAGATTTCAGGGTCGACCCCATACTCTTCAGGAATCTCCACGCTTGCTTTCTCAGCCACGCCGAACAGATCAGTAAACGGCACAACGCGAATCATGTCGAGATTGAAACGAGCAAACTGATCCATTGAGACATCAGCGTAGTTGAAGTCCGAGATACCGAATAACTCAATCTTTCCGGTCCCGCCGTCCATAGCGATTCTTTCCGGTGTGCCCTCGCGCCATTCCCATGTCGCGCCAGGATACACGGAATGAATATATTCCGATATACGACAGTTCATCTGCCGTGATAAAGCCGCGCTAACAGACTCGTACTCCTCTGCCCCCTCAGCGCGCCCGGTTTGAGTTTTTCCCTTTTCGTGTTTTTTTCTCTCCCGCTTTTCGCGTATGGAGGCTTTGATTTTCTTTGGCCCCGCGCGTAGTAAGTCCCATATCGTCCATATACCCCATATGCCAAACACGCCGGTAAGAAGCCAGATTTGCTCATGCCCTCTCGCGAACGCGAATATCCCAAGAACACCCACGATCAGGAAACTGAGCTTGTTTCCTATTACGCTTTTCGCTTTCAATATCGATCCCATCCTTTCATTGTGAAACAAAAAAGGACCGATCGCGTCAAAAGATTCTTTCTCTGAACGCTTTCGGTCCTCATGTGTCGCCGGATACCAGTACCCGACTATGTTTCTTATTATAGTTACCCTTTCGTGATGAATGAGTAAAGCACCATTGCGCTAAGCCACCGTAACACTTTTTTAGCGTTAGCGTTGGTCTATGTCTTGCTCCTTTCGCGTCCTCCTCTCATTAAAAATATCTATAAAAAAGCGTCAACAAACTAGCGACCCAGATTATGGGCACAGCTATATCATCGACGCTAACATACAAAATTGACAACGTACGCGACACGAGCTTCTCTCGCCATACAAGCTTTACAGCTTGTGCATCCAATTGGATGACGCGCAAAATTCAATAATTGAGTTTAGGATAGCACTATATAGCGATGTTGTCAAGGACTATAAACGCTGTATTTAGTTTTTTAGTTTTTGTTTAGTTTTTTAGTTTTGTTTTTTTTCTGATCCACACGTGATATTGTATCAGGAGTCCGCTGTATTTGCTTTTATTATTGGTTATTATAAACGATTTTACACTTTCGAAAAAACACAGAAAAATCGAGTCGAATATTAATTGAAGACTCAACTTATACAACTCGAGCGATTTTACTCAAATATAGCGGGTTCGTATCTAGTTCAGCCAACACGCGTCGGGCGGTCGCGCTAGGGCTTCGCCAACCTGCTTCCCAGGCTTCAATAGTTTTCGTGGATACTCCAACAACACTTCCCATTAATCCTTGGGTTAAACCTAATCGGACACGGATATCCTTAATTTGTGTTGGGTTATACGAAGGAACTGCCAGTACTTCAACAATCCTCGATCTGAGCCTTGTTTGTCTGGCGGAGTGGGATTCCGCCTGGCGCGCGCTTTGAATTAACCTTTCTCCGAATGTCATATTAGTCATATCCTTCATCACCTCATTTTTCTCGTAAGTTTTTCTTTATACTTTCAGCGATCCGCTTAAGCTCGGCGCAATCTGCCGCGCTTAAAGTATCTTTCACGCTCTTTGGATACGCAAGCATCAAATACATTATTTCACGCGTAGGTATATCAAGATAGATAACTCGTATGCCACTACTTTTCCCACGCCCCGGCAACGCGAAACGCGCCTTTCGGAAACCGCCTGTTCCACGTATTACACTACCGATTGTAGGCTTCTGCATCAACTCAATTTGCAGTAAAAGTAATTCATCATCCGATAGCCCTTCATCTTCCCACGAAGAATCAAAGTTTTTTGTCATGATAAACTCACGCTTCATAATCGACCTCTTTCAAGTAGATAATACCCTACACTGTGGGATAAATCAAGTAGCTGCTTACCTCAAGTTACCTCGAGTTCATTCCAAACTTCAGCTTTTTTTTTATAAATATTACCACGTAAAGGTTTTTGGGTTCCGAAAATAATATATAAAACAAACAAGACATACATGAAAGACCAAACCTCTGTTTGTTTGTTTTGCTTTCGCATGTGTTTTAAGCTGACACCCTTTTTTATTGCCGAAAGCATCACATTTTCAATTGAGAAACGCCTGATTACAAACCCATTTAACAGCGGTTATCTTAATAAATTTTCCGTGTGCCTATTTTATACTTTAGCCACGAATAAAAGTAAATAAATATTAAACATTCTTAGACGAATGCCAGAGCGTAAACAAAGCGATAAACTAATTTCACATTGTTATATATAGATATTTAGATAACACGCAAGAAAACGTCATCATATGGATTTATGATATTGATTAAAAAATATTTAACTTTCATATTTACATATGAAATGAATTGATATATCATGATGAAAATACCTTTATATCAACAGCACTAATCCTGTAGTTCTCATTGATTAATCACCGTTACAACCGCACCGTTAAGCCCAGTCATTCAATCTGCCATAAGATGAGATGTCGATGTCCGTTTTTGTATACCGATTGGAGTGATGGCCATGCGGAGTAAATTTTAGTAAGCATCGCAAGTGGTATTTGTGATGCTTTTTGTTTTTATATTGAGGATGATTAATTACAAACGGTTGTATAAATAATAGCTCAGAACGCAATCCGTTATTAATGCCATCACTGAGATTTGCGAAAGAAAAGAAGAAGAATCTAAAGGAGGCAGAGTATGAGGAAAGTGAAGTGGGTGGTAGTAGATATTGTTTTAATAATTACGCTTGTCATCACGTTATTTGTCCCAGCAATATATGCGAACAACACAAACAAAAACGTATCTTATGATAGTGTTGTGTATTTAGATAATAATCAAAATGATAAGAACCCAAGTTCATTAACAGCGCAAGTTGACGCAGGGTTAAAACGTGCGTCATACTGTTGCCCAGTTCCGATTGAACAGTTTATGATTACAGACGCATACGCTTCCTTAGATGAAGCGACACATTTAAGGATTGAAGAAAAGCTCAATAAGCATAAGAAACAGAAAACTGAACAACAACAGCGAGCAGACGATGTATTACTGACAATTGAGGATGCTTCTCTTGTGGAAAAATATGGCATCAAGTTTATTCCGTCAAAAGAAGCGCCGTTAAATGAATATCGCTATGATATTTCTCAGAGCAATGAGCCTACAAGAACAACCTGTGACCTATATGTAAGCGGGTTAAGTTGCTCGCTTGGTTCAAAGCCTATACCAATCAACAAGTCGACAACCTTTTCATTTGCCATGGGGAACAATGGGTCTGTAGGTGCTGTAGGGACCATTCTCTTATTATATGTTGACGTTGGAAGCGCCAGCACATACATTGGCTTGCTTACTTTTGGCACTTTTCCTGCAAATTATAATCAAAACTTTGCAATTGCCTTAACGTTTGGTTTAAGCTGGCAAGGAGGCAGTAAAGTTCTTAGACTAGAAGCTCAAACGTCTACCCCAGACTCAAACCTTGGAAACAATACCACGAGCAAGTCGTTTATCTGGCAGAATAATCTTGACTTAGCTGTGTATACATTACTCAAATCGCCCGGACCCGCCGGCAAAATGACAGGTACGAGCCCATATTCTTTTAGTTTTGATATTGTTAACTTTGGGCTGGATAATACAGCCACTAAAACATATGCTCTTGTTGAAGTTAGAGATTTTGCTTCTGGTAGCTTGCTTTACAATGACAAGTTGTATTTGCCCACACTTAAACCCGGACAAAAAGTAAATGTTCAATTCCCTGTCCAAGTAAATCGCTCTGGCGTGTATAAGATAAACGCCATCGCTGGAGATGATGTTAATGACGACACTGATCCAGATGATAATGTAATTTGGGATAAATACACATGCATTCCTGATGGGTGTGGAACATGGTTCGCTTCTTTGGCTTGTGATAAAACAGATATTAGAATAAGTGTTAATGACACAAAAATTACTCTTGCCAGCGTACAATCTGCGGCAAATCAATGGAATGGTATAAGCTCCCATATTAACATTTCATCTGTTGGAGAGTATTTGCCAATATCGACGTGCACTATTGTTTCGGGACCTGTTGCAAATAGTTCGGGGGGCCTTTTTACTCCAAGTCTTATTTCGTTATCCGATTATATTGGAGGAATAATTATAATAAACAATGCTCCTCATGGTAGTGGTGCCTGGTTCGATAGATATGTACTGGTGCATGAGATCGGACATCTTGTCAGTCTTCATCACCCACACGAAGCAAACCCCATATGTGCCGATTATGCTGCAATGCAATATGATACAAAAGGGTTATGGAGTGACACTGTTACTGAGCATGATAAAATCGCTCTGAGAAATAAATGGGGTAATTAGCTGTTTGCTTATAAACATCATCCACGCCAAGGGCATAGAGCTTTTTAGAATAGACTTTATTTTGGGCGATTTAAGGGAGGGATATGGAATGAGACGTCTTGCCGTACTACTTATAATTGTATTAATTCTAATTGGGTATGGAGTACGACTTAATTATAATGACAGGCACTATGAAAGTGTCCAATATGCATCTATGTCTTTAAGATACTTCGAAACAACGCTTAAGGGATTAGAGGATAGGTCATCAAACGTCGTTAAAGGGCGTTTGGGCGATGATGCAAAAACAGCATACGCGACATGGGGTGGGTTATCACCTTTTCCCGTTTATAGTGTTGTTTCTCTGAAGATCACAGATGTTATCTTGGGTAACTTGAAGGTGGGTGAAGTTATAAAAATTATAGAGCCGTATTATATTGATAACAGAGTTTTATGGACATATAGCAATTATTTACCGTCAATAGCAAATCGGGAGTATATATTTTTTTTAGGTAACCAAGCAATTGATAAAGCTCCAAAAGGATGTGAGTATGCTTATTTCGTTATTCATGACGAAAGAGGTAGATATCTTGTGCCAAGCGAAGAGAGGGATAGCACAGGGCATTTGTCTGCTAATGATTATAAAAGAGAAGATCTTTCACTAGGGGAAATGAATATCGACTTATACATGCAATTATATCAAGACGTAATAGACGCATATATAAAGACGCGGTCTACAGAAAACACATTTTCTAGATATATAGCAGAGGAACAAATTGAGTAAACTCAGATAATGAACATAGGATTATATCGTTTTAATCGGATGTGTGTCTGGGTTTTATATATTGCTATAAACAGATAGAACAGCGCATTGCATTTGTTAGGCCGGAAGCCACTAAATGGCTTATTCGCTTTACCTACAGAGTAATGGATATGAAAAAGGCAGTGGATTGAGAGCCTATATACTTTTAAATACCTTACCCAATATAAACTTCAAATAACAACGGCATAATCATGCTGCAGACCCCAGTAAATCGTTTATTGACGCTTATCAATCACATCATTTGCTCACCTGAGCAAATGATGTGATTGGCATTTCTTGCCTGATGAGCGCGTCGCAGAGAGTGAAATACTGATTGACGACCATCTGGTTATGTTGGTGATTACAGCAGAGTTGCCATAAGCATCGGAATCTCTGAATCACGATACCTTCGTGACTGTCGGTTGCGCCGGTATCCGTCTACTCTAAAATATATGGCATTTGGTATGAGCGACTTTTGGCAATCATCACGAGCAGGCAATGGACAATCCGCCTGAGCAGCAACAAAACGACCGATAATAAAACCTGATGAGCGTGGTCACATCAGTAAAACATCTACGTTTCTGTTTCATGCCTTAACCACATAAAAGTAAGCAAAAGTTTAATTTTCTCCAGTAATGGTTAGCGTTTAACAAAGTGTTAAACCATTTTCCCTTTGTAATATATAGATTCTTTACCATACGTAAGAGAAATTCGTTTTCTATTTTAATATGATGATTAAAATATATTTAGATTTTCTCTTGTAAATCACATATTATTCATATAACATAATGAATACATCCCGGTACAAATCTATTAGTTCTCATTGTTCAATCACCGTTACAATCGAACCGTTAAACCCAGCCATTCAACTTGTCATAAGATGAGATGTTGGAGTCCGTTTTTATATACCGATTGGGGTGATGACCATGCGGGAGTGAATTTTAGTAAGACAGCGCAAGCGATATTTGTGGTGTCTGTTTTAGTGGGTAGAACCCCACTCTGTAAACATTAATCCACACCGCGGCTATATGTTGCTGGTGTCGTGATAGTTATCAGTGTTATGAAATTGTAATACAAGGAAGGAGGACAGAAATGAAAAACAAGCTAGCAATATGTAGTTGTTTAATTATTCTTCTCACCATTTCTCCGTTTTCCCATGAAATAATTGCGAACAACACAAGTAATACTGTGAAAAGCATTCCCTATGATAATATTGTTCATTTTAATGAAACACCGATCTCAGTAAAAGACATAGATGAAGTATATCAAGAAAAGGCTACATTTACTAAACCTAGCCCAGTTGATCAGTTTATACAAACAAAGGAGTTTTCTTTAATAGATGAAGCAACACGCTTTGTTTATGAGGATAGGTTTAATCAATTTACAATACACGCCTCCGAAAAGAGGCAAAAAGTAGAAGATATTGTGGTAACAATCGGTGATACTACTCTTGCAAATATATCAGGCATACAATTTATCTCTGCAAAAGAAGTGTCTATAACCGAATATTATCAAGGGATTCCTCAGACTAATGAATCTACTAGAACAACTTGCGATTTAGATATAAGTAAATTGCGATGTGCGCTTGGTGCATCACCTATACCAATAAACAAAGCAACTATATTTTATTTTACATTGGGAAACAAGGGATCTATCGGTGCGGTTGGAACAATATGTTCAATATATGTCGATAATGTATATATTGGCATGCTAACATTTGGTACTTTCCCAGCTAATTATAGTGATACCTTTGCAATCTCTTTGACTTTTGGTTCCAGTTGGAGAGGCGGTAAAAAAGAACTTAAGCTAGATGCGCAGACTTCTACCACCGACTCAAATCCAAATAACAACATAGTCAAAGATCAATTTACATGGCAGCAAAACCTTGATTTGGCAGTGTACTATATATCAAAAAGCCCTCTACCAAATGATCCATTTATAGGAACCGCACCATACATAATTAACTTTATAGTTGTCAATTTTGGATTGGATAGCACTGCAAATAATACATACGCACTAATCGAAATTAGAAATGTTATCGATAAATTACTATATAGCGACAAGCTATATCTACCATCGATACCACCCGGACAACAAACTACGGTTTCTTTCCCTGTACAGATAAACCGCTCTGGCGATTATATGGCATATGCAATCGCAGGGGATGATGTTAACGCTGATCTTGATCCTAATGACAATAAAATTTGGAGATCATATAAATGTGTTCCTGATGGGTGCGGGATATGGCATCTTTCTCTAATATTAAATAATACAGATATTTGGATAAGCGTTAATGATTCACGACTTAATGTTGATGATGTAAATTTCGCTGGAACACAATGGAATATGATCACAAGTAAAATTCAAATTAATGCTATTGGCGCAAATCTTCCACAGTCAACCTGTAATGTCATTGTAGCTCAGCTCCCCGATGCACGTGGAGGACAGTTTCAACCATTTACGAAACCAGGGACTCATACTTATACTGGTGGCTTAATCGAAATAAATGAACAAAACTATGACAGTTTAGGTAATCTGGTTGTCGAATATGACTTTTTATTAAAAGTATTAACACATGAAATTGGACATTTAGTAAGCTTAAACCATCCTCATGAAGTAAATAAACTCTGCCACGATGATTCTGCTATGCAATATGATTTTTCAATATGGACATCAGTTGTAACGGAGCATGATAGAAAAGCAATGAGAATAAAATGGGGAAATTAGTGTTTATACGAAAGCTGATTACAAAGGAGGGAATGAGATGAAGCGCATTTCTATTATTATAGCTATCATTGTGCTATTTGCTGGTGCCATATGTTATAAAAGCTATAAAATGGAAAACCCTCCTCTTGCGAGTGATTCATATGATAAAATTGAGCATCTTTCCGCGTCACTTTTGTACTACGAAACAACGCTTGAGGGGTTGGAGAAGAGGTCAAAGAGCATCGCAAGAGGGCGTATATCCGGTGTGCCCGAAACTGTTTACTCCGATTATAATAGACCAAAAAAAATGCCGTTATACACTATAATTGCATTGGAGGTCACTGAGACTTATAAAGGAAACATTGAGGTTGGGAAAACAATAAAGATAATAGAACCCTATTATATAGCTAATCGAACATTATATACTTATGGTAATTACTTGCCTTCAAGAATGGACGAGGAGTATATTTTCTTTTTTGGATCACAACTCGTTGATAAAAACCCAGACTTGGAAAAATATCGTGGCGCGTATTTTGTTGATCACGATGAGCGTGGGCGGTATCTTGTACCAAAGAAAGGTAGCATTGATGATAAAAGAGACTTCAGAGAAGAACTCTCATTGGGTGAGTTAGATACAAGTGTATATATGGGTTTATATAAAGAGGTAACGGACGCATATATACGAAACTCAGAAGCACGTGAAATTCCAATCGGGAAGGGAGAGGCTATAGATATAGCAGCAGTGGAGTAAGGATAGGAAGTTCGTTTACTATGCATTGACAGGGTTCCATTTTCGTATTGGATCAACTACTTGCAAGTTCCTGAATAATGAGCCGAAAGTGGGTTAGATATGTCACGACTCAGTATTGCGTCCCTATCTGCACGGATTACGTTAGGGAGGATGTCTGGATCGGTTCATATCACTAAATCTGAGGACACCGTTGATCCTTGTGAAGGGATAACATACGGGGATGTATATTTCCTAAGCCTTAGCTTAATTGGTTCTATTGTTTTCTTGGTTAAAGCAGTAAGTATGCTGTCTTAATTTTCAGTCACATAATTTGCTCACTTGAGCAAATTATGTGACTGGTTTTTCCCTTCTTGTTCATGCGCTTATATTACATCGGTTCAGTTTCATGCATTTGCTATATATCACCTATATCACATCAAACAATATAAGCTTACGAAGGTACAGATTCGCCACCACTTCCAGGACAGGTAACCGTTGCTTAAAGAACATAGCATATTCGGTAATGTTGTCACAGGTTGTGAAGTCGTCATCATAAAGCGCGTCCATGACTTTTTCGTTACTCGATAAATCGTAAACTCCCAGTTCCACGCATTTTATCAGCTCAGCCGTGGAAAGCGTGGTCTGCCGCGCGAGGTTTACTACGCGTCTTTCCCTGTCGGACAAAGCTTCTCGCTTGAATACCGCTCTCGCTCGATTAAACGGTATCCCTCTCGCGAAAACGACTTTTAAGAATACCAGCGTCTTCATAAGCAGACCGCTGACAACGGGGATAATATAAAGCCCGCTGAGAAGGCTATAAAGCGCCTCCGCCTCATTATCGCCTATACCAGACACAATAAGACCTCTCGTCAGCAATCTGTTTACTATCTCTGTCATTTCGCAGTTCTCAACACCACCCTCGCGCAACTTTTTCCCCACCAACTCCTCAAGGCGAGTCTGATTGAGTATCCGCCAGCAGCAACAAGCCCAAATTATCATCTCCGTTAAACCAACCATACGTTCTTTACCATTGACGATAATAACCGGATATGTCCCATTATCAGTGTTTTTTCGCTCGAACCTTCCAACCGCGGTGTATAAACGCTCCATATAATCCAATCCTCCAATCTCTTTTATTCCCTATACGATTTATGGTAGGCGTTTTTCAACAGCACGGTCGTTAGGAAATCTACGCGTTCCTTATAAACGCGATGAAACGAGCGTTATCCAGTAGTCTCTTTTTCGCTCTGGAAATCCAGGCGCCTAAGTTATTCTGGCTGACTCCCCACATCTTTGCTATCTCAGCGCCACTATACCCTTTTATCTTTAGTTCCAACGCCTCAATCCCCAGACGCGCCACGCCGTTATACTCAGACTTTATTGACTCCAATAGACCATGGACATCGACTTCTGACAGCGTGACGTCGAACGTATTTTCTGACGCGCGATCCGCCGCAAATGAGGATTTTTCCAAAGCGTTCATTTCATCCTCGTCTATGCTGACGGTATCCTTTCTTTTGGAATGCAACATTCGACAGTATGATAAAAGCCCGTTTCTTATCACGACACTCGCGTACGTCTTGAACCCAGCCCTACCAGAATCGTATGTGGCGGCGGCGTGGCACAGCAAGACACAGCCCTCCTGGAATAAATCGTCATATCCCATTCCTTGATAACGCTCGTTAACGTTGATACGTTCACGAATTACCCATTTCACGACATCAATGTGCTCTGATACAAGCGTCTTTTGCTTGTTATTTAAACGTAATTCTTTACTCAATGTATAATCTCCTTTTTTCTCTCTCCCTACCTGATAAACACTACACAACAAATTTTTTTAACTCACATCTGGTCGCGCGGAGTATTTCGAGTCGCTCGGTATAAGCTTTCGAGTTTGGCTGACTACTTGAGCCAACGCGCATTCGTTTGGCGTTTGGATATTCCACAACAGCCATGACGCGTATAGCGTCTCAAAATCCTTTCTGTCAATAATTACCTTGCACTCGCTTTTGTCAGCGGTTTGCGCCCCCATGCCGTAAGCGGCGTCAAACGGAAGGATTATAGGCTTACCGTCATAATCGGGCACAAGCAGATATCCCTGACAGGTATTCACGTTCCCGTATTGACACTGCCGACAACCAATGAAGATGGAGTTTCTCCAATCTCCTTTAGCGGCCCGAAAAAAAGAAAAACAGGATTTATCTCTATTGGCCATATCGCTCACCTCATAAATTTCCTCTATACTCATTAACGACTTTTTTTTCGCGTAAAATCCCATTTTTATGTGGTTTTCACGAATGTTTACAAAATGTTTACATCTATTGGTACAAGGTCACCTAACCCGTCATACTATTACAACCGTACTCAAACTAAAAAAGGCGACCCCGCCGCGTCGCGAAGTCGCCCATTGTATATAACGTCTAACCGAAAAGATTTTGTATTTCCGTGGTTATCCTTGGTATTACGGTTACATTGAATATTGTCGTCAACGCGCCCAGCAGCATCGCGCCCAACACGACCGCCAAAATTATTTTTACCGCGTCTGAAATATAGAAGTCGCCCCTCTGATTGGATACCGCTCGCCTTGCTTTAACCACGAGAGCAGTTGTTTTTACGTTAATGACCTCTTTAATACATCCCATAATTACCTCCTGTTTTGATTAAATAAAAAAGGATCAAAGCAGTCTATCGCCTGATCCGATCAGCTGAAACATATAAACATAACTGATTATCGCTAAGGAAATCCGCTGGAAAACACTTACCTCACCTTCCTTCGCTTCTTCCGCTTCTTCTTCGAGTAATAACAGTGATTACCCAAAAAACACGCCCAGTGACCCAATTACCTCTACGCTGAGAACCACAAGATATATAGCGACTACGCAGACCATCATCATCATTGAGTATTTTCTCGTTCGCTCCGGTCGTTTCATCGCCTCTCTCTTTAAATTCGATAGTTCTATCTGTCGGGTATCAAAACAGATCATCTTAAAGTACATCTGTTGATCATCTCCTCGCAGTGTCCCGATAAGACCTCGAATCACATCGCTTAACAAAGCGCTTCCGACCCTGCTCTCAAAGCGTATTAGAGCGTTTTCGTAGTTCCCTGTCCTCATATCCGCGATAGTCTGATCAAGCTCTTTTCTGAACTCGCCGCCGACGACACGTTTGTATCCAGTAAGGATTTTGAGCACATCCCGGTCGTTTTCCAGGTTTCGCGCTATGGTGAGCGCGAATCGCGGAATCTCAGCCTCAATGGATTTTTTACGCTTAGCGACATAATCAAAAGCGGCGTAGTACATTGCGAACCAGAGAGTTATCGCGAGGCCAATGACCATGAGCGCTAACAGTGGATGTATAAAATAAGCCGGTATCGCGCAGGAAGCCGTTAATATTGACGTGACATACGCCTTCATTACGTACGCTCGCGGGCTCATCTCAAGACCGGCTATACTCAGCGCTGACTGAATTTTCGCGCTCCTTAGCCTGTCAAGCCTGACAAAACGCTCAAGGCTGATGGCAATACGGGTTATGTAGACGCTTAGAAGTTGATCTTTTTTCACGCCTTCCTGCTTACGGCTTAGCAGCATCATTTTTGAGGTTTTTGCCGTGGGGATATCAGCGAACGCGCAAAGCAGGTTATACACGCCGATCCCGGCGATAACACAAGCGATCAGTGTTAATGTCGTCATCCTCCTATCCCCCGTACTCAATAGGTTTGGATAAACTCATGACCCGGGATAGGGCGAAAAATATTGCCCCAGAGCAAACAGCGAGCGTGATTTTTCCAGGCGCGCTGAACACCAGTGTATTAAACCAATCCTTATTGAGAAAATACAGCAATGGTATATTAACGATAACAAGAAACACCATTGTAATCGCTTCCCTGCGCGGTCCCTGAGCAATCGCTTCCAGTTCCGCCTGTACCGCACGTATATCACTTAGCTTTTGGATTATGGATGGCAGGATATTTTTCAACATCCGGTCGGATTGGCATTGAATCATCGTATTAGCCCATTCGTGAAAAACCCGGTTTGGGATTTTCATTTTCAGGCTGTTGATCGCTGAAATCAAATTAGCGTTTATCATTTCCGTCTCAAACACAAAAGCTTCAAAGATCGCCCGGATCGGCTCATTAATCGAGGGTATGTTTTCCTTTACTGACCGTGTGAGATCCTCTGTCCGTAAGTAGGATGTGGTCACGATGGAAAGCGCCATTTCCAGTTCCTCGTTTAAATGCTTTTTATACGTATCCGCTGTCGCGCGTAGATACCACAAAGGAGCTAATGAAAAACCCAAGCAAAGAACTGGCGCCATATATATGTTCCCGATCGTCATGGCTAACGCGCCGCCTAGCGCGAACAAAATAAGCGAAAGCTTTTTGATAAAATCAAACTGACTTTCCCTTCCAGTATCCCTCAATATTTGCCCGATCTCGTAATCCCTGTTGAAAAACTTTTTGACAGGGACGCCGGTAATCACTTTAAGCTCATCATCCAGAGTTACTGAGCGTCGTTGACCGATCGAGCCGAGCGCGTCGCGCGCGTTTACGCCAAATAAAGAAAAGAAACCGCCACAAAGAAGAATGAAGCAAATAGAATAAATCCACCGCATGTCAGTCCACCTCCCCCATCGAGACAAAGCGAGCCATTTCCTTGTTGGTTATGCCATTGTCAAGGAGTCTCATTTTAAGAGCGTCGGATATCGTATCTGCTTTCCTGTGCCACCCTAAAACTCTTATCTCACCATTCTTTTTAACAGTATTATCTACCACCTCGTATCTGTAGAGCGTACGGTGTACTAGTTTTCCTTCGATATAATCCTCCGCTTCTATGATCTCCATGATTTTCCTGCCGCGGTCTTCCAACTGCTTTGTATAGACAACCACTGGATAAGCCTCCACCATGATCCGGATCAGGACATCATCGGCTATGTCATACTTTCGTTTAGCCAGGGTCATCATACGCCGGTATGTGCTAACCGCGCTGTTGCTGTGAATGGTCGTACAGACCGTGTGGCCCGTGCGGGAGCTCTCCGCCGCTGATAAACTCTCCGCCGCGGAGCGCATCTCACCTATACCGATCACATCAGGGTGTTTACGTAAAACCCGCTCCAGAAGAAAGTCCTGATTTATATTCAAAGCGGGGTTTTCATGAGGCCTTGTCAGCAGATGGACAACCGAGTTGAGTATATTGCCTTGTGCGTCACGCTTTACCAGATCAAACTCCCTTGATCCTTCCTCGATTGTTATGAGTCTGCGGTTGTTTGGCACCATGGAAAGGAGCCAGGCCATGATAGTGGTTTTCCCTGAGCCCGTGCCTCCGGCAATACAAACTGACACGCCATATCGGATACAGGCAGTGAGGAAAGCCAACATCTCCTCGGTGGCGCTGCCGTTGTTGAGCAGCTTCTCTTTGGTAACTGTTTGTTGGTTTACGATCCTGATACTCGCGCTCAGACCCACATCCGCGTCCACAATCGGTGTTTTATCCACAGAAACTCGGATGTTCTTATCAAGATAACCAATGACCGATGGCATGGTGTCATCGATAATCATGCCGCACGCGGTAAGCATACGCCTGATAACGTCAATAGCGTGTTGAGGTGAGTTGAACTTTTCCGGTATCTTCTCGCTACGGCCACCTGACAGGATTACCTCTATATCGTTATAAGCGTTTATGTTAACTTCCTCTACACCCGGCTTATAGATCCATTTGGTTAAAAAAG
>Ga0209628_10001597_pt1 | contig 14834 bp, 13 predicted proteins | sample TergutCu122P4_FD_187285 | JGI IMG/M metagenome (GOLD analysis project Ga0209628, IMG submission 187285) | Cubitermes ugandensis P4 segment gut microbial communities from Kakamega Forest, Kenya - Cu122 P4 (SPAdes) (version 2) | ecosystem: Host-associated > Arthropoda: Insects > Digestive system...
TGCCGGCCGGACAAAGCCGTGTCCGCGGATATATGCATCAGGCGCAGCAGCCCCGCGGCGACATTCAGGTTGATTTGCTTGTCGTCGACGACTAAAACGCCGGCGTCCGGCGCGTATATATCAATGTTGTTTTCGTTCGTTTCGGCCGCCAGCGCCTCGTCGCCCAAAACCAGCGGGATGTCGACGTGAAACGACGAGCCTTCGCCGTATACGCTTTCCGCCGTTATCCGCCCGCCCATCATCCCGACGATGGTCTTTGTGATGGCAAGGCCGAGCCCGGTCCCCGTCTTGTTGCGGTTTTTCTCCAGGTCCGCCTGTTCAAACGCCTCGAACAGGCTCTGTATTTTATCCGCGGGTATGCCCATACCCGAGTCGCTGACGGTGATCCTGATATTATCGCCTTTATACCTGAGCACCAACCGGACAAATCCCCTTTCAGTAAATTTTATGGCGTTGCTCAGCAAATTCATCAGCACCTGCCTCAGCCGGACGTCGTCGCCGTACAGGCATACGGGAAAGCCGTCCTGCCTGTAGACTTCCAGGTCGATGTCCTTGTCCTCAATCAAAAAATGCACGATGGACATGATGTTGTCGATCATCGTATCGAAGCGGTAATGCGCGGGCACGAGCGAAAACTTACCCGCCTGGAGCTTTGAAAAATCCAGAATGTCGTTTATTATCGTCAGCAGCGATTTTACGGACGAGTTAATGTCCTTTATATATTGCCTGTGCCGCCCGCTCAGGCTTTCGCGCAGCATGATCTCCGATATGCCCAGTATGGCGTTCATCGGCGTCCTGATCTCATGGCTCATCGACGCCAGAAAGTCGCTTTTCGCCCGGGTTCTCTCCTCCGCGATCTCCGCCTTGCGTATGCCTTCAATCGCCGCGATCTGTTCGCGCAGGTCTCTGGTGTACTCGGCGACGAGGTAGCGGTTCATGTGCGTGATTCGTATCAGCGTGACTTCCGCCGGCATCGGTTCGCCGTCGCCCGGTATGCGCAACATAAAACCGAATACGCATTTGCCTTCCTCAAACGCCTTCATCAGGTACGACGCGGCCATTGCCGCCGAATGCCGGCCATCGGGCTGAAATTCGGGCATGCATTCGTCGAAAAAGTTTGCGAAAAGGTCCTGTTTGTCCCTGTAGCCGTACAGCTTGACGGCGGCGTCATTGCAATCCGTCATGCAGAAGTCGGCGTCCCACAGCTGGATGCATACCGGGGACGAATCCAGCAGGATGTCGGCCAGCTTTTGCGCTTCTTTTAAGGAGTCGTTGGCCGCGCCGAGTTTTGCGGACTGTTCGGCTATGACCCTGCTTTTTTGCCTGCTTTTCATGTACAGGAACGAGATGACCAAAAGCACGCACAGGAGCGCGGCCGTAGCCGCGGCAGTCATGGTTCTCTGCCGCCGCGCCAAAACCGACTGATAGTCGAACGTCTTATATTGCCAGTAGTCCGATATCCTGCCGACTTCGATGTGCCGCAGCGCCAGGTCCATTATAGACAGCAAGATCGTCGCGTCTTTGTTGTATCCGGGCTTGATGTCGTATGTGCGGTCGAATATATAGTTGATTTTAAACCCGACGCGCTCTTCGTAGTTTGTGAGCGTCAGCAGCTGGATCTTGCTGCACATGATCGCGTCCGTTTCCCCGCGCTCCAGCGCGGCGACCGCGTCGTTGAAATTTTTATATGTCGCCGTATGGGCGTGGCCCGGGAACATATCGTCAAAGACGGCGGTCGAGGCGTAGCCTTCTATCAGGCCAACCGTTACGCCGAAAATGTCGTCGGCGTCTATCCGCGGGAAGCCCGACAGCGTGATCAACACGTATTGCCCTTGCATGACGGTGGTTTCCTGCCACAAGTACCGGCCTTTCCGTTCGGGTATCTCCGTCAGCTCGGGGATGAACGACACGCCGCCGTCTTCGAGCGTTTCCAACAGATCGGGCCATTCGATCCAGGTGTCGGTGGCGACTTCGAACGACAGCCCCGTCAAGTCCGTGACTTCGCCCAGGATATCGAATATGATGCCCTGCCATTCATTTTCATGGCGGTTGTAAAAGTCGATGGGGTAGTTGTAATACTGCGCGCCCATTTTAATCACGGGGTTGTTTATGATAAACTCGCGCTCCTCGCCGGTGAGGCGCGTATTCAGCATGTGTTTCTGATAATCCCGATAGCCAAGATTGTGCAGCTCGCTCAGGTAGTGATCGGCGCCGTCGTCGAGCGCCAGTTGCAAGACATGTATTAACGGCGCCAGATCGGGGTTTTGGGTCGCGATGGTAATCGGGATATACTCCCACGGGTAAAAATGCTCCGTCACCACATCCCTGTATTCCAGATACGCTATTTCTGTTACGCACGATCCGGGGATGGCGTCCGCCTCTCCCGTCTTCAACAGGTTATAGGCGTCGATTCGCGACGCCGCTGGCACGGTTTCGAAGGCGTATTCCGGAACCGCGTCGCGTATGACGGCGTCCGCGCCGGCGTCGTCGCCGAAAGAAGCGCCGCTGTCGGCAAACGCGTACCGGGGCGGGCGCGAAGCCCATATCTCCGTAAGCGGCAGGCTGCCCGCAATGCGCAGGTACTTGATTGTGCGGTACGCGACGGGGCCTGTTTCAAAGTATTTGTCACCCTGTTCCCCGGCAGGCGGCGCATACCCGGTAAAGTCTATGCCGCCGTCCCTGAGCCCGCCGTACAAAGCCGGCAAATCATAATTTTGTGGTATAAACGGCAGCCCGAACAATCCGCCGAGCCACTCGCAGGCGCGCGCCGCGAAGCCGCCGATTTCGCCGTCCGCGCCGACAAACGACTCCGTGCTGAGCGGCATGCCGAAAGAAAAATATGCCTTTTGCCCCAATATTGCTTCAACTGCGGCGATATCCGCGGCCGTCACGCCGGGGATATCGCGGAATGACGCGTATGGCGGCCGTATGCCGGCATTTATGTCGCCGGGATGCTCGCCGCCAAAATTCGTGCCGCCGGCATATTGATTCGCGGACAGCGCGCGCGACGTTACAGCCGCAAACGGCGTTACTGCCGCGGACGGCATTACTGCCGCAAACGGCGTTACGGCCGCAAACGGCGTTACGGCCGCAGACAGCGTTATAACCGCGGACAGCGCGGCGCATAGCGTCTTTTTGAGTATTTTCGGATTGTGCCGGCGTACGGCGTTAAATGGCGTTTTTATTATGGCGCGACAGCCCCCATGCGGCAATTTATATGTCTGTTGCTCCACCTGCATACAATATATTTACCCATATTATTCGGCACAGATTACGAGTTACTGTTCAAACCCCTGTCGTCATTGCGGGCAAACGACTTCCGGAACTCAGGTTGTCGTAAAACGACATCCGGAACTCAGGTTGTCGTAAAACGACATCCGGAACTCAGGTTGTCGTAAAACGACATCCGGAACTCAGGTTGTCGTAAAACGACATCCGGAACTCAGGTTGTCGTAAAACGACATCCGGAACTCAGGTTGTCGTAAAACGACATCCGGAACTCAGGTTGTCGTAAAACGACTTCTGGAACTCAGGTTGTCGTTTAATTCTCTACGACCCGCCGCTAACTGTTTTTTTTCGGTTATTTTTGTTATACTAACACTCATAAGAAAGGGATGCGCGCGTATATGCCGCCGACAGCGCGGCGCGGCGTCGCGTTGGATTGCCATGAATATATACGAAAAACTCGGCGTCAGGCAGTATATAAACGCGTGGGCGACGCTGACCATGTACGGCGGGTCCATTATGCCGGACGAGGTGGTCGCGGCGATGGCGGAGGCGTCGCGGAGCTACGTTGACATATTGGAACTCCATAAAAAAGCCGGGGACTATATCGCGCGGCTGACGCACAACGAAGCGGCGTTCATATCCAACGGCGCGGCGGCGGCGATGGTGGTCGCGGCGGCGGCCGTCGTGGCGGGCGACGACCAGGGCAGGCGCGACATGCTGCCGATGTCCGAAGGGCGCAACGAAATAGTCGTATCCCGGGCGGGGCGCGTCGGCTACGATTTTGCGATCAAGACGGGCGGCGGCAAAATCGTGGCGTACGGCGACGATGAGAAGGCGACGGAAGAACAGCTTGAGGCGGCGATAACGCCGAATACCGCCGCGATATTTATGTTTTATTTCGAGCACAGGATGGGCAATCAGCCGTCGTTTGAGGCGCAAGTAAAAATCGCGAAAAAACGCGGCGTGTATCTGATTGTCGACGCGGCGGCGCAGCTGCCCGCGAAAGAGAATCTATGGCGGTTTACGCGCGGGGGCGCGGATCTTGCGATTTTTTCGGGCGGCAAGGGGCTGCGCGGCCCGCAGGGCAGCGGCCTCATCGTCGGCAGGCGCGATTTGATCGAACGCATAGCGGCGATCGCGAGCCCGAACCCCGGGTTGGCGCGGCCGCTGAAAGTCAGTAAGGAAGACATAGTCGGGCTGATGACCGCCGTCAGGCTCTTTATGGAAGCGGACGAGGACGCGGTTATCGCCGACTACGAACGTCAGGTCGCCCGCGTCGTCAGCGCGTTCGACGGATATGTCGGCGTCGAGGTTGCGCGCTCCTTCCCGAGCGAGGCCGGGCAGCCCATGCCGAGGGCGCAAATAAAGTTGTTGCCGGGCGCCTTCGCGGCGGACGCCGCCGGAATATACGAACGGTTGAAGGCGTGCCGCCCGGCGGTGCTGGTCGCCGTACGCGACGATTCATTGTTCGTTAACCCGCAAACGCTGTTGAAAGGCGAAATTGACATCGTGATAACGAAATTGCGGGAGACGCTGGACGCCGCCAGGCGGGCGTAAAATATTTTCCAAACCGCATGGCCAGGCATTACCGGCCATGCGGCTGTCTGATTATCATGGAAAGGCGTGAGCATTCATATGTATGTAGAAAAGATACTCGAAGATATGGGCGTCAGTCTGGCGCCGGTGTGCCGCAAAGGCAACGCGGTCGTGCCGATCAGGCGGTACAAGGATTTGCTGTTCATCTCCGGGCACGGCCCGGCGGACGCCTCCGGCAACGCGTTGATGCGCGGGCGCGTGGGCGAGGACATGACCTGGGAGAGGGGCTATGAAGCCGCGAGGCTGTGCGCGGTAAACATGCTGCGCTCGCTGAAGGACTATCTGGGCGATTTGGACAGGGTAGTCGAATGGGTTATAGTGCTCGGGCTTGTTAATTCCGGCGGCGATTTTTGGGGGATGCCGGCGGTGATCAACGGATTTTCCAACGTGATCGTGGCCGCGTACGGCGAACGCGGGCGCCACGCGCGCGCGGCGATGGGCGCCGCCAACCACGAGTCGCAGTACCCGGTCGTCGTCGACGCCGTCGTCCGCATCCGCGATTGACAAAATCTATCATGAAAGGGGCCGGAGCAGTGGGGAACAGGTTTACGGACTTTTTGGAAAACGCGTTTGGCGAATTTGATATTCCGTATATCGATTATAAAAACAGGGCGCTGATTGGCATACGCGAATACGACGGGCTGGCGTTTCTGTCGGGCACGGCGTGCGAAGACCATTTGACGGGCATGCCGATATGGACCGGCGAAGTCGGCAACCAGCTGACGTTGGAAGAAGGGTACAAGGCGGCGCGCTGGTGCGGCTTGATCCAGTTGAATATGCTGCACAACGCGTACGGGTTGGACAGGGTCGAACAGATTATCCGCTCGTACGGGCTGATACAGGTGGCGGACGATTTTTACGATCTCGACGCGGTCTACGACGGCTATTCGGACGTCATGTTCGCCGCGCTGCGCGATCGCGGCAGGCATGTCAGGACCGTCATGGGGACGCGTAACCTGCCGAACCGCCACGTGACGATCGAAGTGGAGACAATCGCGAAAATCCGCGCATGAGTAACATTGGCCCGAATGCGGGCTGGCGGTTGAACCGGTTTATGAATGGAGGCTGCGATGAGCGTCGAACTGGAAAGGCTTAGGGATATAGAATTGGAATTGCCCCCGATAAAGCTGCAGAAAAGCGGCGTCGTCGGGCATAAAATAGTCGGCGATCTGCTGTGGATCGGCGGCGTCGGCCCCGTCGACGAATCCGGAGCGCCCGTCTATGCGGGCAGGGTTGGCGCCGAATACACGACGGAAGAAGGGTACAAGGCCGCGCGGCTCGCCGGGCTGAACGTATTGCAACACATAAAGGACGCGCTCGGCAGCTTTGATAAGGTGGATTATGTCGTAAAATCTATGGTGTGCGTCAGCGCGGCCGCGGGATTCGGCGATATCTATAAGGTCGCGGACGGTTTTTCGGACGTGCTCGCCGAGGCCCTCGGCGAACGCGGGACGCACGCGCGCAACGCGTCCGGCGCGTCGACGCTGCAGGGCAACATGCCCGTCCTGTGCGACGCGATAGTGAAAATCCGGATATAAATACTTATACCGCCAAAATAACGGCGGAATGGAGGAAATTATGACTGACAACGCTAAAATCCGCGTCGGCATAGTCGGCATGGGCATCCGCGGGCGGATGTTCGCCGCGACGGTCGCGCAGAACGACTACGCCCGGCTCGCCGCCGTCTCCGAGACGGCGCCGCGCGCCCTGGAAGACGCCGGGGCCAGCCTGAATGTGCCGGCGTACGCCGACTACAACGAAATGATAGAGCGCGAGCCGATGGACGTCCTGATCATCGCGACGCCCGACTTCGCCCACAAGGGTCCGTTCCTGGCCGCCGCCGCCAAAGGCGTGCACATACTCGTCGAAAAGCCGTTCGCCACGTCGCTTGACGACGCGCTGGAAATGTACGGCGCGGTTAAGGCGAACGGCATAAAATGCAGGGTCGCGTTTGAAAACCGCTGGAACGGCGTGTTCGTGAACATGCTTGAGCGCGCGCGCGACCGCGATGCGACGGGCGAAATCCTCGCGATCAACGCGACGCTGAACGACACGATATACGTGCCGACGAAGATGCTCTCATGGGCCGCCAAATCAACCCCCGCGTACTTTCTGCTCGCGCACGCCGCCGACCTCGCATGCCTCGCGAAGGGGCGCCCCGTCAAATCGGTCTACGCGACCGGCGTCAAGAAATTGCTCGTGTCGCTCGGCATCGACACATACGATTCGATCATGACGCATATCGTCTTCGACGACGGAACCCACGCGGGTTTCGAAAATTCCTGGGTCGCGCCGGAGACGATGCCGATGATATTCCAGTTTGAGTTCCGGATACTCGGCGAGAGGCAGGCGTATATGGTGAACTTCAACGACCAGATATTGAAAGCCGCAAGCCCCGCTCGCTACGAACACGCGTTTACGGGCGGCCAGGCGGTGGACGGCAGAATGCTCGGCTCGCCCAGCCTGATGCTGCACTCGTTCATCGACGATGTGCGGCTGGACCGGCCCGTGTATTCAAGCGAGGAGGACGGGCTCGTCAACGCGCGCATACTCGACGCCGTGAGCCGCTCGCTGGAAAGCGGCGAAATTATCCGCTTATAATAGAAAATAATAATATTTATAAAATACGCAGCCAGTCGCGCCTTGCGTATAATATGCGTTCAATATTGACGACTTTGTTTATTTCGTCGATCGTAAAAAAGATAATATAATTTTTAACGATAAGTTTACGATATCCTAATGACGCCAGCCGCTCGTCGGAAACCAAAGGTTTATTGCCGGGCATGTACGATAAGCCTTCGACGGCGCTGACAATGGCGTCCAGTATGTTTTCCGCCGTAATAGGCGCTTCGAGTTGCGCGGAAATATAACGGATAATATCGCGCAAATCATCTTCCGCCGGTTCCGTTATATCAATTTTATAACGCGCCATCGGCTGTCTCCTTGCGGATTTGCTTTACGGCTGCGCCAAAAGGCCGTTTCTTTCCTTTTTTTACAGCCGTTCGCCCTTCGTCGAGCAGTCGGTATAATTCCAATTTGCCGTTCATCATTTCATACGATTCTATGCTCATCAATACCAAATCGCCGCGTCCGTTTTTTGTTATGTACACAGGTTCGCGGTTTTCGTGGCAAAATGTTGCGATGGCGTTATAATTATTACGTAAATCCGTGCTGGATTTTATATTCGGCATTATGCTGGCCTCCCGTATCATATAAAGATATTATACACGAATATCTTTATATTGTAAATCTGAGGCGGCGTCAAAAACAAAAAAAGCGGCGGCCGGACAAGCCGCCGCCGCACGCAGGAAATAGATATATTGCTTTAATTGCCGATTACAGGCGTCACATAGATGTGTTGAATATGGATGAATTGACCCACAGCGCGGGATGTACAAATGCGACGTGGTTGCTGAGTTCGCCTTCGTGATTGCTGCATAACTGGAAGGCCCTGCCCTCCTCATAGCTTATCGAACCCAGGGTGCCGGCTACGTCGCCTTTGGAGCGCAGCCACATGTTCCATTGCTTGTCTTTGATCGCCGATTCTATCTTTTTAAAGTTCTTTTGCGCTATCTCCGAACTGGGTACGTTCGCCACGTCCGTTTTTCTCATAAAGTGCGTGTTGGACAAATATTCCGCCGCTTCGCTGTAGCTCAGCACAAACGCCACGTCCTGACCGGTGGAGGCCTCCGCGGCCTGCGTCGCGCTCGGGCCTGTCGGCGTCATTTTTGCCAGCGGCGCGCTGAAACCGTCCGTAAGCGATATTTTATCGCAGCAAGTGCCGATTTTATTTATGGCGTTATTTTGAACGGTAAAATGGCGCAACTTTGCATTCATCGACAATATTTCGCCTTCCTTCGTTCTGTCGTCGTTGAACCATGCGTTCACTTTCAGGCGTATTTTATTATTGGCGTTACTATACTGAACGGCATTGTCCTTTCCGCCGCATCCGACTGTATAATAATCCTCAAAGCTGTTATTTAAAGGCATGTTCACTCTAATATGTTTTTTTCTGACTATCAGCGAATAATCGCCGTTTTGCGCCACCTCTATCCATTCGGAACTGTCGCCGCTCTGTTTGGTGGTCAATATGCGGCCGTCCGTCGCGACGGATGTGCTGCTCAGCAGCTTTGACGGCTTTACGGTAGTCATGTGGCCGTTTACCATATAGAATATTTCGTCGTCGCCCGCCGTGCCGCCCGCGGTGCTCTCAAGCAGGCCGTTCCCGCCGATCTCCTTGTCTCCGTAGAAATAGTGGTTGCCGTCCGCATCGTGCCAGTCGTCGCCTACATAATACTTGCCGTCGTCGCCTGTGTTGTCAAAAATCGGCCTTACCATATTTTTTGTTGGATTGAAATCCGGGCCGCCGCCGGTCAGGGGGCCAAGATCCTTTACGAATATCTCACGCCACACGTTCTGGCCGAAATTGGCCCAGTATTTTCCGTTGAACAGGTCGGCCCGCATATCGTCGCCGCCGCCGGGCTTGCCGTCCGGGCCGCCCCAAACCGCCGGGGTATCCTTCAGGTCGCCGTTGTCCTCGACGTATTTCCATATATTGCTGCCTTTGGGATCTTCCGCCAAGAACCTGCCGTCATCGTCTTTATATGCCGGTTTGTCGGCTTTGTTGCCGGGTACGCCGCTTTCGTTATATACATATTCGGGCGGCTGTTTGGTTGGGTTTCCGTCTCTGTCCACGACTACGAAGATGTTTTCGGGGGTTCCGACCGGCTTATAAAAATTTCCGTCCTTGCCGATAATCACGCCGTCGGCAGGCGGGGGCAACAACACTAAGCTGTCGATCGCATTTTGTATGCTGTTAATCGCGTTAATGAAATGTTGCTCGGTTGAATTAATGTTTATCTTTACCAATTCGGCGCTGGCCACCTTGCCTTCCAAATTCTTTAAACCGCTGTCCGCATAAATCGGAGGTTTAGTGTTTATTATATACATGCCCTTCGCAATCATTTCTTCCAGCAGTTTTTTTAAATCCGCAAGGCTTGGTCCGCCCGGCTCTGTCGTGCCGGGTTCCGTGGTTCCCGGCTCTGTCGTGCCCGGCTTGGTCGTGCCGGGTTCGGTTGTACACGGTTCAGTCGTGCCGGGTTTGGTCGTACCGGGTTCTGTGGTTCCCGGTTCGGTCGTGCCGGGGTCGCCCCCGCCGCCGGGGTTGTCGCCCCCGCCGGGCGCGCACGCGTCGCCGGCCGCCACATGGCCCACGATTACCAGATAGGGTATGGTGTGCTCAAGGCCCCACGGGTCCGTGAACCTGCCGAGGATTATCGCCGCGCCGCTGTCGGCCTGCGCCGTCACCTTGCGCCCGGATACCGTCGCGACGCCTTCGTTCAGCGACGTCCACGCAATTTTATTCGCCGCCCCGGCCGGTTCCGTCGCGATGGGTATATCCAGCGTCTGGCCTTTCTTTTCGATGGCGCCTTCGACGCCGCCATGCAGAATATAGGATTTTATATTCGCGTTGTCGACTATCTTAAATGTCTGTATGGATAACAGGCCGAGTTCCGTTCCCGCTACGGCGGCCGCCTTGCCCGGCTTTACGCCCGTCGCCTTCGCGGTAGCGTCGCCGTTTTGCGCCGTGACCTCTAATATTGACGAATCTGTGCTGTCCCATTTATAGGCTTTGTTTACATAACTGGTAATGAATGTTTTTCCGACTTCAATGGATGTTTTGATATTGTTATATGGATCGCTGATACTGACCGAATAATCGTTTGGCTCAGCCATTGTCCGGCTTATGCCGGCGGTAAATAATACCGATATCGCGGCAATGCAGATAATTATATTTGTTAATTTTTTGTTATTACGCTTTGACATTTATATCTCCTTTTTGGTTTACCCGAAATACGGTTATTTCGGGTAAACCAATTATTTTTATTTTATTTCGAAGCGAAAATTATATGCCTTACGGCCCGTCGTACTCCAATAGCTTATCGACTGCGAACACGGCCTGATCAAACTCGCATGTCAATTTGATGACGACGCTTTTATCGCCTTTCGACAAGAGCACTTCCGTCGTGATGGGGAATGTTTTTTGGCCTGCCAGCCATTGTTTTTTCATCGTGCCGTAGTCGGGCATCATATAATACAGGATTCCGTAATTTCCAAACCTGTGTTTGCCGATTTTGAACAGTCCTTCATATTTACTGTCGAGCGCCTTGACGGTGTACCCTTCGTAGTCGTCGTCATACAGGATATCTGCAAACCGTATTAATCCCGGTTGTTCGTGCACCCATACGTCATCGTCTATCCTTATGGTGAACCAGCCGCCTTCGTCCGTTTTTGTGTCCAAATCGTGTGAAACGTAGCCCAAATCAGGATTCGCCGGCGGCTTCACTTTTATCGTCTTTGCCTCTTCTTTGTTGGATTTATCGTAGGACAAGAGCTGTTCGACCAGCTTCTTGCCTTCTTCCGACGCTTTTGCGTGCGTGACGTCGGGATTGTCGACCGACGGGGCGCCGAGCAGCCACATGTTGCCGTCTTTCGTATCGATGGCTTCGACCGTTACGTTTATGGCGTAATAGTATTCCGTATTTTTCAATTCTTCCGAAATCTCGACTTTATTCAGGAGCAGGCCCGTGACTTCGCCTTTTTCAAGCAGCTGCGACCAGTAGAAGTAGCCGTCGGCGCAGTCCAGCACCCATCCCTTATACGCGACTTTTTCATCGTCGGTCAGCGCGTTGTATTCGATTATGGTCTTAAATTCGCCTATGGGCGTTTCCTTGGCGCCGGGGCTGTTTTTGTCGTATACTGTTGTGTCCTGCACCACTTTTTGTCCGTTTTCGGCGGGCATATACCACTTTGATCCGCCCATGTGCCAGGTGAAGAAGTCGTGGAATAATTCGTCTTTGTCATTGGCGTTTCCGCAGTCCGTATGGGAGTTTGCCGCGCCGCATTTGTGCGTGATCCAGTCTTTGTCTCCCGGGCGCCATGTATTGTCCTTGAAGTTCATTGATTCTTCGAGTTTGACCCTTATCAACAGGGGCGCATCGCCGGTATTTTCTACATATACGTCCTTATCGCCCGTATCGGGGTCAAAGTCGTCGTGGAGGGTCACATCCTCCGGGACGCCGATAAATTCGTTTCTTTGGGATACGATTTGCTGGAACGCGAACGTCCCGGTCACCAGTATGGCCAGCGCCGTAACCAGCGCCGCGACGGTCTTTAATTGCTTTGTCATTATGATAGTCTCCTTGATGGCTATTCAGTTTTTAATTAATTTGATGTTGTTGATTTTTTGTCTCCGGCGCCATTAATGCGCCGCCGTCCTGCCTGTTTGTTTGCCTAATAATGCGCTTTTTTGCGTTTCTTGAATGCGACGCGCCTGAGCGCGATGAGGCTGAGCGCCGTCAGCAGCAGCCAGGGCCTCGCGTCCGCCTCGTCGCCGGTTTTGGGCGATCCGCCGGGCGTGCCGGGCTTGCCGGTTCTGTCGTACGGCTTTACCGGCGGCGCGGTTTTTGCGGGCGGGTCGGTTGTTTTAGTCGTTTCCGTTTGCGTCGGCGCGCCCGATGTCGTCGGCGCGGTCGTGTTTTCCGTAGTGGCTCTGACTTTCGTGGTCTTTGTCGTCTTCGTGGTCGTCGTGGTTTCCGTGGTTTTGGCTGTCTGCGTGGTCGTTGCCGTCGTCGTCGATTGCGTGGTGGTCGCGCGTTCCGTCGGACGCGTCGTGGTTGTCGTTGTCGTCGGCTGCGTCGTGCTGCCGGCTTCCGTCGGCTTCGTGGTGGTTGTCGTATCCGGCGGCTTCGTCGTGGCTGTCGTTGTCGTCGGCTGCGTCGTGGTTGTGGTTTCCGGCGGGGGCGTTACGCCTCCGCCGATGATTTCGTTTACTATCTGTCTGTGTTCAGGCCTGGCGTATGTCGCGTTTATCGTTACCGTCATCATTAGTGCTGCCGTCAGTATCAAGCGGAGCAGCCGATACGACCTGATGTTTTTTTTGGCCATTACGGCGCCTCCTCATTTTTTCTGCCTTGCGTAGCGTTTACGCTGTATTTATTCAAAACGGCGTCTCCGCGCTTCCCGGTGCGCGCGCCGGAATTCGCGTTGCCGCCGCCTTGATTAAAACCAATGTCGCGGGTCATCGCGGTTTTTTGGAAAAAATTCCCCGTATGAGGAATGAAAAGATTAAGCATAGGCCGATGGTGATATACACCAAATGCACGTTGGTCACAAAGCTGCGCATCAGGGCCCCCGCTTCGGGCAGCGCCAGCATGACTTTGCCCACCACATTCACTTCGTATACAATGTCGTCGTCGGGGCGCGGGTTGTTCGTACCCTGCGTTTTAAAGCCCCTGCCGCCGCTGTCTTCATAGTTTTCATAGATTTCCACTATCTTGTGCGTAACGGATTTATTGTGATCGCTCATGAACGTGATGTTGTCGCCGACCATGAGGCTGCCGGGGTCCGTGTGTTTTACCAAAATGAGGGAGTTTTTCGGTATTTCGTCCTGCATGCTGCCGGACAGCACGGTGTAATACGACCAACCCATTATTACTTTGGGCGTCCCCCTGTCCGCGCCCGAAGTCAGGACCGACAGCAGTATGATGAATATCGCGGCGTAGAACAGCAGGTCCGCGATAAAATCCGGCGGCGCATATCTTTTGCCGACTGCCGCGCTCTTGAGCGACAGCGCCAGCGATTCCGGGCTGGCGGGGAGCCGCCGCGCCGGCGCGTGCGCCGTCGCCGCAGCGCGCAGCCCGAGTTTTTCGAATATGGCCGCTCTTTCGTTTATATGCCGGCCGTCCATGTAATCGTTGTTCAAATCCCTTAAAGAAGCTAACGCCACTCCGAACCCTCCTTTATTTATTCTTTATGGGTAAGCCGGCATAGCCGACCGTTTGCCCGCGCCCATGCGGCGCATAAATTGCTGAATGTCGTTTAATTGCCCGCCTGCGCCGCAGCCGCATTGTTGGCGGCGCCGTCATATACGGTTAACCGCTCCGCGCCGCCCGCGGTTTCGGCGGCGGCGCGATTGATTTTCGCGCCGGCGTGATTGCCGTTGGGCGCGCCGGCTTTGGCCGCCGTGTTGAGCAAATCCCTCGCCTCGAGCAGCGCCGACCGCGCCGACGTCTTCATCCTGTCCGCCTCCGCGGCCGCGGCGCCGACCAGCTTTTCCGCCTGTATCTCAGCCGTCGCCTTAATGACGAACGCCAGCTCTTTCACCGACTGCGCCTCGGTCCTGATCCTCTCGGACGACTCAATGATCCTTGAGGCCTCCTCCCGCGCGTCCGCAATCAGTTTTTTGGCGAGCGCCTCCGCGTTTATCAGCGTCTTCGCGGCGAACCGGGCGTCCGTATCGGCGCCGCCGCCGTTCCCGCCGTTACCGCCGTTGCCGCAATTTTCATGCGTCTCCTTGATTTCTTTATACTTACCGTTGAGCGCGTTGTATTCGTCATACGCCGTCTGATATGCGTCCGTCAGTTTTTTTATGTAGCCGTCTACTTGCTCGGTGTCGTATCCGAAAAATCGCTTAGTAAAAAATACGTCTAAATTCATCATTCCGTTCATCATCCCTTTCCGTTTTTGAGTCTATACGGTGGAGTTTCTCGAAAGTCAATAAATTCTGTTGCTTTTTTATGTAAAACAAACAAACCCCCGTATCCTAAGATACGGGGGTTATATAACGCGCCTGTTATAAGGCATTGCGCAAACCGCGATTTCAATGCGATTTATCTTGCCGCTATAAAACGTATATTTTTATTGATTTTAACGTTAAGCATTCCTGCCAGCGGCTTTTATCGATATTCAGTTTTCATGATGGTTTATATTAATATTTTCGTATAGTTAATTAGCCTGCGTGTTGAAGATTGCCGATTTCACCCACATCGCCGGATATACCAAGCCTCTGTCGTCCCGACCGGCAACATTGCTGATAGACATTTGAAAAACCCTGCCCGGCGAAGCAGTTTGTGTGTTTTCTATCGAGCCGGCGGAATTTGCGGTGTCTCCCGGTGTGCGGAGCCATGCAAAGTAAAGACAATTGGGTAAGACCGGTATATTTAATTTCG
>Ga0209628_10001598_pt1 | contig 14826 bp, 10 predicted proteins | sample TergutCu122P4_FD_187285 | JGI IMG/M metagenome (GOLD analysis project Ga0209628, IMG submission 187285) | Cubitermes ugandensis P4 segment gut microbial communities from Kakamega Forest, Kenya - Cu122 P4 (SPAdes) (version 2) | ecosystem: Host-associated > Arthropoda: Insects > Digestive system...
CACACATATGCACGAATGTTAGTAACTTACTGACAAATTGTTGTTTCGATCATTCGTGCATATGTGTGTAGATAAGGGGTTAGTATTTTTATCATTGGAATTCTGTACGTGAATATACAAGTAAAATTTAAGTATAATTTCAAAGATCCCAATATTTCTTCGCCACTTACAATATAGAATAAGCTCAAATACGACATCAGGATAGAAGAGTGATGCCCAAATCATTGGCTGGGTATCGAAATTGGTAAATAACGAAAGACACTATCATGTTGTACGGTTGGAAGAAACACTTTTTTGCTGACGAGAAAGGGGCCCAGGAAACAGCATCCAAAAGAGCAGAGGTAAAACGTCTGTCGCACAGTTTCGGCCACGAATAGAAAACTTCCGGCAAAAAGCGGCACTAAAAATGTACTGCCGGTCGCCCTGAAATTTCTCTCCGTCACAGTCTAAAGTACCCTCTGTGGACAAACCTCGAGGGTTCAACAAAAAAGGGAAGTTTTCGATCTCCCTGGAAAATATATGGATGAATATGATTTGGACGGTACCCGGATATTTAATAACGACAACAGTTCCAATTCCACTGTCCAAAAATTTCAGAAAACGTTGCATCGTACGGGTAAACAGGCAGCGTTGCACAACACAGGGGGAGTTGCTTTTACATACTGTGCTAACTGGACAATTTGCGCGACATAGTGGCCAGTGAGTAAGGCTGACAACCTTACTATCATCCTGTACCGTTGTCCTGAAATCTGGGAACTTTAATTTCCTGGTACCATCTGAGCCACTCTACGCCTGTAAAGGGACTGCTTTCCCGTTTTATATAGGTGTGCTGTGAAATAATGCTCTTTGCTGTGACACCAATTAGGTAGGTTCATGATTACAGCTAAAAGAAATGCTACATTTGGGGCATAGCTTTGTGTGGTGCTGAAACTAATCAGATATGTCTGGAAAGTTTTGAAATTCGGTGCTAGAGAAAGATGGATACATTTTGCGAGAAATGAAATATTGCACAAAGCCAAGGAAGAGGGGAATTACCTGCATACAATGTAAAGAAGAAGGCTAACTGCATTGGTCACAAATTGCGTAGGAACTGAGTTCGGAAACATGTAATTGTAGTTAAGGTAGTGGGACGAGTACACTAGTGAGTAGATGTAAGCAGCTTATCGATGACTTTCAGAAAATGAGAAGAAAGAGGAAGCAGTCTCTGGGGACCTCGTTCTGGAGGAGGCTATGTACCTCACGTCAGATAGTTCACGTGTTGATGTTAAACTGCACTTGTTCAGACTAACACAACACAGGCTTATTTTAAATTGTTACTTCTAAGTGTGTGCTACATGTTTCGGCCTGTAATTAGGCTATCCGCAGGAATGGCAATACAAAACCATTATAAAGGAAGATACAAGAAAGATCTAAACGGCCTTTAGTACCAATAATTTTGGCCACGGGAAAGTATTTGGAAAATTAATTTGATTATAATTAGAATTCAAAAGGCTATTAACGCAATGTTTGTTAACTTATATATGTTAGAATCACCTTTTAGGATCTTCTTGTTAAGATTTTTGTACCGACTGCAGAAATAATATTGACTGCTAATGTCAATAATTATGGGAGCCATATTGTAGTGATCATTTAGTAACAAACACAACGCGATTGTTATGGGATGATGATGATGATGATTCTCAATTTGGACCGAAGTTGACTTATAAAATACTTCATTTTGCAGTAAAACAAAAACAAGAATGTGGTTCAGTTGATAACAAATGTGTTTTTTAGCGAAAATTCATTGGTTACATTACCATCTAAAACTTCAACGTAGAAATGTGTCTGTTCTTAGGGACTCAAATATGGGTGGTGTCTCTCCGTCTGTCTGTGTATATCACTCACACACACACACACACACACACGCACGCACACAGACACCTTTAGACATTTCATCTACACCTCCTTGTCTGCCTGCTTGTGGCCATATTCCTCTTTGCCGTACCTCTTAATCCCACCCATTTCTAACCCCCAATCCAAAGCACGTCACCACAATTCTCTTATTCATGTTGTTCAATGATGTTTATTTTTCTTTCTTCCACACATTTGTGTTTACCGATTTTAAGCCAGATATATTCCCGCCTTCTCCCTAAAATAAATTATAACATTTCCTATGAATACCTTCTCACGCGCACGTGTGTGCGGTGTTTATTTCTGCACGTGACTGATACTGAGCCCTCAGTTCACGTGTACTCATGTGACACCACATCTCAAACCGCACTGCAGTTACCACAAAAGGATGGCAGTATCAGTGCACTGCTGCACCTTATCACACACATTGCAAGGTACACAGAACACATTGTGGATGTGCACAGCAATCGAACGTAACATGGAACAGTAGAGGTACTGCACGTATGACGTAACATTTTGGTGCGTTCATGTAAAGAGTGTTGCCGTGGAAAGGCAATAAGTATTACATATTCTGAGTTTGAGTGTGTGTGTGTCCCCTTAATTATTAAACATGCACAGCGCGCTGTTGCCTGTCTGACTCAACATTACTTTCCACATTATCACACAAACCACACGATTTCGTGAAAAATTTATTAACCGTAAAAAGTGTGCCTTGATTTTCTGTACAACTTTGTACGAGAATTTTCTCACTCTATGTAGCATTCAGCGAGACACATTAAACATGTATATCGGTAATCAAGTAAGTTACTCATTATTCTTGTTAAAGTTTAATGAACTTTGACTTCTGTCGACAGATTTTCAAAAAATTCTATAATAAAAAATTTCATGAAAAACCTTCCAGTGGGATCCGTGTTATTCCAAATAGACTGTCATGAAAGGCATGGCCACGATAAAGGTTGCTTTTCGAATTTTTTATATCACGCTAAAGAACCCACACACACACACACACACACACACACGCGTGCTTCTGTCATATTATTTTATTAATTATTATTTGAAACTGTGGTAGTAATACATATCGCTGAGGATTAAAATTGTTTTACGATTTGCAAAATTATACTGAATTGTATGAAATCAATTGGTCATTACTTCTGTTTCCCTGTGCTCAGGTATTTGTGGATTCATATGGCGTGCTGACACTTCACGTGACCACTGAGAGAACGTTTTGAAGTAGGTGTGTTATTAACGATTTTAATACAATTCCAGTTAAATAATTCATATGTGACGCGACAAACAAAACAGATCAAAAGTGCGTTTTGAAACACAGCTGAAATGTGGAAAGACTGATCGAACACATTAAACATGATATGGCGTGAGAATTGAGTTGCGAAAGGTGGCTTGAAAGAAATGTGAAATGGATATGAACTGTTAGTAGCGAAAGGTGAAGGGAAGCTGCTAGTAGAAGCGACAATATAATCAGGACTTTGAAGCCAAATACTTAAGTATCTAACGTAATTTGATACTTTATTTAGCGTACACGATGTACCGTAAATTTGATGGGAAAAATGTGACACTACCAAGAATAATATTTTTCTGTATTATTCCAGTTTGTTGCTAACAAAAGTGCTTAACATTAAAGTCTCTTCAGATATCCATGGTGACCAGTACATAATTACGAGGGGGTGCTTATAAATCTTTAGCCCGACCAGGAGGAAAAGAAGCTACAGCGACCAAACTCGGGATTTGTTCAACATACTCCCCAAGAAGCTCAACGAACTTCTTAGCCCGTTGCTCTATCTTTTGCAAGCCACTTTTAAAAAAATCAGAATATTGTCCGTCCAACCAGGTATCCGGGGCAGAAATTACCTCTGCATCGGACGAAAAATGGCAAACCTTCCATTGTTTTTTTTTCAGTCCAGGGAACAGGTGGTAGTCCGACGGGACTAGGTCCGGAGAATAGGGTGAGTGATCAAGACAATGGAAGTCCGGGTAGTCCAGTTTCTTCTGGGTTGCATGTGTGCGGTGATCCGAGTTATATTCGTGCAAGAAAGGGAATCCCTGGTGAACTTCCCGCGGTATTTTCTTTAAAATGTCCTTCAATTACACCAGAAGAGTTGAGTAATTGTCCGGATTGATAGTTTTGCCCTTTGGAAGATAATTAATGAGGAGGATGCCGTCTTGATCCCAAAAAATCAAGGCGAGAAATTTTCCAGGGGATTTTTGCACTCGGATGTTTTGGGGTAGAGTAAGCAGTTTTGCCACCGTTCCATTGATTGTTCCTTTGTCTCGGGGTCATAGTGATATAACCCGGTTTCGTCCATGGTCACCAATCGCGACACAAAATCATTTGGATCGCGAAGAAAAAATTCCGAATGTTGTTCAGAAGACTGGAACCGTTGTCGTTTTGATCCGCGTTCAGGCATTTCGGTACCCACGTCGCGGAGTGCATCCGCATGTCAAAATCTTTATGAATGATAGAATCAACCCGCTAACATGAGATGCCCAGTTGCTCAGCTATTGATTTAGCCGAAATCCGGAGGTCTTCCACGATTAGATCGTGAATCTGATCAACAATCTCAGGGGTGGTCACTGTTTTTGGTCGCCCAGGACGAGGCGAAACACAGGTGGAAAAATCACCACGTTTAAACTGGGCTACCCAGTTTTGACAGTGGCATACGATGGTGCATATTTCCTTAATGTTTCTGCCAGAATTGCGTGAATTTCTTTCGGTGCCTTGCCTTGAACGAAAAAAACTTGACGACAGCTCGCGTGTCGATGTTGTTGAAATCTTGCGCGTCGCCTGACATGCTTCCCTCAGCCTCTGTAACAAGAAAAACTTGCAATTCGGCACATGAACAGACCTCTCTTTCCCACGACACTCTCGATTCAGTCCTACGACATCGGTAAGTATGTCGGGCTAAGGACCTATCAGCACCTCCTTGTATTAAAAATCCATGCAGATATCATTCCATGCTGACCGGTATACCATTATTAAATATCGCTGCACATTACTGCCTCCACCTTCACAGTTCAGGCAGTTCAACACTGTAAGCAATTCACACCTCTTCCCGAAAGACACTAACCTTCACCAACACCGCTGTACCAATATGAACTGCCACAAGCCCACATTTACTGTACTGTCAGTTACAAACACTCGCACAACCTTCAACTGTTGCTGATCATTTAACTGGAAACGTAGAACTGACGGGAACTTTGAACTGAGCTTCATCACCTCGGCACTCAATACACGTGAGTTGTTACGCTCACGCCCCAGCCGCTTTATCCCCGGTGAGGACTGACAGTGCATACTAACCACGAGGCAGTGTTGGACCCAGATCCAGTCTGGAAGTTTTGGAGAGGACAGAAAACACTCGCCTTTACAGGATTCGAACCCTGGGATCGTACAACCCAGAGTCTCGACCGTAGGCCGACTGCGCCGGTTTTCTTCAAGAAATCTCAAGTTGCGAAGTTTAGTAACTTACTGACAAATTTGATTTATGTTTGACCGTGCATCATCAATGTAGATAAAGTAATATAGAAAAACCAACTAAATGCAACAATAACAATTTACTGATCTCCAAGATCACCTCAAAATGTTTCGGGCAATCTTTTGCCCATATTCAGGAGCGGAAGACTGAGATTTTTACAGTATATAGTGTCCTGCATAGTTGGATATACAAATAGTTATGTAGTTCTTATGTGATATGTCGTAGTAATTAACTTTACCATAATTGGTGCGTGTTTAGTGTTATGTTTAGTTATTTTATTGGTGTTTGTATTCTAATGTATGAGGTAAAATCCTAGTGCGTAAGTTCATGTTCGGGGTTAGAGGGTTATTGTTTTGGGGAATGCGGTGATTAATAGGTAGGGGCTATTATGTAAGTTAAGCATATTAGTAGGTATGTACCTGTTGTTGTGGTAGGCAGAGGTTCGGACAGCGGCAACGTGGAACTACATGTACGGTATGAGGGAAGTTGTTTGACTGGTCTCTTCAATTGGTGTGTAGGAGTGGCCAATGGCAAGCTGAAAAAGGGTTTTTTCGCCGGGGAATTGCTCGGGAACGAGTTGACCTTCTTGTTGGAGGTTTAGAATGAAGTATTTTTCGTATGGAGTTAGCACGGGGCTAGTTTGGCCCACATATGCCAATTTGCAGTTGTTACGGGTTAGCTTGTATATTCCACTTCTGATGTACTATGGTGTGTTATTATCAGTGTTTGGTTTCATGAGTTGGGAGATTTTGTTTTTGCATTTAAACGCAATGTTTACTTTAGTATACCTGAAGATGTTTGTGATTTTTCTAATTTGTGGGGATACATAAGTGAATGTCGTCCACTTGGTGTTGCTTTTGGATCCCGTGGGTGGTGTTGTGCGGTCTATTTTTTGTTGTATACGTTGTCTCAAATTGATTAGGATGTTGTCTGAGAAAATGTTACTTCTTGCAATATCTAGTGTCGTAGTGCATTCTTTGATTTGATTTTCTCCGTTAAAGGAAAGGCTGTACAGCCTTCTCCCTAAGAACAATACTTCATTCAAATCCTCCAACAAGAAGGTCAACTCATTCCGGAGCAATCCCCCGGGGGACAAAAAACCCCCTTCTCCAGTTTGCCATTCACCCCTCTTACACAACACTTGAAGAAACCAATCAAGCAACTTCTATCATACCGTACACGTAGTGCCACGTTGCTGCTCTCCGAACCCCTGCCTACCACAACAGGTACGTACCTTCTAATACGCTTCACTTACATTATGGACACTACCGCATTCCCCAACACAATAACCCTCTAACCCAGAACATGAAATTACGCACTAAGATTTTACCTCATACTTTAGAATACAAACACCAATAAAATAACCAAACATAACATTAAACACGCACCAATTATGATAACGTTAATTAGTACGACATAACACATAAGAACTACATAACTATTTGTATATCAATCTTTGCAGGACACTATATCATATCCTGTAGATGTCTTAGTCTTACGCTCTTGAAGATGGGCAAACGATTGCCTGAAACACGTTGAGCTGATCTTGGAGATCAATAAATTGTTATTGTTGCATCTAGTTGGTTTTTCTATATTACTTTACCTTACTGACAAATGGTTGTTGCGATCATTCCTGCAGTTTTGTGTACCCCTCCCTGCCAGTTTTGGGCGTCATATATATCATTTCGTCCTGCGAGGATGTGAGTAAAAGTCAATTAGAGACTGAATGTCAGAAATAAGTCAATAACAAACTCAATAAGAGTACTAAATCAATAATATACATTGAATGTAGGGCGTTAATAATACGCGTAATATCGGGGTGAGGAGTGAAATTCTTGAGTAAAACTGTTAATGATACTAAAAACAGTGGACGATGACAAAAACTATCATGATATTTGGAGTGTATCATCAGCCGTACTAAGTGCTTTCTTGTCAAAACCGTGTGGTATAGCCTCGGGTAGCGATGGAGGGGATGGTCACCAGATATGGAGGGTAGTTAGTCACGTACTGAATAAGCAGTAGCGGACATTCGAAAAGGGGTGCCCTCTAGTTTAGTGGGTGGGCGAGTTTCTAACAACTCAACATCGTAGCAGCTTACTGCGTTACTAAACATTTCACAAAACCACGGACTTGGACTGATACTTTGAAACGATGTAAGGGATGGGAATTGAACTTGAAATTTGGGTCGTGGAAGGTATGAAGCGTGCAAAGGGTCTGAGTTATGGATAATATTAAAATGGATCTCCAAAGAATAGGATTGTGAAGCCTCGTTTCTTTTCGGAAATGGACACCTGGCGGGAAATTTGAAATATGTGGAAAAAATTTCGGGTTCCCTAGAAATGGAATTTGTTGAATAGCTGAGAAACTGTAGATTCAATTTATGTAAATAACTGAGGCGTACAACATAACAATTTCATTGTTTGAATGGTACAAAGTGATTGGTAAAATTTCGAGCTTAAAGATCCATAAGGTTAGGTCGTTTATAGCGTGATGGTGGCCGCATATTCAGCTTCCAAAACGAAACAAATTTTATATTTAATGTCAGGGAGAAAGGAAAAAAGGGGGGCTTTGTGTCGGTGAGTGAAAAAAATTTTAGCTTCTCTAGAAGACTCTTCTCCATAGAGTGCGTTCGTTGGTTAGTTAGTGAATGAATATTCCTTCAGAAAGTATAGAAAGACAAAAACAAAAAGCTGCAGAAATGAAATTCCTCCGACAACAATTAAATGTAACTTGAGGTACGGATAAATTTAGAGATAAAGATGGTAACTGGAGAGAAAACATCCAGTTGGTGGAGGAAGACATGCTGAAGTTCGCCGAAAGTTACAGGCTTAAGGAAGACGAGACAGATTGGCAAGGTGAAATTGCAGAGGGAGGGAAATGGGTAGAAGGGCCTATGGCGGGAAACGGAAAAATTACACAATGATGACGATGATAACATTAATAATAATAATAATAATAATAATAATAATATTTTGAGGTTTGAGAAGTAAGGACCAACAGACCACGTGGCCTTGTGAATCACAAGACCAATCAGATAAACGTTTCCGCTAAACAGCGCAACTGCACAATTCAGTGTGAATGTAGTACAGACAGCAGCAAAATGCGATACACAACACACATTAGCTAGCTGCTGTAGCAATGCAATTACGTACCTTGCTGTAGAAGAGTGGTATTGTGGACGGTTTACAGACTGTCTCTAATTTGGCGAAGCGCCACCAAAAATTACCTCAATTCGCACACTCAAAAGGCACAATTCGTGCTAACATTGAAATTTCGAATGCTTACAAACAAGAAAATACTTAAACCGAAATAAAAATTACTTAGGAAAATACAGAAATTTAAATTCGGGAAATCACAACACCTGTGACATTTGTGGCTTCCCTGCCATTCACTTTGATAGATAATGTTTGTTGGGGTGTAAGGCAGTACACACTGGCAGACATTTAACGACAATGGCGACAAAATTTCTACGCCGAAATTCGGCAATGAGAAATGAACATTGAAGCAGAAATTTTCTACGAAAAATTTACCAAAATACGTGGCTTCATGTTCCAAAAACCGGTACCCTCCGTTCATTCATTAAAGTATTATTAAGTTTGGAGGTCACATCCTTCATAGACTCTTCTTCATGCCAATGCACTTTCTTTGCAGATGGCAGGAGCCGACATGTCTATCAGCATTCTCCTGCTGCTGCTGTTACTGACTGCAATCACTCAAGGTGCTGTAAAACTTACAGCCAGCACGCTGACCGCAGACCAGCTAAAGACAGTCCTATGTGTGTGGACCGTCGCACACAGACACTTCGCACCCGGAAGTCCTCTAGTCGTCTCGCTGCCACGCACAACGCCGGAAGTCGCCCGCAGAGTTCTCAGTGAACCAATGATACAAACGGACGAACTGCAGACGGTGAAAGTCTTACTTGGAAAATTACACGAGGGAACAAGATGGCCGATTGAACTGTACGGACCAAGCGGAGTTGACACTGCAGACATATCAGTTTTACACCACAGTTACATTCTGTTTGTGTGGAACGAAGGGGCGGGCAGCTTAAACGAGACTCTTGAAAATCAGGTGGAGAATTTGAAATACAGCACATCGTGGAACCCTCGAGGAAGGTTTCTTGTGGTGGCAACTGAGAGGAGCAATGAACCAGCACACTTACTGGCTACCAACGTATGTTCCATACTGTGGCAGGTGGCCAGAATTATCAACGTGGTGGTCTTGATCCCAAACCAATACGCATATCGTCCACTGAATGCTGTGAGAACCACACAGATAACAGCAGCCGACAGGTTGAATTTGTACAGTTGGTTCCCATTTCAATTGGGAGGGTGTGGTGAGGTAAAAGAAGTTATTCTGTTAGATGAATGGGTCATTGAACATAATGGCAGATTTTCAGAAAATGCAAATCTGTACCCTGAAAAAGTTCCAACCAACTTCATGGGTTGTCCCATTAAAGTGGGTACCGTTGGAATAGACCCCTACGTGATTATGACAGAAAATTACACACAGAATGATGGCATTACTGAGTACAGATTAACAGGCTTATCAGTAGACATACTTAAATTAACATGTGAAAAATTGAACCTGACAACAATTTTCCTTGAACCATCGCTAAATATGGAAATGGATTCGGTTGTAAAAGGGATTACTGAATTAGATGATGGTTTATTCGATTTACTAACGGGAGTAGTTCCTCTGTTGCCTCTCGTTGTGACGTCTTCATTTGACGCCACAATACCTTATACACATACCGATGTGAGGATGTTCGTACCTTGTCCAAAAGCTATTCCTGGAACGGAAAAGGTAATGTCAACTTTCTCGCTGTCTGTCTGGTTGACAATGGGTCTTGTGTTGCTGCTAAGCACATCTGTGTTCTGGTGTGCCTGTAATGTGCCATACCCGTCTGTGTGTAATGGTACACACACATATCAGTCACTGTCCAACTGCATCCACAATACTTGGTCTGTGTTTGTCGGAGTGGCAGTTCCACAGCAGCCCACAACTTCTACCCTCAGAATTTTCTTCTTTCTCTACGTCTGTTTTTGTTTCGCTATTAGCACTGTATTCCAAGCATTCTTTGTTTCTTATCTGGTGGAGCCGAAGTATGAAAAGAAGTTAGAAACATTAGAAGAACTCGTGGATTCTGACTTAGTTTTTGGGAACCATCCATTTCTCAATTTTGCTCAAGACACTATACCGTATCCTAAACTCGTAAAGTTCCTTCAACACAAGAGTCTTAAGACAGACTGCAGCGATCTCAGGAAATGTGTTGAACGTATTATAAAACAAAGAGACATTGCCACCTTTATTGCTCCATTTTTTGTTACTTATGTTGCTAGGGATTTGGGGACTGTGGATGTTGGTAAACTAATCTGCTCATTTGATGAAGCCTTAATGTCAACAGGTGCAATAGTTCTTTTTAAGAAAGAATATCCACTGCTGGACCGATTCAACATCCTAATGAGACGCTATTTGGAAGCCGGTTTGCTGGAAAGACTCTGGACAGAACTGCAGCATCGAGCTTCTTTGAGGGGTGGAGGGAGATATAGAAAAACAGCTGGAGATATGTATTTCGCGTTCTCTCTTTCTCACTTAATGTCGGCATTTGTGGTACTGATTGTAGGAACTATCTTGAGTTCAGTGGTGTTTATTGGTGAGTTAATTCTGAACTATCTCTGCAAACATAGGAAAAAAAGGAAACACCGCATTAGGAGAGTGAGGAGGTTGTATTATAACCATCGTTTACTTTACAGATATAGATTAATTTTATTTCTGCAGTCACACTACACGTGATGAGGTCTATAAAATATGTGTGTGTGTGTGTGTGTGTGTGTGTATTCATGTATTTAGCAGCAGTTCTGCAGTATTACTACAAATATACAGCCATTCCTTCCCAAATATTTGTGTAATTTCATTACTAACTGCACAATGTGACTAACTGGGCTTCAACTGATTAATATTGCAGCTGCTGCAGTGTTCTAACACGCTACAGCAATGTCAACTGATCAGACAATTGACTGACAGTTTGTTGACAACTTTCTCTTCCATTCTGCTAGACGTAATTACAAAGCGTCACAGTACGCTATCAGCAGACAGCTCAACTCTACATGGCAGCAAGACAAGTCATCAACAGTTTAGATCCTTGAATTCTGTGTGATCTGTAAGTGTAAGTTCAGGGACTGCTACCAGTTCCGTTAGATACTTCGTCTTCAGTGCAGCCAGTCATACTGTCAGCAGCACAGTACATAAATTGTACTGTGGGGCTGAAGAGTTAAATAAAGCAATGTTGCAGCACGGGGGCCTGGTGTAGCATAGTGTTTAATGCGCTGCGCTACTAGTTGGACGGTCCCGGGACCGATTCCCGGTGGTGTCACTGGGTTTTTTTACCGTGGCTCCTACCGACCAAACAATGTGCTTTGAAGTCGACTGCGCGTCTGAAAATGAGTATCATGGGTTTCTCCTGCGGTAAAGGCGGCCAGTGCGTATGGCCGACGAACTGTCGCCCTTGTAGTGTCGAACGTCGAGAAGATCCGGGGCCTTAATCTACGCGGAACTCCTTGGGCCATTTCGGGCTGCTGCGGGACATCTTTACGTTTAATTTAATGCTTGTAGCACGATGTTCAGTTCTAATTCAATCACATACAACAATAAACTTGACAATTATTATGTCCAGACGCAAGACACTTCATTCCATTATCACCAACAATAATGCATTTTGATTAACTTCGAAGCTGTTCGGAAGACAGCTGTTGTTTCATTTTAGCGGCTTATGATTCGGCGTGGATGGGTAAAAATTACAGTATCTTGGAGGCGTTTACTCCCTCAAACTTAAAGATAGAATATGTCAAAAGCTGAAGATTCAAACAATCGACACGGCGTCATATTCTACACGACTTGATGTAATGAATGTAAACCACTCAAAATTGTAAATAAAAACGGTACCTAAGTTATACATTTAATTTTTCAAACCATCGTATTTGCTTCTCTCAGGAAGAGCTGTAACTGTAAATTTTCTTGAGTTCAGCAAATACCTACATTTTGTTACACTCGCCCTGGTACCTTAAACCCGGAAGTGCCGTCATAGTTCATTATTCTACCGGGAATGTAATGAGCTGTTAATAATTTTCTATATACTTTACGTCACGTCACACAATTTGTCACTTTTCGGCCATATTATATTCGACGAGGTTGCTAACCGGCTTTCCACGTACCAACGAAGAAGAAGAACGTATGCATATTTTAAATTGTGCGTCAGCTAAAGATATTATGAAATTATACAAAGGACAACGATGCTTGGCTGCCTTCTGTAGTTTCAAGGTATGGACTGCTGAGTGTATTTAAGATTTTAAATTAATACGTCTTGAAAATTTGAGTCGAGTATATTATATAAATTAACGACGTGACATATTAAATTGTTTATTCCAAATTTCGAAAAGGCAAGTTAAAACTAAACAGGTTTGATTGAAGTTGGTTAGAAAACTATTTACTGCAGATTTTATTTTATTAAGTTTTAGTTTCCATTTATTTATTAATTTTATTTTGTGCAACTTTATTTAACTTAGGAAATAGAAATTAGTGTTCTTTAAATTTACGATTTTGTCTCCTGACTTTCTACTTGGTCCCGATAATCCTTGTATTCGATATGTTGGTAATTTATTCCTAATAACCTGGTGGCAGTATTTATTTGACATAACTAGGTGTTATAGAAACTCCAGTTATATCCCCGTAGTGTCTGTCTGTGTAGGACTTGGTGGAAGAACAACCCATCTCCGCGGATAGGCATTACAAATTTGGTGGCAGCGATGAGATTTTGTGAACCCTCACAACAAATTTAGAGTAGTTAGAAATTTATAAATTATAGTGTCTCTGTAAATAGGATAACATTGAGGTTGAATCGATATCCCCAAGAGGCATTAAAAAAATGTTGGCAGCGAAGTTATACCGACTCAAATTCAATTAATCACTACATTATTCTTCATCAACACCGCTATGAATAAACCTACTTATGACGTCATATTACTAATACACTTCAGAACATAATATTTACATAATATTTACATTCTGTGTGTCTGCAGGTGCTAAGAAGCGCACCACACTAGACACTAATTACGCTAACACTGTCAGAGCAGCACTGAGCAAGAGCATATGGGTGCATAGTACGCTTACTGTAGAGTGTGAGAATTGAATTTGGCAGGTAAATATTGGGCCAATGGTAGAAATAAGGCACATTATCACAGAACATCACATTCAAAGTGCTAATGAGCATTAAACTGGAGACTTTGAAGTCTGAATACTAGAGTGCTGCAGAACTGATATCTCAAGAAATGGTGACACAGCATACTAACAGAAACTCACACCACATACAGGTTACAAGTGTTTATATGTAGTGCTGCCGCATTAGCGTTGCAAAGAAACTAGACTGCTTGTTAATTCGTCTAACTTTCGTGAAAGTTGGGCTCTCTTTGACACAACACGTGCTGCAGTAACTAACTAGCAATTGGCTCTCGAGGCACCGGGGTAGCGCAGTCAGTATAGTGACTCAGTTACAGGTTTCGGTGGGGCCGAAAAATATTTTCTTCAATTGCTAGAACCTCTTCTACCGGCAGAAGCAAAGGGTTTACGGAGATCTTTCCACCTCTCGCGGTCTCAAGCTGCAGATCTATCTGCCCTCCCTTCAGTTCCTCCTTCCTTCAAAACTTCTGTACCTTTTCTACCCGAGTATTTTTGAGTCATCTTTTGAGACTGTTCCCCTGCGTTCTAGCTTACCAGTATGCAGTATGGCACACAATGCACGAAGCTTGGACATTTTCAAACCTCTCGGTCATTTTGTACGTTTGGTTTTCCCACTAATTGTTTATCTTATTTAAATTCCCCCCATTTTCTTAACGTCTTCTTCTTCTTCTTCTTCTTCTTCGTCTTATTAGTATTATTATCATTATTATTATTATTATTATTATTATTATTATTATGCTTAGTACAGTTCATTAACTTAAAACATAGGGGAATACCGCGTAAATTGGACCAATTCCAAAAGTGGAACTTTTCCTTAGAAGCCGACAGGTGACAATGTCCATCATTCCAGTCGAATCGTTTAGTTGCTCTGTGTAGTGGGGGAAGTTCAGCAGCTATCAACAAGTGCTGCTTGCTGTGACGTGCCCTTTTAAGTTTACAGTGCTGTATTTTTTAATTGTACACCTTTTGGAACGGAGTGCTGATCGGCTGAGTTTAGCTCCGCTACATTTGCATATACACAACTTGTCTGGGACAGAATTAGGACCTCACTGTTTGATATCTTGTGATCCAGATACTGAACGTCTTCGGGGAGAGTAAAATTGCCATTATGCTATAAACTGGACCGACATCAGTTTGGTTCACTAGACCACATATATCGTATGGCCTATTTTAGGAAAATTAGACGCAATCTTTCGGTATAACTGTCCGAAGT